>Ga0272444_10004870_pt1 | contig 11713 bp, 13 predicted proteins | sample SSMForm13_FD_201033 | JGI IMG/M metagenome (GOLD analysis project Ga0272444, IMG submission 201033) | Marine sediment archaeal communities from Little Sippewissett salt marsh, Falmouth, MA, United States - SSM-Form-13 | ecosystem: Environmental > Aquatic > Marine > Wetlands > Sediment ... | reverse complement strand
AGACGGGGCATGCGACAGCGCGGCAAAAAGAAGGACCAGCAACGTTTGTCGTAATAGCTGTCTTGTTTTCATTTGAAGAATATATCCCACTCTTCTAAGGATTGACATCTGTCAGGCAGTGTGACTTCGTAGCTAACCAATTCATCATTCCAGAATTCTCCCTGGAAGGGATAGACGACCACGCTTTCTTGGGGCTGCGTATCAACCTGTTCGGCCGTATCATGACCATAATGGTAGTCATGGACCCTTTGAGACATGTCCAGCCCAATCTCGTACTCCAAAAGATGGGCCTGCTCTTCATATGTGAGCAGCTCATTGGCAATATCTTCATACTCGGTTTCGATTTTGGTCTTCAAAGTGTGTCTTATTTTGGCAATTTCCAGATCATAGAGCTTGCTGAGATGCTCAGAAAAAGGGGCATCTACGATGACTTCACAGTGGTCCCTTTCCTTTTTGAGAAGCTGAAGAAATTCCCAGAGGTCTTTGATGCGTCTTTTCCCCAATAGGACAAGCAATAGATCATGGTCCTCGGCTGGCTGCCCGCGTCCGTAGATGTTCGCCAGTGAATGTCGATAGTGATTCTTGAATTCCTGAACGACGGCTAAGGCACTTGGGTAATGGCAAACGTCCTTGTATATGAAGGACTTCAAAATGTAATACTCGGGGGCAAAGCAGTCCTTGAAGCGAGGGGCCTCAAAGGCATAGAGAAGCCCCATGGCCTTCTCGGCATGGCCCAAACGATAATGGGCCCAAGCCCTTTCAAGAAGGCTTTCAGCCTGTTCCAAAATGGATGTTTCTATTTGCTGATACATGGTCCTTGCCTCTTCCAGTTGTCCCTTTTCGTAGAAGAGGCGGGCGAGTGTGCGATATGTGTCGTCCCTGATATCCTTGGCTTCACAGCCGTTCTTGAGGATCTCCTTCAATGTGCCGATGGCATCGTCGATGCGGTCTTGGTATAATTGACACAGGGCTTTGTGATATTGGTATTTGTAGAAATAGTAGGTACCTGGGGTAATCGCTTTGAAATGCTTGTCGGCCCACTGGGTGAAACCATGTTGCCAGTCAAATACGCCCTGATGATAATTGATAAAATCACCAATGGTTTTGTCTACAAAGGCGTAGTCATGATCACAAATGGCCTTAAGGATAATGAGGTCATGGTCAAAAGGTATAGTTCGCGTGATATCCTCCAGTATTTCGAGGGCGTAGGACACGATCCTAGGATTGGGTTTCCGAGTGACGAGATGAGAAAGAACATCGACCGCGGCGTGAGAAAAGCCGCATTCTTTTAGACAGATTCCGAAGAAGAACTGGGCCCATTCATAATCCACGTCATCCGCAGAATGAGTGCTCAGGTAATGATAGAAATAGGGAGAGGCTTCTCCATATCGCTCTTTCTCAAACAGCTCATACCCCCTGGTGAAACCGACCCTATCACCGTCAAGAGTCTTTGAAGGCGAGGCGGCGGGATCAGCGCCGTCGAGTGAGCCATAATGGGCATGGCTGCAGCCGGCGAGGAAGAGGCCAACGATCAAGCATAGAGCATATCTAGTCAAGCTATTCATTGTCGCGATCTCTCAAGTAGTGATCCAGAAGTTGCACGGTCGAGTCTCGATCCGTTTGCCTTGGAGACAGATTGAAACGAAATCCAAGGCTGAAACCAAACCAGATGTTGTTTTCTGTCTCATCGTCCTTGAACGTCACGGTATCTCGAACCTCGAGGTTGAGACAGAGGTTTTGATTCAGAAAATACTTCCGCCCTATGCCGAAACTCACTGACGGGGCGTTTTCTGAGTCGGAACTTCCATAGCTGTAGTCCCGGTCATAGTTGACCATGCCACCGCCGAGGAACAGATAGGTTTCATGATTAACAACGCTTCGATTCCAGATGGCATCTTTGCCATATGAGGGTTTGAACACGAGGTGGCTGTGGATGAAGTACTTTGGCTCATGGAATTCCTGGGGAGTCACGCCAAAGTTGTTTTCAAGATCCTCTTTCAGACCCTTTTCGCTGTTGAGGGCCAATTGAGCCCTGACCACCTCCCACGAGAAGTGGTCGTTAAAAGTGTAGGTATAACCAAGGCCGACGGGAAAGGCGTGGTAGAAATCGTCATCAGGGATATAGCCCACGTTTAAGTCAATCTCATGGTGACGATGAAAGATCCTTTCCTGAATCGCCTTCACCTCCTCCGCGGTATCGAAACTTCCACAAAAGCCCGCTTTGAGCCCGGAGAGGAGAAACAACACAACAAAGAACAAGAGACATGTTTTTTTCATAGACCTACTCTCCTTAGAAACCTATGATGTCGAAAACAAAAGGATACGATACGATCACTTCCGCTCCCTTTGGTTTGGGGAACTGCCAGGATTTGATGGCTCCCTTGAGACATGAATGGAGATCACTGGATTGAATAGAGGAAGATTTTATTCTCACCTCTCCCACCTTTCCTGACATGAGGATCTTCCACTCAAAGACCATTTTTCCCATGATTGATGGATTTGAAATCAAGGCACATTCGTAACAATAACTAATTTCGTCTAGATGCTTGTCTATGACTCTTTTTACCGCCTGCCGGCTCATGCCGCCTTGGATGCGGACGGTTTTGGTGAGACTGGCTGTGACCATGCCCTGGACCTTCTTTTCTCCGGTTTTGCCCTTCTCCAAGGCCGCGATCCTGCCCTTGCCTCTCACGCCGGCACTCCTCAAGACCTCCGCAGAGCCTTTGGTATTGATGACAGGGCCAGAGGGTACGGCAATCTTCGCGGTGCCCAACTTGCCTACAATACCACCGACTTTGAAATTTGCTTCAGCGCCACGGGCCGAAGGGACGGCATCAAGATTAGTCACAGCAGCCAATGCCTCCTTGGGCATCAAACCGATGCCATCCTTGATACCCAACGCTCCTAAGATGCCTGTTTGATGAACGTTGATATTGCGATTTGATATGTTCCCTCCAGCCTTGCCGGCGCCTCCTCCAGCCTTCGGAGACCTGGACACGCTTGCCCTTCGGCGAGGCTTCCCTTTGCGGGATGTGGCTTTCTTTGCCATTTTGGCAGGCTTCTCAAAGGGTTCTACTGCTTCAGGCCTTTGACTCGGCTTTGGCTTTTTCGGCCTTTGAACGGCGGAGGCCTTCTTGCGCTCAAGGAGTTGTCGTTGATCTATCTGGACGAATCTCGCCTCGGGTAGGGGACGGCGAGAGGGATCGGGCAGGGAGATAAAGAGAGTCAAGAGGACTAGGACAATCGCATGAAACATTGAGGATTTCACCAGGTGCTTATGAAAGAAAACCCCTTTCTTGGCTGGCTCAGCCACCTTTGGTCCCTGATTTCGCCAAACCCTCCGCAGGACATAGTCATAGTATCCGTCGGAAAGGATGACATGACCGGTGGTCGGAACTATGCCTCGGTAAATCCTCTTCCTCTTACGATAAAGATTATCTGGCGTTCGCAAGTCATGGATATTTTCAGTGAAACCATCGCTGCCTCGGATGGTGCCGCCAAATTGATCGTTGAAGTAGAAGAAACACGTGTCGGCTTTCTTATTCTCAGCCAAGCGGAATCGGCCATTTTCGTCGGTTTTGGTGTATTTGTCTTTTTTCTTCAAAAACAAAACGTCGATGACATCGTCTCCTCGACATTTGACGATCTGCAATGCCATCTCATCCCGAGATTCATTCGCCCCGGCGGAGGGGATGGCATCGACAATCTTTTCTTTGAGGCAGAAAGGCGCCACCATACCTTTGTCATCTTCGTCATCATCCTCTTCGTCCATAGACGCCAGCAGGTGAGAACTGGCCGCAGGGGATAGAGACCTGCCGGGTTTCCCCTGTGAAAGGCCTTCTGCCTCCTCAGATCTAGACGGAGGCAATGTCATAGGGGTGGTTTCATTTTCACGGTTGTCTTTATCATAGACATCCTTTGAAGCGACCTGGCCTGTGGGCGGCTCCTCAACAACTTCGGCCCTGACAATGGCCTGGCCATCCAACCCGATCGCGTCATCCGATGCCTGGGCGGCCTGGGTCTTCTCTGGCCTTCCAAGGGCTTCCAATTCACAAATGGCCCCAGCCTGTTTGAAGGCGTTGACATATTTGACTGCCGTTTTATGGTCGAGATCGTTTTTGATCACCATAGAAGCTTGTGAAAAAAGCCGCTCTACGGTCTTCTCCTCGGTTTTCAGCAGGGCGCGTAAGCGCCGCTTCACCTCGTCGCGCTGCCGGCCCTCTTCGATCCTTCCATGGAACATGACCTTGTAGCGCCTGCCATTGGTCCTGTCTTTGTTCGGTTGCTCCTCCTCAGCGTTGCCTTCGTCCTCGGCGGCGAGTGTTTCAGTGGGATACTCTTGGGCCACGTCCAGTAAAGAGACGACGCTTTCAGAAGTAGGACCGGAAAAGGCGGATATCTCCAGCTCTGAACAGCGATCAACAGGCCGTTTGGGTTTTATCTTAAGATGATAGGGCCCTATGGTGACCAAATCCAGGGGGCCTACCAGGCTGGTGGTCACAGGTTTGCCATTGACCAGGAGACCGTGAGCAAGGTCCAAATTCGAAACGATCACTTCCCCACCAGTGAATTCAAAGGCAGCTTGTATATGGGAAATATCCTCACCGGAGAGAACGAGGTCCGCCGTTGTGCTGCTGCCGGCGGTCACCCTTTTTTGATTGAAACAGTCCCATCCAAGAAACTCGTCGCCTCGAAAGACAAAGAATTGGTTCACCATGGTTTCATTTGCAATGACACCGATTTCCTTCTTTGCCAAATCAGATGCAGAACTTGAATTCCTATGACAGATCATTCGGCTCATGGTCATCGTCCTGAAAATCAGCTACTGCGAGTCAGTTTCCACATTATGCCAGAGGCCACTCAAAGCGGGCGGGCTTTTACGCCTCGCTCCTAGTCAGAAGTCATGTTCTGGACATAGAAATCTTCCAAGATTTCCTTACGATAGTCTTTTCGCTCTTTAAGCATGCTCTTGATCTCACTTTGCTTGCGACGAAGCAGGTAGACGGCACCGGACTTGATGGTTTGGCCCATGATATAGGAACTCCCGAAGTCGATGCGCCGGAGCAACTGGTCATTCTTTGCTTCATTAGGGTTCAGCTTTTCAGGTGTCTGGGTGTCTCCGGCCAGGCATGGCATGGCCGGCAACCCGACACAAGCAAGTACAAGGAATATCATGACGCGTCTCATACTCAGATCTCCTTGAGTGTGTTTCTATTTCTTAAGAACACCGAATTGAAAATTCGGATATCCAGCCATGGCGGCTGCCTTTACCACCGAATTGACTGTCTTAAAGGGAAGTCTTCTGTCACACAGAAATAGGATGTGGGGCTTCTCGCTCTCATCCTCCGGCACATTGTCCGCCCTTTCACGGGTCCATCTTAGACGTTCATACAACGCTGATGTCTTCAGATTCTGAGGGTCAAGGCCGATGATTTTGCCGCCTTTTACCGTGCCAATGACTTTACCCTCAAGTTCCAAGCTCGTTTGGGAAAGGACCAGGTTGATGTTTTCGTTATAGTCGAGGTCCGCTGTAGATTCGGGTAATTTCAAATCCTTTTTTAGGGTCATGGTTTCAGGTTTGTTAGAGAAGGAGAAAAGCAAGAATATGAGAATGATGGTAAACATGTCCATCATGGAAGTAATCTGTAGCTTAGGCGGTACAAAATTCTTAGAGTGTCTTTCTTTTCTACTGAAATGCATGAGTCAAACTCCTAGCCGACTTTGCCGGACAGCACCACATTGGGAAACAACGAATCGTCATGGTAATACCTGGCCACATCCATGGCCTGAATAATGGTGTTGTATAGGATGCTTTCATCTGGAATGATGATGAGGGTGTCACTCGCTGGATAAGAGACCTTCAGTTTGTTCAACTGGGCAACCAACTGATCCATGGGATATGCCTCCTCGGCGTCTTTGGGCATCCGAGCATCCCATTTGTCGAGTTCCTCCGGTTCGACGGAATCCGAGATGGCTGACACATGAAAGCCCACAGGCTCTATTTCCACAATGGCGGTTACCTTCTCAGTGATCTGTTCATGACCCGAGTTCTTACCTTGGGCCAGGACAGGCACCGATGTATTGATGGCCTTGATGTGAAAGAAAGAGACAGACATGAGCAAAAAGGGAATAAGCACCAGAAACATATTCATCACAGGAACCATATCGATATCCGTCTGTTGTTCCGTGGTCGCCCTATGTCGCCCTAATTTTGACATTGCAGCTCCTTGCTTCTCTTTAACGAAGAGAGAGCATTAAAGAGGCCAAGTGCCTTCTCCTCAAGTTGATCAATGATATAATCTCCCCTGTTATTCAGGACATAAAAGCCTACGAGGCAAGGTATAGCCACAATGAGCCCAAAGGCTGTAGTAAACATTGCCACTGAGATGCCACGGGCAAGTATTTCCTGCTTCATGGCCGCGTCGGCGCCGCTGACACCCTGAAAGGCCGTGATGAGGCCGACAATGGTCCCCAAGAGCCCAAGAAGGGTTGAGATATTTGCAAACATGGTCAGATAGTTGATCCTTGCTTTGACCTGGGGGATTTCTCGCAATATCTTTTCCTCCATGGCCAACTCTATCTCCTTATCCCGCTTGTCAGACTTCATAAGGCCTGCCTTGAGGATTCGGCCAAGAGGGTGCTTTTCCATGCGGGCACATTCGTCCAAAGCCCCTCGGTAATTCGACTTCTCAATTAACAACAGGACTTTCTTGAAAGATTTTTCTGTATTCAAGTTAAGCCGGAAGTAGAGATAACTGGCTCGTTCCAAGAAAAGAGCGAGTGCCACAATGGATACAGTCAAAATGACATACATGAATAAACCCCCACTCTGAAATAGTGTAAACATAAATCGCCTCCTTTTTAATGTTCAACAAAATGAGCTGTGAAACGCTCGACTTGAATCACCCCATGAAGGTTCGAAGAAGAATGCTGATTAGTTGGGGCTCGTGACTATCAAGTTCTGTGCCAGGCAGCCGGGAGGAAGTCGGATGGGATGGGCGTGGTGGCATGTATTATGAGTAATTGCATTCTGTTACTTGTGGGCATCGGCAAAAATTATCGGATGTGCAATGAGTGGCCGGATTTCAATACTGTTATCTGAATACGGCGGCCTCGTATTGACTAAGCCTGAGCAAAAGGTATTAGCACAGAATTTGAAGTAGTTACGAAGATGTGAACCCCAGCGCCTCTTCATTGGCATGGAACCGGAATAACGGAAAGGGATGTTTAGGGGTGGCTTGGCTGTAGGTATTTGGCACGAGAGTGGGGAGAGTAGTTTATTGGGAATGACAACCGAGTCGGCCGGAGGTTGAACCTCGCCGGAACACTTTTGAAAAGGGCTAGAAAAAAGTGAAAGGGTCACACACCGAGTCTTCTGGCCACATAAATGCGCAGACGGCATTGACAGAGATATGCAGACGCAAAGTGTAGACACAATGGGCATGTTTGGCAGCGTTCTTCCAAACATTCAAGAAATGATTCCAATCCGATATCTTTCACTTCGCCGAGGTGCTCAAACCCTGAGTCATAGCAACGAAAACCCTTGGGGCATTGGATTTGAGAAATGATTGCTTCTATGGCTTCTTTATGTTTTGATTTGAAGTTGATCATTGACTCGCCCTTTCCAGATTCGGTCTTGCCGAGTGCCGCCGCAGGATGAGATTTGACGTGACTGAAAAAAGATGTCACCTGACGGCTCTGTGTGAAAGCGGTAGAACCGTTTTCACAACAGCCCTTTGAAACGTACACTATTTTATGCTCCCCTTAGTATATGGGCGGGAGAATATTTTCCGCCAAAGAATATGTCTGAAACGACACAATGCCCTATTTTGCAGGATATGTAAGCTATTGTCAAACAGAAATCTGGCTTAGGCACAGCAATCAAAAATCATACCAAGGGGCGTATGAAATGATTCACTGGGTATAAGCGAGAGGGCTGACATGAAAGAAGCATGGGGGCGGCCAAAAGACAAGCGGCTGTGCCGAATTGGAACGAGTCAAAAAACGATTTTGTAGGATAGGACCAAGGCCTGCTCTTCACCCAGCCTGCCTGCCGAGGCTTCGAGCACGGCGTGTTTCTTTAGATATTGGAAAAAGTCCCGCTTCTGTTTTCGGTTGTACTTGTGGGCACTGTTTACAGCGCTGTAGATATTGCCGGAATAGAGCCCAAGTTCAAAGAAGGTGATGAGGCCGCCAAGAGCCTCATTGTCGTGATCAAAGGCCTCATAGGCCGCATAGATCATAGCACCGTTCAACACGAAGGCGATCAAGGCATCTCGGTACCTTTCGCAATAGAGGTGGCCGGCCCCAGGGATGACGGCAAGCCAGCCGGCAGTGGTTGGGTTTTTGCTCTTGACACATTGTCTCTTGTTGATTTCCTTTGAAAGCTTTTTAAGGCGGTAGGTGCCCTCGTTTTTTGGGCTGATGCTGTCAAAGGAGACTTGGGCCTTTTCCCACTGGTCCATCTCAAGAAGGATCCATCCCTGCTTGTAGTAAACCTCATCCTTCACATCCAGATCCGGGCCTTGTCTCAGCAGGCTGTCCAGCGTAGCGAGGGCGTTTTCGAACTCCTTGAGCTTGACCTGGGACTCGCTCATCCTGAAGTGGGACTTTGTTGCAAGCTCTGAAGCCCCATGCTTTTCAATGAGGCTATGAAAGGCCTGTACGGCCTGGGTGAAGTGCTCCCCTTTCTGGTACGACAAGCCCACCTTGTACATGGCCAAGGGCACGCGAGGCTCTTCCGGGAAGAAGTGAATAAAACGTTCATATTCGGCGACGGCCCTGTAGTACTCCCCTGCCGAAAAATATCTTTCGGCGAACTGGAACTGGTGGTCGGCTTTGATGACCAGGGTTTTCTGGGCATGGACAGAGGGGGGCAGGAAAAGGGAAAAGAGCAGCCCGAAGGCGGTGACGAGAACCTTCAACGGTTCACTATTTCCCATGACGCCACCAAAAATCGTTATTTTCCACGGGGTCATAGCACTTATATTTACCATCAACGATCATCTGAGGGGATAATTGTAACTCGTCACGGCCACACCGATAGAGACGATCCCACGTCATCATCCACCCCATGAGGAAACCGTGTTTTTCGAAGCACGCCATACTGTACTGAGAGCAAGACGGATACATGGGACAATCGCTGCCGTCAATGGGTGAAAGATAGTTTCTGAAAAACTTGATCAGAGCAACCGATGCATTTGCTGGGCCAGCCGCCCTATCTTGGGCCGGCGCCCTTGCCTCAGGTGGCTGCCATGGCCCTTTCATGGGGTGGTCTTGGGCCACGGCCATGGCGGCAAATACGACGAGGCTGGCAGTGAGGATAGTCGTGAGCCTTTTCATAGGGTTACGGCGAAAACGATTGTGGTTCCTGCTGACCCAAGGGATCTTCAAGGCCCTCGGAGAAACCGCGGAAGGCATCGCCTCGTACCTCCCTGCCCACAGAATCTGGCGCCCGTGAGTGCTAAGGCACCCGCTCGTGAGACACCAAGGCGGCCGGCAGAATCACGGAAACGAGAGAGCCTGTCAAGAAGGCAAGACCCATGGCCTTGACATAGACCTTCATGAGTGGCGCTCTGCCCCTTCTTTAGGAGTTGAACCGAGAAAGTGAGCGCACCTCAAAATGGCAAACGTCCTTACGGTCGGAGATTTCCTGCAGCTTGATGCAGGGATCGTCAATTTTTGATTAGTGCTATCTACCAAAACCAAGAAGCATCCGCAATGCTTTTTGCCCAAGATTTGTCCTCCTGCCCGCGCGTTCAAAGAATCCTCGGTCCCCTTAGGTCTTGACAGAAAACCCGTTATCGCATAAACAATATGCGTGGTGCCTTTTGAGGCTTCATAGGGAATCCCGTTGAAATCGGGAGCGGGCCCGCCGCTGTGACCCTGCCCTTTTCCATTTGGGAAAGGAAACTCTCTTAGCATGTTGATGCCACTGTTCTGATGATCGACGAATGGGAAGGTCGCTAGGAGGGCGGGGGAGCCAGAAGACCTGCCACAATGAAAGCGCGCATGAGCGGCTCCGGGGTAGAGCGTGGACGCTCAGACAGTGTGAGGATAAAAAAGGGACATCCCCAGGCTGAATGTTAGCTGGGGTTTTTTTTTGCCCTTTGTGATGAGACACGGCAACGTTATGAAGCATCCTAACCATGGCCATCGGAATGCCAATGAAACGATGTTTTGAGAAAGCAGGCATCGGTTTTCTCCCCTATTTGCTGTCTCTCCTTGGTCTTGCTTTCGCCTCTCCGGGTGTCCGGGCGTCGGGCGAAAGCCATCCAGGGTCTGCTAAAACACAGGAGGCTGTCCAGGCACAGAGGGTTGTCTCCATGGCGCCCAATATTACCGAGACCGTCTTTGCGTTGGGTTGCGGGCATAGGCTGGTTGGGGTAACAGACTTTTGCGTGTATCCTCCCGAGGGGGCCGCCTTGCCGAAGGTGGGCGGATACGTCAATCCCAACTTCGAGAAGCTCTTGGTCCTGCGTCCGGATCTTGTTCTCCTGCATGGCCGGCATGAGAAGGTCGAGACCTTTTTGACAGGCAGAGGAATCCGGGTGGTTCACGTCGCCATGGATCATGTGTCGTCGGTCTTCAGTGCCATCGCCCAACTTGGCACGGTCTTTCATTGCCCGAAACGGGCCGCGCACCTTTCCAAGGCCATCCGCGACGACCTGGATGCCCTTCGAAAGACGGTGTCGGCCTACCAGCGGCCCAGGGTCTTTGTCTGCTTGTGGCGATCGGCTGGCGGACTCACCGGCCTTGGCACGGCCGGCCGGGGCAGCTACGTGGGAGAGCTTGTGGAAGCGGCAGGAGGAGAGAACATCTTCAAGGAAGTGGCCATTCCCTACCCTCAGGCGTCCAAGGAGAGCCTGATCAAGCGGAAGCCACAGGTGATCCTGGAGTTGCGACCGGGCGAAGAGATCTCAGATGAGCAGAGACGAGGGCTCATCTCCGACTGGCAGGTCCTCGGGACCGTCCCGGCGGTGCAAGCCGGCAGAATCCATATCCTGACTGATGATTTCCTTCTCGTCCCCGGCCCCCGCATCGGCCGGGCCGCCCGGGCTATTGCTCGAGCACTCCATCCGGAGGTGGACCATGGGCCGTGATCTGCTGACCGTGGAAGATGTGACCTACGGCTTCGCGGGCGGTGACTGGCGCCTGGGTCCCTGCTCCTTTTCGGTTCAGGCGGGGGAGATCTTAGGCATCATTGGGCCCAACGGCTCGGGCAAGACCACGCTTCTTAAGCTGGCCGTGGGCATCCTTTCCCCTCAGGCGGGCAGCGTTCACTTCAGGGGACGGCGGACGGCCGAGATGAGTCGCAGGGAGCTGGCACGCCAAGTGGCCTACCTTCCCCAGCACGTGGAGACCTTTTTCGACTACGCCGTGGAGGACGTGGTGGCTATGGGCCGTTTTCCTCACGCCAAGGGATTCGGTTTTCTCACAGCTGGGGACATGGATGCGGTGGATCGCGCCCTTTTTCAGACCCGGACCGAAGCCTTTAGAAACCGCCCCCTGTCCCATCTTTCAGGAGGCGAGATGCAACGTGCCCTGCTCGCCTCGGTGATCGCCCAAGAGCCGGAGGTGCTCCTTTTGGATGAGCCCACAGGCGCCCTGGACATTCATCACCAGGTTCGGTTCTTCAATCTCCTGTCGGACCTGGTGGCCGCGGGCATGGGTGTGGTGGTGGTCACTCACGAGCTGAATCTGGCGGGTCTGT
>Ga0272444_10004869_pt1 | contig 11716 bp, 5 predicted proteins | sample SSMForm13_FD_201033 | JGI IMG/M metagenome (GOLD analysis project Ga0272444, IMG submission 201033) | Marine sediment archaeal communities from Little Sippewissett salt marsh, Falmouth, MA, United States - SSM-Form-13 | ecosystem: Environmental > Aquatic > Marine > Wetlands > Sediment ... | reverse complement strand
GTCCGGGACGCCGTCGCCGTCGGAGTCGAGCGTCGAGTCCGGGTCGAGGTAGTCCGGCGTGCCGTCCCCGTCGGTGTCGTCGTTCGTCGGGTCCTCGTCACCGTCCGCGTCCTCGCCGCCCGCCGTGTCGATCCCGTCGTCGTCGTCGTCGGTGTCGCGCCAGTCGCGCGTCGAGTCGCCGTCGGTGTCCTGGAGCGGCGCGTTCGAGCCGGTCCCGTTCCCCGGCCCGGGGCCCACGACGGTGTCGTAGGCGTCGTCGAGCCCGTCGCCGTCCGCGTCGCTCCCGGCGGGCACGGTGTCGGCCGCGCCGTCGTGGTCGGCGTCGTGGCCCTCGACCGCGTCGGGCACGTTGTCGTCGTCCGAATCGAGGTCGTGGACGTCGGACGTCGTGTCGCCGTCGGTGTCGACCGGGGTGATCGGCGTGCCCCCGTCGTCGGCGTCGTAGGCGTCGTCGAGCCCGTCGCCGTCGGTGTCCGATCCTACCGGCGGCGTGTAGGCCCCCTCCGCCTGCGCCTCGACGTTGTCGACGATCCCGTCGTCGTCCGAATCGATGTCCCGGCTGTCGGGGGCGCCGTCGCCGTCGGTGTCGACCGAGCCGTCACCCTCGTCCACGTCGAGAATGCCGTCATCGTCGTCGTCGACGTCGGTGTGGTCCGGAACGCCGTCGCCGTCGGTGTCGACCGGCGGATCCGGGTCGAGGTAGTCGGGCGTCCCGTCGGCGTCGCTGTCATCGTTGGTCGGATCGTTGTCGCCGTCGACGTCCTCGTCGCCGGCCGTCGGGATCCCGTCCTCGTCGTCGTCGGTGTCGCGCCAGTCGCGCGTTCCGTCCTCGTCGGTGTCCTGGAGCGGCGCGTTCGAGCCGATCGGGTTGTTCGGGGCGGGACTCGTGACCGTGTCGTACGCGTTGTCGAGCCCGTCGCCGTCGGAGTCGATGCCCGTGGGCGCGGTGTCGGCCGCGCCGTCGTGATTGACGTCGTGGCCCTCGATCGCGTCCGGCACGTTGTCGTCGTCGGAATCGAGATCGCGGTAGTCGGGCGTGCCGTCGAGATCGGTGTCGACCCACGGCATCGGCGCCCCGCCGTTGTCCGGGTCGTAGGAGTCGTCGAGCCCGTCCCCGTCCGTGTCGGTGCCCGAAGGCGGCGTATAGGCACCCTCCGCCTGCGCCTCGACGTTGTCGACGATCCCGTCGTCGTCCGAGTCGATGTCCAGGCTGTCGGGGATCCCGTCCCCGTCCGTGTCGACAGAACCGAAGCCCTCGTCCGCGTCCAGGATGCCATCGTCGTCATCGTCGAGATCGGTGCTGTTCGGAACGCCGTCACCGTCGCTGTCCGTCGTCGGGTCCGGATCGAGATAGTCGGGCGTCCCGTCGCCGTCCGTGTCGTCGTCCGTCGGGTCGCCGTTGCCGTTCGCGTCCTCGGCGCCTGTGGTCGGAATGCCGTCGTCGTCGTCGTCCGTGTCGCGCCAGTCGCGCGTCGTGTCGCCGTCGGTGTCCTGGAGCGGGGCGTTCGAACCCGTCTCGTTGCCCGCGCCCGGCCCCGCGACCGTGTCGTACGCGTTGTCGAGCCCGTCTCCGTCGGCGTCGCTGCCGGCGGGCGTCGTGTCGGCCACGCCGTCGTGGTCGGCGTCGTGGCCCTCGATCGCGTCCGGTGCACCGTCCTCGTCCGAATCGAGGTCGAGGTAGTCGGGCGTGATGTCGGTGTCCGTGTCGGCCAGCTGGATCGACGCGCCACCGTCGTCCGGGTCGTACGCATCGTCGAGCCCGTCGCCGTCGGTGTCCGACCCTACCGGCGGTGTGTACGCCCCCTCCGCCTGCGCTTCGACGTTGTCGACGATCCCGTCGTTGTCGGAGTCGATGTCGACGTAGTCGGCGAGTCCGTCGCCGTCCGAGTCGCCCGATCCCTCGGTGCCGTCCGGGACGCCGTCGTTGTCACTGTCGACGTCCTGGAAGTCCGGGGCGCCGTCGCCGTCCGAGTCGCCGTCGCCCTCGGTCGCGTCCGGGAGGCCGTCCCCGTCGCTGTCGGTGTCGAGGTAGTCGGGCGTGCCGTCACCGTCCGTGTCGTCGTTCGTGGGATCGTCGTCACCGTCCGCGTCCTCAGCGCCGTACGTGGCGATCCCGTCGTCGTCGTCATCGGTGTCGCGCCAGTCGCGCGACGAGTCCCCGTCCGTGTCCTGGAGCGGCGCGTTCGAGCCCGTCGCGTTCCCCGGACCCGGACCCGTGACCGTGTCGTACGCGTCGTCGAGCCCGTCGCCGTCGGCGTCGCTCCCGGCCGGCGTCGTGTCCGCCGCGCCGTCGTGGTCGGCGTCGTGGCCCTCGACCGCGTCCGCCACGTGGTCGTGGTCCGAGTCGAGATCCTGGAAGTCGGGCGCCCCGCCGCCGTCGGAGTCCACCGGCGCGATCGGCGTGCCGCCGTCGTCCGCGTCGTAGGCGTCGTCGAGCCCGTCGCCGTCGGTGTCCGACCCTGCCGGCGGCGTGTACGTGCCCTCCGCCTGCGCCTCGACGTTGTCGACGATCCCGTCGGCGTCCGAATCGATGTCGAGGCTGTCGGGGATGCCGTCGGCGTCGGTGTCGACGGCGCCGTCGCCCTCGTCCACGTCGAGGATGCCGTCATCATCGTCGTCGATGTCGACGTTGTCGGGGACACCGTCCCCGTCCGTGTCGGTCGTCGGGTCGGGGTCGAGGTAGTCCGGCGTGCCGTCGCCGTCGGAGTCGTCGTCGGTCGGGTCGTTGTTCCCGTTGGCGTCCTCGGCGCCGACCGTGTCGATCCCGTCGTCGTCGTCGTCGGTGTCGCGCCAGTCGCGCGTCGTGTCGCCGTCCGTGTCCTGGAGCGGCGCGTTCGAGCCCGTCGCGTTCCCCGGGCCCGGGCCCGCGGCGGTGTCGTACGCGTTGTCGAGCCCGTCGCCGTCCGAGTCGCTCCCGGCCGGCGTGGTGTCCGCGGCGCCGTCGTGATCCGCGTCGTGCCCCTCGATCGCGTCTGGCACGTTATCGTCGTCGGAGTCGAGATCGCGGTAGTCGGGAGTAGTGTCGCCGTCGGTGTCGGCGGCCGTGATGGGCGTCCCGCCGTCGTCCGCGTCGTAGGCGTCGTCGAGCCCGTCGCCGTCCGTGTCGGTCCCCGACGGCGGCGTGTAGGCACCCTCCGCCTGCGCCTCGACGTTGTCGACGATCCCGTCGTCGTCCGAGTCGATATCGAAGCTGTCGGGCACGCCATCGGCGTCCGTGTCGACCGCCCCGTCACCCTCGTCCACGTCGAGGAGGCCGTCGTTGTCATCGTCGGGATCGACGTGATCCGGCGCGCCGTCCGCGTCGGCGTCCGGCCCCGCGGCGATGCTGATGATCGAGACCGCGGTGTTGCTGTCGCAGGTCCCGTCGCCGACGACCACCGTCACGGTGCGGTCTGACGTGTCCGGGAAGGCCAGCGCGTTCTCGAAGCCAATGAGCTCGATCGCGGTCTCGTAGTCCGCGACGCTCGCCGTCCCAGTGAGAAGCACGTGGTGCGCGTCGGAGGTTCCGTCGACCGTGATGCCGCCTGGCGGCGTCCCGCCGACCGACAGGGTGTCGCCCGCCTGGGGGCTCGTCAGCGTGCACTCGGCCCACTCGAGCGTGCCCCCGTCGTCGGTGATCGCAACGTCGCTGTCGGCGATCGGAACGGCGCTCCCGCCCTCGGTGTACGTCGTCCGGTAGTCCGCGCCAGGCGAGCCGCTGCTGTCGTCGCCGTCGAGATCGACGGTCGGGCAGTCCAGCGGATCGTCGTTGTCGGCGATCACCGCCCGGGTCTCTAGGACCGACTCGGCGCCGTAGACGTACGTGTCGATGTACCGCTCGTTCCCGAACCCGGTGCCCGTGAAATCACCCCACGTGTGCCGTCCCGCACCCGTACCGCACGGCTCGCCGTCCGGGAGGGTCGTCGTGCCGCCGAGCATCGTCGCGTCGTCCCAGAAGACGAGCGTCGTGGTCGAGATCACGTGCGCGGGGCTGACCTCGCAGATCGTGAGGCCGTTCTCGACACCTCCCCCGCTCGTCTCCACGTCCCCGGCGATGAAGTGGTACTCCCCCAACCGCACCTGGACGCGGACGTCGTACGTCCCGAGCGGCACCACGGCTCCGCTCGCGTCCGTGCCGTCCCAGTCGACGGAGTTCGGCCCGGCCGTCACGACGCCGAGAAGGAGACGGTCGCCCGCCCCGAACTCGCCGTCCTGATTGATGTCGATCGTGATCGCGTAGGTGCCGTCGGCGTCCGAGGTGAACTCGAACGTCCCGGAGTCCTGGATGCCGTCCCCGTTCGGCGAGATGCTGTGGTCTACCCCGTCGTCGTCGACGAAGACGAGGCCGCCGAGCACGGGGGGCAGGGTGGGCGGCGCGTACGCGACCGCGGGGTACCCCACGTAGATCGGGAACTTCGGCGTCGAGCTGCCGTCGGCCATCTCGATGCTGTAGCCCGAGTAGGGCGGATCCACGCCGATGTCGTTGGCGGTGATGTCATAGGAGTAGCCGGCGAACTGGTTGAGATCTAGGAACCAGACGTAGTTGGTGTTCAGGCGACCGCCCGGCACGAGCACGTAGTAGTCCTCGTCGGTGGCCGCCGGCGCCGTGTAGCTCCCGGCCGTGAACGCCCAGCTGTACGAGTGGAGCCGTCCGCCCTCGAGCGTCGGATCCGGGTCCGTGAGGGCGTCGGGGGTGACCGTGACGTCGAACCGCCGCATGATCGAGGCCAGGGCGGGGTCCCCGCCGTTGTCGTCCATCGTGAGGTTGAAGAGCCTGATCTCGTAAACGCCCGCCCCGCTGCCGTCGGTGCTCGTGTCGTAGCGGATCGGATTCGTAAGCGGGCTCGTGAAGTCGTCGTCCCGGTCGACGTGCCCGACGTCGGTGGGCGCCGTGATGTCGTACGTCGTCGAGCCCATGTCCGGCGCGACGATGACGACGCGGAGGGAGTCCTCGTTGTTCCAGCCCGAGACCGAAACGTTGATGATCTCTCCGGACGTCAGGACGTCGACGAACATCGGCCGGTCGATGTCAGGCAGGACCGAGTAGCTATGGTTGTAGTCGTAGAGGTACTGGCCCATGCCGACCTGGTAGGACCCCTCGGCGCGTGCCACGCCGCTCGGCACCAGGAAGAGCGCGGTGAGGAGCAGGCACGGGAGGGCGCGAGTGAGCGGCCGGGTCCATCTCGTCACGGACGGCGTTGTCGGGCAGTGCACGGTGATCCCCCTGGAACGAGTGAGTCGGTGTCGTCTCAGACGATGCGTCCGGGAACTACGCGGCGAGAGCATAGCACATGACGGGGCCGGAGGAGCGCCCCTCGTGCACTCGGGGACGCCCTTCGCTGAACGGTGTTCATCGATCGGCGCGCTGCTCGGAACCCTATTGCCCACGTGACGACAACGGTCGTAGACTTATCCGGCGCTCCTGAGGATCCGGGCATCGGCCGGTGACCGCTCCGGGGCGCGGCGGTGCGTTCGGGGACGGTCGCGTCTCGGGACAAGATCGACGGCGATGGCGCGAGCGCCTATCGCCCTGTGGATGGACCCATGAATGGAACTCGCCTCAAGCTCAAGGACCCGTCTCGCGCCCACGCCAGCGCGTGGTTCGCCGGGCAGCGCATCGACACCCGCGGACTCGGCGCGCGCGAGCGTCTCTCCGAATCCCCTCTCACCGTGCCGCTCGACGAGGGCGGCTACGTCATGGTCTTCCGATTCGGCGCCCTGGTTTTCATCGACGCCTCCCCCGAGACGGAACGGGCGTTCGCAGACCGCATCGCCTCCCGCATCTCGGCCAGCTTCCCCGAACCCGAGACCGAACACCTTGAGATCGTTGCCGACCCTGAGCGCGACGGACGGCTGGACGCGGAGGGTCGGCTCACCATTGCAGAGCTCTCGCTCGAGCGTCTCCAGATCGTCGCGCACATCCTCGTCAAGAGCACGGTGCTTGCGCACTACGAAGTGCAGGTCGGCGACGTCTTCGATCGCATCGAGCCCCTGTCCGCGGGAATGCAGCGGGGTCGATGGATCCGCATCCCCGCCCGCGCACTCCTTCGCCAGATCGGAAGCGTCCTCTCGGCCGAGACCCTCACGGTCGGACGCGTCGAGGTGACCGAGAAGCCCGAGCTCACCTGGGATCGGCCGGACCTCGACCGGCTCTACGAGCGGCTGAGCACGGAGTACGAGCTCCGCGAGCGCGACCGCGCGCTGACGAGGAAGCTCGATCTCATCTCGCGGACGTCGGAGACCCTCCTCGACTTGCTCCAGAATCGGCGGATGCTCCACGTGGAGCTGTACATCGTGCTCCTGATCGCGTTCGAGATCATCATCATGCTCTACGACATGACGGTGGGCCGCTAGATGAGGTCCCGCCGGAGCATGGAGACCCTCAACAGATGATCCGTTCCGCAACCATCAACGATCTCGACGCGCTGGTCGATCTCGAGAAGCGCTCGTTCTTCGGAGACGAGATCTCGAGGCGGAGCTTCCGCTACCTCCTCACGAAGGCCCACGCGACGACGCTGGTCGACCAGGAGGGTGACTGGATCCGTGGCTACGTGATGCTCCTTTTCAGCAACGTCACCGCCCTGGCGCGGCTCTACTCGATCGCCGTCGACCCGAAGGCCCGCGGGAAGGGCATCGGACGGGCGCTCGTGGAGGCCGGCGAGAAGGAGGCGCTCGACCACGACTGCGTCACGATGCGCCTCGAGATCCGGGAGGACAACGAGGCGTCGATCGCTCTGTTCAAGGCATGCGGGTTCCGCCGGTTCGGAGAGGTCGCGGACTACTACGAGGACCACGCGGCGGCGCTCCGGTTCGAGAAAAACCTCGCGCCTCAGCTCAAGCCGAACCTGGCCCGCGTCCCGTTCTACGCGCAGACCCTGCCCTTCACCTGCGGCCCCGCGGCGCTCATGATGGCCATGGTGGCCATCGATCCGAAGATCGGGCTCGACCGCCGGCTCGAGCTCGGCATCTGGCGGGAGTCGACGAGCATATTCATGGCGCGCGGCCACGGCGGATGCGGACCGTACGGCCTCGCGCTCTCCGCTTACCAGCGCGGGTTCGGAGTCGAACTCTTCGTCAAGGAGCGCGGAGTCTTCCTCGTCGACTCGGTCAGGAGCGCCGAGAAGAAGGAGGTCATGCGGGTCGTCCATCAGGAGTTTCTGGACGAGATCAGCGAGCTGTCCATCAAGGTCCATTACCGGAGCATGCACGCCAACGAGCTGGAGGCCGCGTTCAACGCGGGCGGCATCCCGGTGGTCCTGATCAGCTCGTATCGCATCGACAAGAAGCGGATCCCTCACTGGCTCGTCGTCACGGGATTCGACGAACGGTTCATCTACGTGAACGACCCGTACGTCGACGCCGACCGGCGCGAGGCCGGCGCTGACTGCATCGACATCCCGATCCCGCGGCGCGAGTTCGAGCGCCTGGCGCGCTACGGCAAGGCCGGTCAGAAGGCCGTGGTCGTCGTCTCCCCCCGGAGAACCGGGGCCGACACGTAGAAGGAGCGCATCCCCGTGGCAGATCACCTCGTCCTCGTCGAGAAGCTCACGGACTGGAAGCCCGAGTTCCCCGATGTTCGCGCCGTGCGGGCGCGCGACTACATCGCGTCGCCCGAGTTCTCGAGCCGCCGGGACTTCCGCGTCCTGAACCTCTGCCGGAGCTACCGGTACCTGAGCGTGGGCTACTACTGCTCGCTCCTCGCGGAGGCCAGGCGCCACAAGGTCCTTCCCACCGTCCGGACCATCAACGACCTGAGCAGCAAGTCGATCTACAGCCTCGACTTCGCCGATCTCGATGCGGTCGTTTCGAGGAAGCTCAAGACCGTGAAGGAACCTCTGGCCACCGCGCTCGAGATGGACGTCTTCTTCGGCCACTGCTCGCACTCCGAGGTGGCCGACCTCGCCAGGCTGCTCTTCGAGGTCTTCCGGATGCCGCTCCTCCGCGCGGAGTTTCGCCTCCAGGGCAAGTGGCGCCTGACCGCGGTCAAGCCGCTCCATTTGCACTCGCTCGACCCGCCCCAGGAGGAGGCATTCATCCAGGGCCTCTCGAACCACCTCAAGAGGCGCTGGCACGAGCCCAAGGCGCGGCCGCAGCACCGCTACGACATCGCGATCCTCCACGATCCGAACGAGAAGCTCCCGCCGTCGGACACGGCGGCCCTCAAGAAGTTCGTGAAGGCCGGCGAGCGGCTCGGCATCGCGGTCGACCTCATCGAGAAGAAGGACTACGGCCGGCTCGCGGAGTACGACGCGCTCTTCATCCGTGAGACGACCGGCGTCAATCACCACACCTATCGGTTCGCGAAGCGCGCCGAGACCGAGGGGCTCGTCGTCATCGACGACACGGACTCGATCCTCCGGTGCACGAACAAGGTCTACCTGGCCGAACTCCTCAGAACGCACAAGATCCCGACCCCGACCTCGGTCATCGTGCGGCGGGAGACGCTGGACGAGCTGGAGCAGGAGATCCCCTACCCCGTTGTCATCAAGATCCCCGACAGCTCCTTCTCGAGGGGGGTGTTCAAGGCCGAGGAGCCGAGCGACCTCAAACAGGTCGCCACCGAGCTCTTCAAGGCGTCCGACCTTCTCCTCGCGCAGGAGTTCGTCTACACGCCCTTCGACTGGCGGATCGGCATCCTGAACGGAAGGCTCCTCTTCGCCTGCCAGTACTTCATGTCGGACCGCCACTGGCAGATCATCAAGCACGACACGAAGGGACGGTACAAGGAGGGCGACTGGAAGACCGTACAGGTCGAGGAGGCGCCCGAGGCGGTCACGAAGGCTGCGCTCGCGGCGGCCGATCTCATCGGCGACGGGCTTTTCGGAGTGGACGTCAAGGACGATCGCGGTAGAATCATGGTCATGGAAGTCAACGAGAACCCGAACATCGAGACGGAAGTTGAGGACGCGGTCCTGGGAGACCGCCTCTACGAGATAGTCATCGAGGATCTGGTGCGCCGGGTCGAGGCCAAGAGAGGCCTTCTCGACCATGCCGGCGCTCCGGAAAGGAGGCAGTTGTGAGCGGAGTGTGCGAGGTCTTCCTCACGCGAGGCGTCGGGAAGCACAAGGAAAAGCTCGCGAGCTTCGAGATGGCGCTCAGGAACGCCAAGCTCGCGCACTTCAACATCGTCCGCGTGTCGAGCATCCTGCCCGCGGGAGCCCGTATCGTCTCGCGCGAGGTGGGGCTCAAACGGCTCGACCCCGGGCAGGTCGTCTTCGCGGTCGTCTCCGACAACGCAACGAACGAGCCCCACCGGCTGCTCGCGGCCTCGATCGGGGTCGCCAAGCCGAAGGACACCGAGCAGTACGGCTACCTCTCGGAGCATCACAGCTTCGGGGAGAACGAGACGACGGCGGGAGACTACGCGGAAGACCTCGCGGCCCAGATGCTCGCAACCGTCCTGGGCGTCCCGTTCGATCCGGACGCGAGCTACGACGAGCGGAAGGAGATCTGGAAGATCAGCGACGAGATCGTCCGCACGAGCAACATCACACAGAGCGCGGTCGGGAACAAGAATGGATTCTGGACGTCGGTGATCGCGGCCGCGGTGTTCGCCACCCCGCCGCTGCCCCTTCGTCTGTAGGGACGACCGGACCGCTACTTCTTCTTGAGGATCGCTCTCCAGCCCGTGGGCGGCTGCATGGTCGGACGGCGGAACGTCCGGACGCTCCCAACCGGCTCCGTTACGTAGAAGGCATCCGGCACGACCTCGCCCATGATCGTCAGGACCTCTCGGAGGTCCTTCCGCCGGCAGACCAGGCAGACCTCGGTCACGGGTCCCGACGCCCCGGTTCCCTCGAAGCGAGTTGCCGGGTGGCCGACGCCGCGGAGCGCGCTGGCCAGCTCGGCGGCCTTCTCCGAAGTGAATACGCGCAGCACGGTGTGGCCGAAGGCGAGCCTCCTCTCGATGAGAATCCCGACGACGTTGCCCGTGGAGAACCCGAGGGCATAGAAGACCCCCAGCACCGGCTTCTCCGCGACGCGGTTGACGATGGCCGCGATCACGGCCAGCCACATGCTTACCTCGACGAACCCGAGCAGAAAGGCCGTCCGGGGCCTCCCCTGCACCGTGCTGATCGTCCTGATCGTGCCGAGGCTGACGTCGATGATCCTCACCAGGAAGACCAGGACGCCGGTGCCGAGCGTGTAGAGATCGAAACCCAGCTCCACGATCGTGCCTCCTCGGGAAAACGCCGTCGTGCTGCTCCCCGGTGACGTCGTGGATCGCGAGCCTGACCGGCCCCAGGTGCGCCGGGACGTCGAACCCGAACGACGTCTCCCCCGCGATGCTCGCTCCCCCCGTCATCGCGGCTGGGATTCGGTCGGCGAACTGCTCCTACGACCCGTCGTCCGTCCTCACCCGCTCCCCCTTCGACTCCTCGCGCACGGGCTCGACCTCGATGCGTCGCGGCTCGCCCTCGACGTGGTCGACCGACATCGTCGCGGGGAGGCCGAACGCCGTCGGGTGGATGTACTTCCTGCGCTCCTCCGGCGGCTTCATCTCCTCGACCGGGATCCGGTTCTCCTCGGCGAAGGCGTCGTGCCTGATGCCGGTCACCTGCCACGAGACCTTCATGCCCGCTTCGCCTCCGGCCACCTTGAACCGGTTCCCCGAGATCTCCTCGGCGACGTAGAGGTTCGGTCCCGGCGCACCGATCGCGGTGAGCTGGTACCGGAATTCGCGGTTCAGGGCCTCGAACCACTCGGGGAGTTCGATCCACGCCTCCCCGCTCGCGTTGAGCGCGGCGTTCCCGTTGTAGATGTTCATCATGTCCGGGCTCTCGACGAACGAGTGGTAGAGGTACTTGTTCTCGGGATCGAGCGGATGGTCGATCTTGAAGGAACCGCCGCCCTTCGACAGGTTGCCCGTGACCCGGGCATCGCCGGCGAAGTAGCCGGCGTAGTCCGTGGCGCCGCCAGTTGCGTACCCGAAGACGCCGTAGTTGGTGCCGGAGCCCGAGGCGTACCCGCGAACACCGTAGTTGGTGCCGGAGCCGCCGCTCGCGGCGCCGTTGACTCCGTAGTAGAAGTCGCTCCCGGCCGAGGTCACGCCGGCATACAAGCCCAGGTAGCCTCCGACGAAGTAGCCGCCGTAGCCGTAGTTGTCAGCGGGGGCAGAACTCCCGTAGACGGCCGTGGCATCGTAGCTACCCGAGCCAGTGTACTCGGCGCGAACGACGTCGGTGGTTGAGCTCGCGAAGGCCGATCTGAACAGCCCCGCCCGAGTGCCCGCGTTGTGCTCGACAGTGAGCTGCCCGTTGATCGTGGCGCCGCCCTCGGCCTCGATGTGCCCGTCGCCGTCGACGGCGAACTGGAGAGAGCCGCCCTGATCGCACTCGATGAACTGGAAGCCCGCGCCGGAGCCGGACGGAACCGTTACCTGAACGACGTCGTTCCCGATGGAAGGAGCCACCGTACGTGCGATGTTGACGGTCTGGGCCACGCTGGCGGGGTAGGTCTTCTGGATGTCCAGCGCCCTCCCGCTGGATGCTCCACTGGTGATCAGCACATCCCCAACCACGTCGAGGGCCTTCGTCGGCGGGTCGGCGCCGATCCCGACGTCGCCGTTCAAGACGATCACGTCGCCGTTCAGGCGGGCGCCGAAGTCGGGGCCCGCCAGAGCCGCGTAGTTCCCGCTCGGCTCGTGCCGGCCGTGGATCGCCTGGTCCGTGTAGCTCTTGGCATACATGCCGTAGTCCGCGCTGCCGAGGTACGCGAAGTTGCCGCTGTCCAGATC
>Ga0272444_10004867_pt1 | contig 11718 bp, 11 predicted proteins | sample SSMForm13_FD_201033 | JGI IMG/M metagenome (GOLD analysis project Ga0272444, IMG submission 201033) | Marine sediment archaeal communities from Little Sippewissett salt marsh, Falmouth, MA, United States - SSM-Form-13 | ecosystem: Environmental > Aquatic > Marine > Wetlands > Sediment ... | reverse complement strand
ACCCTGCATACCAACGATAGCCCCAGCGCCATAACCCGGCTCCTTGAAATGGGCGTAGAGTCCTATCTCATCTCTTCCTCACTGCTGGCTTGCCTGGCGCAACGCCTGGTGAGAACCATCTGCCCCGCATGCAAGACGGCGTACTATGCGCCTAAGAGCGTGTTAAAGGAACTGGGGATCGATGAAGATGAGAAGAAACAGTTGTTCAAAGGAAAGGGGTGTTCTGAGTGTTACGATTCAGGCTTCAAAGGCCGGATCGGTCTTTATGAGCTCCTGGAGCTGGATGAGGGGCTACAAGCCCTCATCTTGCAGAATCCTACCAGTGACGCACTCAAAGGCCATTTAAGGGAAACAGGTCACAGGACGTTGAAGGATCTGGGCTATGAGAAGGTACTGGAGGGTGTCACGACCATAGAAGAAGTGGCGCGGGCCACTTTTGTGGACAGTTAGAGATGGCCATATCGCTTCATCATAAGGCCGCCCGAATAAAGGCAAGACAGCCTGAAGCGGCATCAGCGATGCGGCGCTTTTCTGGGGCCCCATGGCAGGCCATCGTCTCCAGATTCAGCAAGAAGGTCAAGGCCCGGGACCGGATTTTCTTTATGTCACAGCTGTCCTTGACGTTGGAGATCGGCATGCCCCTGAAGAATGCCCTGGGGGCCATTGCAGCGCAGACCCACGATGCCGTCTTCAAAGACGTGATGCAGGCCATGCTCCGGGATATCGAGGAAGGCCGTCAGCTTTCCGACGCCATGAAACGACATCCCCACGTCTTCGACCAAGTGTATGTCAGCATGATCAAGGCCGGGGAGACCGGTGGTTTTTTGAAGGATATTGTGGATCGCATTGTGGAAATGCAGGAAAAGCGCCAGGCCCTGATCGCTCAGATCCGATCAGCCCTCACCTATCCCATGATCCTGTGTGTGCTCGGCGTCTTCGTGGTGGTCTTTGTCCTGGTGGGTGTGCTGCCCAAGTTTACCCAGTTCTTTGAGGGCAAGGAGCATATCTTGCCCTTGACGACCCGGTCCCTCATGGCCCTGAGTGCCTCCCTGCAAGGATACTGGTGGGCCTATCTTGTAGGGGCTGTCGGGCTCGTCGTGGGGGTTACGTGGTGGAAGGATAGTCCGCCGGGGCGAGCCCTGATAGACCGCTTATTTGTGAGCGGTCCTGTCCTGAGCGGCCTGTTCAACAAGATTTATACCTGCCAGATGCTCCGAACCCTTGGACACCTCATGGCCAGCCAGGTCCCCCTGCTCGAAGCCCTGGACGTGACCCGGGGAACCATTAAGAACCGCTATTTCTCCCGTTTCGTCACTGACATTATGACGCATGTGGAACAGGGCGGAAAGTTCTCTCAGCCATTTGTGAGCTATCCATACATGATGGAATCGGTCAAACAAATGGTGGCCACGGGTGAAGAAGCCGGTAGGCTGCCCCCTGTCATGTTGCGGCTCGCTGAATTCTATGATCAAGAAGTGGATCAGGAGATGAAAACCCTTTCGTCCATGATCGAACCCCTGGGGCTGATCGTGATGGGCGCGGTCGTTGGGCTGATCGTCTCCTCAGTGATCCTGCCCTTGTTCAAGCTGGCACAGGCCTTGCATTGACTCCTGAACGTTGGACCCCGGGAAACCCACAGGTCCGGCATGGAAAAACTTGACAACAACTTTTCGTAACGGCTTAAAGTTTCAGTCATTTTGTCCGATAAGATGATTAACATGGTTGGCCGGGTTCGGCCCGATGTCACAAAATCCCCAGGAGGGAGACTGATGAAACGGTTTTTGCTCAACCAAAAAGGTTTTACGTTGATCGAGATGATCATTGTGGTCATCATCATGGGCATTCTGGCTGCGGTCATCATCCCGCAGATTGCCGTGACCACGGGCGACGCCCAGCTCAGCACCCTTCAGACCGACTTGACAGCCATGCGCAATGCCGTGGAGATCTACTACGCCCAGCACAACACCACCTACCCTGGCGCCGTAGATATCCTTGGCGCAGCGCCCGCAGACGATGCTGCCGCGGCCACGGCCTTCGTGCAGCAACTCACCCGGTATACCAATGCCAACGGCGTCGTGTCCGACGACCTAGATCGTACCAACTTCCCCTTTGGTCCTTACATCAAGGGAGCGGCATTGCCCGAAAACCCATACAACAGCCTGGCTACGGTGCATTGTGATAGAACCGAGACAGATATTACGGTAAAGGCCTCAGACGGGACAACCGGCTGGAAGTTCTATGTCCTGACAGGCGTCCTCATGGCAGACGACGGTGCCCACGACACGGAGTAATGACGATCTAACCTATTTGACAGGTGCCAGGCCCGCCATCCTCCATCCTCAACTCGGTTTTTCCCTCCTCGATCTCGTTATGGTCATGGTGATCCTCGGCATCCTGGGGACCATGGCCGTGCCTCAATTCCATTCCATGATGGGGGCTAGACGGCTCAACGCGGCCGCTGGCGAGCTCGTGTCCGCACTTCAGTATGCCCGCAACCTGGCAGTCAAATATCAGAGGCCTTTCGGCCTGAGAGCTAATGTGGCCAACAACTGGTTCCACGTCTATGACGATAAGTACCGGACAGACGCCAACCCGCACCACGACGAGGTGCCCCCCGTGGATGCCTTTGGCGTGGTCCTCAATCCCTTGGACAAGACATGGTACATCATAGATTATGACACCATGGATACCTATGAGGGCGTCACTATGACCTCTATACCGCCTACTACGCGGGTCTGTTTTTATCCCGATGGGCATTCCTCTTCTTCAAATAGCACCTTTGTTGTGAGTTACACAGGAGAGCAGAGAACCATCACCGTTAACGGCACCACAGGGCGGATCCATGTCCAATAACAAAGGCTTCACGTTGGTAGAGATCATCATCGCAGTGCTTCTGCTCGCCATCGCCATTGTCCCCATGGTGGGCGCCTATGGGCCCGCCATCTTTTCCACGGCCGTGGAGGACGAAGTCGGGGTTTTTACGAACCAGGCCAGGGCCACCCTGAATCGTGTGGCGACCCTCGATTTCGCGACTCTTTCTGACAATCAGGGCAATCCCGTAGACCTGGTCGCACTATTTGGTTCGGCTGCCGAGGCCGCCAAGGAAACCTTTTCTTTTCATGGCACCAGCTATACGCCCACCGTGGCCATCGCCGAAGTGAGCGGGGGTCTGGGGGGGCTCCTTGAGATCACCGTGACCGCGGACCAGGTGAGTGTGATCACCCTAAAGACGGAGTGGTAACCAACCATGAACCATGATGAAAGCGGCGTGACGCTCCTTGAGCTTCTCATCAGCCTGGCCATCCTTGGCATGATCGTGATCGGCCTCCACCAGGTCATGAGCACGGCCACGTCGACCTATGACGATACCAGAGACAAACAAGAACTTTTGGCCGAGGCGCGCTATGCCATGGGGCGGATGGTCATGTTCGCGCAAGAGACCGATGCGATTCAAGCGCCTGAGGATGTGAGCGATGGAGAAGTCCTGATCGTGAGCGAGCGGGTTCTGGATACCTACAACAACGCCAGCCATGCTTTTGACCAGGATGGTGATGCCGTCCTGGACGCAGACAACGATGGGGACGGGCTCATCAATGAAGACGGTGGGGACCCGCCAGACTGGATCACCTTTGACCTGGATAAATCCAACGCCAGCAACTGGCGGCTCCGGGAAGAGATGCCGGACTACAGCACCGTGGCCCTGGCTGATGCCATGGCCAAGAAAGTCTTGTGCGAACATGTCACCGCCTTTCACTGCAACCGGTTGGCGAAGAACCTGGTTGAAATCACGCTCACCCTGGGTCACGGCAAAAGCGAGGTGAGCCTGACATCGCGGGTGAAGGCCCGACTGATTAACTGACAATGATATGAAAGAAAAAGGGTTCATTCTTCTGGGCATGCTTTTGATGATGGTCCTGGTGGCGGTGACCGCCGTGGCCCTGAACCGGCGCGCCGGCTTACAGGCCCGGATGGCCGCCAACGATACCGAAGCCGTCCAGACCGTTTTTGGTCAGGAGGCTGCCATAGAAGAGGCGGTGTGGCAATTGACCCAGAATCCGTGCTGGCGGGTAAATGGTACATTCACCTACCATGGCGTTGATTACACCCGCAAGGTAAAGAGTTCCACCGTGGCCGGCCATACGGATGCCGTAACCATAGCAGCCGCGGCCCCTGGCGCGAATGAGGCCATGGGGGCATCCTTCCGCTATTACATCCATTCCATCGAAACCCCGTTCCTGGTCATCCAACCCAGTCAAGTCTGTTGCGATAGTCTGGACCATATCTACTTCGCTGATCCCCTCAACCACTATGTCTGGAAGCTGGATGGCAACACGGGCACCATGACCAAGGTCGCCGGAAACGGCACCAGCGGGTCTAGCGGCGACGGGGGACCGGCCACCAGCGCCCAGCTCAATAAACCAGAAGGTGTCTGCGTGGATGGGTGGGGAAACATCTATATTGGGGATACTGAGAATCACCGGATCAGAAAGGTCAGTCTATCAGGCAACATCAGCACCGTGGCCGGCACTGGCTCGCACGGCTTCAGCGGCGATGGGGGCTTGGCGATTAACGCAGAGCTCAACAAGCCAAACGGGGTGTTTATAGATCCGTCGGGAAGCATCTTTATCGCTGATACCGATAACCACTGCATCAGAAAGGTCGACGCTGCAAGCGGTAACATCAGTACCGTAGCAGGCAAAGGCGGCACGGGAGGTTGGAGCCCAAACGGTGGTGTCGCTACTAACACCAAACTGGATAGGCCGCGCGGCGTTTTTGTGGACGCCGCGGGAGATATCTTTATTGCGGATACGGATAGTTGCCGGATTCGAAAGGTAGATGTCGCAACCGGAAACATATTGGGAGTGGCCGGAGATGGCTTCTGCAATTACGGCGGAGACGGTGGCCCTGCCAATAGCGCCAAACTGAATAAACCTCGTGGCGTTTTTGTGGACGCCGCGGGAAATGTCTTTATCGCGGACACAGAAAATCACCGCATAAGAGTGGTTGATGGCGCTACCGGGGATATCGATACCTTAGCAGGCACAGGAACGGCTGGTTACTCGGGTGACGGAGGGCTGGCTACCAATGCTCAACTTGATAGTCCCAGGGGGGTCTATCTGAATGGCGCGGGAGAAATGATCATTGCTGACACATCAAACTCTTGTCTTCGGGAGGTAGACCTGGGGGGTATGATCTCCACCATCACCGGGACAGGGGCGCCTGTATTGGATCACCCCAGACAACTCGCCATGGACGCGACGGGCAACGTCTACATTGCCGACACGGACAACGAGCGCGTCCGAAAGCTGGACACCTCAGGCTGGATCACCACCGTGGCCGGAACAGGTTCCGGAGGGTACAACGGGGACGGGATTCCAGCCACAACGGCTGAGCTGAAAAAGCCGAGAGGCGTTGGTGTGGCCCCATCGGGAAATATCTACATCGCTGACCGGGACAATCACCGCATCCGAATGGTGGAGGCTGCGACCGGCATGATTACCACCTATGCGGGTACGGGCTCGGGTGGAAATAATGGAGACGCCGGCTGGGCAACGGCCCTAGAGCTTAACCGTCCCAGCGGTGTCGCGATCAGTACGTTTCTCCTCGAGATCGCTGACACGGACAACCACCGCATTATGGAGGTAGATGGCACAGGGTGGATGTACGTCATCGCAGGCACTACTGGCAGCGCAGGCTACAGCGGCGATGGCGGCCTGGCCATCAACGCCGAGCTCAAAAAGCCACATGGTGTGTTTCTGGATGAAGCTCTAAACATCTTTATCGCCGACACGGAAAACCACTGCATCCGAAGAGTGGATGCTTCGACCCTTGTCATCACCACCGTGGCGGGCACACCTGAGACCAGCGGCTATAGCGGCGACGGGGGACCTGCTACCGCTGCGTTGCTCAAACTCCCGGAAGACGTTTTTGTGGATGGGGCGGGGAATATCTTTATCGCGGATACGGAGAATCATGTGATCCGTATGGTGTGTGCCCACGACGGCACCATCCACACGTTAGCCGGAGATGGAAGTAAGGGCTATAACGGGGATGACCTGCCGGCCGTCACCGCTCAACTGAACAAACCAGCCGGCATCGTCATGGCGGCCACCCGGGGGGGAAGAAAGATATTTATCAGCGACCAGGACAACGACCGCATCCGTATGCTGACTTTGAGGCCCGTACCGGAAATACCCTACTAACGCCCCATTTCCTATGGATCGATTTCTCTCAAAGGGCACACCATTGAGTCCCCCGGTCCTTCCTCTGCTGTAATCGTTATTGTAAACGCCGATTATCCTTTTGGTGGTATGGATATTGCTTTTGCAGTACCGAAGATCGGAGTGTCTTTTGTCAATTATTCGACCAGCCTGCACGAAAGACTGGCAGAAAATCACAAAGGCAATCACGAAAACACGAAATCATGCCTGTTTACATAGAGGAAAACAGAAAATGACATTTTTCGTGTCTTCGTACTTTCGTGCTTTCGTGGTAGATTTTATTTCCCCTTTTTGGTCCCGGCTTGTCCGGGTTAGGCCTCAGAATGATTAACCTTGGATCCACTTATCCTATTGCGATTGATATCCACAGTCAGAATATCTATGCCGTCCAGCTCAAAGAAACCCGCGATGGATTGGCCGTGCAGGCCCTGGCACACAGGCAAGGGGAAGGTTGGGCCGAGAAGGCCTTAGAGGCAAGCGATGACATCGTCTCACAACTGAAGGAGATGGCCAAAGCCAAAGTTTTCCGGGGCAAGCAGGCAGTGGTTCACTTGCCATCACCCTACCTCTTCACATTCCCCATCAGTATTCAAGTGGATGAGGGAGGCACCCTGGAGGAGGCCATTGTTGCCGAATCGGCAAAGCATCTTCCCTTTCCCATTGAAGAGGCCACCATCGATTATGCCTCTATCGCGTCTGACCCTTCAGGCAAGGCAAACAAGCACAAGGCGACCATCATTGCCGCCCGCATAGATCAAGTCAGGCAATTTCTATTCACGTTGAAGCAGGCTGGACTCACCGTGGAGGTCGTGGATGCCGATATTTCCTCTTTGATGCGTCTCCATCGTTATCTCCACGAGATCAGTGAAGATCCCGTCATGCTATGCCACGTGGGCTTCACACAAACCCTGCTGGCTGTGGTCACCGGAGACCGCATGATTGTTCACCGCAGTGTCCCCTGGGGCATTGAAACCCTTCTCGTAAAGCTTGAAAAAAACCTTGAGCTGTCCAAGGGTCAATCCAAGGGTCTGCTCACGGCATGCGGTTTTCTGCGCAGAGATGGCAAGCTTCCTGATGAAGGCAAGGGCGTGACGGATGAGGATGGGATGCAGGAGAGTGTGTTGCGAGCCGTCCGTCAAATCATCACGCCATACCTTGAGGAATTGATCTATGAATTTCACAATGTGATTGGCTACGTCATGTCGGAGGAACCGGACGCTGTCCTTCAAAAGATCTACGTTTACGGGCATGCAAACTTTGTCCGGGATCTGGATCGATACCTTGAAACGACACTGAACCTTTCAACACAACTCGTTAATCCTATGACAAACATGGCGCTCCCTGAAGACAGCATGCTGCCTGACCCGTCCGAGGGGGCCCCGTTCAGCCTGGCATTGGGCCTGGCTATGAGACAAGTCCCATGGCTATAAGAGAGACGAATCTGATCCCCCCACACATCCTGTACCGGCAGCACCTGGTGCGCCATGCCTGCTTCTGGGGGGGGTGCCTTGCTGTGTCGCTGGCCCTTGTGTTCGGCGTCTATGTGTACCAGGGGCGGGCGATCGCGGCCAAGAAGGGCGCCCTGATGAAGCTTAAAGACCAACACAAGCTTCTGGGCACAAAAATCGAGGAGATCAGACAGATCCAACAAAAACTGCAATCGTTGACGGATCAACAGGGCGCTATGGGCCACATGACCCAGAACCGGCCTTATTCTCAGGTCCTCCAGCGGTTAGCAGAGATCATGAACGAGCACACCTGGCTCACACAGCTTGCCATAGAGGCCGACAAAGAGGTGGCTGGCAGGGCCAATGTGACATTGGCAGGATTTGCCCATTCCAACAAAGACCTGGGGGACTTTCTGAATCAGCTGGCCAATGAGCCCATGTTCCAGGCCGTGCTATTGAATTTTGCCAAGGAAACCAAAGAAAGGCATTCCAAGGACAAGACCACTGAGCCATTGACCTTGGTTCAGTTTCAGATCGGCTGTTATGTTTAGGAACGAGTCTCCTGATGCATCTTGACATCAAAATGCTGGATCGGATTTGCCTCGTCACGGTGGTTGTAGTGTTTCTGGCGAGCGGGTATTGGGTGGTGAGTCGTGGCCTGAGGCAACTGGGGGAAATCCGGAAACAAAACGATTTCCTTGCCAGAAGCTTAAAGGATCTGGCCTTGGCCGAGACCAACCTGCAGCGGCTCAATGCGGCCATTGATGAAACAAAAAAGCAGATCAAGGCCCTGGACGAACGCATCCCGGAAACGGCAAAGATCGGCAAGTTCCTGAAGCAGTTGGACGCGCTGATGAAAGAAAGACAGATCGTCTTGGAAAGCTTTGAGCCCCTGCCCACGGTGGAAGAGAAACGGTTTACCAGAATCCCTATCCGCCTCATATCCAGGGGCTCTTTTGTGAACATCCATCAGCTTCTTTGTGACCTTGAAACCATGAGCCGGTTGGTGGATGTGGAAAACACCATTTTGACCAGCCTCGACGGAGGGCCGGAGTGCCGGTTTGACCTCACAACGAGCATCTTTGAGAGGTAGCCAGAAAGTTGTGAAGTTCACGTCTTTTGTGGGAGAAAAATATAAAGACAACCACGAAAACACGAAAGACTGAAAGCACGAAGAAGAGAAATAGTCAGAATGTCGTGTCTTCGTATTTTCGTGCTTTCGTGATAGTTTTTTTACTTCCGGCTTGTCCGGGTCAAGGGTGTGGATACACCTAAGAAGGTAGTGCCGCATGTCTGAGAAGAAACCAGAACGGGTCAAAATCTACCTTATTATCGTCCTCTCGATCGTGCTGATCGTGGTGGTCTATTTTCGTTTCTACCACAAGAAGACCACCCATGCGGCAGTGCCTGCGCGATACAAGGCTCAGGTTGCTCGATTGGTGGTGCCCCAGGTTCAGTTACCCAACGTGCAAACAGCCAAACAGCCTGAAATGTCAGCCCTTGAGTCGCACCGTGCCATGACCAGAGATATCTTCAAGCCTTTGAAAGCCCCTCAACTGAAAAAAGAGGTTCAACAGGTGAAACAAAAGCCCTCAAAGCCGACCGTGTCTCTGAAGCTCAAAGGGACCATCGTGGGAGGAGAGAAACCCATTGCGGTGATCAATGATCAGTTTGTTCATACCGGTGATTGGATTGCTGAATACCAGGTCGTCAGGATCGCGAAAGATGGAGTGTTCTTAAGTTCCGATGCCCATCAAATGGTTTTAAAGGTTTTGAAGATCCACGACACCATCTGATTGGCGGACCTTCCCTGTGTGTGACCCTCTGCACATGGAAACCGTCTCCATCCCGCTCACCTCAGAGTTACCCCTCATATTGTAGTGCTTTTACCTTGACAGCCCTATATCTAGTGTTATAAACGGGGCAAATGGGGAAAAGTCTCCATCTCGGACCAGTATGCCTCGCCTGAGAACCAAGCTTTGGGGAAAACATATCGGTGAAACACGCTTCAAGAACCGTGGCGGCAAGGGTTAACAAGGCGACTTTCACCTTGCTCGTATTCCTGGTGGTGCAGATTGTGACAGGAGCCGGTCTTTCGGGCGAGGTCTTTGCCGTGTCTCCTATCATCCTGGAAACCATCCGGGGTGGGCGGCACCCGGACTATGTTTCCATTGTCTTTCAGTTTTCAGACAGGGCCCTGTCTGAAAAACCCAGGGTTCTCGGAAACGAAGTCCTCGTTAAGTTGAAGAATGTGAGGACAGACATTGCTCCATTTCGCCAATACAAGAGCTTCGATTCCTGGGTCATGCTGGAACAGGCCCGCAACGACTTGAATGTACGGGTCGGTCTTCCTGAAAATTTCATGAGGATGAGCCACTTTCTCATGGAAAATCCAGACCGATTGGTCATCAACCTTTATGAGAAAAACAGGGCCTTGCCTCCTGCACCTCAGAAGATGGCATCCGGTAACAGCGAGGCACCCCCTGCCCCCCATGAGAAGGCGCCCAAGCCTTTGGCCTTGGTCGTAGACCAGGCCTCAGACCCAGCGTTGGCGAAGGAAGAAAAGTCAGAGGAAGACCCACGACCGTCAATGGCCCCGGCCCTTACACCGATTAAGAAAAGCTCCAAGGTTGTTGAGCAAATTACCGTGGATGGCTTGATCACCCTTAATTTTCATCAGGTGGACATCCAAGAGCTCCTGTCAGCCCTTGCCATCAAGCGGGAGATTAGCATCGTGATGGCCCAAGATGTATCCGGCAAGGTCTCGTTACACCTCTATCAGGTCACCTTGGATGAAGCCCTTCACGCGATTTCTCTGGCAGGCGGTTTTGGCTATATGAAACACGGCACCACACACTTCGTCTACAAACCCAAAGAAGAAAAAGATCCTCAGGCCGACCGGCTTAAGATGCGCATTTTTGAGCTGAAATATGCGGAAGTGGATAAGGTTCAGGAGGTCCTCGATGCCATTCCGGGTAAACGAGTGATTCAATTTCATGAACCTTCGAAGACCATCATCGTAGAAGATACCCCTGAAAACATCAAGAAAATCGAAACGATCATCCGCTTTTGGGACAGAATGCCCAAGCAGGTCATGATCGAGGCCAAGATCCTCGAAATCAGCCTGACGGATGAGATGTCGCTGGGAGTGAACTGGGAAAAAATCCTTGGCGATGCAAGGATCGGCACAGGGGGCTTCAGCATTGCAGTCCCGCCAACGGCAGAGGGAATCTCCCCAGTACCCGGCACCGGATCGGGCGTCTTTGCCAACATGCTCACCGGGGCCGGAACCAGGCATGAGTTTACGGTCGCTCTGGATGCCCTGCAGGCCAAGACCAAAGTGAATACCCTCTCCACCCCAAAGATACTGGCCATACATGGGAAACAGGCCAGGGTGCAAGTGGGAGGACAGCAGGGCTACAAAGAGACCACCGTGACCGGCACGGGCTTAGCCACCGAGAGCGTTCAATTCCTAGAAACGGGCACCATCCTGGATATTACGCCATACATTGGCGATAAAGGCAATGTGCTGCTCAATGTAAAGCCAAGCATCAATTCAGTCACGATCGATGCTGCCACGGGGATTCCCACCGTGCAGTCCACAACGGTCTCTACATGGCTGATGGCCAAGAGCGGAGAAACGGTTTTTATAGCGGGTTTGATCCAAGATCAGAAGAAAAACACCAGGGAAATGGTCCCTTGCCTGGGCAGTGCCCCGGGCTTAGGCTGGTTTTTCAGAGGTACCTCCCGAAGCACCGGAAAGAACGAAGTCGTGGTATTGATCACCCCCCAGGTCTTCGAAAACGACCGGGAGCGCCTGGATCAGGAGGCCATAGAAAAGACCAAGAAAGTGGAAGAAGCGTTACAGAAGCCGCCGCTGCCCCCTTACCAGGAATTTTTCTATGTGCCCTGGGAATGATCCCGCCTTGCTTCCCTCACACCTAAGACGAGAAGAACAAAACCCACACAAGCGGTGAGAAAGGCTTCCACCATCTTGTCCTGGCCATAATCGCCGTAATAGGCTGCTGCGGCAACGAAGAAAACCACGG
>Ga0272444_10004865_pt1 | contig 11719 bp, 10 predicted proteins | sample SSMForm13_FD_201033 | JGI IMG/M metagenome (GOLD analysis project Ga0272444, IMG submission 201033) | Marine sediment archaeal communities from Little Sippewissett salt marsh, Falmouth, MA, United States - SSM-Form-13 | ecosystem: Environmental > Aquatic > Marine > Wetlands > Sediment ... | reverse complement strand
TGCCTCGCGGGCGGCAGGGCGGCGCGGTCCTTCCCCTATGCGCCGGGCGTCCCCCGTCGTCAGAAATCCCTGCGGTTCGGCCCCCTGATCCTCCGATCGTCATCCCTCCCCCGCCGCATTCAGAGTGTTTCCGTGCATGGATCGCGGCCGAATAGGTAGTTCTACGGATTGAAATCACCTGTCGAAAATTTTATAAATATATCAGTAACTCCCGGATGGCGGCATCGGCTCAAGTCATGGCGTCTGACGGTGCGTGTATCTTGACCTGTCGGGAAGACTTCGGCCGGCGGCGGTATCATTCGGCAGGAAAGGCCAACATCATGGAACATATGCTCCTCATCGTGGTCATCGCCCGCGAGACCGACATCAGGCGGCGGCTGGCCCCTTCCCTCGCCCGGGCGGGGTATGAGGCCGAATTTTTCGAAGGCCTGGCGGCGGCCTTGCAATGCATCGGCCAACGCTTTCCGGCGGCGGTTTTGATCGACCCCAAGGCCTATTCTCCGGATACGGTGCTGACCGATCCGGTTTTGAGAATCCATCAATGTTCGCCCGGCAGCGCCTGCATCCTGCTCGCGGAGCCGGCAGCCGAAACCCCGGCCCCCGCCGCCGGCGAATGGGTCGGCTGGCCCCACCCGTTCGCTATCGGAAAGCTGCAGGCCATTCTCGGGAAGGCCGCCCAGAAGACCCTGGGGGACTACGCCGAACTCTATCAAATTTTCCTGAACGGTTGCAGTGCCACCATGGTCATGAATGCCGGTTTCAAGGTCATACGGATCAACCGGGCCTTCGAGCCCCTGTTCGATGTCGAACAGGGGCGCATTCTGGGCCGCAACTGTTACGAGGTGATGCCGAACCCGCTGTGCCACACCTCCCTGTGCCTGCTGAATCGAATCCGCAGGGGCAGCGACACCGCAAGGGGCGAGTTTGCCGTCGATCCGGCGCAGGGCGACCGGATTTACTGTGCGGTGACGGCGACGCCGTTCCGGGCGGCGGACGGCGCCTTGGGGGGCATTATCGCCAATTTCAGCGATATTACGGACCACAAGCGTCTGGAAAGAGAGCGTCGGCAGGTGCAGACCCAACTTCTGCAGGCCCAGAAGATGCAGGCCATCGGCACGCTTGCCGGGGGCATCGCCCATGACTTCAACAACATCCTGGGTGCCATCATCGGCTACAGCGAAATTGCGAATTTCGAACTGAACGAAACCTGTGCGCCCAAGGACTGTTTGGCAGAGGTCCTCAAGGCCGCCCAGCGCGCAAAAGAGCTGGTCAATCAGATTCTGGCCTTCAGTCGCCAGAAAGAGCCGGAATTCCAGCCGCTGCAGGTCGCCCCCCTGGTCAAGGAAACGCTCAAGCTGCTGCGGGCCTCCCTGCCGACAACCATCGACATCCGGCAGCGGATAGAGGCAAGCGGCGCAACCGTCCAGGCCGATCCGACCCAGATCCATCAGGTGGTCATGAATCTGAGCACCAATGCGGCCCACGCCATGGATCGGGGCGGCGTCCTGTCCATCGGTTTGCGAAAAATTGATCTGACGGCGGATCATCCCGCGTCCCCCTGTGAGGGTGATGACGGCGGATCCGGCGCCTTCGCCGATGACGGACAATGGATCGTCTACAGCCCCGATCCCATCACCCGGCCGGGATCCTATCTGGAATTGTCGGTGGCGATACGGGCGCCGGCATCGTCCCGAACATCATGAGCCGCATTTTTGATCCCTATTTCACGACCAAGGAAAAGGGCTCGGGGACCGGTTTGGGATTGGCTTTGGTGCATGCCATCGTAAAGAGTCACGACGGCATGATCAAAATCGAAAGCCGCGTCGATCGAGGGACCCGCGTAAATGTCTATCTTCCCCTCCTAAAGGATGATATAGCGGGCAGGGTCGCCGTCCTGTCGACCGGTCTGCCGCGGGGCCATGAGCGTATTCTGTTCGTGGACGACGAAAAAGACCTGGCGGATTTGGGGGCTCGCATGCTGGCCCATTTGGGGTATCGGGCACTGGCCCGCACCGGCAGCCTGGAGGCCCTGGAGCTGTTTCGGGAGCGACCGCAGGACTTCGATCTGGTGATCACCGACATGACCATGCCGGGAATGACCGGCGACCGCCTGGCCCGGGAGATGATCGGGATTCGCCCCGATATCCCGATCGTCATGTGCTCCGGATTCAGCGAGGTAATGACCGAAGATCAGGCCCGGCGTACCGGCATCCGGGCCTTTGCGATGCGTTTTTTTATTTGCCTTACGGCCGACGGGTTTTCTATAATTAAAAGACAGGGACCGGCACAGCGCCGGTCCCGCGTCGATCCGGGGAGCCGGACCGTGGCCTGCCACTTGGGGGCTGTCGCTGCTTTGCACGGCCCCGGGGGCGCGCGCGCTATGGACGGTGACCGGTCGGCCGGTCTTTTTCTCAAGGGCGAAACGGCTGAAAGCTGTTAAAGGGGGGAGGTATCGCATGTTCGATTTTGCACGGGAAAAGGAGCGTTTTGGACAGACCTGCACGGCCTGCGGCCTGTGCGTGCAAAGCTGCCCCATCGTTCCGCTGACGGCTTTGAGCGACGTCGACCCACCGGATGTGATGGAAGATGTGCTGGGCATATTCCGCGATGGCACCACCAGCGATGTGGCCAGACTGCGCGTCGATTCCTGCATGCGCTGCAACCGGTGCCGCAGCGAGTGTCCGGAGCATTTGGATCCCGGCCTGGCATTTTGCCTGGCCCGACAGATCATGGTCGAAAACGGCGATCCCATCCCCCGGGGGCTGGCGTTCCTGCTGCCGGACATGCCGTTTAATTTCTCCAATATCATTCAACGCATTCAGGTCAAGCCCGGCGAGGGCGACTGGGTGACCGATGTGGCGCACCCCAAGCCCGAACCCGCCAAGACCGTCGTTTTTTTGGGGTGTCGCAGCCACATGCAGCCGGATTTCATCGCCACCGTGATGGCGCTGGTGCGCCGCATCGATCCCCATGCGCAGGCGCTGGGGGGGCTCGATTACTGCTGCGGCGATATGCATCTGAGGGCCGGCGATCTGCAGCGCTCCATCGCCCTGATGCGGCAATTGATCGCGGCGCTGGATGCGTTTGCGCCGCAGCAAGTGCTGTTCGTGTGCCCCACCTGCAATTCCTATTTTGACCTGCATCGGCCCGAAACCGACTGGTCCTGGGGCTTCATCACCCAATTTTTGGCGGCTCATATCGACCGCCTGGGCCCCCTGCAGACCGTCAGGGCCAAAGTCGCCCTGCATGACGCCTGCAATCTGGCGCGGGGTGAAACCCCCGACAGCGACTCCCCCCGGCGGATATTGCAGGCGATTCCCGGCATCGAACTGGTGGAGATGGACAATTGCCGCGAAAACACCCTGTGCTGCGGTGGAACGGCGCTGGCCATCCTGGGCAAGCCGGGTATGGCCTTTCGGGACCTGCGCCTGAAGCAGGCCCAGGCCTGCGGCGCCGATCTGATGGGATTTTACTGCACCGGCTGCCAGTCGGTATACGCCCCCCTGAAGGCCGATGCGCCGATGGGCTTCGACAGCATCATCAACATCCTGGGCGAGGCCGCCGGCATTCACCACGAAGACCGTCTGGCGCAGTACCTGGGGTATCATGACGGCCGGAGGGTCGTGGCGGAGACCGAGGAATACATCCAGGCCTCGGGACTGCCGCCGGAACAGCTGACCAACTTTTTGCTCAAGTATTTCAGATGAACCCACCTGCTGCAACCTTCACAACAGACCGACAGGACGCCGACGGGCGCGGCCGGGAGGCCGTCGCCGGGGCGGACGGCATGGTCCTCAATGCGATGCTGCTGGTGATCCTCGCCTGCCGGTTGGCGGGCATCCTGGATGCCGTCAGGCTGGGCCGCAAAAAGGATTCGGCCCCCCCGCCCGGCGATCCGGTTTGACCGTTGTGCAAGACCATTCCCTCCTCTTGCCGAACCCCCTCGGCCTCCTTTGGGCGTTTACTTGAATTTTGTGGATTATCATATTGCCGAATTTGTCCATAAACTCCTTGAACTCATCAAGTTTGCAGGCTATGAAAGGCGCTGCTGGAAGCGATGGATCCCGCAGATCGGCAGCCGCCGGAGGTTCGTCCCGTGGCGGAGCGTCTGCGGGAAGGCTTCAATCTTGTTCGGGCTGAGTGCGCCGGACGCGGGCGCAGTGGCGCCTGCAGACTGACATTTGAAGGAGTGTTGATATGACCAAAATCGGAATTCTGCGGTGTGAGAAGAACCAGGATCGATGTCCCCTAACCGGTTGTTTCACAAGTTTAGCCAATCAAAAAGAGGGGTTTGCAATATACGACGCCTGCGAGCTGGCCGGCGTCATGACCTGTCATTGCGCGGGTGATGCGGCGGTGGATCTTTCCAAGATCCTCAAAGCCAAGGGAGCCGAGGCGATTCATTTTTGCACCTGTTCCTTTGCCAAAAAGACCGACGCCGGCTGGATGACGGCACCGGGTGGATTTTGCGACCACATCGACGCCATTATCGAGCGCGTGCATCAGGAAACCGGTCTTCCCTGCGTCAAGGGAACGGCCCATCTGCCCAAAGATTACGATCTGCAGACGTGGTCATAGGGCGGAGCCGGCGTTTGTGCGGCGGCTGACGATCACTGCCGGACCTGGCCGTCGCCAAACACGACAAACTTGGAGGTCGTCAGTTCATTGATGCCCATGGGGCCGAAGGCGTGCAGCTTGGAGGTGCTGATGCCGATTTCGGCTCCCAGCCCCAATTCGCCGCCGTCGTTGAAGCGGGTAGAGGCGTTGACCAGCACCACCGAGGCGTCCACTTCACGCACAAAGCGTCGCGAGCGCCGGTAATCGGCCGTCACGATCGCCTCGGTGTGCTGGGATCCATAAGCTGCCATGTGGGCGATGGCTGCCTCCATGGAGGGGACGATTTTGACGGCCAGAATCAGATCCAAAAATTCCGCGGGCCAGTCCTCCTCGGAAGCGGCGGCGATGCTGGGCAGGATGCCGCGGGTCAGCTCGCAGCCTCGCAATTGAACCCCGGCCGATTCGAACTGCCGGGCCATCGCCGGTAGAAAGCGGTCTGCAGCCGCCTGGTGCACCAGCAGGGTCTCCATGGCATTGCAGACGCCGGGGCGCTGCACTTTGGCGTTCAAACAGATGTCGGCCGCCATGTCCAGCTCCGCATCCCGGTCCACGTAAACGTGGCAGACGCCTTTGTAGTGTTTGAGCACCGGTATGCGCGAATTGGCCACCACAAAGCGGATCAAGCCCTCTCCACCCCGGGGGATGATCAGGTCGATCTGCTCCTCTTGCTGGAGCAGGGCGGTCACCGCCGCTCGCTCGCGGACCGGAACCACCTGGGCGGCCGCCGCCGGTAGTCCGGTCTCTTCGAGGGCCTGGGCGATCACCGCCGCCAGGGCCTGATTCGAATGCAGGGCTTCGGAGCCGCCGCGCAAGATGACGCTGTTGCCGGCCTTGAGGCACAGTCCGGCGGCGTCGATGGTGACATTGGGGCGAGACTCGTAAATCATGCCGATCACGCCTAACGGAATGCGCATGCGGGCCACCTGCAGGCCGTTGGGCCGGGTCCACGAAGCGCTCAGATTTCCCACCGGATCGGCCAGGGCCGCAACCTCCTTCAGCCCCGCGGCCATGGCGGCCACCGTCGCGTCCGTCAGGGTCAGGCGGTCGATCATGGCGGCCGAGAGTCCGGACTCCCGGGCCAGGACCAGATCCTTTTGGTTTTCATCCCGCAAGGCGGATTTTCGCTGCAGCAGCAGCTCCGCCATCCGCAGCAGGGCGGCGTTTTTGGTTTTGGTGGCCGAGCGGGCCATGCGCGCGCTGCTTGTTTTGGCGGCTTTGGCCATTTCTATGATCGTGGCTTCAACAGTCATGCTCTAATTCTCCGTAATCACCAGATTGTCGCGGTGGATGATTTCATCGTAGGGCTTGGCTCCCAAGCGGGTTTCGATCTGGCCGCTCTTCAAGCCCATGATGGCCCGAATGTCCGCCGCGCTGTAGTTGACCAGCCCCATGCCCAGGGTCTCTCCGGACTGATCCGTGAAGGCCACCGGGGCGCCGATCCCGAATTCGCCCACGACGTCGATGACCCCGCTGGGCAGCAGGCTTTTTCCGCCCTGCAGGACGGCGCGGACGGCGCCGGCGTCCAGCACCACGCTGCCCTTGGGCGTCAGGGTGTAGGCGATCCAGCTCTTGCGGCTGGCCATCCTTGCGGCCTTGGGGATGAAATAGGTGCCGTGGTGTTCGCCGGCGAACAGCTTCAACAAAATATCCGGTTTGTCGCCTTTGGCGATGATCATGGGAATGCCGGCGGCATTGACCTTCTTGGCGGCCTTGATCTTGCTGAGCATCCCTCCCCGGCCTAAGGCGCCGGGAATATCGCTGGCGTAGCGTTCGATTTCACGCTTGAAGGTGGACACGCTTGGAATCAGTCGCGCGTCGGGCTGGGTGCGCGGATCCCTGGTGTACAGCCCGTCGATATCGGTCAGATTGATCAAGAAATGGGCGTCCATCAACAGCGCAATCATGGCGGCCAAATTGTCGTTGTCTCCCAGCTTGATCTCCTCGACCATGATGGTGTCGTTTTCGTTGATGATGGGCACCACTTTCCAGGCGAGCAGGGTGCAGAGGGTATTGCGGGCGTTTAAGTAGCGCTTGCGGTTGGTCAAATCATCACTGGTCAGCAGAATCTGGGCCACCCGCTTGCTGCTGCGGCCGAAGGCCTTTTCATAGGCATTCATCAGACCGCTTTGCCCCACGGCGGCAATGGCCTGGCGCTTGGGAATCTCGTCGGGCCGCCGGCGCAGGCGGAGTCTGCGGAGCCCTGCCGCCATGGCCCCCGAGGAGACCAGCAGGACCTCCAGCCCCCTGTCGATCAGGGTGCACACCTGGCGTGATATGGATTCGATGGCCTCCAGATTCAGATCGCTGTCCGCCGTCAGAACGTTGCTGCCGACTTTGACGACAACGCGCTTGGCATGATTAAGACGGTCGCTGGGCATGGTGCTCTTTGATGTGCTTTCAATGACCCTGGCCTGCGGGCCGGGCTGTTATGGTTGATCAGGGGCGTCGGGGTCCAACAGATGCACAGGGCGTTCTTAACACAACTGGCGCCGTTGGCAATAAAAAATTGCGGTTGTCCATAAAGCCCGCCTGGGGTGATGCGGCCGGCCAGGGGCATCGGTCCTCCAGCCGGCCCGCAAGGCCTGACGCGGCCAGAAATGCCGACCCAGCGGTTCATGACCATCGGATGCCCCCTTGCAACCGTTCGTGTCGGCGATTGCCCCAACGCGGCCTGGGGGATTCAAACGGCTGCCCGGCTGTGGGTCATTCGATAAAAGATTTGCATGCATGGGGCCGCTGTGGCACGATTACAGTCGGGGCGCGGGCCGGTCACCCGCCCGGCGGCCGCCCGACGGTGCTGCCGGCATCGGAGGAGGGTGACGTTTTGCGACAGCAGCACATCCTACAGGGGAGACAACCCATGGGCACCCCGTCCCCCACGGCTTCAGCGATGAAGACATCTGGGACATCGGGCGATCGCGGCCTTCTTTGCCCTGTCGAACCGGATGGCCAACCTGATCAATCTGCGGCCCAACGAGGCCTTCTACACCATGGGGCGCCGGATGGACCAGATCCCAACGGGCATAAGCCGCTCCAGAAAGCCGGATTTAGACTAACCGGACGGCTTCCGCGGCCGCCGGGGACAGGCCTCGATGCGGGCATGGCCGTCTGTGTCCCCCGCCCATCGGCGTGAACGCCGTGCGATAGTCCTCGAACCTCGAACCCACAAGCTGGAACCGTTTCATATCAGACCCCAATCAAAGGGAGCCTGCCATGACCCGATCGGTTTTCAGACTCGACGACATCCGGTGCCGTGATGTCGACATCGCCGGGGGCAAGGGGGCCAATCTGGGGGCGCTGGCGGCCAAGGGCTTTCCTGTGCCCCCCGGCTTTGTCGTCTCGGCCCATGCCTGCAGAAGTTTTTTCGGGGCGATTGATCTGGCCGGCCAGCTGCCCGCACTGGCCGCCGCCGGGGCGGACGATGTGGCGCCGCAATGTCAACGAATTCGCGAGATCATCGCGCGAACCCAGATCCCATCGGACCTGTCCCGGGACATTCTTTGCCACCACCAGGCGCTGGTCGACGGAGGAGGTGCGGACATCGTCTGTGCGGTGCGCAGTTCCGCTACGGCCGAGGACCTGGGCGACGCCAGTTTCGCCGGCCAGCACGCGACCTATTATTACGTCGCGCACGGCAATCTGTTGGAGATGATCAAGAACTGCTGGGCCTCGCTGTGGAATCCGGAAGCGGTTTCCTATCGGAGCACCCAGGGCATCGATCACGGGTCGGTCTTCATGGCGGTGGTGGTTCAGGAGATGATCCAGTCGGAGGTCTCGGGTGTGACCTTTACCGCCAATCCGGTCAGCGGCGCCCGGGATGAAATCGTCACCGAGGCCAGCTGGGGAATGGGGGCCGCCATCGTCGACGGCCGCGTCACGCCGGACCATTACATTGTCTCGCGCGACGGATTGAAGCTGCGCAAAAAACGCATCGCCGACAAGCGCTTCATGGTGCCGGCCCGGCTGGACAAGGGCATTGCCACCCGGCTGAGGGAAGTCCCCCACGGCCTGCGGCGCAGAGAAACGCTTTCGCTGGAGCAGGCCCAAAGGGTCGCCGAATGGGCCTTGAAGGCCGAAACCCATTTCGGGGCCCCCCAGGATGTGGAATGGGCGATGAGCGGCGGTGCGTTTTTCATGCTCCAATCCCGCCCCATTACGGTGATGGGACGCGAGCAGATCGGGCAGGGGGAGGCGGGCCGATATGTCATCTTCAAGCCTCTGGTGGAGAATTTTACAGACCCGATCACACCCCTCACACGGGATCTGTTGGATTGCGTCGGACCCTTCGGGGTCAAGTTCATCGGGGGGCGCGCCTACGTCTATCTAAAATTCTTCAAGGCCCTGCTGCCGTTTGAGTTGTCGGATGCCCAGCTCGCCAGATTACTTTACGAGATGGGTGCCAAGACGCCGCCAATGAAGCTGTCTGTGCTCAAACTGCCGATCTTCCTGGCGGTCGTGTTTCTGGCCTACCTGGTCATCGGCGTTTTCTTCGCCCGCACCCGGCGGCTGCCGGATGATTTCATGGACGGCTACCGGCGCCTGTGCCGGCGGGTGGAAGAAAATCCCGCCCTGACCCCCGTGGATGCCATGTGGCGGCTGTGGCCCTGGTTCTGGACCCGGTTTTTCGATCCGGCCGGATTCATGGTCATTTTGGTGAATCTTTCGGCCCCGCGCTACATGGTCTTTCTGGGGCTGCTGCAAAAGGTGCTGCGGGGCTGGGTGCCCGAACTGGGGGAGGACGCGGAGTCCCTGCTGTGTTCCGGATCGGAAGGGGTGCTGTCGGCCGAAATGGGCCGCGGCATCTGGGAGTTGGCCAAAGAAGCCAAAAAAAGCCGGGCCGTGGGCGGCATTTTCGAACGGCACAAGCCCGAAAAAATACTGTCCGCCCTCAAGGCCGAACCCCAGGCGGCCCGGTTTCTCGAGCGCTTATACGCTTTTTTGGATGTCAACGGACATCGGGCCCTGAAAGAACTCGAATTGCAGTCGGTGCGGTGGGAGGAAAATCCGGCTCCGGTCTTGGGTATGGTCCGCAACTATCTGCTGGCCGAAACCGATCCGACCGAACACGAGAACCGGGTCGCGCGCAACCGTGAGGCGCTGAAAGCGGAGATCCGGCGCAGGCTCGATGAAAAACCGTTGGAAAAACGGTTCGGCCTTCGCCGGCGCCTGATCGATTATCTGGCGGAGCGCACCCGGTACTTTGCCAAGATGCGCGAAAACTCCCGTTTTTATCATGTCATGGGGCTTTATTGCATCCGCAAGAAGATTCTGGCGGTCGAAGCCGATCTGTTGAGCCGGGGCAGACTGCGGTGCAAGGACGATATCTTCTATCTGCGCTACGGCGAGGTGGCCCAGCTGCAGGCCGGATGGCTCGAATGGCGGGATGTAGAAGATCGGATCCGGGAGCGGCGTATGGAGCATGTCCGATATGCCAAGATGGTGCCGCCCAAAACCATCGGCGTGACCTCAGAAGAAGCGCCGCAGAGCGAGGACCCCGCCGCCGCCGATCCCGATGCCCTTGCAGGCCAACCCGCATCTCCCGGCCGATATGAGGGGCTCGCCCACGTCATATTAGATCCCTCCATCGACATCGAACTCAAGCCCGGAGAGGTCCTGGTGGCCCCCTATACCGATCCGGCCTGGACCCCGCTGTTTCTGACCGCCGGTGCGGCGGTGGTGGAGGTCGGCAGCTACCTGTCCCACGCCGGGACCGTGGCCCGAGAATTCGGAATGCCCTGTGTGGTGGACCTTCCGGAATGTACCCAGCGCATCCACACCGGCGCGGCAGTTCAAGTGGACGGCGACCGCGGGGTCGTTCGGATAATGTCCGGCAGAAAAGGGGCCAGGTGATGACGATCTGCGTTCAGACGGCGTTGTTTCTGGCGGGCATGGGCCTGTGTGTGCAATGGGTGGCCGCCCTCTACGGCATCATCGACCGCGGCTACTGCCTTCAGACCAGGCCGCGGCAGCGCAAGCAGGTCATGGCCGACATTCTGCTGTGGAGCGCCGTCAGCGGCACCGTGTTCTGGCTGCTGGACGAGGGATACCGGCCGGCCTTTGTGGGGGGGTATGGCACCTTCGTCCTGTTTCACATCGGCACCTTTTTGGGAACGAAGCTTGTGATTCGCTGGAAAATGCGGGTTTCGACCCGCAGATGAGCGCCGCGCTTTTCCCGGGCAGCGACCTGCGTGACGCGGCCCTGCGGCGGCGGTTCAGGATAAGATCTGCATCGTCGGGCCGGCCGAACCTGGGGAATTACCGGCCGGCAGCCCTCTGGATGTCCGCCTCCACGGGCGTCGATATGCGGGGGGTGCCGATGGGGGGTGCACATGGGCCGCCCACCCATGCGATCACTCCGTTTGGGCACTTGTCGATCGCGGCCGGCACATCCGTCAACCCGTCGGACAGACACTGCGCGGCGTCCAGCCGGGCCAGGTTGTCCTCAATCCTGAACAGGCGGCTTTCCCGCTGGCAGAGTTTGCAGGCGATGCAGCCGACCCGGCAGACCGCTTTGACCTGCTTGGCGGCGTCCCGATTGCTGCAAAGGACCGCCGGCATGCTGTCGGCCTCAAACGGCGTCATCACGATGATATGGCGCGGGCAGGCTTTGGCACAGCGGCCGCATCCGACGCATTTTTGATAGTCGACCGTAGCGAGGCCGTCGACGACCCGAATCGCATCAAAGGCGCAGACACTCCGGCAATCACCGAATCCCAGACAGCCGAACGTACAGCCCTGAATGCCGTTGACCGTGTTGGCGGCCAGACAGCTCGGCTCTCCCCGGTAGTCGTTTCTCTGCAGCCGATCCGCCCGGTGGGCGCCGCAGTGCACGATGGGCCGCAGGGCAACGGCCCCTTCCGCTTCGACGCCCATGATGGCGGCGATCGCCTGGGCGCAGGCCGCTCCGCCGACCGTGCAGCGGTTGACCGGGGCATCGCCCGCGACCACGGCGGTCGCATACTCGCCGCATCCGACGCAGCCGCAGCCGCCGCAATTCGCACCGGGCAGTGCGTCGAGCACTGCATCCACCCGCAGGTCCGATTCGACCTCGAATGCCTTGTTGGCCCATCCGAGGACGTAGGAAAATAGCATTGCCATCACC
>Ga0272444_10004864_pt1 | contig 11719 bp, 13 predicted proteins | sample SSMForm13_FD_201033 | JGI IMG/M metagenome (GOLD analysis project Ga0272444, IMG submission 201033) | Marine sediment archaeal communities from Little Sippewissett salt marsh, Falmouth, MA, United States - SSM-Form-13 | ecosystem: Environmental > Aquatic > Marine > Wetlands > Sediment ... | reverse complement strand
GACGTCATTTGCCCCCCCCTCTCTTCTGACCCATTCTCTTAAATCACATTCATCTGTGATCTGTGTGACAAAGAGCCCTTTACTGCCCCCCTCATGGCCAAGGGACTAAACGGCAGGCAGGGCCTGGGCTATTTTCTTGCCCAGCTCATAGCACGCTTCCAGGCTCTCCTCATTTGGAACATATTGGATCTTCACGCCAGGATCGATCAACTCAAGCTTCATGGCCTCCAGTTCCTTGTTCATCAATTTCACGGCCTCGCCGCTCCAGCCAAAGGAACCAAAGGCCGCACCGATCTTATTGATCGGCTTAAGGCCCTTCATGTAGGTGAGGAAATCACTGACCGTTGGGAAAAGGCCGTTATTCAGGGTGGGAGAACCCACGACAATGGCCCCGGCATCGAGGACCTCTGTCATGATGTCGCTTCTGTGCCAGGCCCGAAGGTGCATGGGCCTGGCGTCCACACCTTCCTGACCGAGGGCATCCACAATGGCCTCTGCCATGATCTCCGTGCTGTGCCACATGGTGTCATAAACAACGACGGCCTTTCTCTTCGGCTTCTGATTGCTCCACTCAACATAGGCATTGATGATCTTTGAAGGAGCCTCCCGCCAGATGATACCGTGGTCAGGACAGATCATATCCAGTACCAAACCCATCTCTGTCACAGTATCAACCAGCTTGAGTATCAGGGGGCTGTAAAGCAAGAGGATATTTGCAAAGTATTTCTTGGCGTGGGGCATAATGGCATCGCCCATCTGATCATCGAATCTTTCAAGCCCTGCATAGTGCTGCCCAAAGGCGTCACTTGAAAAGAGGATCTTGTCTTCATTCACGTAGGAAAACATACTGTCGGGCCAGTGAAGCATCCTGGTCTCCAGAAAGGTAAGGGTCCTTTTGCCCAGGGCCAATGTGCCCCCGTTTTCCACTGGTTGGTAATTCCATTTCTGGGGAAAATGCCGGCAGAGATTCTTGTATCCCATCTTGGAGCAGTAGAGGGGTTTGTCTTCCCCCACTCTGTGCATCACCCTCGCCAGGCTGCCAGAGTGGTCCATCTCCGTGTGGTTGCTAATAACACAGTCAATCTTCTTGGGATCAATGATCTGACTGATGTTTGCTATGAGCTCGTCAGCGAACTCCTTCTTCACCGTATCGATGAGGGCTGTCTTGTCATCCAATATGAGAAAGGCGTTATATGTGCTTCCGTCATTCGTGGAATACCCGTGGAAATCTCTAATGTTCCAGTCAATAACCCCTACCCAGAAGATCCCCTTTGATATTTCTATGGGTGTCATTTCCTTTCCCTTCTTTCAACTACATATTACTCCTTTTCAAACTGATCCTTTGTGGCCCCACACACGGGGCAGGTCCAATCATCAGATAAGTCCTCAAATGCCGTCCCTGGGGAAACCCCGTTTTCAGGATCACCCTCTGCCGGATCATACACATAGCCGCATACTGAACACACATACTTATCCATCGTCCTTGACCTCCTTGTCTGTTTTCATTCGCTGTCCTTTACAGAACCTGGTCCTGCAAGGGGGCGGAAGGATTTCTTCCTTGCCCCGCATACGGGACAGGTCCAGTCCTCCGGTAGATCTTCAAAAGGGGTCCCCTTGGCGATCTTGCCCTTCCGGTCCCCCTTGTCAGGGTTGTAGATATAGCCGCAACTTATTGTTTGACATTGATACATCTCTTCCGGTGCAGCCATTTACGCCTTCCACAACCCGTGCAGATTACAGTACTCACGAGCCGTTACCTGGTCTGCTGTGATATTGAACGTCGCTTCAGGAACATCGCCAGGGTTCAGGAACTGCCGATAAGCTTTCCCATCGGCAATGACCTCGATCCATTCAATGTAGTGCTTTTCTTCCATGGGGTGGGCGACACTTCCCACCATCACCTTGATACCCTCTGCGGTTTTCTCCACCACGGGCACATGTTTTTCCTGGGCAGCGTCTACGGTATTTTCCACAAAAAGTTTCATGGGCTGCTTGCAACACACCAGTTCTCCCTTGCCTGCATGTATGACCTCCACCATGTTCCCGCAAACCTCACACTTGTACACTTGCAGTCTTTCAGTCATCTTGACACCTCTCCTTTCTTTTCAGGCGGTCCAGAGACCGGATAGGTTCCATGGATCAAAGCTACCAGTTTTCGCCCAACAGCTCGAAGTGTTTCTGGGCATGGGCACAGGCCGGACAGATGTCAGGAGCAGATTCTCCCTCGTGAAGATAGCCGCAATTGCGGCACCGCCACACCACCTTGTCCTCCCGCTTGAACACGCGACCGGCCTCAATGTTTGCCGCAAGATCCAGATACCGCTTCTCGTGCTGCTTTTCGGCCACGGCAATGGCTTCAAAAACCTCTGCAATATCTTCAAACCCTTCCTCGCGGGCCACCTTGGCAAAGCCCGGATACATCTCCGTGTACTCGTAGTTTTCCCCTGCAGCCCCTTCCTTTAGGTTTTCCAGTGTCGTACCGATGACCCCGGCCGGAAAACGGGCTGATATCTCCACTTCGCCCCCCTCCAGGAATTTGAAAAGCCTTTTGGCATGCTCCTTTTCCTGGTTGGCGGTCTCCTCAAATATGGCCTGCATCTGCACATAACCATCCTTCTTTGCCTGGCTGGCAAAATAGGTATACCGGTTTCGGGCCTGGGACTCCCCGGCAAAGGCGGTAAGCAGGTTCTTCTCGGTCTGACTCCCCTTTAGACTACCCATTCGATCTCTCCTTTCTCATAACAGGATTTTATCTCTCTCCATTGCAGTAGGTCTTTGTGGCACGTCTTTCGCCTCGTTCCATCGCTGTCATCTGCTTTCTTTCCAAGATTGTCCCATCCTCTGAAAAAGGGGAGGCGTGATCGTAAGGCCTACCCAGAATCCCTCTCTTTTTCCTGTTTCAAACGCACACTTTACAGACTCCTACAGGGCAAGGGCAATGGGGCCAATCGTGTATTTGTCCCTGGGCAAGACAGTATTTTTCCGTTAAGAGGGCAAGATGAAGGCCCCGGCCATCACAGGGTCCCCTCACCACACAGATCAGGCCTGGGGACTATTCTCGCCCTATTCTTTCCACCAGCCCTTCTTGATATGGGCCGCCTTTTCCTCTTCAGCCAGTTTTTTGATCTTAAAGGCGGAATCTCTCACCACCCCGTAGAGGACACCACAACCAGTATCCTCCCTTACTGCGTCCCCTTGATCGGCCAGGTTGAGCATCTCTTCCACCAGGTTCAACGTCCTTTTGATGCTCGCATCACATGGTTTCATCAAGCCACCTCTTCGAAGGAAGTGTCCGTTTCAAACGGTTGTGCCCATCAGTCATCAAGATTCATGCCACGTTAAACATCCATGCCCTAATGCTGAAAAACTGGTAGAATAACAGGGAGTAATACATGGCATGGGCCATCACAAAGGCCCCTTGTCAGAAGATAACTTGAGACACTGCTGAGACACCTGCTCTTCCGAAAGGAAACATCAGAGATAACAAATGAATATTTCAAATGATTACCTGATTCATCAGACAGCTCGCGTACTGCGCTGCCTGAACATGGGGAACCGTTTACAGGTGAGCCGACAGGAAGGCAGTGAAGCGGAAAACCAGCATATTATGCTTTATAACGAAGAGTTGTGATAATTCCGGAAGGGTTTGGATGAGCCATGGGTTGTTAGGGCACGGGAAGTAACGTCAACCGAGCGTCTCATGTTTAAATATGAGACATAAGTGTTTCATGAGACATCTGGGAAATTAGCCAGAAAGCGGTAGAGGGTCGCCCTGCCCACACCCAGTATCCTGGCTGCCTTGGCCTTGTTGCCTCCACTTCTGGCCAGAGCAGCCTGGACACCTTCCACATCCAGTTTTCGAGAAGGGCCTCTGGGCGGCCGTCCCTCTTGCCATTTCCTCAGCTCCAGCGGGAGATGGTCTGGCTGAATCGTTCGGCCCCTCGATTTTACAAGGGCAAACCGAATAGCACTCTGAAGCTCCCGGACGTTTCCAGGCCAGGGGTAATCCATCATGACAGACAAGGCCCTTTTGGAAAAACCAGGGGATTTGAGACCCTCTTCGAGGGCCCTGCCCAGGAGGTGCTCTATTAGAAGGGGGATATCTTTCCTCCGTTTCCTAAGGGGCGGCATGTGAATAGGGACCACGTTGATACGGTAGTAAAGGTCCTCGCGGAAACGCCCCTTCTCGACTTCCTGCTTCAGATCCCGATTTGTTGCACTGACGATCCGCACATTCACCAATGTGGTGTTTTCCGCGCCCACCCGTTCAAAGGCCCCTTCCTGGAGGACCCTCAGCAGTTTGACCTGTACAAACTGTGGCAAGTCAGCCACCTCATCCAGGAACAGTGTCCCCTTATGGGCCAGCTCAAACCGGCCCTTTTTGTCCCGCAAGGCCCCAGTAAAGGCCCCCTTCACGTGCCCGAAGAGCTCACTCTCCAGGGTCCCTTCAGGAAGGGCTGCACAGTTGACAGGCACGAAAGGGCCTCCACCCCGCCGGCTTTCATTGTGGATGGCTGCGGCCACCAGTTCCTTGCCCGTGCCTGTTTCGCCCGAGATGTGGACCGGGTAGTCATTGGTAGCCAACTCACGTATCTGTTGGAAGATCCTCTGCATCCGGTAAGCATGCCCCACGATGCCGGCAAAGCTTGTGAGCTCACCCAGCTTGATTTGAGAGCCGATGACATCGGTCACGTCTCGAAAAGCCGCTAGTATCCCCACAAAAGACCCGGTCTCGTCCGTCATGCCAGTAACAGACATCTCGATCCTTCGCGGTTCACCCTTCCTGGTAACAATGTTCAGGGGATAGTCAAGATGGGCCAAAGACTGGGGGGCTTCCCCAATAAAGGCGCAGCGCCCGCCACAAAAGGGTCCTCCAAAGGCCTCGTGGCAGTCTCTTCCCAGGACATCTTCCCTGGAATAGCCCGTGATCTCTTCTGCAGCTTTGTTAAAAAACAGGATATGTCTTTCCGTGTCGTGGGCGATGATCCCCTCAGTCAGGTTGTCCAGGATGCCCTCCAGGTTCTTCCTGTCAAAGGTCGCCTTGTACAGCAAGGCAAGGTGGGCCTCGACGAGTTCTTTGAATTTCAATAGGAGTCTTTCATAGGATGGTCCGAATCGGTTCTCCTTTGCATCAAGAACGCAGATGGTGCCAAAGACCTCCCCGTCGGGCCAAAGGAGTGGAAAACCAAGATAGGCAATCATCCCGAGCCTTGTATCCGGGTTCGCAGCCCATTCTTTGTCCTTCAAGGCATTGGCAACGAGCAGTCTGCTCCTATGCTTGATCACCCATTCACAGTAAAGGCCGGGCAGGCGTTCTCTGTCTCCGACTTCATAGGGATTGTTCTGTGATGCGCTTGAGCGGAAGACCTCGATGAAAGGGGGCGCTACCTTCATGATCAGGGCAGAGGGCACCCTGGCCATCTCTGCCACCGTGTCCACCACCCCCTGCCAACTGGTGACCATATCATCAGTGATAGTGATCTGTTTCTTGTCGATCGGCGGTCCCATAGGCAATCTCAAGGTCGAAAGGGCGTGACCACCCTCTCCATTACACTGTCCCTCATAAGGTTTAGGATTAGCCCTAGCTGAAACCTTGGGGCTTGTCAAATAGTTGAAAAGGTGGGGCCCCTCGGGTCCTCGGTGGTCAAGAGAGCGTCTTTAGAATCTGCGGGGCATGTCTGTGAGGAGGGTCGGGAATACCTTTCGGATATCCCACGATGATGGGGGCCACAATCCTACAATCCTTCGGCAATCCAATGGCTTTGACCATCTCCGGGTCTTTGATGTTGGCCCCCAGGGCCACCCAACAGGTCCCCAAGCCCCTTGCTGCAGCTGAAAACATGAAGTAGCAGGCTGCAAGGGCGCAATCCACATGGAGGGTTCCGGTCTTCCTCGGGCCCACGACGTAGACCAAAGATGGTGCATTGTAAAACACGTTAAAGTCTCTATCCCTGAGCGTCCTTTCGTAACGCTTGATGTGGCCATCGGGATGCTTTTCAAGGTGCGAGAGGAAGTTCTTCTTGCTCTCCTCTGAGAGCCGTTTGATCCACCCCTTTTCGTTGACGATGATGAACCGCCATGGCTGGTCATTTCCTGAGCTCGGTGCAAGGCAGCTGTCTCCTATGATCTCCTTGATAAGTTCTACAGGGACCTCCCTGTCCTGAAAGTCCCTGATAGATCGCCTTGTTTTCAGCAGCCCGAAAAAGTCGGCCATATTTTCCTCCCCTCACTTGTGAGCCCAGTCCACTTTCCCGGAAACCCTCATGGAGTCCGGACCATAGCTTGATGGCCACACTCTCCTTTTTAAAGGAACTCCTGAGACACCATGCTAGGTTGAAAACTTCGAGGCCGGCATGGCCATCAACGTTATCATGGCCTTGGAGACTGGCTTCTCCTGGCCTTCCGATACACAGAAGACTTCAGACTCTGAAACAATGATCTTCTTGCCCCTGTTTACTACCTGTGACCGACACAAAATGGCTTCGCCCTTTGCAGGCCTGAAGTAATTTATCTTGAACTCTATGGTCAGGATACGGGTCTCTTCAGAAACCGTTGTATAGGCCGCATATCCACCAGTATGGTCGGCCATGGTAGCAATGACACCGGCATGGACAAAACCATCCTGCTGCCTGTGGTCCGGCCCTATCTTCAGTCTTGTTTCAAATGCTCCGTAGGCCACCCGCTCTACTTGAAACCCGCAAAAAGCGGGAAATCCTTGTACATAGTCTTTTTTCAAAAAATCAAATCTCTTGTTGCTCATGAGGTTCCTTTTACCTTGTTGCCAGCAAACAGTATTTAGAATTTAAAGACGGCCTTCACAGGAAAGTGGTCCGACGGGTAGGTCCCGTCCAAGGGATCTTGGAGGACCTGGCACGCCTTGAGCCGAAGGGGGGCACCATAGAGGATCCAGTCGATGTAGCCCACTGCTGGCTCTCCAGTGAAGCCGTGGAAGGTTCTGGGATAAGGCTCCTCAAAGGTCTCTTTAAGAGAGAGTCCCCTTTCGCCTTCAACCTCCTGGCCCGTGAACCAGGCATAACAGGGGCTGTCTGGGGTGGCATTAAAATCGCCCACAAGGATCACGGGGATCTTGTCTGAAAAGGGGGACAGCTGGGCCTCGATGACCCTGGCGGCTCCCATTTGGGCAGGGGTCTCGAAATCGAGGTGGGTGTTGACACAGATGATGGCCTGGCTGTTCACCTGAAAGAGCCCGAGGGTGGCCTGCCGCGGGAATTTGCTTCCAAAGGACCGGCTGGGGACAAGGGGCGTCTCACTCAGGAAGAAGTGGTGGTGCTCCTTACACACGATCGGTCTTCGATAAAAGAGGATGTTATCCTGCCAGAACGGTGGGGCAGGATCACGCCTCCCCACGTGTCCGTAATCGCTAAGGTTCTGGGCCAAGAAATCGCTCTGGAAATGATTCGCCTCCTGGGTGGCGATGAAGTCCGGCGCCTCTCTTTGAAAGAGATCCAAAACCGCTTCCTTGCGGTACTCCCATCCGTTGGGCCCGTCGTCGGCAAGGCCAAAGCGCAGGTTCAAAGACAGTATGGAAAGTTTTTCCACGGGGCCCCCAAAGAGTGCAGAAGGGATCCTTCTTCACCCGTTATGAGTCAGTCTTCAGGCCACCCTTTTTTGCGCGGCGTAGAGCAAGGGCACATATCTTCCTATCTCCACTGGGCGCACCCTGAAATTCTCAAAACTAATATCGTTAAAAGCCAAGTGCTCCTCTTGCCGGACGATGTCAAAGATCTCCAAGTAGTTCAGCAGGATCCTTTCTTCCCACTTCAGGTCCAGGAGGTCTGAGATGTGACGGATGTCCGCTTTTTCCCCCTCAATCTCCAGAAATGTGCCGTAGGGCATGGTGTCCACAAGAAGCTTGGTGTCTCCCAGGGTAAAGGTCTCACGCCACTTCTCATAGGCCTGCGCTTCATGAAAGCCAAGGTGTTCCAGAATAGCCTGGCAAGTTTCAAAATCGTCCACCTCGATCTCCAGCTCACGGTGAATCTTAAAATCCTCGTCAGGGTTGGAAGGGGGCGACTTGAAGGTCAACCTGGCCTTGTCGTCTTTTCTCAGCCTCAACAGCAGCCCCCGGGCCTTGAGGCCCCTTGCCTCATCTTCGAAGCGGACGTTGGCCTCAAAGACCCGGCCGCAGGAAGTGGCGCCCAAGGCCAGGATACGCTCTCGCACCCCAGCCACATCGGCAAGATAAAACTTCACTTCTATTTCCAGTGGCTCGGTCATGCTGGCCAATTGCCCTTGGTTACCAGACCAAATGGTATGTCCATTTCAGGGGATTTTCCCTTATCGCACGCAAAGGGCGGTCACCGGTGCATGTGACTCTCTCTAAAGGTGACTTCAAAGCGCAAGGGCTCTTCACCCCTGAGGACCTCCAGCACCCCTTTGTCACCAGGTCTTTTCCGGCCTATGGCATAGGTCAAGTCAAAGGTGGTTTCGACGGGCTCGCCATCAAAGGCCGTGATGATATCTTCTTTCTTGAGCCCCGCCTCTTCTGCAACAGAATTCTTGATGATACTGAATATCCGGACCCCCTCGTCCCCCGCCTTCACCATCACCCCGAGATAGACCTTCTGCTCATCGAGGCCTTCATAACGTACCATCCACGCAAAATCCGCTGCCGAGAGGGGGATTTCAGGCATGGTCACCTCCATGAGTTTATGTCGCTTTTCAGGAGAAACCAGCACGGCCGTCGGCAAGACAATGGCATAGGGAAGGGAAAGACGTCTAAAGACCCGCCTGGGGATGCCAAACCCGTATTCAACATGCTGCCCCCCTGCAAAAACCACCACCCGTTTGTCTCTGCCTTCTTCGGTGAGAAGATACTCGGCGATGCTTGCAGCCATGGATTCATCCCACAACACCTGAACCCTGTAAAAGTCTTCAAAATCCTGTGCTCCCTTTGGGTGTCTTCCGAACACGGCCTCTGTATGGGCCCGGTGATAGGGATCGTCCCTATCCATCTCAGGAAGCCCATCGGCCTCATGGCCCGCCTGCGGGATGGACCCATCTTTCTTCACCTTGTCCAACCAGCCATCAGGGGGGCGGAGGGCCAGCAGGGGGATCTTCTTCTCCCGAAGGTATCTGAGGATGTCTGCATAGTATTCGAAGTCATTGGTCCAGTCCTCTTGCCAAGCCCTCACGAACTCTTTTTCCGCCAGATCCCCGGAAGACCACTGATCGGCCATGTCTTGTGACGACCTCTTCAACATCTCCATGCCAACGGCTATTTCCCCAGGGTCCTGTTCCCAGAGGGCTGTCAGGATCTCCAGCTGCACCTTGTGTGCATGGATGTTGTCATGTGTTTCACCCACATAGACAATCCGCGCCGAACTCAGTATCTTGATCAACTCCTCTTTAGAGACTTCCACTCCTGTTGGAAGATGGACAATGTCGCCTTCCTCAAGAGATGAGAAGTCCCTGTACGGTGATTGCCAGTTCAGCTTGTGCCCGGGAGCGACCATACTGCACCCAGCCACTGCCATGAGCACCGCCAGGAGCACCTTCGTCCCGGCCCATTTCATGTAGCTCATCGTCCCCTCCTCAAATGGATTGACCCAAAACTATCCCAGCGAGGCCATCATGTCAAATCGACGTCATCTCCTCGTCTCCTGCAGCCTTTCCAATGCGCGGCCCCGTGCTGGGGGCCCTGATCTGTCCGTGCAAGGGCCGTGCTTTTTCAAGAAATCATAGAAATACAAAGTGGTTATAAAAAAAATCTGGCATCAGCGAAGGGACAGACCCGGGCACAAGGAGGGGGGGCAAGCACCCATGACCTTGGCACCCCCCTGAAAAAGGGGACATATTTGCTCTGCTCACACAGGGGGGGCAAAAGCTTGACAAACTTGAGCGGCTGTGTCTTTTATATATGTTTTCCAAAATCGAACCTATTTCAACACGCCATGATATAGGGATAGACCCACACATAAGGGGGGGCATGTCATGAAACGAACGTATCAGCCAAGCAGGATCAAACGAGCAAGGACCCATGGATTCCTTAAGAGGATGTCCACAAAGCAGGGCAGGAGGGTCATCAACCGAAGACGTGCCAAGGGGAGGAAACGTTTGACGGTGTAAGAGGACTGAGAGCTTTTGGGCGCATTTTCCTTTAAGAAGGCACAACGGATCTTGAAGAGGGATGACTTTAAGAGACTATTTGAGTGCGGCAAAAGAATGCACCGGGACCATTTTGTCGTCTATTATTGCCGAAATAGCCTGGGGATCTTGCGCATGGGGGTCACGGTAAGCAAGCGGGTTGGGCGTGCTGTGATACGAAATCGGGTAAAGCGTCTGGTACGGGAGTCTTTTCGTTTGAACAAGGCTCTGTGTGACAACGCCTACGACATGAATATCATCGCCAAAACAGGGGCGGCAGATCTGTCGTTTCAGGAAATCAACCAGGCGCTGGGAAACATTTTTCGTGAGATGTCGAAGGATTGCAAGTATGAGGCTCGTGCTCTTGGTACTCATTAGGGCATATCAATATATCCTTTCACCAATCTTCTTACCAGCATGTCGCTTCTATCCAACATGCTCCCAATACGCATTCGAGGCGGTGCAACGCCACGGTGTGTGGAGGGGCTCCTGGATGGCCGTGAGAAGAATTTTGCGTTGCCACCCCTATCATCCCGGCGGATTTGATCCCGTCCCTTAGCCGCCAAGGTCCCAAAGGTCGTTCGGTTAACCAAGCACTTTTCAATGCCCCTCTGTGTTGGGGCCAAGGTCTGTCTAGGGCGGACTGTTATTAGGGGGAAACAAATTCATGTCCATGGAACTTCGGATGTTGTTGGCCATCGTGTTGTCGTTCTTGATGTTTCTTCTTTATCAAGTCCTCTTTGTAAAGGAGGTTCCAGTCCCGGAAAAGGACCTCACCAGCCACAGCGAGGCAGTCAAAGACGAGGCCCCTGTGGAGGCCGAGGCCGTCAAGGTCCTGGATGAAGAACCTCTGGTAGAGCCACGAGACGTTCAAGAAGAAGAGCGCCCCGGTCGTATCATCACCGTATCAACACCCCTTTATGTGGCAGAGGTGGCAGAACGCGGCGGCGGGTTCAAGTCCTTTAAGCTCAAAAAGTACAAGGAATCCCTGGCGCCCGATGCCCCCATGAGAGACATGGTCCGATTGGCAGGGACGCAAGACTGCACCCCGCGGATGTCCTTTCACGGCAAGGGGGTAGCCGGCCTGGGGGAGGCCCTTTTCACGGCAGGCATGGACAGCGATCTGCTTGATGTGAGCGATCAGGAAAAGGCCTTGAGTCTTACCTGGACCTCTTCAGATGGCCTGTCTATTGTCAAGACCTACTCCTTTTCCCCAGAGAGCTATGAAATGGGGTTGGAGATCAAGGTCAGGAATCTGTCGTCCAGCCCCATCGAGGAGAACCTGATCCTTTCTCTCAGGGAGATCAAGGATAACGGCAGTTCCAGGTATGTCTTCTCAGGGCCTGCGGCACTGATCAACGGCGAACTAGAAGAGATCGAGACCAAGAAGATCGAAAAGAAGGACTCCTACACCGGCCACATCGGATGGGTGGCCATAGAGGACCAGTATTTTGCCTCGGCCATCATACCGGAAAAGGTTGAAGCGGCGAGCATCAAGCTTTCCCTGGGCACCAAGGGCCTCCTTGATACGGCATACGTGGATCCTTCCGGGCCCGTGTCCGTGAAGACGGAGAGGACATACAAATACGGGCTCTACTTTGGCCCCAAGAGC
>Ga0272444_10004862_pt1 | contig 11724 bp, 10 predicted proteins | sample SSMForm13_FD_201033 | JGI IMG/M metagenome (GOLD analysis project Ga0272444, IMG submission 201033) | Marine sediment archaeal communities from Little Sippewissett salt marsh, Falmouth, MA, United States - SSM-Form-13 | ecosystem: Environmental > Aquatic > Marine > Wetlands > Sediment ... | reverse complement strand
GGCCAGGGAGACAAGCTGGAACACGTCGATGCCCACCGCCTCCAGGGAGGGACGGGCCAGGGCGGGGAAGGGGCAGGGCCCGCCCCGCAGCACGGCGCAGTGCTTATGCTCAAAGCACAGCACCTTTTTACAGGAACCGGCGGCCAGGCCGAATGCCAGGTAATGCCCCGCGTAAAAGGCGGCTGATTCCAGGTCCGCGGCCAGGCGGAAGATGGTCTCAAAGGCCTCGCGCCGCTCATGGTCCTTGTCCGGGCTGACCATGACCTCGGGATCAAAGCGCTTGTTGAACAGCACGGCCTGGGAAAAGCTGGCCAGCACCTGGCGGAACTCCCCGGGCGTCGGAGAGTGGGGCGGGCAGTTGGCGCTGGCGTCGTAGTTGGGGCAGCGGGGCACCCGGCACTTAAAGGTCACGGCCTCGCTTACGGCGATGTCGCTGGCGCGGATGATCGTGGCCCGGTCCGCGCCCAGGTCCAGGGCCTTGGCGCGCAGGGTTTCGAGGTCTGGTTCAGGCAAGGCGGGTCCCCCAAGGATTAGGTGGGCGTGGGCATCCCTAGACTAGCAGGCGGAATGAAGAAGTGGTGAGGAAAAAGAAAATTTCCCGGGTAGCCTCGACAACTTGTTGTCGAGGTCGCGGAGCGGAGCGCAGCGACAAGAGGTTCAGTACAGCGCTTCGTTCCATACCGGCGTCCACGGTTAAGCGCGGCCGTCCGCCGTCCTTTTTTAAATCAAAATAGCCTTGGTCGAATAATGTTTAAAGACTTTGCGTTGTGCTTTTCGGGCAAAAACCTGTGCGGCTTTCTGTTTTCTATTACCTACAGAAAATCCCATCTCCGCGACCATGTCGAAGAAACCTTCCCCAGGTATGTTGTCTTCCTGCCTGACGACGAGCGCGGTTAAAAGGATTTTATATTGGTCATCGGTGTAGTTTGAGATGGGTTTAAGAAGCAAACCAAACTGTTTCCGGTGGTTTGTTATCTCGTGGTTATATGTCTCCAGCTTCATCTTTGAATTGTAAAATTCCAACCCGATTTTGCTGGCCAACTCGTTATAGCTGATAAGTTTTCCTGCCAATGCACAGCAGACCAACTCTCTGTAGATTTCAAGAACGTTCCATGCATCGAAAGCAAATTCATTTTTGGCGTCCTTTTTTAACCGCATTTTTTCTCCCCCCTTAGGTAGTTGCTAAAAATACCTCTCCGTAACCTTCTCCCACTTACCCACTGCCTTGAGCAGCAGCTCGCAGGCCTGGCGCACCGCGCCTCGGCCGCCGGGCAGGGTGGCCACCCAGTGGGAAGCCTCCTTGACCTCGGGCCAGGCGTCGGCCGGGGCCATGGCCAGGCCGCAGGCGCGCATGGGCGGCAGGTCGATGAGGTCGTCGCCCATGAATGCCGCCTGCTCGGGCGTCAGGCCGCGCTCGGCCACCATGCGCTCGAACTCGGGCAGCTTGATCTTGCAGTCCTCCACCAGCTCGTCGATGCCCAGCTCGTGGGCCCGCACCTGGTTGGGAATGGACTTGCGGCCCGAGAGCCACACGATTTCAAACCCGGCCCGCTGCAACAGCTTGAGGCCGTGGCCGTCCTTGATGTCAAAGAACTTGAGCTCGCGGCCGTCCTGATCGTAGATGACCCGGCCGTCGGTGAGCACGCCGTCTATATCCAAGACAAGCAGCTTGATCTTGGCCGCCCGCTCTTGCAGGGATGGGTCGCTCATGCTGTGTCTTTCCGCACCAGGGCGTGGATGGCCTTTAGCTGCCTGAGCAAGGGGCCGATCTCATTCAAGGGCAGGCTGTTGGGCCCGTCGCAAAGGGCGTGGTCCGGGTCGGGGTGGGTCTCCATGAACACCGCGTCCGCGCCCGCGGCCACCGCCGCCCGGGCCAGGGCCGGCGCGTGGGCCCGGTCGCCGCCGCTGGCCGTGCCCAGGCCGCCGGGGAGCTGCACGCTGTGGGTGGCGTCAAACACCACGGGCACGCCAAAGGAGCGCATCACCGCGATGGAGCGCATGTCCACCACCAGGTTGTTGTAGCCGAACGACGAGCCCCGCTCGGTGAGCCACACCTGTTGGTTGCCCGTGCTGCGCACCTTGCCCAGGATGGGCCCCACGTCGTGGGGTGCCATGAACTGGCCCTTTTTCACGTTAACGGGCTTCATGGTGCGGCCCGCGGCCACCAGCAGATCGGTCTGGCGGCAGAGAAAGGCCGGTATCTGCAACACGTTCAGCACCTGGGCCGCGGGCTCGGCCTGGTCCGGGTGGTGGATGTCGGATATCACCGGCAGGCCGGTCTCTTGTTTGACTTGGGCCAGAATCTCCAGGCCGCAGGCCATGCCCGGCCCCCGGAAGCTCTCCACGCTGGTGCGGTTGGCCTTGTCAAAGGAGGCCTTGAACAGGATGGGCAGGTCCAACTCGCCGGCCAGCTTGGCCAGATGGCGGGCCACGGTCAGGGTGACGGCCGCGTCCTCGATCACGCAGGGCCCGGCAATGACGAAGAACTTCTCCCGCCCAAAGGAGCGGCCGGCCAGGGTCACGCTGGGCGTCGGCTCCATGATCTGCTAGCTCCCCTTGGCGTTCTTGTGCCGCAGGGCGGCCCGGATGAAGTCGCGGAACAGGGGGTGGGGGTCCATGGGCCGGGACTTGAACTCCGGGTGGAACTGGCAGCCCAGGAACCAGGGATGGTCGGTGAGCTCGGCTATCTCGCCCAGCTCGCCGTCCGGGCTGGTGCCCGAGATGACCAAGCCCTTGGCGGCCAGTTCCTCCTTGAATTGGTTGTTGAACTCATAGCGGTGGCGGTGGCGCTCGGAGATGTCGTCCACCTTGTAGGCCTTGTGGGCCAGGGTGCCGGGCACCAGCTTGCAGGGATAGGCGCCCAGGCGCATGGTGCCGCCCTTGTCGGTCAGCTCGTCGCGCACCTCCACCTGCTGGGTGCGGAAGTCGAACCACTCGCGCATCAGGTAGATCACAGGGTAGGGGGTGTTGGGGTCGATCTCCGAGGAGTGGGCCTCTTTCCAGCCCAGCACGTTGCGCGCGAACTCGATCACCGCCATGTGCAGGCCAAAGCAGATGCCAAAGTAGGGGATGGAGCCCTCGCGGGCCATTTGCACCGCCTTGATTTTGCCCTCCACCCCGCGGGAGCCGAAGCCGCCGGGCACCAGGATGCCGTCCACCTCGCCGATGACCTTGACCCCGTCGCGCTCCACCTCCTCGGAGTCCACGAATACGATATTCACCTTGGTGTTGTTGGCCACCCCGCCGTGGCACAGGGCCTCGTTGAGGCTCTTGTAGCTCTCGCGCAGGTCCACGTACTTGCCCACCATGGCGATGGTGACCTCGTTGGCCGGGTGCTTGAGCTTGTAGACCAGCTCCTCCCAGTTGTCCAGCTTGGGGGTGCGGGTCCAGATGTTGAGCTTGCGGCAGATCTGCTCGTCCAGGCCTTGCTCGTGGAACTTCAGGGGACACTCGTAAATGGTGTCCACGTCCACCGCGGTGATGACCGCCTCGGGCTCCACGTTGCAGAACAGGGCGATCTTTTCCTTGAGGCTGCGGTCCAGGGGAATCTCGGTGCGGCAGAGCAGGATGTCAGGCTGGATGCCCACCCTCCTGAGCTCGCTCACCGAGTGCTGGGTGGGCTTGGTCTTTAGCTCGCCGGCGGTCTTGATATAGGGCACCAGGGTCAGATGGACGTACAGGCAGTTCTCCTTGCCCACGTCCGAGCGGAACTGGCGGATGGCCTCCAAAAAGGGCAGGGACTCGATGTCGCCCACCGTGCCCCCGATCTCCACGATGGCCAGGTCCGAGCCGTTGACCACGTTGGTGATGGCCTGCTTAATCTCGTCGGTGACGTGGGGGATGATCTGCACCGTGCCGCCCAGGTAGTCGCCGCGCCGCTCCTTGGTGATCACCGCGTTATAGATGGAGCCGGTGGTGTGGTTGCACTTCTTGGTGATCTTGGCGTGGGTGAAGCGCTCGTAGTGGCCCATGTCCAGGTCGGTCTCGGCCCCGTCGTCGGTTACATAGACCTCGCCGTGCTGAAAGGGGTTCATGGTGCCGGGGTCCACGTTCACATAGGGGTCGAGCTTTTGCAGGATGACCGTGAGCCCCCGCGCCTCCAGCAGGGCCCCGATGGAGGCCGAGGCCAGGCCCTTGCCCAGGGAGGAAAGCACGCCACCAGTGGTGAAAATAAATTTGGGGGTCATTTACCTGGTCTCCCGATGGGGCTGAGGGTAGCTTGGGGGGTGCACAAAAAAAGGCTGGCTAACTGATGAACCGACACTGTCCATGAGCTATAACTTAAGAGCATCCCAGAGAGAATGTCAAGATACCATGATGTGATTTTTTACCAGAGCGGACTGAAAAACTCCATCAGGTGCACTCAGGTATGAAAAAGGTCACTGAGCTCGTACCTTTGCAAAAAGCTGACCCGTGGGTCGAATAAAATAGGGGGTTACATTTTGGTGGCGATAACTGCTATCTGGTGAGTGAAGTCACTTTTAAGGAGCAGGTGCATGATCGTAGCCAATCGCATGAGCCCCAATCCCCGCACCATCGGGCCCGAGGCCTCGGTGGCCGAGGCCCTGGCCCAGATGCAGGAGCACGAGGTTCGCCATTTGCCGGTTTTGGACAACGGCAGGCTGGTGGGCCTGGTCACGGACATTGACCTGCGCACAGCCTATGTCGCCTCCCTTTTGGAGGAGGTACAGGTAAAGGACGTGATGACCCACGATCCCCTGACCATAAACAGCTCGGAGACGGTGTTCCAGGCGGCCCGGCTGATCCACCAGCACCGCCTCACCGGTCTGCCAGTGCTGGCCGACGGCAAGCTGAAGGGCATCATCACCCTGGCCGACATCCTCAAGGTGTTCGTGGCCCTGCTGGGACTGCTGGAGGAGAGCAGCCGTCTGGACGTGGTGCTCAGGGCTGGTCCGGGCTCTTTGGAGGAGGTCTACGGCATCATCCGCAAGCACGAGGGCGAGGTGGTCAGCGTGGCCCAGCTCAGCTCAGAGGTGGGCCGGAGGGTATACACCTTTCGCCTGAAAAAGATTGACCTGACTTCCATGGTCACCGCCCTGGAGGCGGCCGGACACGGCGTTCTCCTGTAAAATAAAGGCCATGGCTCATGCAATAGACCAAGACGCCCTTTCTCCGGAGCTGGCCGCCAAGTGGCGCCGGCTCCTGGAGCGTTTGGGGGGCCTGGATTCGCTGCTGGTGTCCTTTTCCGGCGGGGTGGACTCGGCCTTGCTTTTGGCCGCCGCGGTGCAGGCACTGGGCGATAGGGCGCAGGCCGCCCTGTGCGTGGGCGCCTTCACCCAGGCCTGGGAGGCGTCCCGGGCCCGGGCCCTGGCTCGTGAGCTGGGGGTGGAGCTGCACGAGCGCGACCTGGACGAGCTGGCCCACCCCGAGGTGGCGGCCAACGACACTCAGCGCTGCTATTTTTGCAAGCGCCTGCGCTTCAGCGCGCTCCAGGACCTGGCCGCTGAGTTGGGCCTGGCCGCCATGGCCGAGGGCAGCCAGCTCGACGATGACCAGGACTTTCGCCCGGGCAACCGGGCTAAGCAGGAGCTGGGGGTGCTTAGCCCCTTGGCCGAGGCCGGCCTGAACAAGGCCGAGGTGCGCGCCCTGAGCCGGGCCCTGGGCCTGCCAACGGCCGATATTCCGCCGGCCGCCTGTCTGGCCTCGCGGGTGCCCTACGGCACCCGGCTGAGCGCCGAGACCCTGGAGCGCATCGAAAAAGCCGAGGCAGGCCTGCGCGGTCTGCTTTCAGGCAATCTGCGGGTGCGCGACCACTACCCCATCGCCCGTGTGGAGCTGGAGCCAGGGGAGCTGGCCGAGGCCTTGGCTGAGCCTCTGCGCGGCCGCATACTGGAGGCAGTCAAGGCGGCGGGGTATGAGTACGTTGCCCTGGATATGGAGGGCTACCGCATGGGGGGAGGGCAGAATCCGGTGGAGGCTGAGAATCCTGATGTGGCATAAGCGCGAGGCGGCAGCATGATGACACGGTTTGCCGGATTGCTGGGCGCGGCCCTGTTGGCCCTGGCCTGTCTGGCCGCGCCGGCCCTGGCCGACCAGAGCGGCTGCACGGCCAAGATAACCCTGCTCGGCGGGAAAAAGATTACCGTGACCAACTTCGGGGTGCGGGTGATCCAGGAGGCCTTTTGGGGCGCCCAGATGGCGGTCCGCTATGACCAGGGACAGGACCTGATAGACATCCGCAAGCTGCGCCGCTTGGAGCGCGTGGCCCCGCCCCACAAGGTGGGCTCGGGCACCAACGTGACCTTTGCCTTTGAGACCGCCAAGGGCCAAAAGGGCAGGTTCAATGTGGATGGCGGCTACTTCCTGGGCGGACAGACCCCGCTGGGCGACTGGAGCATCATTGCCGGCCAAGTGCAACGCATCAAGCTGCAATGCGCCAACCAGGACCAAGGCATGTAGGGCCTGGACAACGGCTGACCCGGTCTCAGCTCTTTTTGCTGGTAATGGGCTGAAAGGCGCTGATCAACTGGCGCGCCTTCTTGCCGCCGCAATGGGGGCAGGCGGGTTTTTTCTTTTTACGCTTCCGCATGCTCATGACCAGGCTGAACTCTTTTTGGCAGCCCTGGCAGAGGAACTCATAAACTGGCACGGCTTCCCTCCTGTTCAACAGGGGCAAGACATCTTTATTTTTTAATTACAACCCAGGGCCGGACACGGGGTCAAGCATTGGAGTCCGACCCGCTCAGGACTCCAGCAGTTGCTGGAAAAGCCGGGCATAGCGCTGGGCGCTGGCCTGCCAGGAGAAGTCTCGGGCCATGGCATTGGCCCGCAGGCGCTGCCATTGCTCGGGCCGGGCGAACACCGCCCCGGCCCGCTGGATCTGCGCCAGCATGGTCGTGGTGTGGTGGGGGAAAAAGACAAAGCCGTCTCCCGCCCCGGTGGTTGGGTCGAAGGGGGTCACCGTGTCCCTGAGCCCGCCGGTGGCGTGCACCAGGGGAGGGGTGCCGTAGCGCAGGGCGTACATCTGGTTCAGGCCGCAGGGCTCGAAGCGCGAGGGCATGAGCATCACGTCGCTGCCCGCCTGGAGCAGATGGGCCAGATCCTCGGAAAAGGCCAGCCTAACCCCCACCCGTCCGGGCAAACGGGCGGCCAGATGGGACAGGCGCGTCTCCAGTTCCGCGTCGCCGGTGCCCAGCAGGGCCAGGCGATGGCCCGCCTCTACCAGGGCCGGGGCCGCCTCGGCGATGAGGTCCACCCCCTTCTGGTTGGTGAGCCTTCCGATGAACCCCAAGAGCATGCCCTGGTCCGTGGGCGGCTCCAGGCCGAAGCGCGCGGCCAGGGCCTGGCGGCACACAGCCTTGCCGGCCATGTCCTGGGCCGAGTAGAAGGCGGGCAACAGGGCGTCGGCCTCGGGAGACCAGCGGGAGTAGTCCACCCCGTTGAGGATGCCGTGCAGGTCGCGCGAACGCAGGCGCAGCACCCCGTCCAGGCCCATGCCCAACTCGGGCTCCTGGATTTCACGGGCATAGGTGGGGCTGACCGTGGTGATGGCCCTGGCGGTCATGAGACCGGCCTTGAGCAGGGAGATGTTGCCCCAGTACTCGGCCCCGTCAATGGAATCCAGGTGCCCGGGCAGGCCGGTGAGCCGGAAGTCGTGGCGCGGGAAGATGCCCTGAAAGGCCAGGTTGTGAATGGTGAGCACCCCCCGGGCCCCGGCCAGGGGGCCCAGATCAAAGGGCGCGGCGGCCAGATAGGCCATGGCCAGGGCGGCCTGCCAGTCATGGGCGTGCACCACGTCCGCCGGCCAGTCCAAGGCCCGGGCCAGCTCAATGGCCCCCCGGCACAGAAAAACAAAGCGCTGCAAATTGTCGCCAAAGTCGCCGTACTGGTCGTGGTAGAGCCCGGGCCGGCCCAGCAGCTCGTCATTGCCCAGCAGATACAGCGGGCATCCCCCCAGCTCGCCTTGCCACGCCTGGGCTGGGTAGGAGCGCGGGCCCACCGGCACCTCGAAGCAAAAGCCGCTGTCAGTCAGGCCGTGGGCCGCGCGGTCAATGTCGCCGTACAGGGGCATGACCAAACGCACGTCCAGGCCCAGGGCGGCCAGGGCCGGAGGCAGGCCGCCGGCCACGTCGCCCAGTCCGCCGCTCTTGGCCAAGGGAGAGGCCTCGGGGGTGAGGAAAAGGACGCTCAAGCGGTCAAGGTCTGGACGAGGCAAGGGCGGCACTCCTGCTCAAGACTGGCATTTGGTCTTCAACTATCCAGGGGGATTGACATTTTGTCAATTAAGGGCGATTATTAACTAGCGCTGGCCGCAGCTGGGTCCTTTAAAAAGCAAGAGGGGACGCATGAAGCTGTGGCCTTTTTCTGTGGAACGCCGGGTCGAGCCCCGTCACCACGCCTGCCTGGAGGCCGCTTTTTTGGTGCGGGAGGACTTCTCCGGCAACCCGCTCACCACCGAGCATCCAGCCAAGATCATTGACATGTCCCGCCATGGGTGCTGCCTGGCCCTGGAGCGCCTGGACTGGGACGGCTTTCATCTACACCGCTGTCTGGAAGAGCCCCGGGACTTTCCCCTGGAGCTGCGTCTGGAGCCGGCCATGGGCCGGGAGCTGGTGGTGCGCGGCGAGGTGAAATGGATCAACCGGGCGTCCAGCCAGGACGGCCACCCCTTCAGGGTGGGCTTGGCCCTGGACAAGGAGGCGAGAGTCACCCCCCTGGCCTGGTGGCGGCTAAATCAAGGGGAGTAACCACGCCCCAGCACCGCCCGCACCACCGGCAAGGAGGCCAGGGCCGGGGCAAGCCCCTCCAGGGTGGGCTTGGGGCGCAGGGATTTGGCCATGCGAAGGGTCTGGGCCGGGGTCACCACCAGGTCCGCGCACAGGCCGGCTTGGCCGCCGGGAAGCTCGTACACTATCTGCTCCTCGGCCGCCAGCACCACCACCGGCGTCTCGGAGTTGATCACCCTCAGGCGCATGAGCAGGGCCCAGGTCAGCTCGATGAGGCCCCGGCCGTCATCCAGGATGCGGCCCCGCCGGTCCACGGCCAGGGCCGCCACCAGGAGCATCTCGGCCTTGCCCGGCCGGGAGTTGGGTAGGCGCAGGGTGTGGCCCGAGCCGGCCAGGGACCAGCCCCGAAGGGCCTTGGAGCGCGTGGGCAGGGGCATGTCCCGGGGAGTCAGGCGCACCAGTCCCTGCTTGAGGCTTGGGGTGGCGGCCAGCAGGCTCTTGTTGTCGTTGAGGGCGTTGACCCGCGCCTGGAGCAGACAGGGCTCCGGCCCCACGGCCAGCACCCGGGTCAGGCGGTAGGGCGTCAGACGCCGCAGCCGCTCGGCCGCCCGGCCCGCGCCGGGAAACAGGGGCGGCCGCCCCGGCTCGCCGCTCTCGGGCCAGAGTTCTTGCCAGCGCTGGCTCAGCTTCTGGCGCAGGGCCTGTTGGTCCCCCCCCATGTGACTCACCTTTCCACCAGGCGGCCGCTGGCCTTGGCCTTGCTCACCGCCTGCTCGTAGAGCAGCTTGGGATCGGGCGATTTGAACAGCCCTTCCACTATCTGCTTTTCCTTGGCCGGCAGGGCCTGGGCCGCCTTGATCAGCAGGGTGGCGGTGGCCCGGGGCTGGGCGAACACCACCAGGCGTCCATCGTCCAGGGGCGCGGCCAGGCGCCAGGAGGTCAGGCGGGCCCGGGGCCCGGTCCGGGAGGCCAGGTCAAACTCCAGGCGGTGGCGGTAAAAGCGGGCCTTGGCTCCGGGCTGACCCACCGCGATGCCCTCGGCGGACTTGCCGTCGGGCGAAAGGCGGTAGCGGCCGTAGAACTTGGGCCCCTTCATGTTGGCGTAGTACCAGAACACCACCATCTCCGGGCCCTGGCGGCGCATGTAGAAACGTCCCCATCCCTCGCCGCGCCAGGCGCCGTCCCAGGTGTAGAGCACCGGCGGGGTGAAAGGCGCCTTGCCCTGGGGCGACAGCACCGGGCCGATGCGCTGGGGGTTGGCGTAGCCCGCTTGGTGGGCCTGTTTCAGGGTGTCCTGGTCCGTGGCATAGAAGCGGTCGGCAACCTTGCCTCCCCGCAGGGGGTCGGGCAGCGCGGCGGACAGGCCCCAGAGCTCGGCCCGGCCCGGGCCGGTCTGTTCCGGGGCGTAGCCCAACAGGCCCAGGGGAGTGCAGCCCGCGGGCGGGTTGGCCGCCGGGCTGATGAGCGCGTAGCCCTCCTGGTGCTGATAGGCGTATAGGGGGCGGCTGTTGGTGATTGGCTTGTTCCACAGCCGGGCAATGGGCCCCTGCAAACGGTAGCCCCGGTCCTGCCAGAGCTTGGCCCCGGCCGCGCCCACGGCATAGGCGTGACGCAGCAGGCCGGGGTGCCACAGGCGCAGGATCGGCTGGCTGGCCGGGGCCTGGGCCTTGGCCTCGGGCTCCCGAGCCGGCTGGGCCGCGCCCGGGGTGATGGTCAGGCCGGGCAGGGTGGCCTGGTCCGGGTTCTCGGCCGTGGCCCATAGGCGCACCTCGTCGATGGCGCCGTCATAGGTGCGGCCCGGCCAACGGCTGCCGCCCACCAGGTAGGGGGCGCTGGAAGCGCTCCAGGGCGCGGGAAGGGGAGCGGCGGCCACCTGCAAGCTGTCCAGGTAAAGACGGGCCTGGCCGCCGGCCTGCCAGATGAGCCAGGCGGCGTGCTCGCGGTCCGGCTCCACCTTCTGGGGCGAGCGCAGCTCCACCACTCCCTGGCTGGTGTCCAGGATCGCGGCCAAATGGCCCTGTTGGTCCAAAAACAGCTCCAAACGGTTGCCATAGCCTCCCTGGGAGAACAGGGCGCGCCCAGCCGGGGAACCGGCCTGGGGCCTGAACAACACCTGCACCGAGCCGCTGGTCCCGGCGGGCAGGCCAGGATGGGGGGCGATGGCCTGGGGCCAGCCCGCCGGAGTGGCCGCGGTGTCGGGCTGGGCGTCGGCCGTGCGCTGGATGATGAAGGTTTCGGGCTTGAGGTGCTTGGGCCGGGGCTGGTTTTGGGGCCACCAATAGGCCGTGACCTCCATGCGGTCAGGCTCCAGCAAACGGAAGGAGTAGGCGCCCTGGTTGCCGCAGCAATGCTTGGGCTGGTCCTGGGCCGCGCCCTGCAACCGCTGGAGCCCGGCCGGCTGGGCCCGTCCCTTGGACAGATAGCGGGGCTGATTCAAATCGCCGCCATAGGCCACAAAGGAAAAGCCGTTGTCCGAGCCGGTGATCTTGTAGTAATCGCTGCCCGTGCGCTGGTCCACCCACAGGCCGCTGAGATTGCCCTCCTGACTGACCGCCGGGCCGGGCGGGGTGGCGGGCAGTCCCCTCCGGGCCAAGGTGATCCGGCCCTTGCCCAGGGTGGATGTGAACACCCCTCCCAGGTTCAGGCCGCCGGCCTCCTCGGCCAGTTGAGCGTTGAGCTCAAAGCCGGCCTTGGGGTCGCGGTAGACCAGCAGGGCCCCGCCGTCCTGGGGGGTCAGGGTCGCCACGCCGGGGTGGTCCTGCCAAACCCCCTGCAGAGACTCGCCCATGGGGGTCAGCTTGAGGCTGCCTTTTTTAAGGTCAGCGGGGGCGCCGCCGGGCAGCAGGTCAATGTACCAGTAGGCGATATCCCACAGCCCGGCCAGACGTTGGGCCGGCTCGTTGGCCGGCGGTCCGGCCACCCGGCGGAACACCCGGTAGTGGTCTCCGGGCCAGGCCGGCCGGTCCAGGGAGGGGGCGAAGGACAGGAAGCGGAAGGCCTCGGGACCCAGCACCTGTATCTCCTGGCGGCCGCGTCC
>Ga0272444_10004861_pt1 | contig 11725 bp, 11 predicted proteins | sample SSMForm13_FD_201033 | JGI IMG/M metagenome (GOLD analysis project Ga0272444, IMG submission 201033) | Marine sediment archaeal communities from Little Sippewissett salt marsh, Falmouth, MA, United States - SSM-Form-13 | ecosystem: Environmental > Aquatic > Marine > Wetlands > Sediment ... | reverse complement strand
TCGATAATTTGCTGTGAATAAAAAACTGGAAGAAACTCATCCCCAAGGAGGTGAGGCGCAAACGAGGCAGCAAAACGACTGAAGGTACTTGAAAAATGGCCTTTTATCGTAACGTGGTGCAGTACACCCAACGAAATCCCTCACTCAAAGGAGGAGGTCACATGAGAACGCTGGTCGCATTGCTCGCCGCCGCCATGGTCCTGATCATCATCGCCGGCTGCGAGGAGACGGTCACCCAGATCGAGACGGTGGAGCGCTCGGAGCTCAATCCACCGCTGGGTCTGCGCAGCATCACCGGCGACATGCAGGTGACCCTGCGGTGGTATTCCAGCAACTACGAGGACGACTTCGGCGGCTATCTGATCTATCAGGCCACCGGGGATTACGAGCAGATCGCCCCGGAGACGATGCCGTCCGCCTTCACCGCCGTGGAGACCCTGGAGGTTTTCGGCGGCTCGCCGCCCACCGTGCACACCATCCTGGGGCTGGATAACGGCACCACCTACAGTTTCGCACTGACCAGCATCGATGATGGTATCACCAAGGAAAGTTATCCCAGCAATATCGTGTCCGACACCCCGCGCCCCTTCGGGACGGCCACCATCTATCAGCAGGAGGCCGAACCCACCCAGCAGGCCGGTTTCGATTTCAGCGAGGGCGCGACCGTGCCCTATCTCGACAGCGACTGCGATATCTTTCTGGATATCTATACCATCGCCGATAACCTGCATTACTCCCTGACCAGCCCGGATCAGGCCAGCGCTGCGCTGAGAACGACCGAGATCCAGGACATGGGTTATACCGAGACCTTCGATGATATCAGCTACTCGCCGGCCATGGGCTGGGACCCCGATTACAGCGTCGATGTGCTCAACATGGAGAACCACACCTTCGCGCTGAAGACCGAGGACAATAATTATGTCAAGCTGCGGGTGCTGAGCACCGGCAGCGACGGGGATAATCAGAGCTGGGTGCGCTTCGAGTACGGTTATCAGACCGTTCCCGGAGATCCTAATTTCAAGAGCCTGCCGTAACGAACAACGCGGCCAGGTCTGCTCACCATCCTTCGGGCCGGCCCCTTCCGGGCCGGCCCTGTCGCATGTGCCGAAAATAGTTACGGGAAAGGTATGTGCAGATTCCTGCAGTTTTGGGATCGGCCCGCAGGAGATGTGTTCGCTTGACATTTCGGTCCCTTTGCCGTATTTTACGTAATTGCTGAAGCCTAAATCGAAGGGATGCGCATGCTCGATCTGAAATTCGTTCGCGAAAATCTGGAGACGGTCCGTGAGGCCGTCAAGAACAAGAGCGAACGGGTCGATCTGGACCGTTTCGCCGAGCTGGACGGGGAACTTCGCGATCTGATCGCCCAGGCCGATGGGCTCAAGCACGAGCGTAACGTCACCTCCAAGGAGATCGGTCAGGCCCGATCCAGAGGAGAGACGGCCGAGCAACAGATGGCCCAGATGAAACAGGTTTCCGCCCGGATCAAGGAGTTGGACGCCCAGCGAAAAGCTCTCGAGGATGAGATCCGCGGTATCGTCATGGCCATCCCCAATTTGCCCCATCCATCGGCACCCATCGGCGGCAGCGACGCCGATAATGTCGAGATCAAGAGCTGGGGGAAACGGCCCCAATTCGATTTTCAGCCCCTGCCCCACTGGGAGATTGGCGAGCGGCTGGGTATCCTGGATCTGGAGGCGGCGGCCAAGATCAGCGGATCCGGATTCATCGTCCTCAAGGGAATGGGCGCACGGCTGGAGCGGGCCCTGATCGCCTTCATGCTGGATCTGCACACCCGGGAACACGGCTATCAGGAGGTGGCCACTCCGTTTCTGGTCAACCGCTCGAGCATGGAGGGCACCGGCCAGCTGCCCAAACTCGAGGATGACATGTACGCATGCCAGCCGGACGATCTGTTCCTCATCCCCACGGCCGAGGTGCCGGTGACCAATCTGCATCGGGAGGAATATCTCCGGGCCGCCGATCTGCCTATCAACTATGTCTCTTATAGCGCCTGTTTCCGGCGCGAGGCGGGCTCCTACGGTAAAGACACCCGGGGCATCACCCGGGTGCATCAGTTCGACAAGGTCGAGCTGGTCAAGTTCGTCCGTCCGGAGACGTCCTACGATGAGCTGGAGAAGCTCCTGGGCCATGCCCAGACGGTGCTGCAGCGGCTGGAGCTGCCCTACCGCGTGCGGGAGCTGTGCACCGCGGATCTCAGCTTTGCCGCGGCCAAGTGCTATGATATCGAGGCCTGGGCCGCCGGGGTGGGGAATTATCTGGAGGTCTCCTCCTGCAGCAACTTCGAGAGCTTTCAGGCCCGGCGCAGCGGCATCCGCTATCGAGAGACCGCTGGCGGAAAGGCCGACTATGTGCATACCCTCAACGGATCCGGCCTGGCCCTGCCCAGAACCGTGATCGCCATCCTGGAAAATTACCAGACCGCCGCCGGCGAGGTGACCGTCCCGGATGCTCTTCGGCCCTATATGGGCGGCCTGGAACGGATTGGCTGATATGAACCTTCTGCGGAAAAAGGGCGGCCGGCCCTATCGGGTCTATCGCCTGTCGTGGTTCTTTCGAGGACTGCTTTTTCTGGGCGGTCTGGTCATCATTCTGCTCTTTCTGATCTATACGCAGAGCCTCCTGAGAAAGCTCCGGGAGAACGCTACCAGCGTATCCAACGCCTACGCCAAGCTGCTGGCCGTGGCCACCTATCCGACCACGGCCGGGCCGGAGCTGAACGTCATCTTCGAGGAGGTCATCCGGAAGACCGATTTTCCCATCATCCTGACCGACACCGACGGGGTGCCGCGGGTGTGGAAGCAGGTCCCGGTGGCCTGGGATGACACCAGTCCCCAGTCGATCGCCCAGCTGCTCAAGCTGGTCCGCAGGATGGATGAGGTCAATAATCCGATTCCCCTGCAGGCCGAGACCGACGGCAAGGTCATCGGCCATCTTCACTACGGCGAATCACATCTGGTGAAGCGGCTCAGCTGGCTGCCCTACGTCGGCGTGGCCGTGGTGATCTGTTTCGTGCTCATCGGAGTGTACGGATTTCAGAACATCAAGAAGAGCGAGCAGCGCTATATCTGGGTGGGCATGGCCAAGGAGACGGCCCATCAATTCGGCACTCCGCTGTCCTCCCTGATGGGCTGGCTGGAGCTGATGAAGGATCAGATCGACCGCAACCGGACACAGCTCGGCGGCGAGGAATACGAGAAGTTCGATTCCATGGTGGTGGAGATGAACAGCGAGGTGGACCGCCTGAGCAAGATCGCCTCGCGTTTCGGGCAGATCGGTTCGATTCCAGAGCTGAAGCAGACGGATGTTCTGCCCGTGCTGTCCGAGAGCGTCTCCTACCTTCGCCGCCGGCTTCCCCAGGTGTCCAGGGAGATCCGCATCGAGGAATTCTACCGACCGCTGCCCCCGGTGGCTGTCAACACCGATCTGCTGGCTTGGGTGGTGGAGAATCTGATCAAGAATGCCCTCGATGCCATGACCGGTTCTCCGGGCGTCATCGAGGTCCGGACCGAGGTGGACCGGTCGGGGAAAAGCGTCAATATCGCCATCAAGGACGAGGGCCGGGGCATCGGTCCCAACGAACAGCGCAAGATCTTTCTTCCCGGATATACGACCAAGAAACGCGGCTGGGGCCTGGGACTGACCCTGGCCAAACGGATCATCGAGGAGTACCATCAGGGACGGCTGTATCTGGCCGAAAGCAAACCCAGGAAGGGCTCGACCTTCATCATCTCCTTACCGGTGGCGTAAAAGGAGGATGGAACACGATATGGAAGAGAAGAAAAGACTGCTCTGGGTCGACGACGAGATTGATCTGCTGAGATCCCACATCATCTTCCTGGAGGGAAGGGGGTATGAGGTATCCCCCGCCTCCAACGGGGAGGATGCCATCTCCCTGATCCGCAAGGAGCGTTTTGATATCGTCCTGCTGGACGAGATGATGCCCGGCATGGACGGGCTGACCACCCTGGAGAACATCAAGAACATCGCCCCCGGCGTACCCGTCATCATGGTCACCAAGAGCGAGGAAGAGCGCCTCATGGATGAGGCCATCGGCCGGCGGATCGATGATTATCTGACCAAACCGGTCAATCCCAGCCAGATCCTTTCGGCCTGCAAGCGTATTCTGGATGCCCGCAGGATCCAGGGCCTGCAGCTAACCAAGGATTACGTCTCCGAGTTCAACAAATTGAAATCACAGCTGGCCGGCGGACAACTGGGCTGGAAAGAATGGGCCCGGGTCCATGAGGATCTGTCGCGCTGGGATCTGCTGCTGGACGGATTTCCCGATGTGGGACTGCGGCAGACCCATGAGGATCAGAAGAAGGAGTTCAACCATTCTTTCGGCAAATATATCGAGGACAGCTATCGCCACTGGCTGAAGGAGGACAATCCTCCGGTGCTGTCGGTCGATGTGGTGGCTGAGTATATTTATCCCCTGCTGGCGGCCAAACAACAGGTCTTCTTCGTGGTCATCGACTGTATGCGGCTGGATCAGTGGCTGGCCCTGGAGGAGATCCTCGGCCAGTACTATAATATCAACCGTCATCTGTACTATTCGATCCTGCCCACGGCCACACCGTATGCCCGTAATGCTCTGTTCAGCGGCCTCTACCCGGGAGAGATCGCCCAGCAGTATGCGGAGCTGTGGAAACCCGGCACGGCCGATGACCAGAGCAAGAACCGCTACGAACGACAGCTATTGGACCGCCAGCTGGCCAAGATGGGGCTCAAATTTTCTCCTGATCCCAAGTATGTCAAGATTCTGGAGGTGGAGGAGGCGGCCAACGTGTCCAGGAAACTGTCTTCCTATTTCGACGTCCCGCTGACCTCGCTGGTCTTCAACTTCCTGGATATTCTGGCTCATGGCCGGTCCGAGTCGGAGATCCTCCAGGAGATCGCCCCGGACGAGACGGCCTTTCGGTCTCTGATGCGTTCCTGGTTCCTGCACTCGCATCTGTTCGAGATCCTCAAGGCGCTGGCCCAGCGTGATGTGGCTGTGGTGGTGACCACCGATCACGGCAGCGTCCTGTGCACCCGGGGAACCAAGGCTTTCGGCAAGAAAGACACCTCCACCAACCTGCGCTACAAGTACGGCAATAATTTGCGCTGCGATACCAAGCAGTCGCTGCTGATCAACAAGCCCAGGGAGTATAACCTGCCGGCATACAGCCTGAATACGACCTACATCATCGCCAAAGAGGATTTCTATTTCGTCTATCCCACCAAATTCCATCAGTACCAGCGGCAGTACAAGAACAGCTTTCAGCACGGCGGCATCTCCATGGAGGAGATGATTCTGCCACTGGCGGTCATGAGGCCGAGATAGATGGGGGCGGCCGAGATCACCCGGGCGGTGACCGGAAGCGCCGAGGAGACACGGGCTCTGGGCGAGCGGTTGAGCCGGCGGCTGGCGCCCGGGGATGTGGTGGCCCTCTACGGAGGCCTGGGCAGCGGCAAGACCACGTTGACCCAGGGCGTCTGCCGGGGGCTGGGCGTCCGGGAGGTGGTCAACAGCCCCACCTTCACCATCGTCAATGAATACCGCGGGCGCTGCCCGGTCTATCATCTGGATTGTTATCGCCTGGAGGGCGCCGAGGATCTTGTGGGACTGGGCTCTGAGGAGTATTTTTACGGGGACGGCGTCTGTCTGATCGAATGGGCTGAGAAGGCTGCCGATGTGTTGCCGGCCCGGCGTTTCGACGTACGCCTGAAACAAGTCGGGGGGGGCCGCAGGGAGATCGTTATCGAGACGGTGAGAGAGGATGAGAATTCTGGCGGTGGAAACGGCCACCCCGCAGGGCTCGATCGCCCTGATCGATGAGTCCGAGGTTGTGGCGAAGATCCGGTCTCCCCGGGGGATGATCCAGGCCCGCTGGCTGATGCCGGCTATCGAGCGTCTGTTCCGTGAGACGGGGCTGTCCCTGGAGGAGATCGACGGGTTGGCCGTCTCAGCCGGACCGGGCTCGTTCACCGGCCTGCGAATCGGCCTGAGCACCGTCAAGGGACTGGCCCTGGGGGCCGGAAAGCCGGTCGCAGCCGTCTCCACCCTGGAGGCGCTGGCCCGATCCGTGCCGCCCTGCCGGCGATTGCTCTGTCCCATTCTGGATGCCCGCAAGAAGGAGGTCTATGCCGCCTTCTTCCGCCCGGACGGAAACGGCGAATGGTCGCGCCAGACAGAGGATCTGGCCCTGCCGCCCGGTCGTCTGGCCGACCGCATCGGCGAGCCGGTGCTCTTCGTCGGCAACGGCATCGATCCCTATCGCCAGGTGCTCACAGCAGCCCTGGGGGGGCGGGCCCTGTTCACCTCGGCGCGGTTTCATTTCCCCAGGGCCGAGGCGGTGGCCGAGCTTGGCCTGATCCGTTTAGCGCAGGGTCATCGGGATCCGCTGGAGACCCTGGAGCCCCGTTACGTGCGCCCTTCGGAGGCCGAGACCAAAAGGCGCAAAAGAGGGTTATCGTGATCGATGACGCCGTCGAATCCTGCCGGCTGCGGCCCATGGAGGCCGATGATCTCGACCGGATCTGCCGGATCGAAGGGGAGAGTTTCTCCAATCCCTGGCCGCGGGAGAGCTTTCTTGGCGACCTGCGCTCCTCTTATGCCCGCTGCACCGTGGCCCTGATCGGGGATCTGGTGGTCGGTTATGCCATCGGCTGGTTCGTCCTCGATGAGCTGCACGTGCTCAACCTGGCCGTCGATCCCGAGCATCGGCAGCAGGGGGTCGGGAGAGACCTGCTGCAGGATCTGCTCGGGGCGGCCCGGCGGCGAGGCTGCCGGTACGCTGCGCTGGAGCTGCGCAGCACCAATCGGCAGGCCTGCCGGCTGTATCAGGAGCACGGATTCAGGCCGGTGGCCGTGAGGAAAAAATATTACCGTCGTCCCACCGAGGACGCCGTGGTCATGTGGCGGGATCTGGAGTCCGGAACACGACCCAGCTCTACGGGGCTGGAGGTGACCGATGGAGTGGTTTCGAAAAGTTAAACGCGGGCTGAGGACACAGAAGAAGAAGGAGATCCCCGACGGCCTGTGGATGAAATGCGATCGCTGCGGGGAGATCATCTACCGCAGGGAGCTGGAGAGATCGTCCTGGGTGTGCTCCAAATGCGGTCACCACTTCCGTATCTCCAGCGAACAGTATGTCTCCATCCTCATGGATGACGGGCAGCTTGACGAGATCGACAGGGAATTGACCTCCGACGATCCGCTCGGTTTTCGCGATTCCAAGAAGTATCCCGAACGAATCAAGCAGGCCGTTCAGAATACCGAGATGAAATCGGCCGTCCGGGTCGGAACGGGCCGGCTGGGAGGAATCCCGCTGGTGGCCGCCTTTCTGGATTTCAGCTTTTTGGGGGGCAGCATGGGATCGGCCGTCGGGGAGAAGATCGCCCGGGGGATCCGTCTGGCCATCGAGAAGAGAACTCCCCTGGTGATCGTCTCCAGCTCCGGCGGCGCCCGCATGCAGGAGGGCATTCTGTCCCTCATGCAGATGGCTAAAACCTCGGCCTATCTGGGCAGACTGGCCAATGCCAAGCTGCCCTATCTGTCCGTTCTGACGCACCCCACCACCGGCGGTGTATCGGCCAGCTTCGCCATGCTGGGCGACGTCAACCTGGCCGAGCCCGGCGCTCTGATCGGATTCGCCGGGCCGCGGGTTATCGAACAGACCATCGGCCAGGAGCTTCCCGAGGGCTTTCAGCGCAGCGAATTTCTCCTGGAGCACGGCTTCGTCGACCTCATCGTGCCGCGGAAAGAACTGAAATCCCGGATTCACACCCTCCTCAAGCTTCTCTGGAACGAACCGTCCTGAGATGAGAAGCACGCCATCCAGTCCCTATCAGCAGGCGATCCGGCAGCTCTACCGGCTGGGCCAGTTCGGGATCAAGCTGGGGCTGAAGAATATCTCCGCCCTGCTGGACGATTTGGGACAACCGCACAACGCATTTCCCTCCATCCACATCGCCGGCAGCAACGGCAAGGGCTCGGTGGCCGTCCTGTTGACCGCCGCCCTGCAGGCCGCCGGCAACCGCGTGGGTTTATATACCTCCCCGCATCTGGTTGATTTTCGGGAGCGCATCCAGGTCGACGGCGAGCACATCTCCCGGCGGAAGGTGGTTGATCTGTGGTGCCGTCTGCGCCCCCGGGTGGGCCAGCTGAAGGCCACCTATTTCGAGACGGTCACGGCCATGGCCTTCGAGCATTTCCGGGCCCGCGATGTGGACATCGCCGTCGTCGAGACGGGATTGGGCGGCCGGCTGGACGCCACCAATGTGCTCCTGCCCCATGCCGCGGTGATCACCAATATCTCCCGGGAGCACACCCGCTGGCTGGGAAAACGTCTGGAGCAGATCGCCCGGGAGAAGGGCGGCATCATCAAGGAGGGGGTGCCGGTCATCTGCGCCGAGACCAAGAAGACGCCGCTGAAGGTCATCGAGCGGATCTGCCGGCGGCAGAAGGCCAGCCTGCACCGGGTGGATGAGGAGCTGCGCTGGGAGGTGGAGGAGGCCTCGCTGGACGGGACCGATCTATTCGTCCGGGCCCATGGCGGGGACTACGGATCCATCTACCTGGGATTGCCCGGCGCCCATCAGGTGCGCAACGGCATGACCGCCCTGCTGACCCTGCTGGTGCTGGGCAACATCGGCTGGGAGATTCCCATTCGGGCCATCCGTACCGGGTTCGCACTGGCCCACTGGCCCGGCCGGCTGCAGGCGGTGCATCATGCGCCCCTGGTCCTGATGGATGTGGCTCACAACCCCGACGGCTGCCGCCAGCTCAAGAAAGCGATCCGGGAGTTCTTCCCCCGGCGGAAGGTTTCCTTCGTCCTCGGGTGCCAGGAGGACAAGGAATACGGCGCCATGATCCGGCATCTGGCCCCGGTGGCCGAGCGGTTCTACCTGACCCGGGCCTCCTGGAAGGGGGCGGCCAAGCCCAAGGATCTGGCCCGGGTAGTGAAGAACCGGGGGCTGCCCTGCCGCACCTATTCGCGGGTCGGCCAGGCGCTTCGGGCGGCCATCGGTTCTGCGGGTCGGCCACGCTCAGTCAAGGTGTCCGGTAAAAAGCTAACCAAGGGGAACCTGGAGGAGTTATTTGAGGGACTCGAGGCAATCGCGCCCGGCGAGAAGATCGTCTGCGTCACCGGATCGCACTACGTGGTCGGGGAGGCCATGGAGGAGCTGGGGGCCCGGCCGTGAGTCGTCTTTGTCGTTCGTGTTTGCCCCCCCGCGCTGTACCGACCCCGGCGTGAACACTCGTATCTTTTCCCTTGACAATCCCCCCCGCTTGTTGTAATAATAACAACACAAATCCGTCAGAGTGCCAAAGGGAGAGGACTGAATTATGGCCAAGGTCACGCTGAAGAACGTCACCAAGATCTTCGACAAGAAGGTCAAGGCCGTCGATGATATCAGCATCGAGATCGAGGACAAGGAGTTCGTGGTCCTGGTGGGACCCTCGGGATGCGGCAAATCGACCACCCTGCGGATGATCGCCGGTCTGGAGGAGATCACCGGGGGGCAGATCTATATCGGCGAGCGGCTGGTCAACGATGTGCCGCCCAAGGACCGCGACATCGCCATGGTCTTCCAGAACTACGCCCTCTATCCGCACATGACCGTTCGTCAGAACATGGCCTTCGGCCTCAAGCTGCGCAAGTACCCCAAGAGCGAGATCGAGGAGCGGGTTCAGGAGGCGGCCGACATCCTGGGCATCGGTGAGCTGCTCGATCGCAAACCCAAGGCCCTCTCCGGCGGGCAGCGGCAGCGCGTGGCCGTCGGGCGGGCCATCGTGCGCAAGCCCCAGGTTTTTCTGTTCGACGAGCCCCTGTCCAACCTGGACGCCAAGCTCAGGGTGCAGATGCGCACCGAGATCAGCAAGCTGCACAACCGCCTGGGCGTGACCATGATCTACGTCACTCACGACCAGATGGAGGCCATGACCATGGGCAACCGCATCGTCCTGCTCAAGGACGGTGTGGTTCACCAGGTGGACACCCCGTTGAATCTGTATGATCATCCGGTGAACAAGTTCGTGGCCGGCTTCATCGGCAGCCCGGCGATGAACTTCATGGAGGGCATGCTCAAAGCGGAGAACGACACCCTGATTTTCGACGAGGGGAACTTTCAGGTCAGGATCTCGCCGCAGATGGCCGAATCCCTTATGCCCTATATCGGCAAGGAGATCACCTTTGGGCTCCGCCCCGAGGATATCTATGAAAAGGGCTTTGCCGAGGGCGCCGATGAAAAGATTCCGGCGCAGGCCGCGCTGGAGGTCCTCGAGCCCATGGGTAACGAGCTGTTTCTCTATCTGACCACCGGCACACATCCCATCGTGGCCCGGGTGGACGTCCACGAGACCCCCGAGGTGGGACAGACGCTCGATCTGATCTTCGATATGAGCAAGGCGCACTTCTTCGATAAGGATACAGAGAAAGCCATTGATTGATCAGGACGGACCGGTGCCGTCGGACGAAAGCCGTCCGGCGGCATTTTTTTTGGATGGACCGGTCTGCCGACCGAGGCGGTGTGGCCATGACGAACGCGGAAGAGCAGCCCTCCGATCTCCTGCATGATCGAGCACGTCTGGCCGGCGCCATTCTGCAGGCTTGTTCGCTGTGTCCCCGTGAATGCGGGATCAACCGCCTGGAGGATGAACGGGGCTTCTGCCGCATCGGCGCCCGGGCGGTGGTGGCCAGCGCCGGGCCGCATTTCGGGGAGGAATCGGTCCTGGTGGGCACCCACGGCTCGGGGACGATCTTCTTCGCCGGATGCAACCTGGGCTGCCTGTTCTGTCAAAACTACGATATCAGCCATCTGGCCGCCGGGGAAGAGGTCTCCGAGGAGGGGCTGCTCCGGCAGATGCTGGCCATCCGGGCCCTGGGCTGTCACAACATCAATCTGGTGACGCCGACCCACGTGGTGCCCCAGATCCTGCGGGCCCTGGCCCTGGCCCGGCAGGAGGGTCTGGATCTTCCGGTGGTCTATAACTGCGGCGGGTACGAGTCGGTGGAGACGCTCCGGCTGCTGTCGGGGATCGTTGATATCTACATGCCGGACTTCAAGTTCGGCGACGACGAGGCCGCCGGGAGATACGCCGGGGTGGACGACTATTTCGAGCGGGCCGGCCAGGCCCTGATCGAGATGCACCGCCAGGTGGGCGATCTGATCATCGATTCCGACGGCCTGGCCCGGCGGGGTCTGCTGGTCCGTCACCTGGTGCTGCCCGGCGGGCGGGCCGGCACCGAGCGGGTCATGCGGTTCATCGCCGAGGAGATCTCACCCGACTCCTACGTGAACATCATGGCCCAGTACCGTCCGGAGTACCGGGCGGCGGAGTGTCCGGAGCTGGACCGGCGGATCACGGCCGGGGAATACCGGCAGGCCGTCGAGGCCGCCGACCGATACGGATTGACGAGACTGGATCGGTGACCGATAACAGATGCGGAGGGCAACATGCGAGTGAGAGTGGGGCGGGCCGAGGTGATTCTGGAGCATGGCGACATCACCGAGATGGACGTGGACGCGGTGGTTAACGCGGCCAATAATCATCTGTGGATGGGGGGAGGGGTGGCCGGGGCCATCAAACGCAAGGGCGGCGAGATCATCGAGCGGGAGGCGGTGGCCAGAGGGCCCGTCGCGGTGGGCGATGCGGTCATCACCACAGCCGGCGACCTGAAGGCCCGGCATGTTATCCACGCCGCCGGCATGG
>Ga0272444_10004859_pt1 | contig 11727 bp, 10 predicted proteins | sample SSMForm13_FD_201033 | JGI IMG/M metagenome (GOLD analysis project Ga0272444, IMG submission 201033) | Marine sediment archaeal communities from Little Sippewissett salt marsh, Falmouth, MA, United States - SSM-Form-13 | ecosystem: Environmental > Aquatic > Marine > Wetlands > Sediment ... | reverse complement strand
GATCAGCAGGGTGGACAGGCCGACGGCCAGGCCGATCGGGTTGACCCACCCCTGAGTGATCAGGATAAAAAGCACGATACCCAGCGCGAGCAGTCGGGCGTAGTACTTGATGATAACCGAGGCCTTGCCGGCCGCCATGGTCCCGTCCGCGGCAAAGGCCCGCCGGATCGTGTGCTGAAGCGCGCCGAAATTGGCCGTGATGATCAGCCCTCCGAGCACGATGCCCAGTGCCGAGGCCCCGTCCAGCAAGACGAGCCCCCCCAGGGACAAAACCAGCAGCGTAATCCAGTTCAACAGTCGGATTTCCCGGTACGCGGCCTTCCAGTCGAGTTCGATGGACATGGCGGGGCTTTTCACCTTTCCCGCGGCGCGGTCTTACTGGAGCTTCTGGCCTCGTTTGTACATCAAGTACAGGTTTCTGAAGGCCGCGACGACACCGAAGCCCAGGAACACGAAAAAAAGCCACGGGCTCGTGTCGAACGTGTTGTCCAGGTAATAGCCGATCCCTGCGCCGATTCCGATGGAAAAGGCCATGGCCAGACCCACGGTACTGAGATACGCGAGGGTCCTGAACATTTTCTTGTTTTCCTCTTCCATGGAAAGCTGCCGGCGCACCCGCGCCCAAACGGTTGAAAAACGGCTTGTGAGTAACACAGGACTTTCAATAAAGTCAACCTATTTTTCGCCCCTTGGGAGTTCCCGAAACACCCTGAGGGCGCACTCCAGCGTCCGCTCGAGGATTTCCCCGGTGTGGGCTGCAGACACGAACGCGGCCTCGAAAGGGGAAGGCGCCAGATAGATCCCCTGCTCCAGCATGCGGCCGTAGTAGGCCCGAAACCGTTCTCCGTCGCTCGCCGCCGCCGAGGCGAAATCCAACACCGGCCCACCGGTGAAAAACAGGGAGCCCATGGACCCCACACGGTTCACCGTCACGGCCAGCCCTGCGTCCCCGGCCGCCGTTTCCAGACCCGCAAAGAGCTTTTCCCCCTTGGCTTCCAGGGAGGCGTACACGCCCTCCTTCCGAAGGGCCTTCAGGGTGGCCAGCCCGGCGGCCATGGCCAGGGGGTTGCCCGACAGGGTCCCGGCCTGATACACGCCGCCCTGCGGCGCCATCTGCTCCATCAGGTCCCTCCTGCCCCCATAGGCGCCTACGGGGAGGCCGCCGCCGATGATCTTGCCAAGGCACGTAAGGTCCGGAAGCACGCCGTAGAGTTCCTGGGCACCACCCGGAGCGACTCGAAAGCCGCTGATCACCTCATCGAAGATCAGGAGCGCTCCGTGCTCCTGCGTCACCCGCCTCAGCCCCTCCAGAAAGGCCTTGCCCTGAGGGATCACCCCGGCGTTGGCGGGTATGGGTTCCACGATCACGGCCGCGATCTCTTCGCCGTACCGGTCAAAGGCCGCCTTCAACGCATTCAAATCGTTCAGGGGCAGGGCCACCGTGTGCGAGGCCATGGCCGCGGGCACACCGGGCGAGCCCGGAATGGCCAGGGTGGCCACACCCGACCCGGCCGAGACGAGAAGGCTGTCGGCGTGGCCGTGGTAGCATCCCTCGAACTTGACGATCTTGTCCCTTCCCGTGGCCCCGCGTGCCAGACGGACCGCGCTCATGGCGGCCTCGGTCCCCGAGTTCACCATGCGGACCATATCCATGGAAGGCACCATGTCCACGATCGCCTGCGCCATCTCGATCTCCAGCTCCGTGGGCGCCCCGTAGCTCGTGCCTCTGGGGAGCTGGGCTTCAAGGGCCCGAAGCACGTCCGCATGGCCGTGCCCCAGGACCATGGGGCCCCAGGAACCCACGTAGTCCACGTAGCGACGCCCGTCCGCGTCCCAGACGTGGCAGCCCGAGGCCCGCTCGATGAAGAGAGGGTCCATGCCCACCGCCTTGCAGGCCCGGACCGGGCTGTTCACTCCCCCGGGGATCAGGGTTACGGCGCGATCGAACAGCTCCTTGGACTTCGATGCCATGGGTGCATTCCTCCCTGAAAAGCCATGAGAAGAGGCACGACCTAGAAGTAGGCCATGCTCGTCTTCTTGAATTCCTTTTCACTGAAGAGCAGCACGTAGTCCTCCACACCGGTCTCCCCGGCCATACGCTCGGCGATGTGGTGGCACGCCTCCCGGCTCTCCCCGTGGATCATGGTGAAGAGGTTGTATCTCCAGTCCCGCTGCGGTCTTCGGTGATAGCAGTGGCTGACCTCGCGATACCGGGCCATGGCCTCCCCCACCTCCTCGATCCGCTCCTCCGGAACCAGCCAGGCCACCATGGCGTTGAAGCGGTACCCGGCCTCCTGGTGCCGAAGCGTGGCCCCGAACCGTCGAATGACCTCCCGCTCCTTGAGGGACCGAATACGCTCGACAAAGGCCTCCTCGGACATTCCGGCCTGCTCGGCAAGTCGCAAAAAGGGTCGGGGCTCCAGAGGAAGATCCCCCTGAATCAGTCCGATGACCTGCTTGTCCACGTCGTCGATCACGATTCCGCATTCCCTTCGGGCCTGCCCTGTTCCCGGCCGCTCCAGGGGCGATGAGGGCCCGCTGCGGGGCGGCCGGGGCAATTTCCTGCCAAGCTCGGAATATCCAATAGGCCGTGGAGGTTGTCAAGGGCAAAGCTCGGCGGGTGAACGCTTGCAAAGCGTGCAAAAATCGGCTATCGTGCCTCCGGATCGTGATGCGGAGTCTGCGCAAAAAAAGGATCCCCTCCGCGGACGATCACTCTCACGAGCGAGGAGACCGACCCCGTTGATTCCAGGCTTTGACGAGATCATCGAGCGCCGAATCAAGGAGGCCCAGGCCAAGGGCGAGTTCGACGACCTGCCGGGGCGTGGACAACCCCTCCCCATTGACGACGACCGCCACATTCCGGAAGACCTTCGCATGGCGTACAAGGTCCTGAAAAACGCCAACTGCCTCCCCCCGGAAGTGGAACTTCGCAAGGACATCAGCCAGATGAAGGACATGCTCGACGCCATGCCGGACGAGCAGGAGAAGCTCCAGCAGATTCGGAGGATCAACTACAAGGTCCTGCAACTGAACGTCATGGGACGCGGCTCGCCCCTTTTCGAGGAAGACGAGGTGTACTACCGGAAGGTGGTGGACAGGCTGGGCAGGAAATGACGGATGCACGTGTTTCCCAATAGCAAGGCCGGAGGCGCTCCATGGACATGAAACGGGATTACTACGAAGACGTGCAGCTCTTCTCCTCGGGCGTAATCGTCTTCTGGTTCATCCTCCTGATTCTTTTCCTCGCCCTTTTTCCCTTCCTGTTCGAAAACTACTACGTCTACCTGGCCAACTACATGGCCATCAACGTGATCGTGGCCGTCGGGCTCAACCTGCTGGTAGGTTACACGGGCCAGGTCTCCCTGGGTCATGCCGGATTTTTCGCCATCGGGGCGTACGGCACGGTCACCCTCATGAGCACGGCCCATTTCCCCTTTCTCCTGGCCCTTCCCGTAGCGGCCCTGATTGCGGCCCTCTTCGGTTTCCTCCTGGGACTGCCGGCCCTTCGGCTGGAAGGGCCCTACCTGGCCATCGCCACCCTGGGCTTCGGGCTCACCATCACCAAGGTCATCGGGCGCATCGAGCTCTTCGGCGGAAGGCAGGGGCTTCACGCCCCCGAGCTGAGCATCGGGGCCTGGCACCTCAATACGGACCGGGACTTCTACTACCTGGCCGTCACCCTGACCCTCCTTCTCACCCTGGCCGCGCGCAACCTGATCAAGACCAAGGTGGGCCGTGCCTTCATCGCCATTCGGGACGCGGACATCGCAGCCGAGTCCATGGGCGTCCATCTCACCTATTACAAGACCCTCGCCTTTGCGGTGAGCGCCTTCTACACCGGCATCGCCGGCGGTCTCTACGCCTTTGTGCTCCGGTTCATCGAGCCCGAGGTCTTCACCCTGATGATGTCCATTCTCTTTCTGTCCATGGTGGTGGTGGGGGGGCTGGGATCCCTTTTCGGTTCCATTGCGGGGGCCTGTCTCCTGAGCTGGATGGACCTCCAGCTTCGGAACATCCTGAGCATCCCCTACCTGGGCGATTGGCTGGACGCCCTGTCCAAGACGTGGTTCTCCATCACCGGGGTCAGCAACATCCAGTTCATCGTGTTCGGACTGATCATGGTCCTGATCATGCTGTTCGAGCCCCTGGGCCTCTTCGGGTTCTGGATACGCACGAAAAAATACTGGAAGACGTGGCCGTTTTAGCGGGTACCGAGACGTTTTTTCTCGACACCTGAACACCCTGAAAACTCAACACCCGGTTCTCCATGATCGATTTCATTCAGATGGTGGTCAGCGGCATCGCGGTCGGCAGCTCTTACGCCCTCATGGGCCTCGCCATGGTGATCATCTACAAGACCTCCGAGGTCCTCAACTTCGCCCAGGGCGAGATGGCCCTCATCACCACGTTTCTCACGTACATGGTCCTGGAGACCCACGGGCTCCCCTTTTACGTGGCCTTTCCCGGCGCCATCGCCTTTGCCGCCTTTCTGGGGGCCTTCCTGGAGTTCGCCGTGCTTCGGCGGGCCAAGGAGCCCACCGTGCTCGGAATGATCATCATCACCCTCGGCCTCGAGATGATCCTCATGGGGCTCGTGTCCTGGAAGTTCGGGGCCGACCCCAAGACCATGCCCTTTCCCATCTCCCCTTACAGCAGCGTGGTCATCGGGGACGCCCTCTTCGTGAGCTCCCTGGAGGTGCTCACCCTCGTGGTGGCCCTGATCGTCATGATCGTCCTCTTCCTGTTTCTGCGGTTTTCAAAGCTGGGCGTGGCCATGAAGGCCACCCAGCAGAACTTCACGGCCGCCCGTCTCATGGGCATTCGCACGAAGCGCATCCTCATGATCACCTGGGCCATCTCCTCCGTGGTGGGGGGCCTTGCCGGGCTCCTCATCGCGCCGGTCATCATGCAGCCCTTCATGATGTGGGATCCCCTGCTCAAGGGGTTCGCCGCCGCGGTCATGGGCGGCATGACCTCCCTGCCGGGTGCCGTGGCCGGGGCCTATATCCTGGGCATCATCGAAAACCTCTTTGGAGGATACGTCTCCATCGAGTTCAAGTCGGTGGTCGCCTTCGTGATCATCGTGCTCGTGCTCTGCGTGAAACCCAGCGGGCTCTTTGCCCGCCATTATGTGAAGAAGGTCTAGTCCGTCAGGGAGCCGCGCTCCCTTCGGGCGGGGGGCCGCCGTTCGCCCCGGTGCTGAAAACGCAGGCCGGTTTTCGGTAGACCGGGACACCGGCTGAGGCACCCGAAACCGCTAACCTTCAATGATTTCGAGGAGGGTGCCATGAAGAGGAAAACTTTCTGGCTGTTGCTCACGACTGCGACGGTGGTGTTCGGGTTGGCGTTCGGCGTCTCGGCGGAGCAGGGCGTCACGGACACGGAGATCCACATCGGCCAGTGGGGCCCGCAGACCGGCCCGGCCGCGCCCTGGGGGGCCGTGGCGCGGGGGACGGACGCCTACTTCAAGATGATCAATGCGGAAGGCGGCATTCACGGGCGAAAACTCATCCACCACATGTTCGACGACGCCTACAACCCGGCCAAGACCAAGGCCGGGGTCAAGGAGCTCCAGGAGGGGACCGGCATGTTCGCCTGGGTCTCGGGCGTGGGCTCCTCCCCGGGCCTGGCGGTCGTGGACTACCTGATGGAGAAGAAGATCCCCTGGATCGGACCCTCGGCCGGGTCGCTCCACTGGATCGAGCCTCCCCACAAGTACCTCTTTGCGGTCTACCCGCTCTACTACATCGAGGCCAAGGCCCTGTGCCGGTACGCCGTGGAAGAGCTCGGTCTCAAACGGGTCGCCATCGCCTACCAGAACGACGCCTATGGAAAGAACGGCGTCAAGGGGGCGGAGTACGAGCTCAAGAAGCAGGGTCTGGAGCTCGTGGCCAAGGTGCCGGTGGAGATCACGGACACGGACATGAAACCCCATGTCATGGCCCTCAAAAAGGCCAAGCCCGACGCCGTGCTCCTCTGGGTCGCACCGGGACACGCGGTGCGGCTGGTGGGGACCAGCAAGGCCATGCAGCTCGCTCCCCAGTGGCTGAGCACGAGCACCTGCTCGGACTTTCCCCTCATGATGCACATCAGCAAGGGCCTCTGGAAGGGGGTCATCGCCGCCACCTTCGGCGAGCTTCCCGACTCCAACTCCGCCCTCATGACGAAGTACCGGGAAGAGGCCTATGGCAAGTTTGCGGCCAAGGACGAGCGGTGGGGGCTCTTTTACTACGCCGGGATCCTCTTTTCGGAGCCCCTGGTGGAGGCGATCAAGCGGTGCGGCCGGAATCTCACCCGCGAAAAGCTCGTGAAAGAGCTTGAGAACATGCGCGGCTTTCAGGGCATCTCCGGCGAGATCAACTACAAGGCCCTGGACTCGAACGATCCCTACGGCTGCCGCCAGGGCGTGAAGGAGACCTACCTGATCGAGTGCCTGGACGGCGGGAAGTCCAAGAAGCTGACCGACTGGACGTGGATGGCGTATCCGTGATGTGAACCCCGGAGGCGAGGCCGGGACGAAGCCCCGGCCTCGCCTCCTTGTTGACCCGCCTGCACGTCCCGCGGCGGAAAACGCCTCCTGCGGAAAGCGGGCCGGCGAACCCGGGAACCCAGGCCTTCATGAACCGGGAAAAGAAAGACCGGAACCCTAGAATATCGGAGCCATAGACGCTTGGCCTTGCTCACCATTGAAAAGCTCTCCATATCGTTCGGCGGCCTCGAGGCCCTTCGGGATATTCACCTCGATGTGGAAAAGGGCACCATTTTCGCCATTATCGGACCCAACGGTGCGGGGAAGACCACCCTCTTCAACTGCATCAACGGCATCTACAAGCCCAACACCGGTCGCATCCTCTTTCGAGGCCGGGAGATTCAGGGGCGCCGACCCGACCAGGTCGCACGCCTGGGCATCGCCCGCACCTTCCAGAACATCGAGCTCTTCAATCACATGAACACCATGGAAAACCTGATGCTCGGACGTCACAACCACATTCGGACCGGCATCTTTCGCGGGTCCTTCATGTGGGGCCGGCGGTCCTTTGCCGGACGGGAGGAGATTTCGCACCGGCGAAAGGTGGAGGAGATCATCGACCTCCTGGACCTCCAGTCCGTGCGTGAAAAGTTCGTGGGCGGCCTGCCCTACGGCACGCAAAAACAGGTGGAGCTGGGCCGGGCCCTGGCCCTGGAACCGGAGCTCCTGCTGCTGGACGAGCCATGCGCCGGCATGAACTCCGAGGAGAAGCAGGACATGATCTTCTGGATCAAGGACATTCAGGACGAGCTGGGCGTGACCATCATGCTCATCGAACACGACATGAAGATGGTCATGGACATCTCGGAGAGGGTCCTGGCCATCAACTTCGGAAGCCCCATCACCGAGGGGACGCCGGAGGAGGTCCAGAATCACCCCGAGGTGCTCAAGGCCTACCTGGGGGAGGACGAAGCACCACAACAGGCGCCTTCCGGCGTCTAGGCCTTTCCACCGATAGGCTCGACCCGGCGGCACCCCTGCCCCGAAACCGGAAGAAGGCGAACCGGCATGCTGTTAGAGATCAAGAACATCGAGACCTACTACGACCTGATCTACGCCCTTCGCGGGGTCTCCCTTTCGGTCGAGGAAGGCACCATCACCACGATCCTCGGAAACAACGGGGCGGGCAAGTCCACGATCCTCAAGACGGTCATGGGCCTCATCGAGGACCAGCCGGACAAGGGGACCATCGAGTTTCTCGGCCGGCGCATCGACGGCAGGGACACCGAGGACATCGTGAGGCTGGGCATCTCCTACGTCCCGGAAGGAAGGGAGGTCTTCGAGGAGCTCACCACGCGCGAAAACCTCCTCATGGGGGCCTACAGCCGCAAGGACTGGATCGGTGTGAAACAGGACTTCCAGCGAATCTACGAGCACTTTCCCGTGCTCAAGAGCCGCGAGAACCAGTGGGCCGGGACCCTCTCCGGCGGGGAGCAGCAGATGCTCGCCATCGGACGCGCCCTCATGAGCAAGCCCAAGCTCCTCCTCCTGGACGAGCCCAGCCTGGGGCTGAGCCCCCTGCTGGTCAAAGAGATCTTTCACATCATTCAGACCATCAACGCCGAGGGGATGACCATTCTCCTGGTGGAACAGAACGCCCGGATGGCCCTCACCATCTCCGAGCACGGGCTGATCCTGGAGAACGGGCGTTTCGTGATGAAGGGCCGCTCCCGGGAGCTCATGGATGACGAGGACGTCCAGGAGTTTTACATGGGGGTCCGCAGCGAGGAATCGGCCAAGGGATACCAGCGCTGGAAACGGAAGAAGCGTTGGCGGTAGAAGGGCCGTGTTCGTGGTTCGTCATTCATGGCTCGTGGAAGACAGGGAAAGTTGCGGTTTACGTTCGAAGAGACGGGCTCGCGTGAGTCTTCGGGCCGTTCGGTAAAAAAAGTAACTATCGACCACGAAAAGCATGTAAATTAGAAGAAAAGAGGTCAAAAAGAAGCGAGCTTCGATCCTGGAAAGGGCATGATGCTCATACCGGGTGACGCGCATCCCGCTTCCCCAAAAACAAGGCAGAGAGAAAGCAGCTCAATGGAATGCAAAGACACAGCCCCGGCCCTTTTCAGAGAGACCTCCCGCAAGTACGGCGACCGGGTGGCCCTTCGGCAGAAAGAATACGGCCTCTGGCACGACATCTCCTGGTCCGAGTACTACCGGAGGGCCCGTTGCGTGGGCTCCGCCCTGGTCTCCATGGGGCTCGAGAAGGGGGACTGCGTCTCCATCATCGGAGACAACTGCCCGGAGTGGGTCATCATCGATATGGGGGTCCAATGCGTCGGCGGCGTGGCCGTAGGGGTCTACTCGACCAACGCCTGGCCCCAGGTGGAGTACGTCATCGATCACTCCCAGTCCCGTTTCTTTTTCGTAGAGAACGAGGAGCAGCTCGACAAGTGGCTTCACTTCCGGGACAAGGTACCGAACCTCAAAAAGGTGATCGTCTGGGACCTGGAGGGGCTTCGGAACTTCAGCGACCCCATGGTCATGACCTTCGAGGAGATCCTGGAGCTGGGTGCGAAGGCGGCGGAAAAGGAGCCGGACCTCTTCGAGAAGCGCCTGGAAAACGTCACTCACGACGATCTCTCGGTCCTCATCTACACGTCCGGCACCACGGGCCCTCCCAAGGGGGCCATGCTGACCCACTCGAACGTCTGCTGGATGGGGAAGGCCATCACCACGGACAACCCCATGTTCGACACGGATGAGGTGCTCTCCTTTCTTCCCCTCTGTCACATCTTCGAGCGGATCTTCTCGGTCTTCGCCCACATCAGCTACGGGTACGTGGTGAACTTCATCGAGAGCCCGGACACGGTGACCGACAACATGATGGAGGTGAGCCCCACCGTGGGCTATGCCGTCCCGCGAATCTGGGAAAAGTACCTCTCGGCCGTCATGATCCGCATGTCGGACGCCACCTGGTTCAAACGTATCGTCTTCGGGCTCTGTCTCGGCATCGGCAAGAAGCGGGCATCCCTTCGTATGGGATTCAAAGAGGTGCCGGCTTTCCTGGAATGGGGCTATCGCCTGGCCTGCCTGGCTGTGTTTCGAAAGCTCAAGGAGCGTCTCGGCTTCGACCGCATGCGCATCGCTTACAGCGGCGCCGCCCCCATCTCTCCGGACGTGCTCCACTTTTTCCAGTCCATCGGGGTGAACCTGATCGAAGGGTACGGACAGACCGAGGGGACCGGGGTCACCTGCGTCTCCCGCGTGGGCCGGGTCAAGTTCGGCACCGTGGGGCCGCCTCTCACCGGGACGGAGATCAAAATCGCGGAGGACGGGGAGATCCTGGTCTGCTCGCCCAGCGTCTTCAAGGGCTACTACCGGGACGAGAAGGCCACTGAGGAAACCCTGAAGGACGGATGGCTCCACTCGGGCGACGTGGGAGAGATCGACGAGGACGGCTACCTGCGGATCACGGATCGGAAAAAAGATATTATCGTGACCGCGGGCGGTAAAAACATTACACCTCAGTATATCGAAAACAAGCTCAAATTCAGCCCCTATGTCAACGACGCCGTCATCATCGGGGATCGGCGAAAGTTCATCACGGCCCTCGTCATGATCGACGAGGACAATGTGGTCAAGTACGCCCAGGACCACAAGGTGCAGTTTTCCACGTACAAGGACCTCACGGCGGCCCCCGAGATCAATCGCCTCATTCAGGGCGAGGTGGACCAGGTGAACGCGACCCTGGCCCGGGTCGAGCAGGTCAAGAAGTTTACCATCCTTCCCAAGAAGCTCTACGAGGAGGACGGCGAGGTCACCCCCACCATGAAGGTCAAACGCAAGTACGTGAACGAGGCCTTCAGTGATCTCATCGAGGCCATGTACCGCCGCTGATCTCCGCGAGAGATCCCACCCCCCCGGTGCGCATGCCCTGAACGTTCGCTTGAGTCGCCCTTCGGCCGTCAAAAGAAAACACGCCGAACCTTGACGGAGGAGGGTGAGTTTTGCATAATCCCGGGGACGCACTCCCCTGCGTTTTTCGCTCAAACAAAGCGGTTTCATCCATAGCGAGGTCCCGATACTCTCGTATGGCAGCGTTCACACCTCAAAAAATCGGCAAATACACGCTCCTGGATCGCATTGCCGTGGGTGGAATGGCCGAGCTGCACCGGGCGCTGATCACGGGCGACCGGGGGTTCGAAAAGCTCGTGGCCATCAAACGCCTTCTACCTCACCTGGCGGATGAGGAAAACGTGGTCACCTCTTTTATCGACGAGGCGAAGCTGGCCGCACTCCTTCAACACCGGAACATCGTCCAGATCTACGACTTCGGGAGCATGGAGGACTCCTACTTCATCGCCATGGAATACCTTTCCGGCAAAGACCTCCATGCCCTGCTGAAGGCATCCCGGGAACGGGGCCGCCGCCTGGAGATCGAACACGCCCTCGGCATCTCCCTCCAGATCTGTGAAGGCCTGGACTACGCCCACAGGCTGAAGGACCTCCAGGGCAGGCCGCTTCACATCATTCACCGGGATGTGAGCCCCCAGAACATCTTCATCAACTACGACGGCGAGGTCAAACTCATTGACTTCGGGATCGCCAAGGCCGCCAGCCGGTCCGCCAAGACCCAGCTGGGAACCATCAAGGGGAAGGTGGCCTACATGTCCCCGGAGCAGGCCGAGGGCCGGCCCACCGATCACCGGTCGGACATCTTCGCCAGCGGCATCCTCCTCTACGAGATGGCCACCGGCGCCCGAATGTTCGACGGCGACGCCATGGAGGTCCTCTCCAAGGCCCGGGAGAGCCGATTCACCCCGGCCGAGTCCGTTGCAGGCGATCTGCCTTCGGAGCTTTACGGGATCCTTCACAAGGCCCTGTCCGCCGACCCGGACGGCCGGTACGGAAGCAGCGGCGAAATGGCTGAGGACCTGGAGAACTGCATGCACCAAAACGGCCTTCGACCCACCTCTCAAGGCCTGTCCCGGGTCATGAAGGACGTGTTCGAGGACGACCGGGTGACGGAAGAGCTGACGATTCAGGAGATCACTCGAACCCGGCAGCCGGCCGCCGGATCGCAGCCCGAAGCCGCGCCCTCCGGTGTCAAGACCCTCGTTCTGAGCACAGATGAGCTTCCCCGCAGGAAACGGATCTCCCGGAAGGGTCTCGCGGGCGCCGGCCTGGCCCTGGCCGCCCTCCTGGTGTCCGCACTTCTCTACTGGAACGGCGGTAGCACGATCGCCCCGCCC
>Ga0272444_10004858_pt1 | contig 11727 bp, 5 predicted proteins | sample SSMForm13_FD_201033 | JGI IMG/M metagenome (GOLD analysis project Ga0272444, IMG submission 201033) | Marine sediment archaeal communities from Little Sippewissett salt marsh, Falmouth, MA, United States - SSM-Form-13 | ecosystem: Environmental > Aquatic > Marine > Wetlands > Sediment ... | reverse complement strand
TATGGATAGCCCTCATTTTCATAGGCCGTCAGGATATGATCCAGATCAGCCTCCAGGAGGTCGTCCCGGAAGATCTTCCCCGGGCGGAGCTCCATCAGGTTCTCCAGCGACCGCCGATCGAAGTGGCAATGGCCCTCCAGCTCCATCTTCCCGATAGGCACCAGGGGGCCCTCCTGCACGGCGATGACGATATCCACGGCGGTCGAATCGGCGTCAAAAGCGACCCCAGGCGAATCGATCCGGGCCTGGAGATATCCCTCATCGCGATACCGCTCCAGCAGCGTGATGACATCCGACGCCAGGACGTCCCGGTCCAGGACCGCACCCGGACGGGTCTGCATCAGCTCCAACAGAACCTTTTCTGTGACCGTCCGATGCCCCTCGATATCCACCTGCCGGACCACCGGCTGGCTCTCGATCCGATCATTGGCGATGAGCACAACAAACGCTAATATAGTTAGTTGTGCCGTTTTCGTCAAGTAATATCTCATACTAAGGACCTTTATGCCTCAGAAGAATGCCCGCATCTCGGCCCGGCCCGTGTGACGGGTGGGACGGTCCGGCTGCGATCGCAGGCTGTACGTCACGGTGGCCGAGACGTACTGATTGATCTGATAATCGGCCGTCAGGCTCCAGTGGTAGTTGTCCCCCACCCGGTTGCCCCTGGCCATTTCCCAGGAGATGCTGGATCCCTCCGGATCGGCCGTCACCGTGGCCCAGGTGAACTCGGTGCGCAGGCGTCCCTGGGAGAGAAAGGAGTAAGCGGCGCTGGGCGTCAGGGCGATCAGCCGGGAAGAGGTCCGCCCGACCGCATCCCGGTCGCTTCGCCACTCCGGTTCCAATGACAGCTCCATGCCTCCAGAGGGGTAAAAGGTTCCTTTGGCGGACAGATCATCGGTCCGGATACGGCTCCTGGGAAGCCCCTCCACCTTGCGGAATTGATTTTGGTGAGCATACTCGACCCGCAGCAGGGGCCGGTTGCCGGGAGCCAGGTCCACCCGAACGGAGCGTTCGATGCGCAGGTTCTCCTCCCCGCCGGTGACATACTGGTTATTCTCCCGGTCGCTGGACAGGTAGCGCAGGCGCGCTCCCAGGTCCCGGCGCTGAGGGAACAGGATGAGGTCCTGCTGGAAGGTGATCTCACCCCGCAGGGTGGTCTCATCCCGCTGAAACCGGTCCAGCTGCAGCAGGTAAATGGCGATCTTATCATCCTCGGTGGTCTCTTCATTGATCTTTACATAGGTGTCGGTGGACAGGCTGCGCAGCCATCCCAGCAGGCCGGCCGTCTCCTCCGGCACCGCTCGATGGGGGGCCAGCCCCAGGCGTATGCCCACCTCCAGGTCGGTGATGGGAATGGAGTCGCCCACCGTCTCGATGCGAAAGATCCAGTCGCCATCGGAGTCGGGAATATACTCACCGTTCTCCAGGCGGTAGTCGCCCTGGCCCTCGCCCACCTCGATGGGGATCCGGCGCCGCTGGCTGCCCTGACGGTTGGCGACCTGATAATCCAACTGGGCCTGGAAGGCCCCTCGGAGCGGGGAGTAGCTGGTCCGGGAGCGAATCAGGTCCACCCGGCTGTTGGTGCCGGCGGTTTCCTGGTAGCGAAGTGTTCGCCGGGTGTACTCCGTGCTCAGGGTCAGAGAGCGCCAGCTATTCAGCTCCAGCCGGCTTTTCAGCGTCCGGCCCAGGCTCTCCTTGAGCCAGCCGTTTTGAAAAAGCTCGTTCTGTCGATAGATCCACTCGGCCGAGAGGACCAGGGCGCCCAATCCCTTGGTGGATAAGGCTCCGCGAATCTGCTCGTAGCGATCGCCGCTGACGAATTGCTGCGCTTCGCTCTCCTCCCGGGATTCGCGTTCCCAGGAAAGCATCGGCCGGATCTTCCAGATGACCTGGTCGGCCGTCAGACCCTGCCGCCCCCAGCGAGTATCCTGAGCGACGGTGAGCGAATCCGATGCTTCACCCGTTTGCCGCCGGCTATCGACGATCTCGTAATATCCCCGCAGATGCGGCCAGGTCTCGGGCGCCCATTCGGATTCCAGCCGCCGCCGTGTGGAGGAGAATCGATCGCCCCGCTGGAGAGACCCGTATTCCCCGCCCAGGCTGAAAACCTTCAGGGGCCGGTAGGTTCCGAATATCTCTCGAACCTCTTCCCCCTGGGGGACGCGGTCACGGTCCAGATCCCAGCGGCGGTAGTACTCAGCGTCCTCGGTTCGCCCGATGGCCCGGAAACGGTCGTTGGTGGACCGCAGGCGTCCGGTCAGATCGAACCGGCCCAGGTCTCGCGAACCCACTCGCAGGTTTTGATGGTCAAGTGCGCCCTGGAGAGCGATGGCGCGGCCGCTGTTGTCTTCATCGCCCAGATCTGAAAAGGTATTCTCATCCCGATGACTGACACCCAGCTCGGCGCTCAACTGCGCGCCGGACCAGGGCTTTAATTGAGCGCGGACATCGGCCAATGTATGGCTGCTGGCTAAAGGTAAATAGATCCGTGGCAGATAGCGCCGTTCTCCCTCCCCCTGGTAGACATAGTAATAACGGTTGTCTTCCAGGCTGAATTCGCGGCTGTACTGTCCATCTTCGGTGCCCACGTCGCTGAAGGACACATAATAGAGGCCGACAGAATCGGGACCGACGTAGAGAAAATAGGCCGAATCGGCCCAAACGTAGTCTCCCCTTTCCCCGGCAGCGGTATCGGCCAAAACCCATCCATCGCGCCAGGCCGCGCCGGCATCGTCTCCGGCCGCCGCCAGCACCCGGCGGTCCGCATCGGACAGGGCCACATCGATGGGACTGTCCCTGTCCTCGGTCTCCCGGACCAGCAGGGTCTGGATTTTCAGCCGGTCCCCCGCCAGGAGAATATCTCCCTGTCCGCCATAAAAACTGCGCTGATACTGACGGCCGGAGTACTCATAATCAACCACGATACGAGATTCTGCCGTGATCAGCCGGCGTTGTGTGAAGGTGATCTCTCCGTTGCCGTACTCGATGATATAGTCGTTATTCTGGCCCCGTGGGACCCTCTCTCCATCCACCCACACCTGTTCGGTCCCGGCCACCACGATGATGCCGGCATTACCCTCATGGTCGGTCAACCGATAAGGACCCTGCTTGCCCTCTATCCCGGAGAAGCTCATCGACCGAAAGGTCCCTTTGGACACAGCTCCCGCAGCGGTAATTCCTCCCCAGGAGGCCCGGGCCGTGCCCTTGGCGCCCTGGAGTTTCCGCTCGAAGCGTCCGAATTCTCCCTCTCGGTTAGAGATCTCATAATCCCCCAGCGTGGCGGCAGCGCCCTTTCCGCGGATCTCGACCAGAACCTTATCGATCTCCTCCAGCGTCTGTGTGTCCCCCTCGGGCTGCAGCGGACTGCTCTGATCCGAGAGCAGAGCCACCACCTCCACATCAGGCGATATCTGTCCGGAGATATTGACACGCAGGGATTGTTCCAGGGAAAGATCCCGTTCCGATCCCAGAGAGATGGCGAAGGTCTTGCTGCCGCCGACGCGAAGGGCAGGGGGAACGGAGAGCATGGACTGTTGGAGTGAGGCGTATGGAGCGAGGGTTGAGTCGTCTCGGGACTGTGAATAATCATCCTGAAGAGGGGCCGCCCGGTGATAATACCGCTCTCGGAGAGTAAAGGGCAGCCGTTGATAAGAGACACGAACGGTGGAGGCGGCCGCCGGGGCTTCCATGAAGGTCATCAGGCCGGCGTCGGGATCGAGCCGATAATCCCGTTCTCTCTCCAGGAGGTCTCCGTCCACTCGGACGTCCTCGCTGCCCGCCAATAAAAAGCGATCCGGCAGCTGAAAGGGCCCGATCGTCCCATCCACCACCAGCACCACGTCTCTCTGGAGAAGCGAATAGGAAACGGCCGGCCCGACTATCTCTGCGCCGGCGCCCGATCCCGTGAGCAGCCATCCAAAGAATAGCAGAATACGCAGGTGCCGGCCGATGGATGGAATCTTCATCATCTCGATCCTAACGGCCCGTTCATGACCGCTGAGTATCTACCGCTGCGATGGCTCGCCCTGGCGAAGGATGGTGAAGACCTGAACACGGTCGTTTCCGGAATCCAGCAGATAGATCCGGTCCAGACCGGAGACGGCCACATCCATGGGCGAACGCATCGAAGCCGGCCCATCCCCCGGACCACCCAGGCTGAGCAGCAGCTCTCCCAGAGGACTGAACACACATAGCCGGTCACCGCCGGTGTCGGCCACATAGAGATATCCGGCACGATCCAGATCCACACCCTGGGGACCGTGAAGATTCGCCTCTCCATGGCTACCGATATAGGCGCCGAAGGTGTCGTAGCAGACCACCCGGTCATTTCCCGGATCGCTGACATAGACCCTGTTATCCGAATCCAGTGTCAGGGCAGCCGGGGAACGGAGCCGTTCCCGGGCCGATCCGAAACCACCGAAGGCGCGGTCCGTCTGGCCGAAAGGCGTTAGCTTCCAAATCTGCTCCTGCTCGGCATCGCTGACGAACAGTTCACCGGTAGAAGCTACTTCCACATCCCACAGGAAACCGAAGGCGGGATCTCCCTCCTCCGAGACCGGTATGCTGGAGAGATAATTGAGATCCCGGTCCAACCGCTGGACACGGCGATTCTGTGAATCGGCCACATAGATGTTCAATCCCTCTCGAGCGGTCAGCCCGGTGGGGCTGCTGAACCGGCCCGGCTCGTAGCCGAATCCTCCGATCTCCTCAAGAAAACGGCCCTCGGAATCGAACTTCTGTATTCGATGGTTGCCCGTATCGGCAACGTAGATGTAGCCCGATGGATCCAGAGAAATGCCCCTGGGGTAGCGCAGTTGACCTGGGCCATTGCCGGTCCCCCCGAAGGATCGCACGAACTCAAATCCGCTCGGCGGTGCGGCCGGTGCCCGGCCCCACCAGGAGACCTGCTCACGGCCCGGCGGCGCGCAGGATATCAGCAGGGCGGCGCAGACGAGCGCCAGAGCCCTGCCGATTAACGGCACCGGCGCCCGGCAGACGGTCGGATGAATCCCTGGACCGGACATGATGAGGCGCTCCGCGATGAAGTTCAGAATAGTGAACTGCCTGGCGATAGACGTAGAATAAAACGGGCCGAGTCGAGAGTTATAAATTCTAAGGTGGGCAGAAAATGGCCGTCAGGAAAGAGATGCCAGAGGAAAGAGCCGGCCGGCAGCCGTCCATGAAGACCGGTCAGGGGTAAACGAGCGGCCGTGATTGAATGGAGTTAAAACCTTTTTTCCAGACCAATCATCACCAGGGAGGATCCTGGAGCGGGCTCGACATCGAAGGTAATCCGCACCGGACTCGGGGCCGAAGCCTGCTGCCTGTTATAGCTGCGGGCCGCCCTGGCGGCGTCGATTGCGCTGAGGAGGTGATTCAGAAGGCCCAATCCCGTCACAATGACGGCATTGTCCCGGGCATTGGAGCTGGCCCTCAGGAGAGAGTCAAATTCCTGCCGGGATCGATCCTCATCCCATTCCCAGAAATCAGACATGGAATACAGCTCGGCATTCTCTCGATAATCCTGAAGCTGCTGCCGGTTATAATCCTCCATGCTCAGATACAGACTGATATCCTCGTAATAATTCACCGATTTCCCGTGTGGATCGATGCCCGCGTGAGACGCTGCATAGAGCTGGTAGTCTTCCTTTTTCCAGTCGCTATAGAGCCGGAGACCGCAATAAGTGGACACGATAGCCGTCTCTGTGCCCATGAACAGAATCCCCCGCCCGGGCGCCTGAGCATAGAATTGACCGGTTCCGGGCAGCAGCAGGGAAAGCAGAACGGCCTTGGGCACCGATTTTTTCCTGGGCGACGAGGAGATCACCTGGACGGCACGCTCGGGAAAGGACATCCCCGCCGGGTCACGACTGTCGCTGGAAAAGCAGGATGTCTCTCCTCGAACCAGGAAAACATCCCGGGCCGGAGCCGCCCACCCCGAGCCTGCTGTCATGGCCATGCAGCACGTCAAAAGAAGAAGGATCGTTGCCGTTTTCATTTTCATCGCATCCCCCGTGCTCCGTTGGTGCTGACAAAGTTGAACAGCAAGTTGAAATAGAATCTCCAGTCGCCCTCCCGGGCGGGACGATAATCGGCGGCCGGAATGTCATCCAGGGCATAGGCCGCCGTGAAACTGAGCTTGGTGGGAAAGGCATAATAAGAGAGCGCGTCCAGGCGCAGCTCGGCACCGACATCCCGTTTGACATTATCGAGATCGAAGCGGTCATTGTTCCAGGCCTTGCCGGCATCGAAGAACATCGAGCCGTACAGTTTGTCAAAATAGAGGTGAAAGAATTTGAATCCCATATCCGGCCAAAGAGGAAGCCGGTAGGTCAGGCTGGCCAGCGCCATGCGCCGTCCCTCGATGCTGTAATAGGAGTACCCCCGCAATCCCTCCTGGCTGCCGGCCTGGAAATAGAAGAAATCATCCACCGCCTCGTCGATCAGACCGCCCTTAAGCCTCAGGACCAGGGTGTGCCGGCCCCAGGGGAGGGCTTGATATTCCTTCCAGTCGAGCAGGAACTGGTCGTAGTAGTTCTTATAATAGGCGGTCACGAATCCATATTCGGTCTTCTTCAAGGTGTTGGGATTGATCAGCTTGTTGAACATACGATGGTAATGGAAATGGATCTCCCGACCGCCCCGGGGATTGATCTCGGCGTCCCGAGCCAGTGAGATGGATTTATAATCCCAGCGGAGGGCGATATCGTGGCCACGCAAATAGGTCCAGCTGTCCTTGCCCAGATAGTATCCTTCCGGGAGTCCGCTGGGAACGGCTTCTTCGGTAGTAACCTCCAAAAAGACGTCGTATTTACTGAAAATATAGGTCAGGCTGAGTTCCTTTTGATACCTGATCGAATACGGTTCGCTCCAGGCGTATTTGATGCCCACATCGAACTCAGTGAGATCGTACCGTGTGTCCAGCCGAACCAGGGTGGGATGGCCGTCGATGCGATCGGTGACCCGGTCGATGACATTCTTGCGCAGCCGGTAGGCCTCAAAAAGAAAGGTGGGGGCGAACATGCGATTTTCATATTGGGCGTAGAAATCGAAATCCCCATCCGTGGCGGCCACCAGGGTGGCGAAGATGTTTTGCTTGTCCAGCAGTTCCGAGGAGGCCACATAGAGGCCACCCTTGAACTTCTTGGCATCGATCATCAGCCGCGGCAGAAAAAAGGTGGTCGTGAAGAGAGATTGATAGGGATGCGACTCGAACGTGGGCGCCTCCCGGTGATGCCCGGGGTTATGCCCCATCTCCACAATGGGAGGGATCGAGACCGGTTTCTTCCAGGCCTCGTCGAGCGGCAGCAAAAAGATCTGATACCCCTCGGATGTATACCCCGCGTAGGCCAGCGTCTCTCCGTCGGGCGAGAGGGCAGGAGCGAAGGCGCCCCCGACCACGTTGGAGACCTGCTCGATGCCATCGCCCTGGAGATTACAGCGATACAGGTTGAATACCCCGCTGCGGTCCGAGACGTAATAGATTCCCTGTCCATCCGGCTGCCAGCAGGCATCCCGTTCGTCCTCCAGACCGCCGATCAGCGTGCGGGCCTCCCCCCCATCGACCGGGATGAGGATGATGTCGCGATGGCGGCCGTCGAACCGGCTCACCAGGATCTGTTTCCCGTCCGGGGACCAGCGGGGCTGGTAATACTGGGTGCCGTCGTCGTTCTCGGTCAGGGCGCGGATCAGCTGGCCGTCGGCATCCAGCAGGGCCAAATTGTGACTGCCGTCAGCGTTGAGGACCGTCAGAATGGATTGTCCATCGGGAGCCCAGACCGGATCGAAGCCCCGCAGACCGTGCGTCAGCCGCTTCTCCTCTTTCGACTCCAGATCATAGCGGTAGATATCATTGAGATGGTAACCGTATTTATTGGGCTGGATCCGCTTGGAATAGATAATCTGTCGCCCGTCCGGAGACCAGGAGGGCGCCGAACGCAACCCGCCGGCCACCATCTCCGTCTCCTCCGTCTCCGTATCCATGAGATAGAGACTCATGATCTGATAGGCGCTGCCCCTGTTGGACAGGAAGGCCATCCGGCTGCCGTCCGGGGACCAGACCGGATAATGGTTCATCCAACCTTCCTCGGTGATCGGGCGTCCCGCCGCCAGGCTCTTCTCCACGTCCTGTTGTTGGTCTTCGTATTGCTCCGATATCTTCCGATGCCACTCCTCATAGAGTTCCGGACCGGATTTCCCAATGGTCCGCTTGACCGCCGAGCTGAAGGTCCACCGCAGCGGGCTGCGCATCGCCTGGCAGAGATCCTCCAGCTTCTCGGCGCCGTATTGCTGGGCGATATAGGTCGTCAGGGAAAAACCCTGATTATAGACCATCTCGCTGCCCAATCCACCCTTGACCAGGGAGCCCATCTGATCGTAATTGAGCAGCCCGTCTCCCAAGGTGGCCATACGCAGCAGCATGTCCCGATGCGTGTCCCAGCTCTCGAATGCCAGGCCCGGCGCCTGGAACTGGGCTACCCCCTCGGCGAACCACAGGGGCACCACCGTTCCCGGCAGCGGATAGGATATCATCGTGTTGGGATATCCGCTGATGACATCCGGGCGCTTTTCTTCCTCATAGCCGATATGCTGGATATAAAAGGCCGGCAGCCAGCCGGGGAACTTGCGCAGCAGCTGCAGCGTGACCATATGGGTAAACTCGTGGGTGATGACGTTGCGCAGCCAGTTGTGCGTCCCGCGAAGCTCCCAATCCATCTGGGTGGCGTAGATCTCGATCTTGTTCTGATAGTAGTAGGTCAGCCCGTTGGCGTAGTCGTCGGTGTCCAGGATGACCAGATCCACCACCTTGTCCAGGGGATGATCGTACAGGTTGGTGATGGGCCCGTAGATCTCATCGGCGATCTGAGCGGCCATCTGGGCGGTGCGCTCGGCGCCCTGATGATAATGAACGCGGAAGTGCTGACCATCGATGGTGCGCCACTTGAGTTCATGCCGGTTATAGGCCTGTGCCGGACCGCTCAGGATCATCAGGACCATCAGGCAGAGCAATATGGGAATACCGCGTAAGCGCATTCGTTTGATCTCTTTCTGTTTGAGGCCAGGTGGCATTAGAATTTTTGCGTCAGGGTCAACTTGGGAATGACCTCCCCGGCATACTGGTCCATCTCCATACGCAGCTGCGGATAGCCGGCTTCCTGAAGGAAGGCCTTGTTGTAGGATTTGGCCGCCAGGGCGGCATCCACGGCGCTGATGACATGGTTGAACAGGGCGGCGCTGATGCCCCAGGTGGCCCGCTTGAGCAGCTTGTTGGCATCGTCCCGCATACTCATATATTTATCGCGGTTCACTGTGGCAACGGCATCCTCTCCCCGGCAGATGTGGTAGGTCGTCTTATCGAATGTATATCCCAGCAGTGAGTCATTGGGAGCGTAATCGCCGGGCAGGTATTCGTCGGGATTGCCCAGCCAGCCGTAGGAGAACTGATCGTATTTGCCGATCATCTCATAGTAATCGTTGTCGATCTGCGGCGGCAGATGGTGGGTGAACATCTTCTCGAAATCCGGATCGTTCTCGCCTTTGCGAGCATCGTACCAATCCTCCCAGTGCCCGTACCAGTCGAGGTAAACCATCTCTGCCCAGTTGTCGTCGGCGAAAACCTTGAAGTCATCCTCCTTGTTATTGCCGGAGCTGTGCTGGGTGAAATACCAGGCCCAGGCCGCCGCCTCCACGGCCAGAAAAGCGATGCCTCGTTTCTCGGCGCCGACATAGAGCTCTCCGGTGCCGGGAATGAAGGCCGAGTAGATCAGCGCCCGGCCGGGCTTTTTCATTCCAGGGAGCATGGTCGTGGCCTCAGGGGTCTCGGGCTGCTGACCCAGCTCCCGGGAGATATCCCGGACCGTCGGCTGGGCTTGGAGAAAATGCTCCCGAATGATGTTTTGCCCCGAATAACCACCGGCCCAGGAAGCTGTCCCCACGGTCAGAATCACGGCCATGAGCACGAACGAACAGAGAATGCTGTTGCCTTTCATCGCTCCCTCCTTTGAGAAATGTTCTTTTGATACCTTTTTGCTTCATCGACGTCCGTTCTATCGACGTCCGTTCTATCGACATTCGTTTTATCGATATTCGCCTTGTTGATGTTCGCTTCCTTACTTGACCACGGCGATCTTGCAGAAGACCGTCTGCGTGCTTCCGCTGCCCCGGGCCTCCACCCGGCAGATGTACACCCCGCTGGCCACACCGGCCAGGCCCCAGTCCACTTCGTTCTCCGTGTGGGCATACCCGGTTCCGGAGAACTCGTCCACCAGATCGCCGGATAAATCATAGATGCGGATCTCGACCTCGGCCTCCTGTCCCAGGGCGTAACGAATGGTCGTGTTCTCTCCCCGGGTGGGATTGGGGTAGTTGTAGACCGATGCTTTCGGCATCAGATCTCCCGCCGCCGGCAAAGGAGGTAGAAACTCCTGAGGATATCCTCCCGTGTGCCAGACATCGTGTCCCCAGGTGGGCCAGGGAAGCAGATCCAATGCGGGTTGAGCCGCCAGATCCCAGACGTTCATCCAGCCGGCCTCATCTCCGGCCAGCAGTTCGATATCGCCGTCGCCGTCGAGATCGACCAGGGCTGGCGAAGCGTTCACCGCCCCGGATCCGGCCAGGGGCCAGCCCTCCAGGGATTCGCCGAACCGGTCATAAACGACCAGCAGGCCCTGAGGCGTGCCGCAGACGATGTCCACCGAACCGTCGCCGTCCATGTCCCCCAGAACCGGGGATGATCTCACGGTCCCCACCGGATCGGTCAGGGAGATGGTGATGGGAAAGTTCGTCACCGGCGTGCCGTTATAGTTCCAGGCCCAGATCTGGTTAGTTCCGGAGACCACCACCTCCAGATACCCGTCGCCGTCGAGGTCGCCAAGGGCCGGAGAGCTGCTCAGCAGGCCTGACGCTTCCGCAGGCCAGCCGGCAAGCAGCTCGCCTTCCAGGTTCCAAACGGCGATCTCTCCCTCGGCGCGAACGGCGATGATCTCGGCAACCTCATCACGGTCCAGATCTCCGGTGGCCAAACTCGCGATCGGCGATGCCAGACGGACCGAGAACGGCTCGATCGGACCCAGTCCATGAGGATCGAACCAGAAAACACGTCCGTCGATCGTGCCGGCAGCCACCTGATATGAGAGGTCAGGATGCTCGGTCCAGATGAGCGCCAGTTCTTTCACGGCTTCGCCCGCAAGGTCGACCATCCAGTGAGTGATCGCCTTCCGATCCCGATGCAGCGTCAAGCCGTATACTTCGCCGTTCTCATTCCCGGCCACGATCTCGGCCAGAACATGCCCGGCCGTCATCGGGATGACCATCGGGGCGGTCGAAATGGGACCGCCGAGATCGAAGGGAAACCCGGGGAGCTCCTCGCCGGTCTGATCATAGCAGTGCAGCCATCCGGCCGCATCTCCGGCGATGATCTCCAGATCCTGGTCGCCGTTGATATCGCCCAGGGCCGCGGATCCTGCCAGAGAATCGGTCAGGTGCGCGAACCGACCCGGCATCCCCGTTCCTTCCATAAACGGCGTCCCGTCATGATGCCAAGCGAAAATGGAACCGCTGGCCGTGTTGACCACCACCTCCATATTCCCGTCGCCGTCCAGATCCCCCACCAACGGAGGATTTTCCGATAGAGATACGCCCACCGAGTCCGGCCAGCCGGGCTGGTAAAGATCCATATCCACATCGCAGGTCATAGTCGCCGCTGAGACGCTGATTCCGGTGATGGAA
>Ga0272444_10004857_pt1 | contig 11731 bp, 10 predicted proteins | sample SSMForm13_FD_201033 | JGI IMG/M metagenome (GOLD analysis project Ga0272444, IMG submission 201033) | Marine sediment archaeal communities from Little Sippewissett salt marsh, Falmouth, MA, United States - SSM-Form-13 | ecosystem: Environmental > Aquatic > Marine > Wetlands > Sediment ... | reverse complement strand
GGGTAGCTTCACTTCGTCTTCTTCAAGTGCTCGCGGGAGCGCAAGGCGCATGCGAATCGCGTGATGGACAACCGTGTACCCGCGCTCTAGGAGCAGTTCGCGACGCGGCTCGTCGGCCGCCATGGCAAGGTGCGAGAGGGCCGCTCGCCGGTCTGCAGGAATCTCTCGAATGGATACGAGTGCACGCTCATTGATCCAATCGAGAAGCTCGCGCTCGATTGCAGGATCCGCGTGCTCCGGATGCATGTAGATGAGTCCTCGGAGCCGTGCGTAGTCCCAGAACGAGTCCGAGAAAACGGCATAGCCAATGATCCCGTGTGCGGGCAGCTCGACGACGCGTGTGTCCGTCCCAATATTGACACCGGACCTCTGCCAGTTTCGACGAACTTCATCGGCCGTCGTCTTGGCGACTCCCTGGAACTCCATGGCCCAGGCATTGAGGACTCTCGCGACAGATACCGCATCCTGCAGTCTCGCAGCGCGGATCGTGGAGTTGGCGTTCGTCTTCCCCATGGGAGATCCCCTTCTCGGAGCGTGCGTTTGGGCCAAATCATACGCGCACAGCGCAGCTGTTTGGGACACCGCGACGTGGCGTTTCCAGCGAATGCCTTCGTCCGTTCAAGTCCAGAGATACACAAGAACGGCTACACCATGCCGAGGCAAGAAGACTCTGAACGGGAACTCAGGATCTACGCCATGTGCCGTGACTCTCGCGAGTTGCGGCAAGCATCCGCTCTTCCGTCATAGAAGGAGAGGGGGAGATGCATTGGTGAGCTGCGAGAGCGCATCCTCGAAAGTGCCGTCCAGAACTGCATTTCCAAATCCGGTCACCGATGTCCCATGAGGTCTCAACGGCGCGACAGGCGGCCGGAATCCCCGCAAACACAGTTCAGGACTGTGTATCCAAATCCGGTCGTCGATGTCCCCACGAAACACGGAATTTACGGCCTCTTGTCGGCAAGATTTAGTTCCGTACTTTCTGTCTGTCGTAACTCGCGCGGAACGACGCCATCTCAACGAAGGCTGTACAGGAGGAACGACATGACTGAGATCCAACTGGCTGGAACACGCGAGGAACTCGGCCGCACCTTCGGCGAGTACCTTGCCGAGACCCAACGCACCCTGTGGTGGCAGAAGCCTAGTCCGAAGAAGCTCGAGTTCGTGAAGGCCTGCGAGGAGGCAGTCGCGGAACACGCGCCCGGCTATCTGGACGAGCTGCGGGCGCTGGCGGCAGTCAACGAGACCGACTACTACGTAGTTCTTGCGAACATGATCGTGGCCGACTGGCTCGAGTTCCCGAACTGCAACGTGGTGGCTGTGTCGGGCTCCCAGACGTCGAGCGGTCGGACGGTGTTCGTTCGGAATCACGACTGGGAGGATGACGACATCCCGTACGTGACATGCTTTCGAACCGCGCTGAAGGGTGGCCTGCGCCACATCGCTTTTGGCTTCGCGGATCCGGGACGGTATGACGGGGTGAATGAGGCCGGCTTGGCGATCGGCGGATCGTCAATTCCCTTCTACACCGGAAAGCTGAAGGCCGGTATCCGGGCGCACGTGGTGACCCGGTGGATCCTGGACACATGCTCCGATGTGATGTCGGCCGTGGAGTACATGAAGCGCGTTCCGCACATGGACGCCAACGCTTCCCTCCTGGCGGACAAGAGCGGCCTCGTCGCGCGTGTCGAGGTGACGCCGGAGGGCGATGTCGATGTGGTAACCACGGAGAACGGCATGCTGGCGACGGTCAACATGTTCCAGTCGGAGGCTCTGGCGCCATACGATCGCATCACGGAGAAGGAAGAGTGGGTGCGAGAGTTCAAGCGACGCATTGGGGCGTGGTACGAAGCGAAGCAGGGGACCATCGACCTCGACGAGGCCATCCGATTCGCGAGCGATCACGATGCGGGTCTCTGCAATCACGGCGAGCCGAACGTGCGGTGTCCGACGATCTACTCCTGGGTTGGCGAGCTAGGCATGGACGAGCTGCACGTGGCAATCGGTCGTCCCTGCCAGAACGAGTACCAGCGGAAGAAGCTGGATACCTCGTAGGGTCGTCTCACGGGCGCAGCCACACGGCTGCGCCCGTGAGCAAGCGACCACAAGATCGCCATTCGAACTCACTGGCTTTCCGCGGCCTTCTTGAGGTTCTCGCCCTCTTCCTTCATGTGCTGCTTCGATGCGGCGAGCTTGCCCTCGTGGTTCTTGCTCAGCTTCTTGAAGAGCCATAGGGGGAATCGGATGACCCCGTCCGCGGAGAAGGTGCAGCGGGCCTCGTCGATGGCATCGATCCTGAATGCGTTGCCGGTGGAGATGATGGAGAGCGGAAAGAGCGGTCGATAGGCCACGAGTTCGTTGGGGACGATCCTCGTGATCCGGTACGTGAGCGGGTGCAAGTGCCCTTGGAGGTACTCCTCAACGTAGAGGACCGATCCTTCACGCATCGGCTCGCCCCGCGTCCATCGCAGCTCCACATGCTCAGGATGCCAGGCCCGATAAGACTCCCGACTGCTCAGGAACTCCACCAATCTGGCATACACATCCCGAGCACTCGCTCGAATCTCGATCGAATCCTCGAGCTTGATCATGGCTCACCTCCAACGCGGGCCTACTCTACTGCCATCTGTGAACACGTTGAACCCAATCCCTGAAGCCTGCGGCAGACCGGCTGACTTGCGAATGCCCCCGAAGCGGGTAGGTTTTGTCTTGCCATCTCAGTCTGCCAGGAGGGTCCCGATGAAGAGAATCCAAGAGCTCATTGGCGACAGGCTTTCGTCGACATGCGACCGAAGCACGCCCGGCGTGGCACTTCTCGTCATGCAGAGAGACGAGGAACACGTCCGCCTGAGCAGAGGATCGGCGCATGTCGAGACCGAAGCGCCGATCTCCTGCCATACAGCATTCGATGCGGGATCGATTGCGAAGATGCTGACCGGCCTCAGCGTCGCAATGCTGGAAGACGAAGGCAGGCTGTCAACGGGAGCGAGCATCCGTGAGTTTCTGCCGGAACTGCCCGCGTATGCAACGCCGGTCTCCATCGAGAATCTTCTTCGCCATGAGAGCGGCCTCCATGACTACTCGACTACGCTCTACTTCATGGCAGGGTGGCATCTCCACCAGCCTCCCACGTCACAGCAGGTCCTGGAGGCCCTTTCCCGTACGCCGGGGCTGAAATGGGAACCCAGATCCCGCTACGAGTACGCGGATGCCAACTACTTCCTGCTGGCAAGAGCTGTTGAGCAGATCACGGGAACACCCTTCGGAGCGTTCGTCCAGGAAAGGCTGTTCGAACCGCTGGGCATGCGGAACAGCTACTTGACGGATGTGGGCCCTGCGGAGACAGCCGACATCGCAACCGGGTATGCGGCCTATCCGATCGAACTCGAAAGCCCGCACAGATCCCGCGCCGCACGGGAAGTCGGGCACCACCCAGTTGGGCTCCGCTATCGACACGTCGGCGCAGAGGGTTTCCGGACGAGCGTTAAGGATCTCCTCGCCCTCGGGAAGGAGATCCTCGCACCATCACACATCGACACGAAGACGATGGCGCGGATCATGACTCCCTCGCGCATTCGGCAAGGAGGCGTTGGGTATGGCTACGGGATGAACGCAGGGACGTATCTTGGCCTGGAGTTTCTCGGGCACAATGGAATGATCCAAGGCTTCACCGCCTCTCTCTCGATCTTCCCTGGGCGCGAGATGGTCATCGCCTGCCTGACGAACAGGGAGGACACTGCGGCGTGGTCCTACCGGGACCTCGTCCTGAAGGAGCTTCTCGGTATCGAGCCAACCCGTCAGAAGCGCTCCCTGAGCCTGATTGCGCCTACGCCTGAGCCACAGCTCGGCCTCTATCTGGATCCGGCGACAAGCAGCTATCTCGAACTGCTGACGCAGGATGGACAGACATCTGCGCGAGTGAATGGCGCAGAGATGAAGCCGATCGTCGTCGAGGTGCAACCGTCTGAAGATGAGCAGTCTGCGGCTGATTCCGTAGCGCTTCAGATTCCCGGGGACGGTGAGAGGCGAACCTTCTTGCCTTTCGTCGAATCGCCACGCGAGCTGACGCTTGCCGAATACGCCGGCAGCTACAGATGCAGGGAGCTTGAGACGACGTTCTGCGTCGAGGCGACGGACGCGGGCATTCGACTCACCAATGCCGACTCCAGCCGTCCGTCGATGGATCTGGACTACTCGCCGACGATCCGAGACTTCTTCTGGTCTCACGATCCGTATCCGGGGATCAGCCAACTCGAGTTCCTGCGAGAGACAGGGCGAGTCGTCGCGTTCCGATACCGCGACTACGACGGCGACGAACGGGAAGCGTTCGTCTTCGAGCGATCCTAGTGCGAGCGTCAATCGCGCCAAACCATCGACCAGCTGCTATTCTCTAGGCCATGGTCGGTCATCGGCTCGTCGAACTCGCTCTTCGTTCCGGTGCGTCGCTCGCAGGGATTGCCACCAGGGACGCGCTTCGTGGATCGCCGTCTCATTGTGAGACTGCCGGGGCGACGCTACCCGAGACGGCTCAAGCTGTTCTGGTCCTCGCTCTCCATCATCCGATGTCTCGCCCACAGCTGGATCATTGGGGCGGCGAAGGGGATACGCGTGGGAATCTCGCGCTGATCAAGGCAGCTGCGACCATCGCCCAGCAGGCTCAGTCGGAGCTGGGGATTCGTGCTGTACCGCTCGGCTACCAGCCGACGAAGGGTGGCACGTTCCTCAAGGATGCGGCCGTCCTTGCAGGCCTCGGCATCATCGGGAGGAGCAACCTGTTGATCACGCCCGAGTACGGGCCGCGCGTTCGATTGAAGGCCCTGGCCATCGAAGCTGAAGTGCTCCCGACCGAAGCCCAGACGGGCTTCGATCCGTGCTCGTCGTGCGTCGCGCCCTGCTTGGCCGCCTGCCCGCAGGATGCGTTCGAAACCGGCACCTACGATCGTGCACGATGTCGAATCCAGATGTCCCTCGACGAGGCCTCGACCCTCGACCCGCCCGATCCGGAGGGCTACAACATCTCCTATTGCCGCCTCTGCGAAACCGCCTGCCCCATCGGTGAGGCGTAGGTTCGAAGAGCAGGCCGAGCATTCTCCCAAGACGCTGGCGTGACGCACGATCGGATACTGGTCTCACAACAAGATGTCGATGGAGGATCTTCTATGACGCTGTTACGCCGGACTGCCTTTCCTCTCGTGCTCGTCGTCGTCACGTGCCTCGCTCTCATCGCCGTCTTCGTCGGCGCTCAGAGGAACCCAAGTGAGAGTTCTCCCATAGTCACCGAGCCGTACTTGGGTGAAACTGAGCCGGGGAGGACACCCCGCGCGTTCGCTCGCCGTACGCTGGGAACGGATCTGCACACACCGCCGATCTTCGCACCGGATGGGGCATCGGTGTATTGGTGCACCATGGATGGCGGAGACATCCAGTGGATGCGGTTCGAGAATGGTGCCTGGACATCACCAGAGATCATTCCCTTCGCGGCGGAGTCCCCGTCCCCTCTGTACTCCGACTCGCCTTTCGTGAGCGCTGATGGCGAACGTCTGTACTTCAACTCGTGGAGATCAAGCCATGGCCATGAGACCGTCTGGTTCTCCGAACGGACGGAGAACTGCTGGGGATCTCCGGTGGAGTTGCCCTTTGAGTCAAGCCCACCTAGATCTCATTGGGGGTTCACGGTAACGGAAGATGGGACGCTCTACTTCGCCGCCGATGGAGAGATCTACATCTCCCAACCTGAAGCGGGTGTATACGCTACGCCGCAGCCAATCGGTTCGCCCATCGACACGCCAGGCCGCGATGAGATGCCCTACGTGGCTCGGGACGGCTCCTACATGCTGTTCTCATCCAACGGACACCCGGGATGCCTTGGGGACTACGACCTCTACCTGAGCGTGCGCCAGCCGGATGAAACGTGGGGGGAGCCTGTGCATCTGCCTTCGCCGGTGAACACGCCGCACCGTGAGATCTACCCGGCGGTGTCGCCCGACGGGGAGTTCCTGTTCTTCCTCAGCACCAGGTACGGTGGGGAGCTCGGCGCGTACTGGGTCGACGCGTCGGTCGTCACCGACCTGCTGCCCTAGCTCGATCGAATCGCCGAGGTGTCGGCAGAACTCGACGCGAGATTCGCTGAAGCTTGCGGGCTCTGCGAGAACGAGGAGGACCTGCGGCCCGAGGCGAGCATTCTCTCGTACGAGGAGTAGCTTGCGAGGCACAAGAACACGGCGTCCGCCGATCTAGAACGCCACGTCAATGCCGAACAGGAACTCCTTCAGTGGCTCGTCCTCCGTGCTCTCGATGCCAAGATGGATCCGGACCTTCTCGGTGAGGTCAAACTCGACGTCAAGATCGAACTCGGCCACGTCGAACAGCTGGTCGCTCGGCGGATTGATGTGAGGGGCGTAGCCCGTGTCCTTGTCATCGAACCAGACGAAGGCGGAGAGACTGAATCCCTCCCCGCAGCATGTGTCACCGCCGACGATGATGCCAATGAACTCCTCATAGAGACCGTTTTGGCGTTCGCACCTCTCGTAGATCGGCGGGATCGTGCCCGGAGCAGCGAGCGGGCTATCGGCAGGCAGGCGGATCAGATTTCCACGACGATCGAAGAGGAAGTTGAGGGTATGAGTCAGATTGGAGCCCGCGCGTACGATCACGTCTCCGAGCCGGCACTCGAGGTGAAGGGCCGCGAGCGCGAACTCCCTGTGAACCGTGCTGTCGAAGGCATTGAAGGATCCCCAGCCTCCCTCATCCTTCACCCAGAAGACAGGCGTGAGACAGGCGAAGTCTCCGAGGTTGAGGCTTACAAGGCCATCGAAGGACTTCGTCTGTGGATTGAAGTTGAGAGCCGCGGACACGCGAAGCCAGGGCAGATTCGGGATGTCGAAGAAGTCGGTCTCGAACGTGATGTCCTCGAACCCGTTCTCTCCAGTGATCGAGAGGTCGATGCCCACATTCGCGCAGCAGAAGGGAACTGTAGCTTTCAGCTCCACGAAGCTCAGCTGCGTCATACAGCTCGTCTGCACCTGCGGCGAGTAGACGGTGTACTGGAGGGTGTCATCGTACCCAACGTACCCAAGCCACCGGAAGGGATTCCACGTTCCCATCGGCCGGTCGTCGTACTGCCAACCGAATCCCCGTAACTCGTCGTGGATCTTGTGGTAGTACACGGACCAGGAGTCGAACTCATCGTAGACGTAGAGGGGTGTCAGTGCGTTGAAGCCGACTTCGAAGCTGAGAGCGACCCGGCCCGCGTAGCCGGCGGCGCCGATCGTCCAGCCGGCGCCCGTCGCCGGGTACTCGGAGGAATCGGCCAGATGGAAGCCGGTAAACGGGTTGATCAGACTGCCGACCTGCCAGTCGTCGGCATCCACGAAGAACATGCCGAAAACCTCCACAGCGCCGAATGAGAACCAGTAGCCCGTGATCCACGAGAAGAACTCGGCGTCCTCGAAATCGAACCAGATGTCAGAAGCGAGCGCGAAGCTTCCGATGCGGCCGCACGCATCGAAGAAGAGCGCCCAAGGATGGTCGAGTGTCCAGTAGGGACCTGCCGCCATAAGGCCGTGGTAGGCCGGAGCGGACGTGATGCTCATCCCGAAGGTCAACGGAGCGAGTTCGTAGTCGACGTCGAGGAGCATGTCCCAATCGAGGACCTCAGACAACGTCTGAACATCCCAGTAGGTGATGATCGACGACCACGTTCCCGTCAATGGGCCTTCGGTCGCCAGCAACGGGACACTGACGAGAGCAAGCACGACGAAGCACAGCGCAACGGTCCGCATATCCTCCCCCGCTCCAGGCGCCACGTACTGCATTGCGACAGAAGTCGCTAGACTTCTTGCCCAGACTAGCGGTTCTCAGTTCCCCAGTCAATTGGTGAGAGGCCGGATGCCCGACTCCCGGCAAGGCAATCCTACATGCCGCGGCCCAAGCCGTCAGTCGTCCCGATAGAGCATGCTGGAGATCTTCCAGACCCCCTCATCTCGGATGAGCTGGACTAGGTTCGTGCCGTGCTTGCTGATCTCCGAGAAGCTCGGGCCCTCACTCGCCTCGTATCGGCTCCAGACCTGCGCGATGTCGCCGTGGATCTCAATGCGGTAGTCAATGCCTCGTTCGTAGAAGTTGCGATCGGCAAGCGCGCGTCTGAGGCGATCGACGTACTCGTCCACGGAGAGCGCCTCTTGCGATTCTTCTTGCCGATGCGGGAGGATCGACGCGCCGGACGCGAAGAGCGCGGCCAGCGAAGTCAAGTCGGGCTTGCGCTCCGCGGATCCGGAGATTGCCTCGTAGAAGGCGTCAATCTGCGCCGCGATGCGCTTACGCTCCTGCGTCATCTTCTCTCTCACTGGTTTGCCCCCCACGTGGTCACTGGCACGAGAAGCTCTCGAAGAACTCGAACAGCCCATGGAGATCGTAGGCAAACGCTGGATCCTCATCTCGATGAGATACGTGAAGTAGCTGTGCGACGGACCGGTCTCGTGAGTACGGATCGAATTGAGTTGAGATGTCGCCTGACGCATCCCCCGTCACATCGTGCGTGTATCCATCGGAAGGGCATGTGAGGTCGATTCGATCGAAGTCAACCAGCCTCGGGCTGTCATTGTCGTGCGTCCTGAACCAGACTCTCATCTCGCCAAGGTCGAATGCGATTCCCCAGCGCACTCGTCCCATGTAGTCCTGTACTCCGAAGACGTAGTCGACCGGGTCGATCGTTAGGTCTCGCTCGACCCAGTTCTCGGCGAATCTGGCCGCCATCCTGAAACGCTCGAAGAGGGTTCGCGTCCAAGCGTCGGTTCCGTCGACGGCCTCGTACGCACCAAACTCGTCCCAGAACTCGAGAGCGCGCTCGTAGGTGAGGTTGGTGAGGGCTGTGACAGGAAGGTCGTCCCCGGCATGGATGATGATCTCGCCGCCTATGATCTCGATGACAGCACTTCGTCCTGCCCGATCGGCCGCCAGGAAGTGATCGACGTTCCCGCCCATCCGAACGAACTGGGGAACCGCCTGGATGTCTGCGATTGAGCCGCAGGTGTCGAGCACGTACTGGAGCCATTGACCGGCATCCAGTGGCGGACGCTCGTCTTCGGCTTCGGAGCACGCGGGATTGTCAGTGTGTTGCATGGTGCTGATTGCGAGACCGGCCTCGTTCATACCCGCCCACGCCATCTGGTATCCGGCGAGCGAGAAGGTCACGCTTCCGTAGAGCGAGACCCATTCCGCGCCTCGCCCCGTCGTACTCGGTTCCAGACCACGTTTCCGGACACCACGTGCGTTGAGGAAGAGGAGGCCCTTGTCGAAGCTGCCCTCCAGAACGGAGCTCAGCACCGTGCCGCTGTCTCCCGAGACCGCGAACGACGTACACGCCTCGCCGACAAGGCCAGACAAGAGGAAGAGCACGGCCGTGAGCAAGATCGGTCGTCGCATGTCTCCTCCTGAGGATTCGATCTGATGGGATTGTCACGAGAACGGAGAAGTCGTGCCAGACACAGATGCGCAGAGAACCGCTTGCCTGTCTCCTCATTGACAGGCGAGGAGCCGCCCAACCTCTGGCACAGCTGCTACGGCGGGCTCAAGAGAGCCAAATGCCAAGCTTCCTCAACATCCTGAACGGACGCGCCGATGACACGCTCAGACTCCCTTTCGATCGTCGCCTTCGAGTCCTCATACGCAACCGAACGGAAGATATCCTTCATCCGATCGAGACCGAACGTGTCGATGAGGTAGCCGACACAGATCTCTCCGCGACGCGTGAAGTGCCGGCCTCCTAGATCCGCTCGAACAGCCCGCGTACGTTGGTCTCGAGCCGCCCCTGTTCGACAGCCTGCCAAGCGAAGAACGGATCGGGGAGTCGAAGCTTCACTGCTTCATCCACGGTCTGCCCATCGGCCTTCGCCTCTCGCAGCATCCTGGTGAGCGTCGCGATGTACTCCCGCATAAGCGCCAGGTCCTTCTTGCCGCCAACCGGGCCGTGGCCAGGCACAAACGTCTGATGAGGCGATCGCTCCATCTCATCGAGCCAGTCGATCCAGCCTTCCGGATCTGCGTACCACATGAACGGCTGGGTTGCGAAGAAGCCAAGGTCACCGCAGATCACGATGTCGTCGTCGGGCAGCTCGATGAACAGATCGGAGTTCGTGTGCGCGTGTTCAACCACGTGAACGAGCGCTGTCCGTTTGGATCCATGGAGCGTCAGCCCGGACTCAATCGTGATCTCCGGCTCGCGGAACTGCAGCTCGGGGAGCTGATCGAGGATCAGTTCGTTTCTGCGCAGACGCATCTCGACAGCTTCACGCTCTGCCTGAGGAAGCTCCTCTTGTAGCTGCGCCTTCGCCGTCTCGACGCCGCCAATCAGATCGGAGGGGTCATCCTGCCACTCGCGGTACTCGTCGAAGTCCTCGAGCATCGTCTCTCGCGCATTCGGCGAGGACGCGTAGAGCGCATGGGGGAACTCCGAGGCACCACCCCAATGGTCCTGATGGAAGTGCGTCAGAAGTACGAGGTCGGCGGGGCGGCCGGTGAGTTCCTCGGCCGCTTGAGCCAGCAGCTTGGCAGGAGGCGGCATCATGAACGTGTCGACGACGATTGATCGATCACCGAGATCGAGAATGGCCGCATTGCTGTAGGCCGTCCCATCTGGGCGGCCAATGGCGGCCCAGACGCCGTCGGCCAGTTTCTGAAGGTCGAAACACCCGTTCGTCATGGGATCTCCGTGAGGTTGAGTCATGCGTCTGCAGCCGATCCGCAGGCACCGAGTGTAGCCGACCTCGCGGGCTTTGCGAGAAGGTGACCAGCATGGCGTGCAACGGCGGTATCATCCGCGTGTTTCGTAGAACGACGTCCCGCACGAAGCGAGGGCGAGGTCTTCGGCGCAGGAGGAGGGGAATCATCAAGACCATCTTCTGGTGTGCACTCGGGTTGCTGGTTGCCGTCGGCGGCGCTCTGCTTGCCTTCTCTGAGAGCGACTCAATCGAGATCCCTGAGGAGTTCACTGGATCATCCGACCTCTATTTCGGCGAGAGAAGACCAGGAAGCACGCCGACGGTCTTCGCGCCCAGCATCCTTGGGGACGACCTCCACACGCCGCCCATCTACGCGCCCGATGGCGAATCCGTGTACTGGTGCCAAATGGATTCGGCCGGCACCGACGAGATCCTCTGGATGCGCAGAGTTGACGGAGTCTGGCAGCCGCCGGAGGTCATCCCGTTTGCCTCACGCTTCTTCGAGTCCGATTCGCCCTGTCTCAGCCCCGATGGCGAGCGCATCTTCTTCACGTCCTTTCGACCGACGAGCCTCGGCAGGCTGTTCGCCGGTCAGGAGACGATCTGGTACTCGGAGAGGACATCGTCAGGCTGGGGATCCGTGAAGCCCGTGCCGTTCGCGGGAGACCCTCCGAGCGCTCACTGGTCGTTGTCGATCACGGAGGATGGAACGCTCTACTTCGGATTCGGCGGAGAGATCCTCGTCGCCACGCCCACCGCCGGTGTCTATGGAGCGCCGCAGCCAATTGGGCCCCCAATCGGCAGTTCCGGCCGAGATGAGATGCCCTACGTCGCGCCGGACGGCTCGTACATGTTGTTCGGCTCCGACGGCCACGCGAGTCATCTCGGCAACACCGATCTGTACCTGAGCATTCGACAGCCGGACAGCACGTGGGGAAGACCGATCCACTTGGACTCTCCGGTGAGCTCCATCCACCAGGACCTCTGCCCGACAATCTCACCGGATGGGGAGTACC
>Ga0272444_10004855_pt1 | contig 11732 bp, 5 predicted proteins | sample SSMForm13_FD_201033 | JGI IMG/M metagenome (GOLD analysis project Ga0272444, IMG submission 201033) | Marine sediment archaeal communities from Little Sippewissett salt marsh, Falmouth, MA, United States - SSM-Form-13 | ecosystem: Environmental > Aquatic > Marine > Wetlands > Sediment ... | reverse complement strand
AGCCCGCTGCTGGCGGATACCTTCGAGGCGGTCCTCCACTCGTTCTCGCTCGGCGAAGGCCGGGAAGGCCCGCGCGAACTGCCGGTAACGCTCGTGCGCGTCCAGCAAGGCGCGGTCATCAAACTTGATTCCTGGGAACGCCGCCGCGGCGGCTTCGGCACCGCGCAACATTGCGAGTTGCGTATAGCGGCCGCTGGGATACTCCCGCGTTAGGTTGACGTACTCGTCCTGGGCAAGGTCGACGTCGCCGACCGCGAAGAAATAATCGGCCTTGAGTTTCAATGCCTCTTCGCCAAGGCGGGTGCCGGGGACTCGTTCCCAGATGCGGTCGAGAATCTCAATACCGTCGTCGTAGGCCGACAGGCGGAGGAAGTTCCAGACGATTCGCTTCTCGCCGGCGAGAAAGGCGCGCGCGACATCCATCTCGCGGCGGAGAGCCTTGTAGAACAACTCGCCGCCGGTGCCGTCGGTTACGACTTCGTAGCTCTCGTAGGCCTGGTAGAAGCGTTCGCGTTCGAACAGGGCCTCGCCGAGCAGGTACATGCCTTCGAGGTAGCGGTCGTGGTCGAAGTTCTCCTCGGTCCACTCCTCGAGCAGTTTGTGAGCCTTGCGGTACTTGCCGCGCGCCAGGTGCTCGCGGGCCTGGTCGAGCGCGCCGGCGGGCGTGACCTGCTCGGCCGGCTTCGCGACCCAGGCGTCGACTTCGGGGTCGAGCACTTCCCGCTCGCGGTACTGTTCATCCTGGGCGTGGGCGAGCGGCGCGACTCCGCAGCACGCGATGGCACAAAACACGGCAATAACATGTCTCATCGTAAACATGCCGGGATTATAGGTCTCGGACCCCGGCGGGACAACGCGGTCGGCAGGTGGATTGCGCCACGGCCGGGGGTGGCATGCGTTGGGTACAGCCGCCATAATAGCATTCAGGATTGGGGAGCGCCGCCGGAGCACGGTTTGGGAACACCCGACCCCTCGCGAATCTGAAGCTGTTCAGCGGATCGGTCGGGGTTCGCGCCGTATTCCTGGCGGTGTGCAGGCACGTCGATGGCGGAAGCTGATTGAATAGCATCGCGTTGGCGAGGCAGTTCGTGCCCATCAAACGTTCGGCAATAGTCGTCTCGATCGCATTCGGTGCCCTGTATTGGGTCGTCGATGCCGTGCATGACTGGTACTTCGTCGAGCGGGGGGCATTCTGGGATATCCTGATTCTCGATCTGCCGCCGCACGAAATCGTGCTGCGCACGGCGGCCGTGGCGTGTTTCATCGTGTTTGGAGTGTGGGTGTCCAACGCGCTGGCGTCCCGTGATCGAGCGCAGTTGGTGTTGCGCGAGTCACAGCGTGCGCAGGCGACGTTGCTGAGCAATCTGCCGGGGATGGCGTATCGGTGCAACAACGATCGCGACTGGACGATGGAGTTCGTGAGCGAAGGCTGCCTGACGTTGACCGGTTACAACGCGGCGGAACTGATCGGGAATCGTCGCGTGGCTTATGGGGATCTGATCGTTCCAGACGATCGCGAGGAGGTCTGGAACGATATCCAGGCCGCGGTGAACGAGAAGAACGCCTTTGAACTGGTTTATCGAATCCACACCGCCGGTGGCATGGAGCGCTGGGTGTGGGAGCAGGGTCGCGGCGTCTATTCGGAGGGGGGCGAACTGCTGGCGCTCGAGGGATTCATAACCGACATCACCGAACGACAGCAGGCCGAGGCGGCGCTGTGCAAGAGTGTCGCGACGTTGCGCGGCGTGTTCGAGGCGGCTCCGATCGGAATCGGGCTCAGTACCCGGCGCGTGATCGACTGGGCGAACGAGGAGCTTGTGCGGATGACCGGATACGCCGGCGAGGAACTGCGTGGGCGGAATATCCGGATGCTGTACATGAGTGACGAGGAATACGAACGTATCGGCGCGCTGGCCCGCAAGGCGCTGGAGAGCGGTGAAGTCGCTTTCATGGAATCATGCTGGCGGCGCAAGGAGGGTGGCGCCGTCGATGTGATGCTGGGCGTGGCCGCGATCGACGCGAACGATGCCTCCGCCGGCATGGTGTTCACCGCGCTGGACATCAGCGAGCGCAAACGATCCGAGCAGGAACGCGAGACGCTCGAAGCGCAGGTCCGCCACGCGCAGAAGCTGGAGAGCCTGGGGGTCCTGGCGGGGGGGATCGCCCACGATTTCAATAATCTACTGGTCGGAATCCTGGGCAACGCCGATCTGGCGCTGGAGGATCTACCGCAGGATTCGCCGGCGCGCGAGACGATCAAGAGCATCGAGGCGGCGTCGATGCGGGCGGCGGAACTCACCAAGCAGATGCTGGCCTATTCCGGGCGCGGGCGGTTCATCGTCGAGCGATTCGACCTCTCGAAGATGGTCGCGGAAATGATGCACCTGCTGGAAGCGTCGATCTCGAAGAAGGTCGAATTACGCTGCGATTACGCCGACCGGCCGGTCATCGTCGAGGCCGACGCCACCCAGATGCGCCAAGTTATCATGAATCTCATAACGAACGCCTCCGACGCGCTCGGCGATGACAACGGCGTGGTCGAGCTTACCACCGGCGTGATGGATGCGGAGCCCGGTTTCCTGGCTGGTACGCAAGTCGGGCACGACCTGTCACCGGGGCAATACGCCTTCGCGGAGGTCTCGGACAACGGTTGCGGAATGGACGACGAGACCAAGGCGAAGATCTTCGATCCGTTCTTCACGACCAAGTTCACCGGCCGCGGGCTGGGTCTCGCGGCGACGCTGGGGATCGTTCGCGGCCACGGAGGCGCGATCAAGGTCGAAAGCGAACCCGGGAGCGGAACGAGGATCCGCGTACTATTCCCATTCTGTGCTGACGAAACGAGCGAACTGGCGACGGAGTCGCCGGCGGCGGCCATGCCGCGGGAGGCGGGTGAGGGCATGATCCTGGTGGTAGATGACGAAGACTCGGTCCGTTCCGTGGCGCAGCGCGTGCTGGAATCGAGCGGCTACACCGTGCTTACGGCGGTGGATGGACGCGACGCGCTGAAGGTTTTCAAGGAGCACTCGGACGAGATCTCGCTGGCGCTGCTGGATATGACCATGCCGCACCTCAGCGGAGAGGAGGTGTTCCGGGAGATGCGGCGGATACGAGATGACGTGCCGGTGGTTCTGTCGAGCGGCTTCGATGAGCAGGAAGCCGTCGCACGCTTCTCCGGACAGGGATTGGCCGGGTTCATTCAGAAGCCCTACCGGCCGTCGACACTGCTGGATCAGGTGTATCGCATCCTGGCGGAGGAGTAACGTCGCCGACCTCTCTTGCCACGTCATGGAAATTCGATCCAACCGGGAGGATTTCGACAGCACGTTCCAAACTTCCCTGTCAGCTATAATGCCGCCCGACGGCCCTTCAAGGTAGGATTACGCGCCGACAGGGTCGCGTTCTTTCAAATATGACGGCCGCGGCGCCGAAGATGATCAGGAAGACACTATCACCTTCTCTGGAGAACAATGATGAGCCGATCGGTGAACAGATTTGCGATTTGGACGCTTGCGATTACCGCGGCGGTCCTGGTGCTTCCGTCGTCGGCGCTGGCCGCGAAGAAGGTCCTGCGGTTGCGCCTCGATGGTCCGGTGCTGGAGGCGCCCGATGAGAACGCTGAACTCCTGGCGCTGCTTGGAGGTGGCACATCGCGGACGTTGCGGTCCCTGGTTGGCACGATCGAGAAGGCCGCCGAGGATCCGGACGTCGGCGGTATCGCGATGATCATCGAGCAGCCGCGGCTGGGCTTCGCGCAGATGGAAGAGCTGACCCGGAAGCTCCAGGCGTTCCGCGACCAGGGCAAGAAGGTGCACTGCTACATGGACTTCGCGAGCAACGGCAGCTACGCGCTGGCGTGTGCCACGGACCATATCACCCTGGCCGAGCATTCCGAATTGGCAATCACCGGCCTGCACGCTGAGGCGTCGTACTACAAGGGCCTGCTCGACAAGATCGGCGTCAAAGCCGACATGCTGCACTGCGGGGCCTACAAGAGCGCGCTGGAGCCGTACACCCGTCCTGCACCGAGCCCCGAGGCGGCCAAGAATATAAACTGGCTGCTCGACGGGATCTACGATCGTTGGATCGAGATGATCGCCGCCGGGCGCGGGCTAACGCCGGAGCGGGTTATTGCGCTGGTGGATCGCGCCCCGCTTTCGGCACAGGTGGCGCTCGAGGAGAAGCTGATCGACGAGATCGGCTCGTTCGCGGACTTCCGCAAGGCGGTAAAGAAGGAGTTCGGCCAGGACGTCGAGATCGTCAAGAAGCTCGGCGAGGATTCCCAGTTCGAGATCGATTTCGAGAATCCATTCGCCGTCTTTCAGATGATCGGCGAGATGATGGACAAGCGCGCCGAGCCCAAGAAGCCCGGCATCGCGCTGATCTACATCGAAGGCCCCATCATGGTTGGCAAACAGGACTCCAGCCCGTTCGGTGGCAAGACCGCCGGCAGCACAACGGTCCGCGCCGCGATCGAGGAGGCCTGCGAGGACGACAACATCAAGGCCGTCGTTCTGCGCGTTGATTCGCCCGGCGGCTCGGCCCTCGCCAGCGACATCATGTGGAAGGCCGCGACGCGCTGCGCGTCGGAGAAGCCGCTGATCGTCAGCATGGGCAACGTGGCCGGAAGCGGCGGCTACTATGTCTCGATCCCCGGCGACGTGATCTTCGCCGAGGAGACCACGATCACGGCGTCAATCGGCGTCGTGGGCGGCAAGTTCGTCTGGAACGACCTGATGGTCTCCAAACTCGGCATTACGACAACCGAATTCGACCGCGGCAAGCACGCCGGCCTGATGAGCATGAACCGCATGTGGACCGAGTCCGAGCGGGCCTGGATGCAGGAATACATGACGTCGGTCTACGATCAGTTCAAGGGCCGGATCATGTCGTCGCGCGGCGAGCGGATCAAGGGCGAACTCGAGGGCATGGCCGGCGGCCGCGTGTACACCGGCAAGCAGGCGCTCGAACGCGGACTCGTCGATCGCATCGGCGGATTGACCGAAGCGATGGACTACGCCGTCAAGAAGGCCGATCTCGAGGACTTCGAAGTCTACGTGCTGCCGAAGCCGAAGGACTTCGGTGATATCCTCGCGACCCTGATGGGCGAGGAAGGCGAGGACGAGTGGGAGATCTCGCTTTCGGCGAGTGTGACGAGTGACCCGGTGCTGGGCGCGGCGCTGCCGTTGCTGAACAGTCTGGCGCCGGCCCAGATGCGAAACGTGCTGGAGAGCCTGCGTAACGTGATGATCCTCAACCGCGAACGCGTCGGCTGCTTCATGCCGTTCGACCTGGAGATTCACTAAGGTAAGCAGGACGCGCCGGCCGTTCGCCGGCCGGCACGTTCGCCTTTTTTGCGCCCGCGGCGTTAAGCGCCCGGAGAACGCGGTCAACACACAAGCCCCAACGGGCCGCCGGTAGCTTCCGGCGGCCCGTTGGGGCTTGTGTCTGCGCGGGCGACGATAGCGGTATGGACGGGACACATGGAGGAGTGTAAGATTTTATAGATACTCATACATCGACGGGGCCAGTTCTTGAGTGTAAGCACGGCTCGCCAGTGGAACGAATCGATGTCCAGCCGGGGCTGGCCGACGCGGGCGGCCATGTAGTACTGTTATGCAAGGAGTGAGTGCGATGACTCGACAACGAAGTCTCGCGCGCACGTTGTGCGCGTTCGGCGTGTTGGCAGTGGTCGGCGGTGACACGGCGGTGGCTTGCGAGTTGACCGAACTCGAGAAACTGACGGCGGCCGAGCCGGTTGCCGGGAGCTGGTTCGGACGCGTGGTCGGTTTCAGCGGCGATGTCGCAGTGGTGGGGGCCGTGATCGGCGACTTCGGCAGCGCCGGCTCGGCGTTCGTCTTTCGCCACACGGATTTGGGCTGGGTGGAAGAGGCAGAATTGCCGGCCTGCTTCGAGGCCGAGTGCGGCGGCGGCAACGCGGTCGCGGTGAGTGGCGACGTTGTCATCGTGGGGGCCCGGGGCGACTTTGTCGGCGACGGTTTCACAACGCGGCTCTACCGTTACGCGGCGGAAGACTGGACGGAAGAGGCGACGTTTTCCGGTACGTGGATTCATGAGGCGATCGGTGTTGACGGAGACGTCGTTGTGCTGGCGACGTATACGGACTGGCCGGTGAATGATGGCGCCGAGCCGCGCGTGGAGATTCATCGCTACGACGAGAGTACGTGGGCACGAGAAGCCGAGCTCTCGCTGGACGCCACTTCGGTGTCGATCAGCGGCGATGTCGTCCTGGTTGGGATCGCCGGCTCGGCGTATGTCTATCGGTACGACGGGAGTGCGTGGAACGAGGAGGCCGAGTTGGCGCCGACGGACGGAGCCGCGGGCCACAGTTTCGCTTGCTCCGTGTCTGTATCAGGCGACGTCGCCCTGGTCGGTGCCGAGCGGACAGACGATGAGGATGGCGAGCCGGGCGCGGCGTACGTGTTCCGCTATTCGAAGGGAGCGTGGACGCAGGAAGCTCGGTTGACGGCGTCCGGCGATGCGGACGAGTCGTTCGGCCAGACTGTTACGCTGAATGGTACATCGGCCATGATGGGCGCTGACGGTGCGGCGTACGTATTTCGCTACTACGGCGACGCATGGGAAGAGCAGGCCGAACTGGCGCCTTCCGACGCGCCCGCCGACGGATTCGGTACTTCGGTGGCGATCGACGGCGACGTCGCGTTGGTGGGAGCCTACGGTGGCGCGGGGGCGGTGTACGCTTATCGCGGCATGGGGGACTGCAACGAGAACGGTGCGCTCGACGCATGCGACGTCGCGGACGGCACCAGCACGGATGCCGACGCCAACGGCGTGCCCGACGAGTGCGAGGGCGAGCCGGATGACGGCGATACCGATGATGACGGTGACGATGTCAACGACGGCGATGATACGCCTGATGACGATGCCGACGGTGACGATACGTCTGGGGATCAGGTTGATGAGGACCTGGACGATCTGCTGCCGCCGTGCTGTGGGACGGGTGTTTGCGGCGCGGGGGCCGCGGGTTTCCTGCCGCTGACGTTACTGGGCATGGTGATTCTCAAGAGGGGTAACAAGCACGCCGGGTGTTGATAACGCGGTTGTTTCGCGTGATGTACTACTCGTCGCGAAGCCGGGCCTTCTCGGCCGTGGAGAGGTCGGCGTAGAGCAGCAGGTTGCGGACGATCTTCAGCGAGCTGTCCGCGTCGTACCCCTTGCAGTCGAACACGTGCGTGCCAAGCAGGCCGACGCTCATGTCCATCGGCGAGTAGATCACGCCCGCCCGCCGGCCGAAGTTGAAGATCTTCAGCGGCGGCGTGCGGTGACCACGTCCGGGGCGTCGCGCCGCCCGGCGATAGCCGATGTCGTCGAGCGCGATTGAGCCGGTCACTCCGCGGCCGGTGATGATCGGCGAGGTTGCCGGTAGGCGTTGTGGCTGCTTCCTGAGCAGGTCGGCGAGTTGTTCTTCCAGCGCGGCGAGGAATTCCGGCGAACCGCCTGCCGGGTCGGCCAGCAGCGTACCGCCGCCGGTGAGGAAGCGGCGTAGCCCGGCGCGTTCCTCATCGCTGAGGGTGAAGCCGCGCGTGCCGGTGATGTGGGCGATTTTGAAATCTTCGAGGATGGCCGAGTCGAGCGCGACGCCGGGCTCGACGAGCAGTCGTGTCGCGGCGGTGTTGTTCATGTAGGCGGCGAGGCGTTTCCAGCCGTGCGGCTCGACGTCCCAGTCGCCGTCGTACTTGATGCGGGCGACTTCGATGGTGCGTTCGACATCGACGTTTTCGAGCGGAATCGCCGGCGTTTGCAGGCGGCTGTGGATGGTGGTCTTGTCGGTCGCGTAGAGGTACACGTTGCAGCCGAGCTGGAACTCCTTCGTCGCGCGGCTGACGCGGTACCTGTTCCAGGAGTAACTGATGTCCGCCGTCGTCAACAGCATTAGCGTCCGGGCGCCGTTGTCGATCGCGAAGACCTCGGGCGGCTTGGGGATCGAAAACTGGACCCGGCCGTCGAACAGCGGGTGTGTGGCGGGCAGCTTTCGCAGCGGCCACTCGGGGAACAGCATCTTGGCTAGCTCACGCATCGAGGTCGCGAACGGTTCGCCTTCTTTTTGCGTGACCGCGAAGATCAACCCGCCCCGGAGGCAGTATTCGCGCAACCGCTCGATCTGAGCGTCGTCGAATTCCCACGCCATCCGGCCGCTCAGGTAGAGCACCGGCGCTTCGAGCAGGTCGTCGAGCGGGCCGTCGAGCGAGACGATCTGCCAGTTGAGCATGCGCTCGAAGGCGTGCTCGGCGTAGCGGCCCAGGCCGGCGACGTCACGCAGGTAGTTGTTCCAGTCGTCGCCGTGTTCGAGCTTGTTGAACAGCAGGGGGGCGCGGCCGTGGCAGAGGAACATCAGCGCGAAGCACGTGTCGCGCAAGCCGCCCTGCCAGTCGCCTTCGTGCCGCTGGCGCGCCAGCAGATCCGCCGCCCCGATCCGGAACCAGTCGCGGTTGCGGAAGTACTTGCGCCCGCTGGCTCGCCCGGCCCGTTCGACGCCGTAGAGGTAATAGTGTTTCCACTGGCGGCTGCCATGCGGGTTGCCGGGGGTGAATTCGCGTCCGAGCCAGTCGAGCCCGCGGTCCACGGCCTCGACGACGCCGTCGGCGCGCTTGAACCCCGTACGCGTGTGGACGCGGTCGAGCACGACGTACAGGGCCGCGAGACCGGCGGCGGTCATGCTGCCGGTGCTGGGCTTGTTGTGCTGATAGGTCCAGCCGCCGTCGGGGCGCTGCTCGGCGAGCCAGTGTTTTTCGGTGAGTTGCCAGTATTCGCGCAGGCCCTCGGCGGTCGCGCCGGCTTCGGTGGCCATCCAGACTCCGAGCAGGCCGAACTGCGTGTTGGAGTTGTCATACCAACTGCTGCGTGATTCCCGCATCGAGAAGTAGCCGTAGGCGCCGGCGTGATCGGCACCCTTGGGATGCGGGGCCTGGACGAGCCAGCGCAAGTCGTTGCGGAGCCGGTCGCGGTATTTCTTCCCGGAGATCAGCGCGAAGACATGGGTTCGCACGCCGTGGACGTATGTCCCGTTGAGGGCCTGAGCTTCGAGCCAGTCGAGCGACGCGGCCATGTCCTGCTGGCGGGCGTCCTCGCCGGCGTAGAGGAGCGCGAGCAGCGCCAGCGCGGAATCGCCGGCCCAATCGCGATCCTCGGTGTTCTCGTCGCGTTGCCAGTGACCTTGCTCGTTACGTTTCGACTTCAGCCAATCGACCGCCCGGGCGATGGCGTCGTTAACGGTTTCGTCAGTGACTGGGATTTCGTCGGCGTGAAGGGGAACGGTCGAGAGGGCCGATATTATTAGCAGCGCCCGCCACGTCCGGGAAAAAAAGCCGCGGATGCGATCTGGCTCGCGGCGGATGGCGGTGGGTGCTGACGGAGTTCTCGGCTTGTTTGACCCTATCATCGTAACTGCCTAGAATCACGCGATTAAGGCGTAACGCCCAGGAACGAAAACCCACGACTGGCGGAAGGCTCGTTCGTGTCGGAAACACCTGAAGATAGCCAAATTTGCCGCTTGGTGGTAGAGCGTGAGCTCATTACCAAGGACGAACTCGACGAGGCGAAGGAACGCCAGCGGAGTCTCGCGGCGGATGGCAAGCAACGTCCGATAGGCGAAGTGCTGCTCAATCTCGGGTTCCTGACGCGTACGCAACTCAACCGTGTCCAGGGCGACTCGGAGGATTCGGGAGGGCGCCCGGCACAGCAACTCCCCGGCTACCAGCTCCAGAAGAAGATCGGCGCCGGCGCGATGGCGGTGGTCTACAAAGCCAAGCAGATCAGCCTGGATCGCACCGTCGCGGTCAAGGTGCTGCCGAAACGCCTCAGCAAGAACGCCGAGTTCGTCGAACGCTTCTACCGCGAGGGCAAGGCCGCCGCCGCCCTGAACCATAACAATATCGTCCAGGCGATCGACGTAGGTGAAGCCGGCGGTTTTCACTACTTCGTCATGGAGTATGTCGAGGGCAACACGGTCTACGACGAACTGACCGGCGAGAAGACCTACGTCGAGGCCGAGGCGATCGCGATCGTCCGGCAGGTAGCCGCGGCGCTGAAGCACGCCCACGAGCGCGGCATCATTCACCGCGACGTCAAACCGAAGAACATCATGCTTACCAAAAACCGCGTCGCCAAGCTCGCCGACATGGGCTTGGCCCGCGCCACTTCGGACGTCGAGGCGGCGATGGCCGAGGCCGGCCGCGCGTATGGAACGCCCTACTACATCAGCCCCGAGCAGATTCGCGGCGAGGTCAACATCGACCAGCGCGCGGACATTTATTCGTTGGGCGCGACGGCCTTCCACATGGTCACCGGACGTGTTCCGTTCGAGGGTGCCACGCCGTCGGCGGTGATGCACAAGCACCTGAAGGAGCCATTGACGCCGCCCGACCACATCAACACGCGGATCAGCGCCGGCTTCGGCGCGACGATCGAGAAGATGCTGGCGAAGGATCGCGCCGAGCGTTATCCAAGCTGCAAGGAGATCCTCGAGGATCTCGATCTGCTCGCGCGGGGTGAACCGCCGTTCTACGCCGAGCAGAAGCTCGGGCAGGATCTCTTCGACACGCTCGCACAAGGCGAGGCGCAGGAAGTGCCACGGATGGAGACCACGCGCTCGAATGGCGCGCCGATGACGGTGACGATCATTCTCGGCCTCGTGGCGGTGCTCAGCATCCTGATGAACATCATTCTCGGCGCGATGGTTGCGAGCTAGTTCACTTCACGAAGATCAACACAACGAATCCACCCGAAGAACGAAGTTGATCCGCGATGAGCCGCGGGCTTGAGCCCGCCCGGTTATCCCTGTGGGACCGGTTTGCAACCGGTAGACGCATGCCGACGCGAAAGGCCGTCGGCATGGCACCCACGCCTTCGTCCGGCGAGGGCGCCGGACGCTACCTTGTGGGACCGGTTTGCAGCCGGTCGCGGTCTGTAACCGGTCGCCGTTCGGCAAGCCGCGGCGCGTCAGTCGTTGTCGCCGTCGAGCAGGCCGCCCAGCCCGCCGAGGATGCTGCCTTCGCCCTTCTTTCGCCCGCCGACGCTGGCGGCCATGACGCGCCCGGCGAGGCGGGAGAAGGGCAGCGACTGGAGCCAGATGTCGCCCGGTCCGGTGAGCGTCGCGAAGAAGAGCCCCTCGCCGCCGAAGAGCGTGTTCTTGAACCCGCCGACGAACTTGATGTCATAGTTGACGGTAGGTTGAAATGCGACGATGCAACCGGTGTCGATTTTCATGGATTCGCCGGGGGCGAGACGCTTGTGGCACAGCGTGCCGCCGGCGTGGACGAACGCGATGCCGTCGCCGTTGAGGCGCTGAAGGATGAAGCCCTCGCCGCCGAAGAGCCCGGCGCCGAACCGCTTGGTGAAGGCGATGCCGATCTGGACGCCGCGGGCGGCGCATACGAACGAATCCTTCTGGCAGAGCAGCTCGCCGCCGAGCTGGCTCAGGTCCATCGGGATGATCTTGCCGGGGTAGGGGGCGGCGAAGGCGGCCTGCTGCTTGCCGGGGCCTTGGCCGGTAAACGTGGTCATGAAGAGGGATTCGCCGGTGATCTTGCGCTTGGCGGCGCCAATGACCTTGCCGAGCAGGCCCTGGTCGGGGGCGCTGGGGTCGCCGAACTTCGTCTCCATCGTGATGCCGGACGTCATGTACATCATGGCGCCGGCCTCGGCGACGATCATCTCATCGGGGTCGACCTCGACTTCGACATACTGCATGT
>Ga0272444_10004854_pt1 | contig 11735 bp, 9 predicted proteins | sample SSMForm13_FD_201033 | JGI IMG/M metagenome (GOLD analysis project Ga0272444, IMG submission 201033) | Marine sediment archaeal communities from Little Sippewissett salt marsh, Falmouth, MA, United States - SSM-Form-13 | ecosystem: Environmental > Aquatic > Marine > Wetlands > Sediment ... | reverse complement strand
CCTGCCCATCTGCTTCTTTGTAAAAAAGGGCTCGAATATTTTCTCACTGTCTTCCGGCGACATCCCGATACCTGTATCCGACACGGAAAGCAGCGCATACTCCCCTTCATTCACCTTTTCGTAATTGCCGATAGGCCGATTGATATAAACCGTTCTGGTGGATATGGAGATTTCCCCGCCTTGCCATGGTCAACAAATCCTGTACGATTGCTGTAGCTTTTTCACCGGATTTTTTGATTGTCATGATTGGCTTCTTAAGAGCGCTCTTTTCCGGCAACTGCATGAGCAACAGGTCCGGATAGCTGACGATACCGGTCAAGATATTGTTCAGGTCATGGGCGACCCCTCCGGCGAGCATGCCGATGGCTTCCATTTTCTGCCCCCGCTGAAGTTGCATCTCAAGTTTTCCCCGATCAGCTTCAGCCCGCTTTCTCTCCTCGATCTCGGCCTCAAGCTGTCTGTTCTTGCGGGCGATGTCTTTTTCTCTTTTGCTGGACTCCTCGAACCGTGTCTGCAGAACCAAATTGTGCGCGACCATGCGCATGACGACTACAGATGCACTGAGCAGCCCGATGAATAGCAGAAGCAGCGCCAAGAGAAGTGTAGGAGGGGATGTCGACCCAATGATCATTTTTGCCGAGGCGATTTCCTTCAGCTGAAGTTTGGTTTTCCCTACGGATGTCTGAAATGTGAGAATGGATTGAGATTTCTTCAAGTTGGAAAGCAATTGCGGATAGCACCCGTCGAGCAGGAGCATATGTTCTGAGACATGGCAACAAAACCTGGCCAACGCTACTTGGCGCTGTAACGATTAAAAAAATCAGGGAAATTGCCTTCGACACCCGGGTAATAGCGTTGAACGAGCTGCATGTAACGACCGTCTGATCGAAGGCGTTGCAGATATTGATTCCTAAACTGGGCGATTCAAATTTTGGGATTCATGAAAATGGGCAAGCTCGGTAATACGATAGGCCATTATTACCTCCCAAAATTTGACCCCCTGGCGGGGTTGCCGATCTCACCGCATCTCCGTCGTTAGATGCCTTCCCGCATAGGCGACTATAGCGGAAAGACATCTGCCTTGTATATGCGGCAAGCTCGACAATCGCCCAGTTTAGGTGATTGAAACGCGCGCACAGGTCCGCATCCGATTTTCGAAACCCGCACCCCATTTTCTGATGGTCCGTGACAGGCCCGATAATTTTCAGCTTGCCAGGCCACTTTTCCAGCGCGATCATGGAGTCGGCGACGTCAAGCAGCGTGCAGTCGGCGTCCCGGTTGATTACCGCCGGAACGAATTCATTCATTTTCAAATTGAGCGGAATAAACGTTGCCCCGGTGTTTTCAAGCTGGTAGAGCGCGGGATCAAGACATTTTCCGGGCATGTATAAGACACTGACGCCATTAAGAAGCGACTTGACCGTTTTAATATCATGGGCAATTGTCCGGCCCGGACGGATTGGCTGCAGCGGTGAGTCGGACCGGGCAACAAGCCATATGCCGGTTGGGAATGTCGGTCTTGAGAAATCCAGCAACGCTTTCCGCCAGGGAAGAATCGTCAATCCGGTGGCGATGACATCGCCTTTTATCGGGCTCTCTCCGGTGACGTCGACCTTTCCATCGTCGACCTGATAGGTTTTACCCGTCAGGTCGGTAAGCACTGACTGCCAGGTGGTTTCCACATATTCATATCGCACCCCCAGATCATTGGCGAACCCTTTGATCAGTTCCGTGCTGAACCCGTCCCCACGACCACTCACAAAATGGGCGTACGGCACCCCAAGATGCCGAATCGTACCTTTTTCGATGATTGCCCTCATCTCTCCGAAGGTTAGCGTTGCTTGGGCAACAATCAGAAAAATAGAAAAAAAGGCGAATATACAGGTCATCATATTTTTACCAGGTATTGTCAGGTATTGTCAGGTGTAAAAAAATGCTTGTGCTTGTCGCCAAGGGCAATCATTCTTTTTTAGCCGACTGTTTTTAAGTTTACTTTTCTTCTTTCCATGAGTAGCGCGCTTAGCCGAATGCACCAACGGGCGACTCTGCCCAAACCATCAAACAAATACATTAATAAATTGATTCCGACAGGAAATCATCACCTGAATTGTCATCAATATGTCATCGCTGCAGGCAGGAATGCCCCAGAATCTTGCAACTTCGTGGTCAAACGAGACCAGCGTCGCGGTTTTTTTCCATCAATCCCTTGTCAGCCCGTCATCAGCCGCTTACCTTATAAACATATGTGATCAAGGTTTTACTCATCTTCTGGTACTGGTATAAGAAGCAATCGATCATTTCTGGACAAACACGGTCCAATCGACCATAGGAGGAAACAACCATGACACAAGAAACATTGACGGTTCCCAATATTTCCTGCGGACACTGCGTGTCGGCCATCGAGTCTGAACTGGCCGATGTGGAAGGCGTGACGTCGGTAAAGGCCGACGCTGAGACCAAAACCGTTGTTGTTCAGTGGACCGACCCGGCATCCATTGAACAGATTCGGGCCACCCTTTCTGAAATCAATTACCCGGCTCAGTAGGCGAAACAATGGCCAATCAATCTCTCACCTTGCCCGTCACGGGTATGACCTGCGCCAACTGCGCCATGAACATCGAGCGGGGCCTGAAAAAACTGCCCGGGGTGGACGAGGCCAATGTCAACTTTGCCGCCGAGCAGGCCGCGGTGACCTTTGATCCTAAAAATGCTTCTCCGCAAGATCTTATTCACAAGGTCGAAGGATTGGGATTCAAGGTCGCCACGGCGCACGTCGATTTTCCGGTCACGGGCATGACCTGCGCCAACTGCGCCATGAACATCGAGCGGACCTTGAACAAAAAGGTTCCCGGGGTGGTGGGGGCGACGGTTAATTTTGCCGCCGAACGGGCCACGGTCGACTACCTTCCTTCCATGGTCACCCTGGAGGATCTGGCGGCGGCCGTGGAAAAGGCCGGATTCGGGGCCATCATCCAGCCGGAGGGTGAGCCGGCCGACGCAGAGGCCGAGGCCCGCCAAAACGAAATCGAGGATCAAACCCGCAAGTTCATGGTGGGGGTCTTATTCGCCCTACCCCTGTTTTTACTCAGCATGGGCAGAGACTTTGGGCTTGTCGGTACCTGGAGCCATCAATCGTGGGTCAACTGGTTTTTCCTGCTGCTGGCCACGCCGGTTCAGTTTTACACCGGCTGGGATTACTACGTCAGCGGGCTCAAAAGCCTGCGCAACAAAAGCGCCAACATGGATGTACTGGTGGCCATGGGCTCGTCCACGGCCTACATCTATTCCCTGGCCGTTCTGCTCTTTCCAGGATGGGGCGATCATGTCTATTTTGAAACCTCGGCAGTAATCATCACCCTGATCAAGATGGGCAAACTGCTCGAAGCCCGATCAAAAGGCAAAACCGGCAACGCCATCCGCAAGCTCATGGGCCTGCGCCCCAAAACCGCCACGGTCATCCGGGAAGACAGAGAGCAGGAGATTCCCATCGATCGGGTCCGGGTGGACGATCGGGTCGTTGTCCGGCCCGGTGAGCGCATCCCGGTGGACGGGCAGGTCATCGAGGGCAACTCGGCCGTGGATGAATCCATGCTCACCGGCGAGCCCCTTCCCGTGGATAAACGCCAGGGGGACACCGTGGCCGCCGGCACCATCAACGGTCAGGGCCTTTTAACCTTTATCGCCACCCGCGTGGGCCGTGAAACCGCGCTGGCCCAGATCATCCGTCTGGTGCAGGAGGCCCAGGGCAGCAAAGCCCCCATACAGGCGCTGGCCGACCGGGTGGCTGCCGTGTTTGTGCCGGTGATCATCCTGATTGCCCTGGTGGTGTTCGCCATCTGGTGGGCGGCTGTTGGCGATTTCGTGACCGCCATGATCCGCATGGTGGCGGTCCTGGTCATTGCCTGCCCCTGCGCCCTGGGTCTGGCCACGCCCACGGCCATCATGGCCGGTACCGGCAAAGGCGCTGAACAGGGTATCCTCTTTAAAAACAGCCGCGCCCTGGAAGGCGCCACCCACCTGACCACCATCGTGCTGGACAAGACCGGCACGATTACCGAAGGCAAGCCGGTGGTCACGGATATCGTCCCCCATACCGAAAACGGTATGACCGTGGATCATTTGCTTACAATTGCCGCATCAGTGGAAAAAGGGTCCGAGCACCCGCTTGGCCGGGCCGTGGTAAAAAAGGCGCAAACGCAGTCGTTGACCTTGATGTCGGCCCAGGATTTCAAGGCACATGGCGGCGACGGCGTGGAGGCCAGTGTGAACGGCCGCACGGTGAGAGTTGGTAAACCGCACTGGTTTGACCATCACCCCGGATTGATTCCCGAAAAACTGATGGAACAAACCGTAGCATTTCAGGCCCAGGGCAAAACCGTTATGGTGGTCACCCAGGCAGAGCAGATGATGGGGTTGATCGTTGTGGCCGACCAGATCAAAGCCGACTCACCAGCGGCCATTGCCATGCTTCAAAAGCAGGGATTGAAAACCGTGATGCTCACCGGCGACAACCAGCGGGCAGCACAGGCCATTGGCAGGCAAGCCGGTGTGGACCATGTACAGGCCGAGGTGCGCCCCGAAGAAAAAGCCGCACAGGTCAAAACCCTGCAGAAAGATGATAAGCGTATCGCCATGGTGGGCGACGGCATCAACGATGCGCCGGCCCTGGCCCAGGCCGATATCGGCTTTGCCATTGGCACGGGCACAGATATAGCCATTGAAACCGCCGACGTGATCCTGGCCGCCGGGTCCCTCAACGGGGTGCCCCGGGCCATTGCCCTGAGCCGGGCCACCATGACCACCATTCGCCAGAATCTGTTTTGGGCGTTCTTTTACAATGCGGTCCTGATTCCTGTGGCCGCCGGCGCCCTTTATCCCTTTGAGACGCTGCCCATGATGCTACGCCAGTTGCACCCGATTCTGGCGGCCCTGGCCATGGCCTTTTCCAGCATCTCGGTGGTGTCCAACAGCCTGCGGCTGTATCGGGCGAAGGTCGGTGATTTAGATCTACATTGACACGACTTCCTCAGCCAGCGCTTTGTAATCCTTGGCGCCATAGCTGCCGCTTCGATAAAACACCACGGGTTTGCCCACCTCGGCACTTTCGGCAATGGTGGTGTTGGCCCGCACGGCTGTATCGAATACGAGATTCTGGTAGCGTTCGTCGGTTTTTAGCTGATCTAAAATCACGTTGGCCACACGGGTACGCAGATCCACAAGGGTGGGAACAATACCGGAAATGGTCAGATCCGGGTTGATCTCTTCGCGTACCGCCTCGATGGTATCGAACAGTTCGGCAAGGGCGCCATACGCATACGGATGGGTCTGGCAGGGCACCAGCACTTCCGACGCAAAGGTAAAAACATTGACGGTAAGCAGAGACAGGCTGGGTGGTGTATCCATCAGGATAAAGTCGTATTCACCAAGAATCGGCATTAATGCTTCTTTGAGCCGATTTTCCCGACCTTCGGCATCCACCAGCTCAATTTCCGCACCGGACAGATCCACATGCGAGGGAATCAGATCAAGACCTTTCCATCGGGTGGAGATGATCGCATCCTGCACCGTTTTCGAATCGTTTTGCATGATCAGGTCATAGATCGTTGGCTGGTCGTCATCCATCTCCACGCCCAGCCCCCGAGTGGCATTGGCTTGTGGATCCATATCTACCACCAGGACTAAATGGCCCGATTGAGACAACGCCGCGGCCAAGTTGATCACGGTGACGGTTTTACCCACGCCGCCTTTTTCATTGGCTACTGCAATCGCTCTGGTTTTCTTGTTGGCCATCTTGCCTCCCTTCTATATTGTTGGTTCTATAAGTTAATCAAGATTGCCTATAGTTGACGGATTCGTAAAAAATACGAATGGTGACTTTTTACGAGTCCATCATAGTTGATCTAAATCTGCCTTGAGCGCACTGATCTTTTCCTGCAGCAATGTCGACGTCGTTTCCATGTCCGCGAGCGCAACCGATACCTTCTCCTTATCCAGCTGCCGGGCATTGACCCGCTCCACCAGATTAGAAAGATCCGCGCCCTGGTGTTGAAACCGCTCAAGCATCTGATTGTACACCGCTTGACCAGCAGCATCGGATAGCTTCAACAAATACTGGAATTTAATATTCTCCTTATAATCTTTAAGATGAAACAAAATCGATCGTTCGGTCTCCCGTTTCATGCGCTTGATGCCTGAAGCCAAGGCCATAAATTTTTCCTGCTGCGCTTTGTCTCCTGTTTTCTTAAATGCTTTTTTAATCAGGTTGATAATCTTGTAGACCCCGAAGCGCATGATCGCTTCGGTTTTGATCTGTGTAGAATAGTGCATGGTCGCCGCAGCCGGCGGCAGAGACAGCTCGGCATTGCCACGAATCCGTTCCAGATCCAAAGCGATGCTGATCCGCGGCCATTGTCGTCTGATAGGAGCGGCACGGTTATCCATGGCCCCCTCATATTGGGCCAGCGCATCATCGATCATGGCACCGTATGGCCCGGCGATTTCATCCAGGGTGTCCAAAAGATGCTTTTCCTGATCCTTGACAAAATGGATCACCTGCGGATTGACGGTTTCGGCCATGGTGGCATCCACGGCCTGTTTAAACTCCTGGAATACCAGGTATAGCGTTTTCCCGAATCCGGCAGTATCCAGGCTTTCATTGTAGCGGTGAAGGTCTGCCTGATAGCTGCGCATAAAGTGAATGATACTGGGCACCGGGCCGTCGCCATGACGGTCAAAAAAACGGTCAACGGCGTTTTTCAGATCCCGTTTGATTTGGGTCACAGCGCCGTCCAGGGTATTTTTTAGCGTGACTTTCAATCGATCCAGACGTCCCCGTTGATGATGGGCACGATCGGCCAGTTCGCGTGCCTCACCGGCATCACGGCCTAAAAGGTCCTGATTAAAACGCACCCAGCCGCCCATTCCAGTGGCGACGATCTCAAGCCGTTCCAGGTTATTCTTGAACAGCAAAGTGCTTCGCTCACCCCTTATTTTTTGTTCCAGGAACCGGTGAAAACGGCTGCGCTGGCCGGTGGTGAAGTCGACCATGTCCGATTCCTGGCACCAATGGTAGTAGCGCTTGCGATCTCTTGCAGAAAGCGTCGCCTCCATCTGGGACATGAGGGTGAACAAGGCTGAAAACGTGAACCACTGCGGATCCGGGCAGATCAACCGCAGATCTGCGTCAATGTTAGTGGCGCTGGCTTCGAGCGCTGATACGGATTCGTGCTCGCTGAGATCGCAATTGATCACAAAGGCCACGGTATCGATAATTCCCATCTTGCGGATCATGGACAAAAAACGGATATCCGCCTGGCGCAGTCCGGTACGGCTGCTGATCACATAAATCGTGAGGTGCGCCATCATCAGATAATCCTGAATCATGGCCATGTGAAGTGGATTGGGAGAGTCGCTGCCCTGGCAATCGGCGATTTCCACACCGGCGCCCAGCCCCGGGTGGTCAATTTCCACCAACACGTCCCTGAGATATACGGCCAGGGCATCGTCACCGACAAAATCACGATGCAGTGGGAATTGCTCACCTTCGAAAACAACCGTCGTGGGATCTTCCCCAACATGCTGCGCGGCGCGCCCAAAGCCTTTCAGGTAGGAGGCCAAGAGTACGCTCCCGGAGCTGCGCGTGTCGTTGACAATCAACTGGTCGGCCGCCAGTTCACCCAGCGCTTTTTCGATTACCCGGCGATCTTCATCGCGTCGGATGTCAAATCCACCATCTTTTTCCGACTGATGATGGGCGGGCAGGAGAACGGCCGCCTCGTTGATATCCTGGTTGACATCTTCCCAGGTTTTAAGATGCAAGGTGGCCCGCAACCGGTCGCCGCTTCTCACCCGCGTGACAATAGACGTCACCACGCCGGCCCCACGCTTGAGATAATCGCCACCAAACAGGGTATTCACAAAAGTGCTCTTGCCTGATTTGATGGCGCCCACCACGGCAATCCGCATGGTCTCTTCGGATAGTTGTTCGGTAAGCGTTTGGCAGGTCTCTTTCCACTGTGAGAGGCCCTGGCCATCAGCGCCGGTGATTTTCTCTGCATCGCCCAGCAGATGCTGCATGTCATCACTGATCTGGGCAAGTTGGTCTTTCAGTTCCTGATAAAAAGGCATGTCGATCGTTTCTTAAAGGTTCGCGATAGCTCCAGCCCCAAATGCCCGTCATGAATCGACAACCAAAATAGTCTGGCGGCCAGGCATCCGCGTGCTGGTCACGGTTTTTTACCTTCAAACGAAACGATTGTCAAAGATTTCCCGCCCCGCCACCATAGGGGTAAGCGAATCAGCCGAAAGAACACAATGGCTTGTAAATCTTACCATTTAATGATATACACGTGTTCTAAACGAATAAGATGGGCGCTTGTGCGACGCTTATCTATCAGTTAAGGAAGACCAAACACATGTCAGAAAAACATCCGGAATGCCCATTGTACAATCCGCTGAACTGCAAGGAGTACTACAATCCCAAGCTCTGTGCGTTCGTCAGAAAGGATAAAGTTTGTCTAAAAAAGAAAAAACCCAAACAAAAACCCAAAAAAGACGAGCCTGAAAAAGTCGAGTCTGAAAAAGAATAGCTAAACGAATACTCACCGCACTGAATCATGGGTGAAAAATGATGTCGCCCCCCTTTCCTTGAAAAAATTTTGTTGACCTGAATCCAACAACGCATCAGGCATGACCGGCCGTATCGGAAAGCAGGGCCGGGTCAATACCAATTCCCTGCATGGCCGCCTCCCAGCGTCTGTCCACCTCCAGTTGGAAAGTAATCTCTTCTGAAAACGGACCGGTAATCCAGGCATTGCTACGAATTTCGCCCTCCAATTGGCCAGGCCCCCAGCCGGCACAGCCCAAAGTGATGATATAATTCGCAGGACCCTGCCGGCCGGCGATTGCTTCCAATATATCCCGCGAATTGCTCAACGCCAGTGCACCGGTAATCATCATACTGCCTTCCCAGCCAAACGGTGCACCATGCAGGATAAACAGTTCGTTGGCGTGTACCGGCCCACCAATGTAGATGGGTATCTTTTCCGCATCAATGGACATGGGTATTTTAAGTTCGTCAAAAATCATCTTCGCGTTAACGTCAGGGTGTACCCGGTTGATCACAACCCCCATCGCACCTTTTGGATTATGCTCGGAAAGACAGGTGACGGTTTGGAAAAAATTGGGGTCTGCCAAGCCGGGCATGGCCATGATAAACTGACCTTTAAACGATTGCCACGTCGGGTCCATATTTTAAGAATCCCCCCTATTCGGGTTTTGTGAAAATTGGGAAAGTGGTTGCGTTTACCTTAACGGTGAACTGTCGCAAAGGCAAGAAAAAGCTTGACTTATCACTATGGGGTTGTTAGGGATATTTCATTATTTACTCTTGGTAAGATTAACATATGAATAGCCGGTTCGTCCTTCTTAGCATTATTAGTCTTATTCTTATCCTCGTAGTGGGTGTACTCATCCGCGACGAGGAACGGGGGCGATAATGGTCTAAGGCAGCCAACCTGGAAAGAAACAAAATCCGTTATCACCCCAAAAGGGATAACGGATTTTTTTTTGGACTTATTCGGAAAGGAAATCGAGCGCATGAAAAGCGACGTCGCTAAACAGGGAATTGAGCGGGCCCCCCACCGGGCGCTGCTCAAAGCCATTGGCTACACCGATACAGAGATCAAACGCCCACTGATCGGCATCGCCAATGCCGTGAATACCGCCATTCCAGGACATGTTCACCTGGACACCCTGGCCCAGGCGGTAAAGGCCGGTATCTACATGGCCGGCGGTACGCCAGTGGAATTCGGCACGATCGGCGTCTGTGATGGTATTGCCATGAATCACACGGGGATGAAATACTCACTGGCCAGTCGGGAATTGATTGCCGATTCCGTTGAAGTCATGGCCACCGGCCATGCCCTGGACGCCATGGTGATGATTCCCAATTGCGACAAGATTGTACCCGGCATGCTCATGGCAGCAGCCCGTCTGGATCTGCCCACCATTTTTGTCAGCGGCGGTCCCATGTTGGCGGGTGAACACCCGGACCAGCCTGGGAAAAAAATTGACCTGATCAGCGTATTTGAAGCGGTCGGTGCCGTAAAGGCCGGAAAAATGGATGCGGACCAACTCACCCGCATTGAAAACGCGGCCTGCCCCACCTGCGGTTCCTGTGCAGGCATGTTTACCGCCAATTCCATGAATTGCTTGACCGAAGTCATCGGCATGGGCCTGCCGGGCAACGGCACCATCCCGGCCGCCTATTCCGCGCGGGTCCGGCTGGCCAAACAGGCCGGCATGCAGATCCTCGATTTATGGCAAAAGCAGATCACCGCCCGCAAAATCATGACCGCCGATGCCTTTCACAACGCCCTGACCGTTGACATGGCCCTTGGATGCTCCACCAATACGGTTCTGCATCTGCCGGCCATCGCTACCGAGGCCGGTGTGGACCTGGATCTGAACATGATCAACGAGATCAGCGGGAAGACCCCGCATATTTGTTCCTTGAGCCCGGGTGGCGCCCATCATATTCAGGACCTGAACCGGGCCGGCGGGATCAGTGCCGTCATGAAAACACTGGCCGATGCCGGACTGATCCGCGGGGCGTGTCAGACTGTCACCGGAAAAACCGTAGCCGAGAACCTAACCGGCGTCATGACCCTTGATCCAGAGGTCATTCGCCCCATGGATCGCCCTTACCATCAGCAAGGGGGACTGGCCGTCCTCTACGGCAACCTGGCCCCCGACGGATGCGTTGTCAAACAATCGGCGGTATTGGAAGAAATGCTGCGCCACGAAGGCCAGGCCAGGGTCTTCGACTCCGAAGAGGATGCTACGGCAGCCATTATGGAGGGACGCATCAACAAAGGTGACGTGATCGTTGTTCGCTATGAAGGCCCCATGGGCGGACCGGGCATGCGTGAAATGCTCACCCCCACCTCAGCCATTGCCGGGATGGAGCTGGATGCCCATGTGGCCCTGATTACCGATGGACGTTTTTCAGGCGGTTCCCGCGGGGCCGCCATCGGCCATATTTCTCCCGAGGCCGCCCAGGGAGGGCCCCTTGGCATCGTCAACGAAGGCGATTTGATTGCCATCGATATTCCGGGCAAAACCATCACCCTGAAACTGTCCGATGAAGAGATCAACGCACGTCTGGCCGCCTGGCAACCACCCGAGCCCAAAATCAAGCAGGGTTACATGGCCCGGTATGCCCGGCAGGTGAGCTCGGCCAGTCAGGGCGCCGTGGTAAGATAAACGAAAAAAACAGAAACGGAACATAAAATGGGAGGCTTGACGCCGTGCCCTGCGCGCATTGTTCGGCTTCCCTCAACTTTTCCGTCCCCTTTTTTTACAAAAAGGAGCTAAATAAAAATGAAACTGACCGGCGCACAGATTCTGATGGAAGTCCTCAAGGAAGAGGGCGTGGATTCAATTTTCGGTTTTCCTGGAGGCGCCACCATCGATCTACACGACACCTTGGTAAAAACCGATCTTCGCCACTATCTGGTTCGCCATGAGCAGGGCGCGGTCCATGCAGCGGATGGCTATGCCCGGGCAAGCGGTAAAGTCGGGGTCTGCATCGTCACGTCCGGTCCGGGGGCCACCAATACCGTAACCGGCATCGCCACGGCATATATGGATTCCATTCCATTGGTGATCATCAGCGGTCAGGTGCCCACCCACCTGATCGGCAACGATGCTTTTCAAGAGGTTGATATTGTTGG
>Ga0272444_10004853_pt1 | contig 11738 bp, 9 predicted proteins | sample SSMForm13_FD_201033 | JGI IMG/M metagenome (GOLD analysis project Ga0272444, IMG submission 201033) | Marine sediment archaeal communities from Little Sippewissett salt marsh, Falmouth, MA, United States - SSM-Form-13 | ecosystem: Environmental > Aquatic > Marine > Wetlands > Sediment ... | reverse complement strand
CGCATGGCCCCTGTCTACTGCCGCTCGACGAAAATCGGATTGGCGAGCAGGCGGCCCATGGGTCCGCCGTCCGCTTCCAGCCGATAGAAGGTCCGCCCCCGCCAGGGACTGCGGTCCGTGAAATCCAATTCCAGCGGGGTTTGGCCCCGGCGGTCCAAAACCACTGCGCCCCCCCGGATCAATCTGACGTGCACATCGCAGCGGCTGCCGTCCTGGGCGCTGATTTTCATGCGAACGATCGGATCGCCCATCGGCGCGAGACACTGACCGGAGAGGGCCGGGGGGTGACCGGCACGGCTCCTTACGTCGAAGCGGTCCAATACGAGCCGCGGTCCCCGGCCCTTGCGCACGGCATAGAACCGTCCCTCGGCCAGGGCGTTCAGAATTTCTTCGGTCGATTTGGCGGTGACCAGAAATACGGTCTGAAACGTATCGATGGGATCGTCGTTGCGGGTGCCGCGAAAATCGGCCCCGGCGATGCCCCAGACGGGCCGCTCCCGTCTGCCGGTGCAAAAATCGTCGAGGATCCGATCCCACTCTTTTGCGGGATCGGTCATGGTGATCCTATCGCCGTAGAGGGCTTCGAACCCGGTATAGCCGGTCGCCCGGATCAAGTCCTGCTGATAATGGGGGGTCTTGAGGATGACCGGACCGAGCCGGACGCCGTCGACCGCATAATTGGATTCGGGGTGGAGCCAGAAGACCAGCCCGCCCCTTTGGCGGACGTAATCGATCAGCTCCTGATAGGGCCGGATGCCCTGATCGCCGTGATAGGGATCGAAGCGGGAGCTCGGAAAGGGATGGTGGTCGATCAAGAGGGCCAAACTCACCACCCCCAAGCATATGCCCGCGATGCGTGGCGGACCTGTTTGCCTGGCCAGATAAATGGACGTCAGCAGGGCCGCCAGAAAGAGGATGCTGCGCGGCAGAAGGCTCTTCGTATAGCGGGTGGAAAACCCCCTGTGCAGCAAGGGCAGGTTGCGATAGTCTGCGGCGGACTGCAGTCCGACCAGAAGCAGTTCCTTGCGGTATCCGTGGGCCGTCAACCCCCGGTCCCAGGGGCTGCCGGCCCAATAATAGAAGGGCGACGATTGGACCCCCGGAATGATCAAGACGTCCCCCTGGCGCCGATTGGCGCGATCGACGGCCGCGAGGAATCTATCCGGCCCGTTTTTGATGACCGATGCGCGTTCTTCCCTGCGTTTGATCAGGTTGCGCAGGGGAAAGAGGCCGTATTCCATCGCCTGCAGGTCGTGATCGGCGGGGATGAGCACTTCCAGACCCTTTTCCCGGGCCATGACCACCAGTTGATCCAGGGAATATTGGCCGGCGCCGTCGAAGGCGGTTTGAACATGGATGATGCCCGGAACCTGACGGTAATTTTCCTGAGCCCAGCCGGGTTCCATCCACAGGGCCAACAACAGAGATGCCACAACAGATAGGCGACGGTTCATTGTGGGATGTGTCCCTCCGGTTTAATCCGGTTCAAGGCTGATCCTGAAGCGACCGGATTGGGTCGAACCTGCAGAATGCCGTCTCCGAGTATGGATGTCGATTCATCTTAATGGAGGCATCGATAGGTTGTCAAAAAAATCGCATTGACATGACGGGAAAAAATTATTTATGTTCATATTTGATTATTTTTGTCAAGTAACTTCAACAGGTTGTTTTTGACCGGGGGCATGCCGGCGGGACGAAGCCGTAACCCGGCAGACGCGCCAGCGGCCCTCTTTGACGCACCTTTTTGAGACTTCAGGGGTAGAAAAATGGTGATGACACGGGAAGAAGAAATGATCCAGGCGGGTTGGGAAAAAATGGGGATCTACGACGAGCCGAAACTCTCGGAACTTGTGGAAATGTACCGTGAGATCGGATTCGAGGTCCATCTCGACCCCTTCGGCTGTGAACAGGGCACCGATTGCCGGGAATGCATGCGCCAGGCGCCGGAAAAATACAAGATCTTATACACCCGGCGCAAGGAGGGTGCCTGATCGGCGCATCCGATCGCAGCGCGTGCAGCGGATTGGACCGTGCAAGCAGCAGGGCTGCCCGCCGCTGTGTTTGTTTGCGGTCCGTCAGACGCGTCCAGCCCTGTTGTGGCACCCTTTTACGGTTGTACAAATGGGTCCGCTTTGCTAAATAGCTGTTTCCAGCGCCCTATAGCAATTTCAGACTAAATCCTCCAGACATCATATGAAAAGGTAATCACCATGCACAAACTACTCACCGACCGGCCCGGACACAAGATGCTGCTGCTCGGCAACGAGGCGATTGCCCGGGGAGCCTTGGAAGCGGGGGTAGGATTCGCCACCACCTATCCCGGAACGCCCTCCTCCGAAATTTCGATGAATTTTTTTCAAATCATGCAGGAAAGCGAACTCTATTTCGAATTCAGCACCAACGAAAAGGTCGCCTTGGAGGTGGCCTGCGCGGCGGCCAATTCGGGAGTGCGCAGCATGTGCATCATGAAACACGTGGGGATGAACGTTGCGGCCGATGCGCTCATGACCCTGGCCTACGTCGGGGTCAAGGGCGGCCTGGTGATCATTTCGGCGGATGATCCCTACATGTTTTCGAGCCAGAATGAGCAGGACAACCGATATTACGGGAAATTGTCCGGGCTGCCGATCGTCGAACCCTCCTCGGTGGCAGAAGCCAGGGAAATGGTCGCATATGCTTATGATCTTTCAGAAGAATTGCACGAGCCCGTGATCTTCCGAACCACCACCCGGCTCAATCATTCCACCGCACCCGTAACCCTCGGCCGGCTGCGCTCACCGCAGACCCGGGGCGATTTCGTCAAAGATCCCTTCAATTATGTGACCGTGCCGGCGGTGTCCCGCAGGCTGCACGTCAAGCTGCTCGAAAATATCGCCCGGGCCGAAGAAAAGTCCGACGGCAGTCCCTATAATGTGATCCGGGGCGACGGGCCGTTGGGGGTCATCTGCAACGGGGTCAGCTTCAACTACGTGGCGGATGCGGTTGCGGATCTAAAGATCGAGGACAGGGTCAAGATATTGCGGATCGGGTTTTCCCATCCCATGCCGGCGGATTTGATCAAGCAATTTTTGGCCGGATGCGACCGCGTTCTGATCGTCGAAGAGGGTGAGCCTTACATGGAAGAGGCGGTCAAGGCCATTGCCCAAGAGGCCGGCATGGTGCTTCCCATCAAAGGCAAGGCCGAGCATCTCTTCTCGCGCCTGTATGAATTCGATCCGGCCTTGGTCAGACGATGCATTGCCGATTACTTCGATCTCGACCATGTGCCGTCCGTCATGCTCGATCTTTCCGATCTTCCGGAGATCCCCCAGCGCCCCCCCAATCTGTGCGCCGGCTGTTCCCACCGGGCCACCTACTATATCGTCAATCAAGCGGCCCAAGGCATGGAAACCATTTGTCCCACCGATATCGGCTGCTATACCCTCGGATTTCTGCCGCCCCTTTCGACGGGTGACTTTCTGATCTGTATGGGATCTTCGGTGGGAACAGCCTGCGGTTTTTCCAAAGTGACCGGCAAGAAGGTCATCTCGTTCATCGGAGATTCCACCTTTTTTCATTCGGGCATTCCCGGTTTGATCAATGCCGTCTTCAATCATCATGATTTTACCCTGGTGATTCTGGACAACGGCATCACCGCCATGACCGGGCATCAACCCCATCCGGGGGTCGATATGACCCAGTTCAACTGCGACGGCTATGGCCGGGTCTCCATCGAGAGTCTGGTCAAGGCCATCGGAGTGCCCCATGTGGCCGTGATCCAGCCTTATAAAATCAAGAAAAGCATCGCGGCCGTGCGAGAGGCCCTCAACTTCAAAGGGGTTTCGGTGGTCATCGCCCAGGAGGCCTGCGCGCTGTTTGCCAAGGGCCTCAAAAAAACGCCGGGGCGGGCCTTTTATGTCAGCGACGCCTGCCGCAATCACCGGGACTGCATCAACGATCTTGCCTGCCCGGCGTTTTATATCCAAGACGACGGGGTGCAGATCGATGCCCACATGTGCGTGGGATGCGCCGTTTGCGCCCAGATTTGCCCTGAAAATGCGATTCGACCGGTGAAAAGCCGTTGATGATCGTCAATACGAAACCGCAATAGGACACACACATGGATACCACCAGATTGATTATCGTTGCCGTGGGAGGGCAGGGCAATTTACTGTCCTCGCGGGTGCTCGGCGAAGCGGCGCTGCTGTCGGATGTTCCGGTGCGGATGAGCGAAATTCACGGCATGGCCCAGCGGGGCGGCGTCGTGGAATCCGCCATGGTTTTCGGCGACGCCCACAGCACCATCATATCCGACGGCGAGGCCGATATTCTCGTCGGTTTCGAACCCTCCGAGACCCTGCGGGCCCTGGCCAGATGCAAGGCCGATACCGTAGTCGTCACCAACACGGCCCCGCTGCCGCCGTTTACGGTGGCCATAGGAAAGGGTGTTTACCCGGATTTGGCGGTCATATCGAAGCTCATCCGGGCCAAAACGGCCCGCTTGATCGCTTTCGACGCGGTCGCTCTGGCCGAGAAGGCCGGCAATGTCATGGCAGTAAATATGGTGCTGCTGGGGGCCTTGATCCGCACCGCCATCCTGCCCCTGACGGAAGAAAGCGTCAAAACGGCCATCCGAACCCGTACCAAGGAAGCCTTCGTCGACGTCAATTTAAAAGCATTCGACCTGGGGTTCGACGCGGCACGGTAGACCGCCCGGGCATTTATAGATTCCGGAAGCGGTCACTCGACCAGTTCGATCAACTCGGCCTGAAGGGTCTTGCCGTCGACCCGGATGTGTGCAACGCCGGGGTGCGTGCCGAAGCGTGGATGGCTGGCGCTGCCGGGGTTCAGAAACAGGACGCCGTTGTCTTGGCGCAGGGCCGGTCGATGGGAATGACCGTAGACAACGGCCTGAAAGCCCCCCGCCAAAGGATCCAGGTCCAAAGTGTATCGGTCGTGTACAACGACTATCGTCGCGTCGCCCGCCTGGACCATCTCGATCGGAGAGAGCCGTTGCGCCCACGGACCCCGATCCATGTTGCCCCTTACGGCGACGACCGGGGCAATTTCCTCCAATGCTTGCAGCACCTCCGGCCGGTCGATATCGCCGGCGTGGAGGATCAGGTCTACCTTTTGAAGGGCCTCTAATGCCGCCGAAGGCAGGGTGCCGTGGGTGTCCGAGATGACACCGATCAGCGGGCTGCGGTGGTCCTTGAACTTCATCTCAGGTGATCGGCAGATATTTTTCGATTTCATAGCGGCTGACATGGGTCCGGTAGCGGTCCCATTCTATTTTTTTGTTTTGGACGAATTTTCTGAAGATATGGTCGCCCAAAGCCTTTCTGACCAGCTGTGAATTTTCGACCTCCAGGATCGCTTCGTAAAGATTGCCGGGCAGGGTCTTGATGCCGCGAGCCTCTTTTTGACCTTCGGACATTTCGTAGATATCCTCTTCGATGGGATCCGGAAGTTCATAGCCCTTTTCGATGCCCTCCAGACCCGCGGCCAGCATGACCGCAAAGGCCAGGTAGGGATTGCAGGCCGGATCGGGAGCCCGAAATTCGATGCGGGTGGCGGTTGCCTTGCCCGGTTTGTACATGGGAACCCGGACCATGGCGCTGCGGTTGCGCCGAGCCCAGGAAATATAGACCGGCGCCTCGTAGCCGGGAACCAGTCGTTTGTAGGAGTTGACCCACTGATTGGTAACGGCCGTGATTTCCCGGGCGTGGGCCATGATGCCGGCAATGTATCCTTTGGCCATTTGTGACAAGTGATGGGGATCTTGGGCGTCGAAAAACAGATTGTCATCGCCCTTGAAAAGAGATTGATGGACATGCATACCGCTGCCGTTCTCGCCAAAGATCGGCTTGGGCATGAAGGTGGCATAGCAGCCGTGTTGACGGGCGACCTCTTTGACGACGATGCGGTAGGTCATGGTGTTATCGGACATGGTCAGGGCATCCCTGTAACGCAAATCGATTTCGTGTTGACTGGGCGCCACTTCATGATGGCTGTATTCGACGTCGATGCCCATTGCCTGGAGAGCGAAAATGGTCTCCCGGCGCAAATCCGAGGCCATGTCCAGAGGTCTGCTGTCGAAATAACCGCCCTGGTCCAGGGGTTCCGGCTCCTTTTCATTGTTGAAGTAAAAATACTCCAACTCGGGTCCCACATAGAAGGTGTACCCTTTCGCCTCGATTTGCGCGAGCAGACGCTTGAGCACGTAGCGCGGATCTCCCTCATAAGGGGAGTGATCCGGATTGACCACATCGCACAACATGCGTGCCACCGGGCGGTCGGACGGCCGCCAGGGCAGCAGGCAAAAGGTCGTCGGATCCGGCAGGGCCACCATATCGCTCTCTTCGATGCGGGCGAATCCTTCGATGGAGGAGCCGTCGAATCCCATCCCCTCGGCCATGCCGACTTCCAGTTCCGGCAGTGTCACGGCAAAACTTTTCAGCATGCCGAGAACATCGGTGAACCAGAATTGGATGAAGCTGACATTTTTTTCATGGGCGATCCGCAGCACCTCTTCTTTGGTCAAAGAAGCCGCATCAGGCATGATCATACCTCCTTGTCGTTAAAACGGTTGTGGGAAGTTCTTGGCCTTATCAGAACCCAGAGGGGAATACAACCGCAAATCCGAGCCAGGGGCGGTGAACGGCCATTCGGCCCCCATCACCCTTCGATCCCCAGGTTGTGTCTCATTTTGATCCACCTCAAACAGGATGGCCATTGCGCTTCGAGCGGTGCGTTCGGATCGGCGGTCATCCCGCCGGCAGAGCTGCGGTTTGGGCTTACCAGGGCATCTGGAAATAGTCGTTGACCTGCGGGCCGCTGCTTTCTATTCTGGTTCAAACCATTTCCCGCATAAGACTCGGATCACCGGCGCCATCGACCCTCGTCGTCATTTTATAAAGGCTCAACGCATACGAAAGGCGGACTTCCCATGAAACAAGAAGATTTTGCGGGTATTTTCCCCTATTTGGTCACTCCCCTGAACGATAAAGGACGTCTCGAAGAGGAGGTTTTGGCCGCCCTGGTGGACCACTTGATCCAAAAAGGCGTACACGGCCTGACGCCTTTGGGAAGCACGGGCGAGGGGGCCTATCTGGACTGGCCCACGAAGCGTCGGGTGGTGGAGATCGTGGTCGCCGCCGCACAGGGCCGGGTTCCGGTAGTCGCCGGCGTCAACAATCTGACCACCGACGGCGCCGTTCGTGAGGCCGCCGCCATTGAGCAACTGGGGGTGGACGGCCTTCTGGCGGTGCTGCCGACCTATTTCAACCTGGCCGACCAGCAGGTGGTCGAGCATTTCAGGGCCGTCGCACGGTCGGTGGCATGCCCCGTGACCCTGTATACCAATCCAAAATTCGCCAGTTGGGATTTTACGCCGGACATGCTCATCCAGTTGGTCGAAGAGCCCAATGTCCGTTATCTGAAAGATGCATCGGGCAATATCGGCAAATTGATGTCGATTCATACGGCCCTGGGCGATCGGATCAAGATTTTCAGCGCCACCGCCCATGTCCCGCTGTTCGTCTTCATGCTCGGAGGGGTGGGCTGGATGTCCGGGCCGGCCTGCCTGATACCGACCCAAAGCATCGCATTATACGATCTTGCGCGAAACCAAAAATGGCCGGAGGCGTTGGCGCTGCAAAAGCGCCTGTGGCCTCTGAACGTTGCCTTTCAGCGCTATTCTCTGGCCGCCTGCGTCAAGGCCGGCCTGGAGATGCAGGGCTTTGCGGTCGGCGCTCCAATGCCGCCTCAGAAATGCCTCGATTCACAGGGTCGCGCGGCGGTGCGCAGCATCTTGGAGCGTGCCGGCGCACTCTGAACGGACGGCGTTAATATTTATAGTGCTCGGAATAGTAGTCCAGAATCCGGCTTTCCATGTTGAAAATATAAGCCATCAGGGCCGATCGGATCCACATGCCGTTTCTCTCCTGACGCCAGTAAATGGCGCGCCTGTCTAAATCAATGCGGGGGTCGAGCTCGTCCCGGCGGGGCAGCGGATGCATGATGATCGCCGCCGGCTTCATTTCCTGGACGTCTTCGAGGGTCAATTTGAAAGGTCCGTAATCGATTTCGGAGGATTTGATGGCACCGTCGTATTCATCCTGAATGCGGGTGACGTAGAAGGCGTCGGCCTCTTTGATGATTTCCCTGAAATCGGTGGTTTCGGCATATGGCGTCTTTTTGCGGTCGAGCCATGAGCGTATGTCGTCCCTGATGCTCAGCTCGGCGGGAGAGACGAAGGTGATCTTGATGTTGTCGTAAAGGGCCAGCAATTTGACCAGTGATCGCACGGTCCGGCCCCGGGCCACGTCTCCGATGAAGGCCACGTGGATACCCTCGATGCCCCCCTGGCGCTCTTCGAAGGAGCGCTGCAAGGTATAGACGTCCAGCAGGGCCTGGGTCGGATGTTCGTCGGAGCCGGCTCCGCCGCTGATCACCGGAATCGGCCGGGGCGTATCGTTGAGCATATAGGCCGCTTTTTCGGCCAGCCCGCCCTCATGGTGGCGCATGATGATCAAATCGAAATAGCTCGAGAAGGTGCGCACGCCGTCCATTTCACTTTCACCCTTGTAAAATGAAGAGATATTCGGATCGCGGACCTCGCCGTAATCCATGCCCAGATATTGGCAGGCGCGCACAAAGGAGAGAAAGGTCCGTGTGGAGGGCTGGGTAAAATAGAGCATGGCCGATTTGTGGGAAAGCAGGCTGTGCAAAAAATCAATACCCTCACGGGACTTGGCGATTTTTCTAAGCTGTGTCGCCAGGCGGCACAAAAAATCCAGCACCTGACGGTCGAACTGTTCGGCAAAAATCACATGGAAGATTTTTTCACTTCGCATCAACAGCGTGACTTTTTCTTTTTTGGGCCTGGAGGTCTTCCCGGCGTACTTGAAGGGCATGTCGGCTCCTTGCGGCTGCTGTTTATCGGGAAAAAGGGCGGATTAGATTTTTTTTGCAGCATTAAAATTTATTTGGAAAAGCGCCGCTGCACACGGCCTTCGATCTCGCTCGCGGTTATACTGATGACCGGATCTTGTTACGACGTTACGGTTTGCTATGGTGGAGAAAAGAATCACTTGGAAAACCGACGTTAAGGCATAAATACGCCCAGAAAGCGGATCGTGTCAAGAATCGATTTTGGCCTGCGGGAGGGGGGGCGGTTTTTTGGGGTTCTGTTTCTCCTCTTCACAATAGACCGCGGCGAATTTTGCACGTTTACAATCGGAAGGCTCGTCGGCCGCCCGCCAATGTTCGAAACCGTTGTTTCAGGCCGGCATGATCTTTGTTTTGCCCTCCCATCCCCTGATGGGAACGGCGCGCAGTTCGGTCAGGAAGATGCGGCAAAGGTCGCGGGAAATCCGATGGGTGTAAATTTCGCCGTCGGGCGCGGCGCCCCTGATGAGGCCGTCGTAGAAAAATCCCGCCAGAAGGTCGCGGCCTAAAGCCTTACGGTCGGCTGGGGGGCTCCAATTCAAGGCGGACCGGGCGGGGGACGGCAGGGATTCCCCCCGGTCGATCACATGTTTGATGAAGTTGAGGATGCGTCCCAGTCTGAGCAGGGTAGCCGCTTCCCTGCGGCTGGTGGTGTGATGCAGCGGCAGGGCGCTGGATCGCATCAGCATCGGATGGACGGGCAGCAGATGCGACGCCCGGCACAGATCATAATCGAGGCTGCCCGGCGCCGGATAGAAAATCGATACGGCGGCCATGACCCGCCGCCTGGCGAGGAAAATCAGATCTCGAATGGAATCCAGCGCTTTTTGGTGGGGTGCGCCCGCGATGACGTAGCCCACGGCTGTCAGACCGGATTTTTCCGCCAGCCGCAGCACCAGATCGAAGTCTCGGCTTACATCCGGACGCCGGAATCGTCTCAACTGCTCGGGCGCAGTGGTTGCCAGAGCGAGGTTCAGGGTTTTGAACCCGGCCTGGCCCATGGATCGAATGGTCTCCTCGTCCAGGGAGGGCGGAAACAGGCCGTTCATCGCTCTGAGCTCCGGTCCCTTTCCGTTGAAGCGCCGTATCATGCCCGCTAGCAATTGGAGAAACCAGCTGCGGTCCAGGGCCAGGTTTTCATCTTCGAAATCGATGAAACCGACCTCCCGAGCGGCGACGGCGGCGTCGATTTCCGTCAGCACCGCGGAGACCGGCCGCCGACGGTAGGTCAGGTAAGATGAAGCGCCCACGGCGCAATAGCTGCACCTCATGGGGCATCCCCGGCTGGTGCTGATGACGATTGAGGCCCGCCCGCGGCGGCGATAAAAGCGGTGATCGATCACATCATCGGCCGGCGGCGGAATGCGGGTAGGATCGTGTTCGATGGCCGGTTCGCTGATGTGGATCGAACCGTCCGGACGCCGGTATCCGATGCCGGGAACCGCAGACACCGGCCGGCCGGATTTCACGGCGCGGGCCAAAGCCGGCAGCGACACCTCTCCTTCCCCCCGCAGCACATAGTCCACCGCCGGGCAGGCCATGACCTGTCTCGGCAGCATCGTGGGATGATGCCCCCCCAGCACGGTCCGGCAATCGGGCCGGACGGATTTGACCGCTCGCGCCGTCTCCAGAGCCTCTTCGATGTAGGGGGTAAAGAGGGCCGAAATGCCGATCAGAAAGGCGTTCGATTTTCGGGCGATGCGGCCGATATGCTCAAAACTGTAGCCGAAATGCTTGAAGCGATGAAACAGGCCGAAGGGAGAACGGTCCGCCTGACCGTAATAGGGGTCGAGGTGGTGCATTTCCGGCGGCCGGTCAATGGTGCGGGCTTTGGCGGTGGCCAGGGCGTCGAAGACGGCCACCGAAAACCCCTCATCCATGAGGGTGCGGGCGATGCATGCCAAACCATAGGGGATGGTTCTTTTGGCGGTCAGGTAAAAATCCCTGATGGGCGGCTGTATGAGGAGGATATCGGGCATCCGTCGTGTCCATTTCGGGGCGCTGGTTTGGTGCGCGGTTTCGATGGCACCGTTCGATGAGGACGAACCTATACAACATCCGATGGAAAGACAATCCCCAAAAAAAGACGATGACCCCATGACGGTGCCGGATGAGCCGATGGTTGACAGGGCAGGGGGCCCGGTTTATGGTAGGCGCAACGCGGGAAACCGGACACAAGGTCGTTTCGTTTGGCTGATGGGGCCGCACAATTTCCGCGTAAAATCGTTCTCCGGCTGGACCCAGCCGACCTGCTTCCCAAACGAGGGTCAACAGACCCTCCGGGTCTGCATCCGGACAAGATAAAATGAAACAACCCATAGTACTGGTGATTGGCGGGGCGGGATATATCGGGTCCCACATGGTCAAGGAGCTGCTGCAGGCGGGAAGCCGGGTGGTGACCCTTGACGATCTGAGCAGCGGGCACCGTTCGCTTCTGCCGGGGGGGGAGTTCATCGAAGGCCGCCTGGGCGACCGAACAGTGCTCGACCGCATATTCTCTGCCCGGCGCATCGATGCCGTCATGCATTTTGCCGCCTATTCCCTGGTCGGCGAGTCGATGGCCGATCCATTGAAATACTACCGCAACAATGTGTCCGAGACGGTGGAACTGCTGTCGGCCATGGCCGCCCATAAGGTGCGTCGGTTTATCTTCTCCTCGAGTGCGGCGGTTTACGGCGAACCCATCCAGACCCCCATCGCGGAGGACCATCCCTGCAACCCAACGAATCCCTACGGCATGACGAAACTCGCCGTAGAGGGAATGCTGCAGGCCTGCGCCGCCGCCTGGGATTTGAAATTCTTCAGCC
>Ga0272444_10004852_pt1 | contig 11739 bp, 13 predicted proteins | sample SSMForm13_FD_201033 | JGI IMG/M metagenome (GOLD analysis project Ga0272444, IMG submission 201033) | Marine sediment archaeal communities from Little Sippewissett salt marsh, Falmouth, MA, United States - SSM-Form-13 | ecosystem: Environmental > Aquatic > Marine > Wetlands > Sediment ... | reverse complement strand
TTTTCCAGCGTGATAGCCTCCTTCTTTGGCGTGCGCAGCAATGACAAACGCGAACGCGATTTCTCCCAGGGACGTGCGCGTGACTTTATTATTGTCGGGCTGCTGCTGACCGTCGTGTTCGTGCTGCTGGTATGGGGCTTGGTGTCACTGGTGATGCGTTTGGCGGTCTAGCCGGGCGCGCGGCATAAAAAACCGCTCCGGCAGGAGCGGTTTTCTTTATTTCGAGGCCGGGCCAAAGATCAGGCGATGGCGTAAACCGAGCGCTGCGGGGAGGTGATCCTGCCCTGACGCTTGAGATAGGCCAGGGTCTGACTGAGGTTGTTGGCAACGATGCCTGCGTTGGCCAGTTCCGCCTGGATCTCACGGGTGCTGAGTTGCTTTTTCTTCTGCAGGATATCCATCACCGCGCTGCTGATATTGACGCCGCCGCGACCGCGGCCGCTGCTGCCCTTGCCACGCAGCTTGCGGATCTTGCTGTCGATCGCCGCCAGTTCCTTGCGTTGCTTGACGACCAGCGCACGACGCTCTTCACGCAGTGCGTCGAGTTGCGCGCGCTCTGCCTCGCGCTCTTTCTCCTGTTCTTCCGCCTGGCGCGCCTTGGCCATTTCGAACAATTCGTCAGACGACAGTTGATCAACGGGCTTCTTTTTTGCCATTTAGTATTCTCCGTAAATTGGCAGTATGCGACATGCGCAAAAATCAAAATAGATACGCATGTTTTAACTTGTAGATTTTAAGTTGCGCGGATTATATCGGATGCGAAGTTTATTGTGAAAGTCTTTTGACGGACAGTGCTGGGCCTGTCGTTGTCGTACTGATACAAAAAGGCGCTTGATTCAGCTCCAGAGGTTTCTTGAATAAAGAAATTAGTTCCCGGGGATTGCGGAAAGTTCAGATTTGTTGGATCGAGTATGTGTCCGCAAGGTACTCACACACTTCCACGTGCGTGCCGGAGAAGCAGATGCGATCCTTCTTCTGCTCGAGTTGATAGCTATACATCGAGTCGTAATAGTCGCTGAGCAGGGCACCGATCCAGTCACGGTGCCGTTCCACCTCGCCGCTTTGCCGGTGCGCCTGCAAGGCCTCATTGAGCTGGGTGCCGATGGCCTGGTAGTTGACTCCGCCGAGGCGCTTGCGGATGCGGTAAAGGCTGTTGTGCAGATACTCGGCCCAGGCCTCGAAGCCGGCGGTCTCGCCGAGCAACTCGGTGTATTCGGCCAGGGCGTCGTGCACGTATTCCTGCAGGGTGACCTCGACACGCTCGTCCAGCGAGGCCTCCAGGACCACCACCGGCGCCTGGCTCAGGGGTTCGAAAAAACTCATCGGCATGTGCCGGGCACCGATGTTGCGGCTCTCGTCCTCGGTCGCGAACCAGGGGTTGCCGCGATGCAGCAGTTGCAGCACCGCGACCGAAAGCGCGTTTTCGAAACTGATCTGCGCTGGCTGCGGGGTGGCGTGCCGGCCGAAGGCCGAGCCACGGTGCCAGGCCAGTTTCTCCAGGTCGAGATGCGGACTGAGCCGGTGCAGCAGGCGGGTCTTGCCCACGCCGGTGCGGCCGCCGATCACCACCGGCCGGATCTGTGGTGAGTTCACTTCCAGTTGCTCGAGCAGAAACCGCCGCAGTGCCTTGTAGCCGCCACGTACCCGCGGATAGGCGATGCCGGTCTGCTCGAACAGCCACTGCTGCGAGATCTTCGAACGCATGCCGCCACGGAAGCAATACAACACGCCGTCAGGGTGTTGTTGTGCGAAGCCCTGCCAGCCCTTGATGCGCTGCTGCTTGGTGGCGCCGCTGACCAGCTCGATGCCCAGTTCGATCGCCGCATCCTGGCCCAGGTCCTTGTAGGTGCGGCCGATCTGGTGACGTTCCTGGTCATCGATCAGGGGGCGATTGCACGATTGGGGGAAGGCACCTTCGTTGAACTCGACCGGTGCACGCACGTCGAGCAGGGGGACATCGTTGAGAAACAGCGACAGCAGGTCGTCGACTTCGGGCAGGTTCGGATCAAACTCCACGGAAAGCGGTCTCGTCGGATTGCAGGGGGGCGCGCAGGCTGCGCCGCGTGAGAAGTGTATCATTGCCCGCGTTTGATGCAGTGGAGACAGCTTGCAGATGGGCGGTGAGCGCCGCTTCGGCGGTATCGAGAGACTTTACGGCAGCTTCGGCGCGACCCGCATCGCGCAGGCGCACGTTGTGGTGGTCGGCGTCGGCGGAGTCGGCTCCTGGGCGGTCGAAGCCTTGGCACGCAGCGGCGTGGGTCGCTTGACCCTGATCGATCTCGACCATGTGGCCGAGTCCAACATCAATCGCCAGTTGCCGGCGCTCGAGGACACGCTGGGAGCGGCCAAGGTGGCGGTGCTTGCACAGCGGGTGCGGCTGATCAATCCGCATTGCCAGGTGAGCGCCGTGGAGGAGTTCGTGCAGGCCGATAATCTCGCGCAACTGATCCCCGCGGATGCGGCCTGGGTGCTCGACTGCATCGACAGCTACCGCACCAAGGCCGCGATGATCGCCTTTTGCCGGCGTCGCAAGCAGTCGATCGTGACGGCGGGAGGCGCCGGCGGCCAGCTGGACCCGAGCCGTGTGCGGGTGAGCGATCTGCGCAAGACCGAGCAGGATGCGCTGCTGGCACGCACCCGTCGCCTGCTGCGTCAGGACTTCGGCTTTCCCAGCAACCCCAAACGCAGTTTCGGTGTGCCCGCGGTGTGGTCGGATGAACCGGTGAGGGATGCGCAGGGTTGCGAGATACAGCAGGATGGTTCGCTCAACTGCGCCGGTTACGGTGCCTGCATGCCGGTCACCGCGAGCTTCGGCCTGGCGGCTGCCGCCCATGTGCTACGCGATATCGCCGGAGTGTGAACATGTTGACGCGTGACTATCCCGAGAGCTATCGAAAGATCGTCGAACAGCTGGATTTGCGCGAAGGCCTGGCCTTTACCCAGCACTGGTCGGCGGAGGCCGATTTTCTGCAACTGTTGATCGACGATTGCCACGTGAGCAGGCCAGACATGGTGCTCGAATGCAGCAGCGGGCTGAGCACCCTGGTGCTGGCGCGCTGCTGCCAGATCGCCGGGCGGGGTCGCGTGCTCAGCCTGGAGAACGGGCCCGAGTATGCGCAGGCCACGCGTGATGCCTTGCGCCAATACCGGCTGGATGACTGGGCCGAGGTGATCGATGCGCCCCTGATCGATACCCCGCTCGCAGACCAGGCCTTCCAGTGGTACGACCTGCAGCAATTGCCCGCACTGCAGGTCGACATGCTGGTGATCGACGGGCCGCCGGGATTCCTGCAACCGCGTTCGCGTTATCCGGCCTTGCCCTTGCTGTACACCCGTCTGGGCAAGGGCTGCCGGGTGTTTCTCGACGATGCGGCGCGCGAGGACGAGCGCCTGCTGGTGGCCCAGTGGCTGGCGCAGTATCCGACACTACGCCATGACTTTATCGACACCCGGCGCGGTTGCTCGCTGATCACCCTGGGGGACTGATTCAGGTTTCGGCAGAGCTGTTGTAGCGGGTGTCGAACTCCGACAGCGCAGCGTCCAGATCGCCTTGTGCGCCGATCGCCTGCCAGAAACGCCGGAAGTCGTCCGCCGCCGTTTCCAGCCTGGCGCTCATCTGTTGCGGCTTGTCGCGCAAAAACAGCGCGATGTTGCTCTCGATCGTCTCCAGGTAATCCTCGGCGACGGCGCGGTTGGACAGGCCGCTGTCTGCGCCGAGCAGGATGCCCTCACGGTAGGCGCGCATGATGCCGAAACCGGCGCGGCGTTCGAAACTGGCAGCGGTGGCAGCGCGCTCGCGGCGCAGGTGCACGTAGAAGGCGTCTTTGCCGTAGCGTTGCTCGAGACGCCCGAGCAGCCACGACAGGCGGTTGTCCGCCTCGATATGCGCAGGTGGATAATCGAGCCGCGACGCACCGAGCAGATGCGCGCGCGACTCGTGCGCAGCCGTGTAGTTGTCGATGTGCTGACAGGCCTGGATCCAGGTGGTGGAGCCGCAACGGCCGCTGTTGAGGACGAAGATGTTCATGCGCTGCCAGGCCGGCGCGACAGGCGCCGCCTCGATCGGTCGGGAGTGTTTGCAGGTACCTGCAGTATTTACCCTAGGGTACCTTGTAATTGTCCTGGGTCATCAGATCGATACCGCACTGCAGGTTCGATATCCAGGCGATGAATTCCTCGATGGCCTTGCCCGCCATCGGCCGGCCGTGCTGCGGCACGATCATGTCGATATCCAGCCCGGACACCATGTTGGCCCACAGCCGGCACACCTTGTTGCTGTTCATGTAGCGCTTGTGGAAGCCTTCCATCGCCGGCAGCAGTTCGGACAGTCTCTTCGCCGGCTTGTCCAGGGTGTCGGTGTCGGTCCACAGGTTGGCGCCCATGTCGCCGGAGAACAGGATCTTCGAGCGCGGGTCGTAGAACTGGAAATTGCCCTCGGCATGCAGGAAGTGCGCGGGCAGGGCCTTGAGATGGATGTTGCCCAGTTGCAGATTGGTACCTTCGTCCGGCATGGCAATCACCCGGCCCTGCAGCTTGCCCGGTCGGGTGAAGTGCGGGATGAAGCGCTCCCACAGCTGCGGTACGACCACCTTGCAGCTGGTGCCGACCAGCCACTTGTGGATGGAGGCGACGATGTCCGGGTCCTGGTGCGAGGCAACCACGTAGTCGAGGTTTTTGACGTTCATGTACTTGGCGATGCCCAGGTACAGGTCTGTGTAGGTGAGCTCGCCACCCGGGTCGATCAGCGCCGCGTGGTCCGCGTCGAAGATCAGGAACTGGTTGGCCTGGACCGCCTCGCCGCTGACCAGGTCGCGGAAAGCCACGCAGATGTGCTCGCCGTCGTTGTACAGTTCTACCGCCATACTTGAATTCCCCTCTGACCTAAAGCTCCGCAGGCTAAGACGTAAAGCGTGTCGGACACTTGATGCAGGTCAGTTTATCCGGAAACCCGGCCGGGGAAGTAGCCGGTTTGAGGATCAGTCCTCGTCCAGGCCGCCCAGTGCCTCGATCAGCGCGGGGAAGAAATGCCCCAGTTCCATCGCCATCAGGGTGAAGTCGGCATCGAAGCGCGCCGCGGCATCATCCGCATCCACCTCGGCGGCTTCCTCCATCACCAGGTCGAGAAAGCGCAGGCGCTTGATCGACAGGTCGTCGCACAGCAGGCAACCGATGCGCTCGTTCCATTCGACCGCCAGCTTGGTGACCTGCTTGCCCGCATCCAGGTGGGTCTGCACCTCGTCACCGGCCAGGTCGACCTTGCGCGCTCGGATCACCGCACCGTTCTCCACCGGCTCTTTCAGCTCGCACTCGTCGCCGGCGACGAAGTTCGCCGGCAGCGTGCCCTCGACCCAGCGGGTCATGCTCATCGCCGGAGCATTGTTCACCGCCAGCGGCACCACCTTCAGCGAACCGAGCGTCTCGCGCAGCACGCTGAGCATTTCTTCGGCCTTTTTCGGCGTGGCGCTGTCGATCACCACCCAGCCGGCCTTGGGGTCGATATAGGCATACAGGTGGTGGGAGCGGGTGAAGGCGCGCGGCAGCAGGTCGATGACGATCTCGTCCTTGAGACGGGTCTTCTCCTTACGGCCGACCGGGCGCGCCTCGGCGGCCTCGATCTGCTCGACCTTCTCGGCCAGTGCCTCGCGGATCACCGCGGCCGGCAGCAGCCGGTCCTCGCGGCGCAGGCAGATCATCAGGCGGCCGTTGGCGGCGTGCACCAGCAGCTCGCTGTGTTTGCCCAGCGGCGGTGCCCAGCCGAGCGAGTGGGTATCCAGGCCGCCACAGGGTTTGAAGGATTTTTCATTCAGCGCCTTGTTGAGCGCCTCGGCATCCAGGTCGAAGGATTCGGTGAGTCGATACAGCTGGATATTGCGAAACCACATGAGAAATCCCGGGTGCCAAAAAAGGCCGGCGATTATGGCCAAAGGAGAAGCGGTGAGCAATCGGCTACAATGCGCGCCCCGTTTTTCTGCCACAGGATGCGCCGTGTTTATTGCCGGACAACGCTGGATGAGTGAGGCCGAGCCCGATATCGGTCTGGGCAGCATCGTCGAAACCGACGGTCGCATGGTCAAGGTGGCCTTTCCCGCCAGCGGCGAGGAGCGCACCTATGCGCAGCAGAGCGCGCCGCTGAGCCGGGTCAGTTTCGGCAACGGCGAGACCATCGAGGACCAGAACGGGCATTTCCTCTTGGTCGAACAAGTCCACGAGATCGATGGCCTGCTGATTTACCGCTGCCAGGATGCGAACGGCGAGACGGTCGAGTTGCCCGAGCAGTTGCTCAACGATCGTATGCGCCTGAACCGTCCGCAGGACAAGCTGCTGGCGCGGCGCATCGACCCGGACATCTGGTTCAGCCTGCGCTACCAGACCTGGATGAAGAGCGCCGAGAACTGGCGCTCGCCTGTGTTCGGCCTGGGCGGGCCGCGCGTCGACCTGATCCCGCACCAGCTGTATATCGCGCACGAGGTCGCCTCGCGCCAGGCGCCGCGCGTGCTGCTGGCCGACGAGGTAGGCCTGGGCAAGACCATCGAGGCCGGCCTGATCATGCACCGCCTGATGCTCTCCGAGCGGGTGCGGCGGGTGCTGATCGTGGTGCCCGAGGCGCTGATCTACCAGTGGCTGGTGGAGATGCTGCGCCGCTTCAACCTGCGTTTTTCGATCTTCGACGACGAGCGTTTTCTCAACAGCGACGATGCCAACCCCTTCCACGGCGAGCAGCGCGTGCTGTGCAGCCTGGAATTCCTCACCGGCGCCTCCGAGGTGGCGCGCGCCGCGCTGGAGGGCGACTGGGACCTGCTGGTGGTCGACGAGGCACACCACCTGGAATGGACCCCGGACGAGGCCAGCCTAAGCTACGAGCTGGTCGAGGCGCTGGCCGGTATGACCCCGGGCGTGCTGCTGCTCACCGCCACCCCGGAACAGCTCGGCCGCGCAGGTCACTTCGCGCGCCTGCGCCTGCTCGATCCGCAACGCTTCCACAGCTATGAGGCGTTCATCGAGGAGGAAAAGCACTACGAGCCGATCGCCAGGCTGGCCGCGCACCTGCTCGAAGGTGGTGAACTGGGTGATGAGGACAAGAGCCTGCTGGGCGAGTTGCTCGGCGAGGTGAACCTGGACGACAAGGACGAGGTGATCGAACACCTGGTCGACCGCCACGGCACCGGCCGGGTACTGCTGCGCAACACCCGGCACGCGATCAAGGGCTTTCCGGGGCGCGAATCGTTCGGCTATCCGCTGCCGCTGCCCGATGACTACAAGAAGGTCACCGCCGATGTGACCCCTGAGACCAACTACCCGCGCAAGTGGAGCCGGGTCGACCCGCGCGTGCCCTGGCTGGTGGACAAGCTGCGCGAGCTGGCGCCGGCCAAGGTGCTGGTGATCTGCGCGCACGCCAAGACGGTGATCGGCCTGCGCGAACAGCTGTTCGAGAAGGAAGGCATTCACGTGGCCATGTTCCACGAGGGCATGGAGATCGTCGAGCGCGACCGCGCGGCGGTGTACTTCGCGGACACGGAGGAGGGTTCACAGGCACTGATCTGTTCCGAGATCGGTTCGGAAGGGCGCAACTTCCAGTTCGCCCACCACCTGATCCTGTTCGATCTGCCGCGCGTGCCGGACCTGCTGGAGCAGCGTATCGGTCGCCTCGACCGCATCGGCCAGACCGAGACCATCCGCGTGCATGTGCCCTATATCGAAGGCACCGCAGGCCAGACCCTGTACCGCTGGTACGGCGAGGCTCTGGATGCCTTCGATGCCACCTGCCCGGCGGCCAGCGCGGTGCAGGCGCAGCTGGGCGAGCGTTTGCAGGCACTGCTCGGCACGCCGGACCAGGTCGATGAGCTGATCGCCGAGGGCCGGGCGCTCACGGAGAAGATCAACGCCGAACTGGAGCATGGCCGCGACCGCCTGCTGGAGCTGCACTCGCATCGCCCGCAGGTGTCGGCGCAACTGGTCGAGCAGATCGCCGCCAGCGACAACGACCGCCAGCTCAAGAGCTACATGCGTCGCTTCTGGGAGGCCTACGGGGTCAGCCACAACCCGGGGCGCGGCGCCTCGGATATCGTGCGCGCGGGCGCGCACATGCGCCACGAGCATTTCCCCGGCCTGCCGCAGGGCGGGGTCACCGTCACCTGGACGCGCCGGGATGCGCTGGTGCACGAAGACCGCGAATTCCTCACCTGGGAACACCCGATGGTGCGTGGTGCCATGGAGATGCTCACCAGCGCCGAGCTGGGTGCGGCAGCGGTCACCGTGTGCAGCCATCCGGACTTCAAGACCGGCACCCTGTTCCTGGAGCTTTTGTACCTGACCGAGTGCGTGGCCCCGGCCACCCTGGAGGCCGAGCGCTATCTGCCGCCGACCTGCCAGCGCCTGCTGCTGGACGTGAAGGGTACTGACCATGCGGGCGCCATGCCGCACGAGTCGCTGCAGGGCCTGGACCTGGCGCAGAACAGGAAGCTGGCCGAGACCGTGATCAAGTCGCAGTCGGACAAGCTCAAGCTGCTGTTCCAGCTGGGCGAGCAGCTGGCGGAGAAGGCCAGTGGCTCGGTGGTCGAGCAGGCGCTGGCCGGCATGCACCACGAACTGGCCGAGGAACTGGAGCGCCTGCAGGCGCTGGCGCGGGTCAATCCGAACGTGCGCGAGGACGAGATCGAGCAGATCGAGGCGCGCCGCGAACTGCTGGAGATCCACCTCAAGGACACCCGGGTGCGCCTGGACGCGGTGCGCGTGGTGGTGATGCGCTAAGCCGCGCCAGCGGCTTGCACCATCCCTGCGTGCTCAACGCGTCTTTTCCGCCATCTCCTCGCGGCGCAGCACCACCTCGCGCTCGATCGCCTCGAGCATGGCCGCATCCGGCGCCTGCCAGCCGGCGCCGACAGCGCGGCCCATGTAGGCGACGGCACGCGAGAATTCCTCCAGCGACAGCGCCGGGTTGCCGCCCTGCGGCGGCATGGCACGCACGCCGACCCAGCCGTGCGCGCTGAGGATCACCTGTCCCTCGTCGAGCAGTTTCTGCCAATCCGATTCATTCTGATAACGCGGTGCACCGCTCACGCCGCCGGCATGGCAGGCGGCGCAGGTCTCGCTGTACACCTGCTCGCCGGTTTTGAGCACTTGTGCCTCGGGTTTCAGCGGGGCGCAGGCCGCGCCAAGCAGGCCGGCCAGGGCCAGCGCGCCGATACGCATAGCGATCGCCGAAAGGTGTTGTTGGGGAGCAAAAGCCATGGCTTGCCTCTAGTTCTGGTTGCTTCAATCTGCTGCAAGGTTAGCCGGGCTGGCCCGGCTTGGGAACAAAAGCCGCCCCGGGCGGGGCGGCTGCGCTGGCCTCAGATGGCCTTCTTGCAGAAGTACCAGTCGGTGCACTCATAGCCCTCGGACTCGCGTGCAGCGGCGGCTTCCATGTCGGCCGGCGGCGGCACGATCACCATGTCGCCCGGCTGCCAGCCTTCCGGGGTGGCGATCTTGTTCGCGTCCGATGCCTGCAGTGCCTTGATTACCCGCAGGAACTCCGGGATCGAGCGGCCGTTGGTCATCGGGTAGTAGACCATGGCGCGCAGGATGCCTTCCGGGTCGATGATGAAGGTCGCGCGCACCGCCGAGGTATCCGCCGCACCCGGGTGGATCATGCCGTAGGCCCTGGCCACCTTCATCGACAGGTCCTCGATGATCGGGAACTGGATGTCGACACCGAATTTCTCCTTGATGTTCTTCACCCAGGCCACGTGGCTGTAGTAGCTGTCGATGGACAGGCCGAGCAGTTCGGTGTTCACTGCCTGGAACTCGTCGAAATGCCTGGCGAAGGCCATGAACTCGGTGGTGCACACCGGGGTGAAGTCGGCCGGGTGCGAGAACAGTACCAGCCACTTGCCGCGGTAGTCCTCGAGCTTTTTCACACCGTGGGTGGTGCGTGCCTCGAAGGCCGGGGCCGGTTCGTTGATACGGGGCATGTTGAAAGTCTCGTTTTCCATGTCTGTCTCCAAGTGCTTGTTTTTCGGCGGGCCGTCCGGGGTGGATTGCCCGTTGCGTGGGACTCAGAATGCGGGAAAACCCTTAGGAAAACGAATCGTTTGTGTTGATGGGCTTGATAGGTTTGGGCAATTGATAATTGTCAATTTATCGATGATGGCGAACTCAATGGAAGACAAGTCGAGAACCTTTCAGCAGGCGGTTTATGCGGTGGTACGGCGTATCCCCGAGGGCCGGGTGGCGACCTATGGCCAGGTGGCGGCGCTGGCGGGCAGGCCAGGGGCCGCGCGCCAGGTCGGTTATGCGCTGGCGGCGGCACCGCGCGAACTCGGGCTGCCATGGCAGCGGGTGATCAATGCACATGGCGAGGTGAGCCGGCGTGCCGATCCGGGAGACGAGGAATACCAGCGCCTGCTGCTGCAGGCGGAAGGGGTGGTTTTCGACGAGCGGGGAAGGGTGGCCTTGTCGCGCTACCGCTGGCAGGTGTAAGCCCTGACGATCGTCTTCCGTCGCGCACCAAGTCCGCATAGACTGCGCGCAAACAAGCAATGTGCATCAGCATCGGGAAGCAACATGTCCGTTCAATCGCTCAACAAACAGTTCGGCATCGCAGGCCAGTTGGAATTCGTGGAAGGGCCGGGTGGCCTGGTGCAGGCGCGTATCGCCAATAATCTCGGCAAGGCGCTGGTCTCGACTTATGCAGGGCAGGTGCTCCATTTCAAGCCGCGGGCTGAAGAGGAGGACCTTTTGTTCGTCTCGAAGTCGGCCTATTTCGCGGATGGCAAGGCGATCAAGGGCGGCGCGCCGGTTTGCTGGCCCTGGTTCGGCCCCGATCCCGAAGGCAAGGGGCGCCCGGCACACGGTTTCGTGCGCAACCGCCAGTGGCGGGTAACGGGCAGCGCCGCACTGGACGACGGCACGACACAGATCGAGCTGGGCCTGGATGCGGATGCCGGCACGCGCGAGATCTGGCCGCATGACTTCCAACTGCGCATCCGCATCACGGTCGGTAGCGAGCTGCAGATCGAACTGGTCACCACCAACCTGGGTGAACAGCCGTTCCAGCTGACTCAGGCTCTGCATACCTATTTCAGGATCGGCGATATCAAGACCACGCGGGTGCTCGGCTTGCAGGGGCTGGAGTATGTCGACAAGGTCGATGGCGGCGCACGCAAAACGCAGCAGGGGCAGGTGCTGATCGACGGTGAGGTGGATCGCATCTACCAGGGCGTGGAGGGTGAGCTCGAGATCGAGGATGCCGGCTTTGACCGGCATATCCGTATTTTCTCCAGTGGCAGCCGCAGCGCGGTGGTGTGGAACCCGTGGGCGGAAATCGCCGCGGGCATGGCCGACCTGGGGAACGACGATTACCGGCGCATGTTGTGCGTTGAAACGACCAATGCCGGCGAGGACGTGGTCAGCGTCACCCCCGGTGAGAGCTTCACGCTCGGGGTTCGTTACTCGGTCGAAAGCGCCTGAAGCAGGGGCTCAGGCCTGGTCGGGCTTGACGGTCAGGCGCCCGACCAGCCAGCGCACGAAGGGCGCGACGAACAGCACCACCGGAAAGGCCACCACCCAGGAGGCGCCCCAGGCGCTCATCCACTTGCCCGGCAGTTGATCCGACAGGCCCAGGGCGTTGAATGTGGCGATGCCGGAGACGATGAAGGTCATCAGGCCGGACAGCAGCAGGCCGAAGGCGATCGGTGCGGCCTTGGGCGGTAGAAACGGTCTCATGGCATCTCCCTCACGGACCCTGGCGGTTCAGCCGCG
>Ga0272444_10004851_pt1 | contig 11741 bp, 6 predicted proteins | sample SSMForm13_FD_201033 | JGI IMG/M metagenome (GOLD analysis project Ga0272444, IMG submission 201033) | Marine sediment archaeal communities from Little Sippewissett salt marsh, Falmouth, MA, United States - SSM-Form-13 | ecosystem: Environmental > Aquatic > Marine > Wetlands > Sediment ... | reverse complement strand
CTACGACCTGGTGACCCTGTGGCACGCCATCGAGCACGTGCCGAGCCCCATGGCCACGCTCAAGGCCATCCGCGGACTGATCCGGCCCGGGGGCAAACTCGCCGTGATCTGTCCCCGGTTCGACAGTATCCCCGCGAGGTGGTACGGTGCCGCGTGGTACGGGCTGGACGTTCCGCGCCACCTGACGCACTTCACCCGGGCGACGCTCGGCCGACATGTCGAGGCCGCGGGGTTCAATGTGGAGCGGTTCGCGTCGATCCGCCGGCCGGCGCTGGTCCGGCAGAGCATCCTGCGGCGAGCCGAGATGACCGGTCGCCCGTGGCACCGCCTCCAGGCGCGGTGGCGGAGCATTCCACGGTTGCTGAGCCACGCCATCTACCTGGCGGGCCGCACCGACGAGGTGGTCTGCATCGCCACGCCGTCGGCCGGCCCGTGACATTCCCGATGGAGATCACTTCCCGTTCACCGCCACGACCACCCAGCCGTGCGTGTTGTGCAGTAAGCGGGTGTCCACGTCGTGGGGGCGGCACCTGATGATGCCGGGTGCGGTGCCCCTCTTGAGGTCCGCCGTGTCAACGCCGGTCGGCAGCACGGTCTCGGCCAGGTTGATGTCCGCCGAGACCACCGTCGCCACCTTGCCGTCGGCCAAGCGCCTCTCCCACAACCGTCGCCGGTCGCCGAACGGCACGAGGGCGTTCTCGAAGACGAGCACGTCGCCGAGCCCGCTCTTGCCGGCGGCGAACAGTGCGATGATCTCGTCGAAGCTGAACCCGTGGTCGGCCAGCATCTCGCTGTTGGGGGTCTCGACGACCAAGAGGCCCCCGGGCCGCGTGATCCGCCGCATCTCGGCCACGGCTTGCTCCGCCTTGTCCCAGCCGTACTCTTTGACGTGCTCCAGCACCTCGCTCGAGACCGCGACGTCCACCGAGTGGTCGCCGTAGGCGGCCAAATCGGTGACGCTCTGCACGCTGAACTCGGCGCAGTCGGCGTAGTGCGACCGGGCGAACGCGACGGCCGCCTCGGACGCGTCAACCGCCAGGATGCGCTCGGCCCCCGCGTCCTTGAGAACCCGGCACCCGTGGCCGGAGCCGCAGCCCAGGTCGGCCGCGACCTTGCCCGGGATGAACTGCGCTGCGAACCGGTAGAACTTCATGTGGTTCAGGAGGTTCTTGCGGTCGTTCTCGGTCGGTTCCCGCCGCTTGCCCGAGCGGTCGAACACGAGGCCGTCGGGGTACACGCGGACGTAATCCTCGAAGTAGTAGCGCTGACTCATCCGGGCCTTCAGTCGCCCCAGCGCCCCGCGAAGTGTCCTGCTTAGCCCCATGGTCCTCGATTCCTCGATCCCGCCGTCGGTTAGGCGACGGCGCAATGGTATCATACAAGTTCACCCGGGCAACTCGAAAACGTTGTGGGTCTCGGCCGCGGCGCCAGGATGCACCTGAAGGCGAGGTGTGGGGTGTTACAGCCAGGCCTCCAGGAAGGGATTGGCCGTGGTGAACGACCGGGGACGGACAGTCGACCCGCCCCGACGTTGGCGCCCGCAGTGGCTTGCCGGTCGCGCGGGGCGCTGCTATACTGCCCCGCGCTTTGCACCTCCAGCCGCGCTCCGGGGAACCATGAACCTTGACCTGTCCATCGTCATCGTGTCGTACAAGTGCCGCGACGAGTTGGCCGACTGCCTGGCATCGCTTGCGCCCGAGCGATTCGGCGTCTCGCTGGACGTGACGGTCATCGACAATGCCAGCGGTGACGGCACCGCCGAGATGGTTCGTGACCGGTTCCCCGCCGTCCGGTTCATCGCCAACGATGTCAATCGCGGCTTCGCGGCCGCCAACAACCAGGGCATCGCCGAGGCTGCGGGCCGGCACCTGCTGTTTCTGAATCCCGACACGGTCGTCCGCGACGGGGCGCTCGAGGCGCTGGTGCAGGCCCTGGAGGAGGATGAGTCGATCGGCGCCTGCGGGCCGCAACTCGTCGGCCCCGACGGCCGGATCCAGGCGTCGGTCCGCGCGCTGCCGACCTTCGCGGCCCTGTTGCACCAGTACACGCCGCTCCGGCTGCTCGGCGTTCTGCGGGGCGCCTATCGGCGCTACAGGGTCCGTGATTTCGACTACACCCGCGCGGCCGATGTCGATGCGCTCATGGGCGCCGCCCTCTGTGTGCCGCGACGCGTCCTCGACCAGGTCGGCCGCTTCGACGAGCGCTTCTTCGTCTACTTCGAGGAGGTGGACCTCTGCCGCAGGATTCGCGACGCGGGCTACCGCAACTGCTTCGTCCCCGAGGCGACCGTGACGCACGTCGGCGGCGTGTCGGCCTCCCGCGGCGCGGCGTCGTTGTACCTCTGCCGCAGCATGTTCCGCTACCTGAGGAAACACAACCGCGCGCTCAAGAGATGGACCGGACTGCCGGCGCTGTGGCTGGGCATGATGGTCCGCGAGGCGTTTCAGGTTCTGGCGGCCGGCGTGTCGGCGGTCTGCCTGGCGCTCGCCGGGCAGCGCGACCGCGCCGGCCGCCGGGCCCGCCGGGCGCGGAGTGCCGCGGCGTTCCTGTTCTGCAATGCCTGGCGGGTGCTGCTCGGTGTGTGAATACCGACCGCAGGCGCTCTGAGGGAAAACGATGACCGTGCAGGCGGACGACGCATCGCATCCCTGGCAGCTCGAGGAGGTACCGTGCGACTTCTGCGGGGCCTCCCAGGCCGAGGTGCTGCTGTCGTCGCCCGACCGCATGCTCGGGCGGCCCGTGGAGTTCCGCGTCGTGCGGTGCACGGCGTGTGGCCTCGCGCGGATGGACCCTCGCCCGACGGCCGCCGGCCTCGCCGCGGGGTATGCCGCGACATACGTGGCGCCTGCTGCGCCGGCCAAGGGTGGTCGACCGCCGCGCGGGCTCTTGCGGTGGGCGCTGGTGAACTACCGCGACTATCCTCTGGGTACCAAGGCGCCGCCTGCGATCCGGTGGCTCCTGCGGCCGTTCGGGGCCTGGGCACTGTGGGGACGGAAGGGCCTCGCGGCGCCTCCCTATGAAGGGCAGGGGCGGTTGTTGGACTTCGGCTGCGGGACCGGCAAGTTCGTCGCCCGCATGGCCGCAGCCGGGTGGCACGCCGAGGGGCTCGACCTCAGTCCCGACGCGGTCCGCGCGGGCCGGGCGGCCGGGCTGAACCTTCGTGAGGGCACGCTGCCGGGCACCGACCTGCCGCCCGAGTCCTGCGACGTCGTCACCATGTGGGGATCCCTGGAGCACGTGCCCAGCCCGAAGGCTACGCTCGCGGCTGCGCGCACGGTGCTCCGTCCCGGCGGGCTCCTGCTGGTGGCGGTCCCGCGGTTCGACAGCCTGCCCGCACGCTGGTTCGGACCGGCGTGGTATCCGCTGGGCCTGCCCCTGCACCTGACGCAGTTCACCCGGGCTAGTCTTCGCCGCTACGTCGAGTCGGCGGGCTTCCGTGTGGAGCGGACCGTCTCGGTGCCGCGGTCCGGTTGGTTGCGCGGCAGCTTCGCCCACCTGGCGGACGATACGGGCCGCGGGCTCCATCGTCGCCTGTCGCGGTCGCGGGTCGTTGTCGGCCTGATGGGCCTGTGGTCGCGCCTTGCGGGCCGCGCTGAGCAGGTGATCTGCCTGGCCCGCCGGCCGAGAGGCTGATGGCCAGCCCGCTCAATTCCGCCATCCTCCAGTAGCGTGATGATGCCGGTGTGCGACGCAGCCGACGCGGGCCCCGACCTGTTGAGCGGCGACGGAGATGCGGGTACACTCTGGCTGGCGGCCCTGCCGGCGGGGCCGGATACTGGGCAAAGGAGTTCGCAGATGAGAAAGCTGCACTGGCAGGTCAAGCTCGGTCTGGTGCTCGTGGCCCTCTCGGCGATCGTTTACCTGGCTCACTTCCTGGTCTTTCACGACCTGCACCACATTTTCATCTACCTGGTGGGCGACATCGCGTTCGTTCCCATGGAAGTGCTGCTGGTGACGCTCATCATTCACCGGCTGCTGGAGGTGCGCGAGAAGCGGAGCATGCTCCGGAAACTGAACATGGTCATCGGGGCCTTCTTCAGCGAGGCGGGCAGCCCGCTGATGAAACTGTTCGACCGGTTCGACCCTGCGGCCGACGAGGCGGCACAGCGGCTGATCGTGGAGAACCAGTGGGGCAACGCGGACTTCGCCGCCGCCCGGGCGTACATCGTGGGCCGCGAGTTCAAGATCGATGCCCGCCGTGGCGACCTGGTGGCCCTGCGCGACTTCCTCGCCGATCGGCGCGGGTTCCTGCTGAGGCTGCTCGAGAACCCCAACCTGCTCGAACACCAGGCGTTCACTGACTTGCTGTGGGCGGTCTTCCACCTGACGGAGGAACTCGTCGCCCGGCACGACCTCGGCGCGTCGCCCGAGACTGACCTCGAACACCTGGCCGGCGACATCCGCCGCGCCTACCAGCGCCTGCTGCTCCAGTGGCTGGCCTACATGCGTCACCTGAGGGATGACTACCCGTACCTGTTCAGCCTGGCGTCGCGGACGAACCCGTTCAACCCGGCGGCGGCGCCCGAGGTGACCGCCTGACGTGACGTGCGCTCCGGTCGGCGCCGTGACACCTCCGGCGAGCCACGCTCGGCGCGCAGCGACCCGGGAAGGTCAGGTGATTCGGGACCAGGTGGCTCAATTCGCCGGCTTGCTCGGAAGGGCGCACCACCAGAGGTCGGTGCCGCGGATGATCGAGGGCTTGCTCCAGTCGAACTCCTCGGCGCGCGTGCACGCAACGGCCCCGCTATTGTACAGGGTGTTGCAGTCGGCGTTGAACAGCCCCTCCGGGGTGCCGCCGCCGTGATACCAGCCGCTGGAGCTGCCCGACGATGTGCGGTAGCGCATGTTGTCGGCCGCGATGGGAATGTCGTCGTCGTTGTCCCGCATGCCGATCGGATACCTGCCGTCGGCAAACAGGACGTTCCGCGACCAGGTCCACGCGACGTCCTTGTCGATCCAGCCCCGGTAGGTCAGCAGGCTGTACCCGATGTAGATGGCGGAGTCTTTGTAGCCGCTGCGCTGGTAGACCCGCGGTGCGTCCCAGCTACAGGCGGGGTAGGCGTCCCAGTCGCCGTACGTCTCGTCGAACGGGCAGAAGAACATCTCGCGCTTGGCGCCCATCTGCCTGAGCTGGAGGAAGTGCGGGAAAAACGGCCACGGATCGTCCGTCACGTAGTAAGCCCGGAAGGCCGTCCCGTACGTGGCGCAGATCGGATAGGGATACCACCCCTCGTACGCGTCCGTATAGGCATGAAGCAGCTTGCCGATTTCCCTCAGGTTCCTCTGGCAGCGGGTGTTCTTCATCAGCCGGTCGATCTGGCCGATTGTCGGCAGCAGGATGCTCACCAGGAGGGTGATGATGGCCACCACGATCAGCAGCTCGATGAGTGTGAACGCCCGTTGCGTGGCTCTCATGACTGCAATGCCCCTCCCGTTCCGTCGCCACTATTATCGCCTGTCCACAGCGTGACGGCAACAGGCGGCACGATTCACGGTCCGGATTCCCGCCGACACCCGAAGGCATTCGTAAGGGATTGTCATGGAGTGAGTTATGACCTCGCGGGGCGTCGGGCCATGCGCGGCAGTGCGCCGCATGCCCAGGCGGTTGAGGCGCGCGGAAGGGCGGCCGCGAAGCAAACGGGCCAGCGGAACATAGCACGAAATCTGTGCAATCGTAGCCGCTCCGACCCGGGTTCGGCACCCGGCCGACAGCCGGGAAAAGGGCAGGGGCGGCTCGCGCTCGGCGAACCGCCCCCGCTTGATGGGGCGTCACTTCGCAGCAGTAACCAGTGGCAGACGCGTCTCCGACAGGCGACTGATGAGTACCACCACGCTGCCCGCCAGGGCCTGGCGGCCCAGCATCTCCTGCGACCCGGCGCGGAACGTCCGCCAGGCGTCGCCTCCGGCCTTGCGGCACGCCAGGGCCAGCAGGACCGTGGGGTCCTCGCCGCCGACGTTTGACATGGCCTTAGAGAGCGCGTCGGTCCGGTCCGCGGGCGGCGCGCCCAGCAGGACCAATGCCAACGTTTTCCAGGCCGACTCCACCGGCTTGTCCTTCTCAATCACCGCCAGGGCCGTCGCGGCACGAGAGCGGAACGCGTCGTCTTCGCGCCATGCCAGTGCGGCGTACGTGGTCTGAAGAATGGCCTTGTCACTGCCGGGCGACTTCTCGAGCTTGGCCACGGCCCGCTCGGCCGCCCCACGGCACTGGTCACTCACCGGCTTCAGCAAGGCGGCCAGCTCGGCCTCCAACGGCAGGTTGCGGGCGCTCTCACTGATGGCCCACATCGACCGCAGCGGCACCAGGGCCCCACGCTCGTTCTTCAGCAGCTCGGCCGCCTGCGGCCTCCGCCACGCCGCCTGAAGGTGCGTCAAGGCTTCGAGGTCCAGCCGGCCGTCCGCCGCCTCGGCGAGCAATTGCCAGCCGTAGTGGTACATCTCCATCGCGACGCGTTGCTGCGCGGCCGCCTGGAGCACCTTGGCCGCGCGTTCCTTGCGGGCCTCGGCGCGCTTCGACGTCACCTTGTGCAGCTCGGTCAGGTCGCCCTCGAAGGCGGCCTTCACGTCGGCCAGGTCGGCAAAGAGCTTGGCCGCGGCCTCGTGCGTCGCGGCGTCGGCGAAGACGACCAGTTGCCCGCCGCCGTACCACGCGATGTCCGACTCGGCCAGGCCGAGCTTCTCGCGCACGGGTTTCAGGAACTCGTCGTATGCCTTTTTCACCGCTGCTGCGCGGTCCTTCCAGTTCTTGAGCTCCTTCAATTCGTCGGCCTCGGGTGGCACCAGCAGCGGCACGTCATAGACCCACGGGGCCTTGACTGCTCCGCGGCGTGGGCTGACGGCCACGACGTCGCCGCCCGTGACCTGCCACGTGAGCCGCTCGGGCGTCAGCAGCCAGTCGAGCGCCTCGGCGACGGTGGCGCGCCGCAGGTCAAGCCACGTGACGCGAATGTCCTTGCTGCCGGTCATCGCCGCGGCGTCCTCGGCGCTGCCGGGGATGAGCTTCACTTCGATGCCCGAGGCATCGGCGACGGCCTTCAGCGCCTGGGCCAGCGACTTGTCGCGGATGACCAGGTCCAGGCGCTTCTCGAGACCCGGCACGTCCCTGGTCCAGGTCTTCAGGAGCTTGCCGTTGATGTCGTCGATGGCCTGGAGCGCCGCGTCACCGTCGGCCCCCGCAACCGTCTTCAGCAGGTAGGCGTAGGCATAGGCGGCCCGTGCGGCGGTGAGCTTGGCCTCGTCCTTGGCGAGTTCTTCGGCGGCCTTTGCGGTCTCTTCGGCGTGCTTGCCCGCGGCCTGGCTCGCCTCGGCGAACCATTGCCGCATCGCCGGATTGCCGCCGTAGTAGAGGGCCTTGGCCTCGGCCAGGTCGCCCAGCGCGAAGAACCTGTCCGCCGTGACTGGGCCGTTGACCACGCGGGCTATTCTCAGGGATTCCATTTTGCCCGACTCCGCCCTCCGGCCCGCGCTGCGGTACGCGAAGCTGCTGGCCACCTTGCGCGCCTTCAGGGCGCGCCTCGCGCTGCCGTATCCGGCCCCGCCGTACGCGCCGCCCCACTGCTTCTTGGCCCTTGTCACGGGCATCAAGGCCGGCGGCGGGGTAGCCGGCGCGGCGCGGGAAGCGGTGGCACCGATACTGCCACCACCGCTGCCGCGGCCGATCATCCCCAGGTTCATCCGTGGTGCCTCGGCTCCGAAGTCCGCCACGTCTTTGTCAAACCACACGTCATGCCGACCTCCGCCGTCGGTGCCGAAGAAGCCCTCGTACCGCGTGCCCTCCGGAATCGGCACCGGCACCAGCATCCGCCGCGGCGGCCGCGCGGGCTCGGTGAGCTTGCCCAACTCGGTCTCGTCCACGGCCACGAAGCTCGTGTACTGGCTCATCAGCCGATAGTCGAGCGCGATGCGCGTCACCTCTTCTTCCACGGCGGGCGAGCCCGCGTAGTAGGTCGACTGCATCAGGTCCTCGACCTTGTTGCGCGCCCATACCTTGGCGAGCACGGCGTGCCGGTTCTCCGCCGCGGGGAAGCTGACGACGAGCGGCCAACTGACCGGCTCGCCCTCGACGCGTCCGCTGACGCGGATGGGCGTCTCGCCCCGGCCGCCGGCGTACCGGCCGAACAGGATGATCGGCCGGCCGACCCACAGCTCGGGGATCTTCGCGGGGTAGGTCTCGCTGACCTGGGCACCGCCCCAGTCGATGGCCACCTTCGACAGTTGGGCGCGGTGGATGCGCATCATGATTTCCTCGACCGTGTCGTTCGGGTCCTCGTTGAGGTTCATCACCTTGCCCATGCCGCCGCCCTGGCGGGCCACGCCGTCGACGAGGAACCGGTTGACCGAGTTGCCGATGCCCAGGCACCAGAACCGCACCTGGTCGCCGCACCGCTTGCCGACTTCCTCGATGATCTCGGCCTCGTTCCCGATGAAGCCATCTGTAAGCATTAAGACGATGCGAACGCGCTTGGGGTCGGGCGGCTCGCTCAGCGCCATGCGGACGCCCTTGAGCATCTCGGTCCCGCCGCGCCCCTGGATGCGGTTCGTGAAGTCCAGCGCCGCGGCGATGTTCTCCTTCGTGGCCTGCACGGGCGCGTCGAACAGCTTCTGGGCGCTGCCGCGGAACGCCACCACCTGCACCGTGTCGTCGACCTTGCACAGCCGCAGCATCTTGTCCATCGTCTCGCGGACCTTCTCGGTCGGCTTGCCGCTCATCGAGCCCGAGACGTCGATCAGGAAGACGATCTCGCGCGGCGGGGCGGCCTTCAGCTTTTCGTCCTCCTTCGGCTGGATCATCAGCATGAAGTAGCCCTGGCCCTTGGCGTCGGTATGCCCGAGCAGGGCCATCTCCGGCTTCTCGCCCACCACGTCATAGCGCAGGACGAAGTCCTTGTTCGGAATGCTGTCGGCCGCGAGAGTGCGGGCGGTCGCCATGCTCACGCCCACCTTGTTCAGGTCGCACTTGTGGTTGACCACCGCGAGATTCTGCACGGGCACGCCCGCGTCGAGCTTGACCTCCAGCGAGATGTCGTGGCCGTTGCGGAACTCCGGCTTCAGCACCGGCGGGGTGATCCGCGACGCGTCGGGCACGCGCGTGGTGTCGGGCGACCAGCCGTCGCCCTTCGGCTTGTCGGGCCCCTCGGGCACCTTCTGCTTGTCCAGTTCGCCGACCTTGCCCTGGAGCTCCGGCGGCACCTCGGGAATCTTCGACGTCGCACCGCCCGGAATGTAGCGCGGGCCCACGACCATGGGGAAGTGGAACTCGTAGGTCCCCATGTCGTAGGCCAGCACGTCGACGTAGGAAATCTCGATGTCGATCTGCTCGCCGGGGTCGATGTTGCCGACGGTCTGCGTGAAGATGTTGGGCCGTTCCTGTTCCAGCAGCGCCGCCGTGGCCCCCTGGGCGATGGCCTGTTGGTAGATTCTTCGGGCCTCGGCCCGGCGCTTGATGATGCCCACCACGCGCCGGCCGCTGCTCAGGACCATCGTCATGTCGTCCACGGCCGCCTGGTGCGGCAGCGGAAAGACGTACACCGCCTCGATCCGCTCTTTCAGCGGGTTGAAGAACGTCTGCGTGACCTTCACCCGGGCGATGAAACCCGAGATGTCGGCCTTGACGTCCGTGTGCTTCAGCGGACACTCGACCAGGGTGCCGTCTTCCTTGACCACCCGCAGGGCGCCTTGCGTGACGTCCTTGGTCAGTTTCGCCATGCGCTCGGCCAGGACCTTGGGATCGACGATCGGCTTGCCGGTCGTGTCCGTCGGTGCCGCCCAGGCCGCCTGCGGCCCGGGGCCTTTGTGCCCGAGGTGACCCGGCACCATCGTCGCAACCAGCGTCGCCAGCAACATCGCCGCACCCACTGCCATGCCCGTCACCATGCCAGATGCGTTTCGTGAGGATCTCATCGCTCGTGCCTCCTTCTGGAAAGACGTGCCCAAGGCGTGCCCTGATCTCGTTCGTAACCCACCCGCCTGAAAGCTCTTATGGAATCGATTGGTATGACGCCGGTTGCCGCGCCCCTCGCGGCCGCAGCCTCGTGTCCTTGTGACGGCCTCGGTGCCGTGCGCGGCCAAGCCGAACGGTCTCCGCACGAGTTGCCCGTGTCGCTGTCCGGCGCGGCGCAGAAACCGCATGCGTCGTCATCTTGCTTGGACGCAGCCCGCGGACGGAAGTTTCCGAATTCCTGCTTTCGCGACCTCCTTGCCGTTTGTGCCCTTGGGTGGTACATTACGTGGACATGCAGTGTCATTCTGCACGCGAGCAATTACCATCCGGCACCCGCTGACCGCAAGGTCACGGCTCGCGCGGGGTCGCTCGCCGGATGTCGCAGGCCACCTCCTGGTTGGGGGAACCCTCATGTGCGCTAACCGGCTTTCGCGGGGTGTGCTGGTCACATGTGTGACGCTCCTTCTCGCGGGCACGTCTGGTGGCCAGTCGGGGACCGAGGTCGTACCGGGGCCCAAGAGACTGCCGGTTGTCGAAGAGCGCCCGGACGTTGCCGCTCCTCAGGATGATGTGGTCACCCGGCTTTACAACGATGCGATCAAAGGGGTGGTGCGCGTGGAGGTGCCGGGGACCAGGGCGATGGGTTCGGGGTTTGTGATCAGCAACAGCGGGGTCATCGTCACCAACTACCACGTGATTCAACGCGGGCAGGAAGCTGTTGTGTTTTTTCGCGACGGCGTGAAGCGTGAGGTCCAAGGCGTTCTGGTCTATGACCGTTCCCAGGATGTCGCTGTCCTCAAGGTTGACCCCGCAGGGCTGTCGCTTCACCCTCTTGCCCTCGCGGGGGACGGTCCGCCACCCGAGATGACCCGCATCGTGTCCATCGGACATGGCCAAGGGTTTAGTTGTGCGGCGACCGAGGGGCGGGTGATAGCGGCGGTTTCGGGCAAACAGTTGCAGGACCAGATGGGATGGCGCCACATGAACCTGGGGCCGGACAGCCGCTGGATCAGGACATCGGCCGACATCTGGCATGGCAACAGCGGCGGCCCCGTGTTGACCCGCGACGGGAAAGTGGTGGGGGTCAACACGCTGGCCGGCCCGCCGCTGGACCCCCTTGGCCGACCGACCGGAGCCCACATGTACTTTGCCGCCTGTGCCGCCAAGCTGAGGCAGATCATCATCGATCGCGGAACCACTGAGCCGATACCCCTGAAGACCGTCGCGGAGCGCGAGAAGGACACGGTGATGGACTATGGCTGTCCCGGCATGCCGGGCAGCATCGGGGGGTGGATCCCCGATCGGCTCTACAAACAGACGGACGTGGGCCGCGCGATCTCGGCCTTGAGGACAGAGCTGAGATGTCCCAAGTGTCGGGGGACAGGCAAGGTCAAAGTCAAGCGGATCAGGGAGTACCAGACGGCGCCCGGGATGGTCAGCAAGGAGGTGACGACGCGCAGCGTGGTATGCCCTCAGTGCTGGGGCGCGCGGGTCGACTGGTCCGAGAGAGCCTATGCCCGAGCGGCACGACTGGCCAAACGCGCCGTGCTTCTTGACAAGGCGTCATGCCCGGCCGACGCGGCCGACAGACTGAGGGGGGCACTACACGAGGTGTTCCAGTCAGCGGCGGTCAACGACGCCGACGGCGCCCGCCTGTGCAACAGACTTGCCGTCAAAGTGCTGTCCAATCCGGACAAGGAGAAAGGCGAGCCGGTGGTCTTCTGTGGTCTGCTGTCTCGGCGGCTGGCCTATGGCTCCAAGGCCGTTCTGCTGGTGACGGTGTTCGGCAGCGGCCAGGTAA
>Ga0272444_10004850_pt1 | contig 11744 bp, 10 predicted proteins | sample SSMForm13_FD_201033 | JGI IMG/M metagenome (GOLD analysis project Ga0272444, IMG submission 201033) | Marine sediment archaeal communities from Little Sippewissett salt marsh, Falmouth, MA, United States - SSM-Form-13 | ecosystem: Environmental > Aquatic > Marine > Wetlands > Sediment ... | reverse complement strand
CCGCCGCTGTCATCCTGCCTCCTGTCAAGATCGCCGAGCTGTTGCCGATTTCGCTGGGAGCATTGGGGGTGCGGGAGGTTGCCCTGTCCTTTTGCCTTGTCGGGGTGGGCGTGAGCCCCGCCCAGGCGGCAACGATGGCACTGCTGCTTAGGCTCATCGTCTGGGTACACTCGGCCGCGGGCGGCTGTGCGTACGTGGCCGGGCACAGGCGCATGCGCCATGCGGCGCCCGTCGCCGGGAAGCTCGAGACTGAGGACTAAGCGTGAGTGAGAATCCGGAAGAAGCGAGGGCCCCCTTGACTCAACGGTCCCGCGCCAGGCGCTTCGCCGTTGTGGTGGCAATCTTCCTGGCCGCCTTCACGCACTACAACGTTGCAGAGAGCCAGAACACGTTGTCGAGGTTCGTCGCGGTGGAGAGCCTCGTCGTCAGGGGGGTGTCCCACATCGACGACTCCGCTTACGGCCCCGCCTGGACTGAAACCGTGAGGACCAACGGTGAGACGATGGAGCTGCATCGGCTCAACGACATGGCATACAACAAGCGGGACGGGCACTTCTACTCCTCCAAGCCGCCCGTGCTCACGCTGATGCTTGCCGCGGTCCTTTGGCCCGTACGCGGGTGGGTTGCGGGGCTGGAGTTCAGTCCCCGCGGGATGCAGCAGGTCGTGTTCTTTATGACCTGGGTAGTGGTCGGCTGGTTTACCGCCCTATCCTTCGGCGTGTTCCGCCGCAAGGTCGGCGAGGCGCTTGGCGGCATCGAAGGTGACGTCCTGACGGCGCTCACATTGGGCGGCACCCTGTTCGTGACGTACTCTGTGACGATGAATCACCACACCCTGACCGCCGGGCTCGCGCTCATGTCACTGTTCCTGCTGGGGATGGTTGACATCAAGGATGCCCCGAAGCAGACTGTCTCCGCCGGGCCCGTCCTCCTTGCCGGATTCCTGATGGGCCTGGCATCGGTCATCGACATCGGCCCGGGTGTTGCATTTGTGATTGCCATTGGGCTCTACATGGTGCTGCGCCGGCGCTCGTGGCGCGCGCTGTTGCTCTTTGCTCTCGGAAGCATCCCCCCCCTCGCGGTGCACTGCGCCGTGCAGTATGGAATCTGGGGGACCGTCCTGCCAGTGCAGATGATCGGAGCCACCCGCAGCTTCCCCGGCAACTACTGGTCCCACCCGGGGCCCCCGGATAGCTGGCACCTGTCGCGCTCCTATTACTGGCTGCTCACCTTGATGAGCGGGCGCGGCCTGCTCGTGCTGAGCCCGATCTTGCTGGTCGGGGTAGCGGCGCTCGCGGACGACGTGGCGCGCTCGCTGCGGCAGGGCAGGACAGGGCCCGGATGGCTGGGACTGGCCAAGGCCGGCGGTGCGGCCGCTTCAGAGGGCTACGCAGCGCTCTCGGTCCTCTTCGCCATCGTCTTCCTGGTCCTCTACACGTCCTTCTCGGCGCCCACGAACTTCAACGGGTCCTGCTACGGTATGCGCTACTACATAGGCTTCATGCCTGTCCTGGCCTTCTATGCCGCGCGCGGCTTCGTGCGCTGGAAGGACAGCAAGCGGTTCCGAGTGCGCTTCTACGCCCTGGGCCTGATCTCGATGTTCTTCGCCCTGGCAGGCATGGAGCACCCGTGGCTCCTCATGGAGAACAATCTCAATCCAGTCGTGCAGGTGCTGATGCTCGCTCTGCGCGGCTTCAGTGCGTAGCGGCAACCCACTCAGCAGGCCAAAGGGGTGTCGTTCAGTGGAGTCGGGCCCCTGTCTCCCGGCGGCGCATCGCCATCGGGCTCCGGCACCACGCAGCCTTCCGGAACGCTCTCGGGAGCCATCACCCCGAGCGAGAAGTATATCCTCATCAGATCGTCGACCTTCATGTCCACCTTCTCGACGAGCTCGGCAGGGGCAAAGATGATTCCGCCCGACATGGGGATCGGCGATGTCGGCAGGTAGACCACAACGCACTCTTGGCCCCCGAACCGGTACTTCCTTTGCGACGCAAGCAACCCGAGCATGCCGGCACTGTGCTGCTTGCCGAACCTGCAGAAAACCACGGGCATGCGCAGCATGTCAGCCTTCTCCTCCCTCTTGAGCATGCCCACAACCTGCGAGACGGGGCCGTAAATGCTTCGCACCAGTGGAACCCGGTTGATCGAATAGTCAATCAGCCCCTTCACCTTGCCCTTTGCCTTGGAGCGGACCACCACTCCCAGCACCCAGATGGCCAGGATCACCAAAGCCCAACCGATCAGGAGCGCCACCGTGTCGTTGGTCACGAACCTGAGGCCCACGTTCCGCAGCGCCCTGCCCACCAGGCTTCCCGGGCCAACGAATTCCTGAACCTTTGCGCCAGCCCACCCCATGATGGCCAGCGTGATCGCAATCGGAAGAATCACGAACACGCCAGCCAAGAATGTGGTCACAACGCTACGCCTGAAAACGCGAGAAAGAGCGCTTCCCATGCCCGCCTCCTATGCGAAAAGGGTTGCCCGACCGCGCGATATGCTCTGTCTCGTTCGTCGGGGGCAATTGCACCGCCTGCCCATCCGGGCATTATACCTGTAGCGTCCGCCACGCCAACTCACCGCCACGGGTGGCCGCGCCTTCCAGGGGAGGCCCGTTGCGTTGACACGGGCGCGCCTGAGACCTATAATCCAGCGCGACGGCCTGCGCCCTGCCGCCTTGCCCCCGCTGGAGGCTTCCGCCGAAAGGGAGAATGGGGATGATCGTTCTGCCAGCCGTGGACATCAGGGGAGGTCGCTGTGTCCGGCTGCGCCAGGGACGGGCCGAGGACAGCACTGAGTACTACGCCCGCCCCATAGAAGCCGCACTGCATTGGCAGGCCGAGGGGGCCCAGGCACTCCATCTGGTGGACCTCGATGGTGCCCTGGGTGAATCCGGCGGCAACTGGATCCACGTTTCCGAAGTGCTGCGCACCCTTGAGATCCCCGTCGAGGTCGGCGGTGGACTCCGTGAGATGGAGGCACTCAGACGCGTGCTTGGTGTAGGAGCAGCGAGGGCAGTCGTCGGAACCCGAGCGGTCCTGGATCCGGGATGGGCATTGCAGGTGTGCAGCGAGCTGCCGGGGCGGATTGTGATTGCTCTGGATGCACGGGATGGCCGGGTGGCCGTTCGCGGCTGGCAGGAAAACTCCGGTGTGGATGTGCTTGAGCTGGCGCGCCGGCTCGAGGCAGCGCAGCCGGCGGCCTTCCTTTATACCGACGTCTCGGTGGACGGCATGCTCTGCCATCCGAACCTGGATGGCGTCCGCGCCCTGCTGGAGGCCACGCAGGTGCCCGTCATTGCCTCCGGGGGCGTCGCTTCGCTTGACGACATTGAGGCGTTGGCGCAGCTCGGCGCGGACGCCGTGGTAGTGGGCAAGGCGTTGTACGAAGGGAGCCTCACCCTCCCTGACGCCCTGCGCGTTGCCGGGCAGTCCCCCTCCCGGCTGAGCACGAGGCCGGAACCGGTGGGGCCGGCCCCCCGGAGTGACACACGATAGGCAGGAGCTGACCGCTCGTGGCCGGCGGCGAGAGCCAGAGGCGGCCATGCGCAGGATTTCGTTGACGTCTTGAGCGGACCCGGAGGTCATTGATGGCAAAACGCAGCATTTCTGACACCAGGAACATTGCGGTGCTCGGACACAGCGGCGCCGGCAAGACCACTTTCGTCGACCATCTCCTGCACGTCGCCGGCGCCACAAACCGGGCCGGCAGCGTGGTGGCCGGTACATCGCTGAGTGACTACGATCCGGAGGAGAGGGAAAGGAAGTTCTCCATTGAAAGCTCCATATTCAGCTTTCAGTCGCAAGGAAAGAACTTCACCCTGGTGGACACCCCAGGTTATCTCGACTTCTGCGGCGCAGCTCTGGCAGCGATTCCGCCAGTGGAGACCGCGTTGATCGCTGTGAGCGCACCCGATGGCATACAGCTCAACACGCGCCGGATGTGGGACGCGGCGGGCAAGACAGGGGTGGCCCGGGTACTGCTGCTCACACGCCTGGACGCCGACAACATCAGCCTCGACCGCCTCCTCGCCGATATTCAGGAATCCCTGGGCACCCGCTGCTTGCCGGCCATGCTGCCGGTGGGCCTTGGACCGGCCTGCAAGGGGGTTGTGAACTTGCTGGAGGCGCAGAGCGCCCCCGAGGATGTGCAGGGCGATTTCGACGGGTTGAGGGATGCCCTGCGCGAGGCCATCATAGAGTGTAACGATGACCTGATGGAACGATACCTCGAAGGCAAGGATATTCCCCCCCAGGAGTTCAGCGATACCTTCAAGAGGGCCATCGCGGACGGGCGCCTCGTGCCCGTTCTCTGCTGCGCGGCCGAGAAGGACATCGGCCTAAAGGAGACGCTGAGCTTCCTGGCCGATTGTGCGCCAAGTCCCCTGGAAGGCCTCAAGCGCAAGGCCGCAGACGAGGACGGCGCAGAGGTGGAGCTTGCAGCGGATTCAGAACAACCGCTCTGCGCGCAAGTCTTCAAGGTAGTGATGGACGTCCACGTGGGCAAGCTGGTGTTCCTGCGCATCTTCAGCGGCTCCCTCGCAGCAAGCCCCTCAGTCAAAATAGCGCGCACCGGCAGAACGGAGCGCCTGGGGCACTACTACAGGGTGTTTGGAGCCGAGCATACAGAGGTAGACGAGGCCCTGCCCGGCGACATCATCTGCGTGCCGAAGGTGGAGGAGTTGCAGCTCAACGATGTTCTGTCCAACGAGAAGCGCCTCTTGAACATGGCCCCCATAGAGCTGGTCAAACCCATGATGTCCCTGGCGGTGGAGCCCAAGAGCCGAGATGATGAGCAGAAGATCGGCGCCGGCCTGCACAAGCTCGCTGAGGCCGATCCGACACTCCGCCTCGACCGCGATCAGCAAACCGCTGAGCTTGTCATCACGGGGATGAGCGACTTGCATCTGCACGTTCTGCTCAGCAAGCTCAAGAGCCGATACGGCGTTTCCGCGGAGACCCGCGAGCCCTCCATCCCCTATCGAGAGACCATCACTAAGAAGGCCGAAGGTCAATACCGGCACAAGAAGCAGACCGGTGGCCGGGGCCAGTTTGGCGAGGTCCACCTGCGCCTGGAGCCCAACGAGCGCGGTAAGGGATTCGAGTTCGTAGACGAGACCAAGGGCGGAGTCATTCCCCAGCAGTACATGCCGGCTATAGAAAAGGGCATTGTGGAAACGCTGAGCCACGGCATACTGGCCGGCTGCCCCATCGTGGACGTCAAGGCGGCGGTGTTCTTCGGTTCGTACCACACGGTGGACTCCTCGGAGGCCGCCTTCAAGATCGCCGGCTCGCGGGCCTTCCAGCGCACTTTCGAGGAGTGCGGGCCGGTCCTGCTGGAGCCAATCGCCAGGATCGAGGTGACAGTTCCAACGGAGCGGATGGGTGATGTGACCGGCAGCCTGACGGGCCGTCGCGGGCGCATTCAGGGCATGGACCAGGTGGGCCGCTCACAGGTGCTCATCGCGGAGATGCCCATGGCGGAGGTCCGGCACTTCAGCACCGAGCTGCAAAGCGTCACCGGAGGGGAAGGGACGTTCACGCTTGAGTTCTCGCACTACGAAGCCGTTCCCACACACGTTCAGCAGAGGATCATCGAGCAGAGGAAGGCCGCTCGCCAACAGGAATAGCCGGCTAGCGCGATCATTCCGAATTCTTGGGGGCTGTGCCCATGCTGAAACCTTACATAGCGAGGCTTGTGGAGCGCAAGGACCTCTCGGAGGCCGAGTGCCAGGAAGCCATGGGCCTGATCATGTCCGGCAAGGCCTCGGAGGCTCAGATCGCCGCTTTCCTGATAGCCCTGCGCATGAAGGGGGAGACGGTCGAGGAGATCACCGGATGCGCCCGCGCCATGCGGCAGGCAGCCACCGTTGTGCCCGTGGAAGGGCTCCAGGTGATAGACACGTGCGGCACGGGTGGGGACGGAAAGGGGACCTTCAACGTCTCCACCGCGGCGGCGCTGGTGGCCGCCGGGGCGGGAGTGCCCGTGGCCAAGCACGGCAACCGCAGCGTTTCGAGCACGAGCGGCAGTGCGGACGTGCTGATGGCCCTCGGCGTGAAGCTGGACGTCCCGGTAGAGGTGGTCGCCCGGTGCATCCGCGAGGCCGGCATAGGGTTCCTGTTCGCGCCGATGCTTCACCCGGCAATGAAATACGCCATCGGCCCGCGGCGGGAACTGGGACTGAGGACCGTGTTCAACATCCTCGGGCCACTCACTAACCCCTCGGGAGCCCGCCGTCAACTCATGGGCGTTTTCGCGCAGGAGCTGGTCCAGCCGATTGCCGACGTGCTCTTGCGCCTCGGGGCGGAGAGGGCAATGGTTGTTCACAGTGCTGATGGCATGGACGAGCTGAGCGTCTGCGATGAATCCATGGTGGCAGAGGTGGACGGAGGCGGGGTAAGGGCCGGCCGTGTCAGTCCGGAGGAAGTCGGCGTGCCGCGCAGCGAGTCCCCCGATGAACTCCTCGTCCAGAGCGCGGAAGAAAGTGCAGAGGCCATTCGCAACGTGCTGGCGGGCGGGCCCGGATCGCGCCGGGACATCGTGCTCCTGAACGCAGGAGCCGCCATCTACATTGGGGGCAAGGCATCCTCCCTCAAGCAGGGCGTGCTGGCGGCTGCTCAGTCCGTTGATTCGGGCAAGGCACTGGGGGTGATGCAGCGCCTTGTCGAACTGACTAACAGCGGATAGCCCGGGCCCCTACAGACCGTGCACTCACTCTGACGGCCGGATCATGGCCTTGAGCTGCCCGGCCTCCTGGAGGCCCGGATATATGGCGAGGGCGGCATCAATGCTCTTCAGCGCGGACGGCACGTCCTCCCGCGCCACATGGCACTTGGCTTGCACGTACAGGGCCATGAAATTCTTCTGCTTCTCGGCAAGCGCTGTGTCACAGTCCTCCAGCGCCTTCCCCACGAGAGCCTGGTCGGGTTTGCCATCAGTGGCGTAGGCCTGAGCCAGATAGAGCTCCGCCCTCAGGCGGTAGAGGTCCGCTATGCGCCGGCCCAGGCTGTCGAGGCTGTCGAATATCTCCATTGCCTCTTCGTTGTCCCGGGCCTTGTAGGCAGCCAGGCCCTGCTGGAAGATGCGGTTGACCGCCGGCGAGTCGGTGTGCCGCCAGAGACTGAGCAGAGCCTTTGCGCTTCGCCGGGCCACCTTTGAGTCTTCGTCGTGCAATGCCTTCAGCAGCGCCTCCTCCGCCGTCTGGTCAACTTGATACTCAAAGAACAAGGCGGCCACTCGCCTCTGCTCGACCGAACCAGCGGTGAGGGCGTTGAGCTGACCCTCCACCTCCTCCCGTCGCGCCCTGTCGGCTTCCCCGCTCAGGGTCGCCAGCTCTCGGGCCAGCAGCAGAGAGGTGCTGTCGTCCACAGTCGCACCCTGGTTGCCGCGCCTGACCACTCGCTCCGCTCGGGGCCGCGGTGACGCTTTCTCCTCCGCTGCCTCCAGGCGTTGCCAGAGCAGTTGCACGGCGACCAGCGCAACGAAGGCCAACCCCACAACCAACACTGTCCGGGCTGAAGTGTCCCCAGCTGCCATAGCCGGCCCCAATATCCGGAGCATCAGCGGGCCCAAAGCTCGCCGCTGCCCGCCAGCGGAAACGCACAATCCATTATGTAGTCGCCTCCGGCGGCATTGCAAGCGCTTTCCCGGGCCGGGTGTGCCCGCCCGCACCGCCCGCAAACCGCCACCGGCTAACTGCCGCCCCGAGCCCGATTCTCGGGCCTGAGCTTCCGCACGGCCGCCCCGGCTCGCCACATCTCGGAGTTCTTGATCTCGTCGAGCTCTGCCCGCAGCTTCTCGGCATAGTCAGGCGCGCTGTTGGCCTCCAGCACGATGCGGGTTTCGGTGCCGTTCTTCACGCTCTCGTAGAGCTTCTCGAAGACGGGCGCAACGGCATCCCGGAAGCGGTGCCGCCAATCCAGCGCCCCCCGCTGTGCGGTGGTGCTGCAATTGGCATACATCCAGTCCATCCCGTTCTCGGCCACCAGGCGTATCAGGCTCTGGGTGAGTTCCTCAACCGTCTCGTTGAAGGCCTCGCTCGGGCTATGTCCGTGTGCCCGCAGGCAGTTGTACTGGGCCTCCATCACTCCTGCCAGGCACCCCATGAGCACGCCGCGCTCACCCGTGAGGTCGCTCCAAACCTCTTGCTCAAAGGTAGTTGGGAACAGGTAGCCGGACCCAACCGCTATCCCCACGGCAAGGCAGCGCTCCTCCGCCCGCCCAGTGGCATCCTGGTGAACCGCGTAGCTGGAGTTGATGCCGCTGCCGTCCAGGAAGTTCCGCCTCACGCTGGTCCCCGAGCCCTTCGGGGCAACCATGATCACGTCCACGTCCTCTGGCGGCACCACGCTCGTCTGATCCCGGTAGACTATGGAGAACCCGTGCGAGAAATACAGCGCGTCGCCGGCCTTGAGCCGAGGCTTCACCACCGGCCAGAGGATCTTCTGCGCGGCGTCGCTGACCAGGTACTGCACGATTGTCCCCTTTTCCACCGCCTCCTCAATCGGGAAGAGCGTCTCTCCTGGCACCCAACCGTCCTTGACGGCCTTGTCCCAGTAAGCCTTGTGAGCGGGGGCCTGGCCCACAAGCACCTTGAACCCGTTGTCCCGCATGTTCAGCGACTGGGCCGGTCCCTGGACGCCGTAGCCAACAACGGCAATCACCTCGTCCTTGAGCACCTCCCGTGCCTTATCCAACGGGAACTCATCCCGCGTAACAACGTTCTCAAGCACGCCGCCGAAGTCGATCCGAGCCATTTGGCCTTCTCCCTCTGATTGGACACATATGCTCTGGAGCGTGGTGGAAGATCCGAACCGCTACCGTCGTGGAAGTGCAATAGCATAACGGCCCGGTTGCTTCTGCGCAACCGAGCCGTCATCGTGAATCACTGACAGATCCGCGAACCGCCCCTATGTGCGCGCATCTCGTGCGCCTGCCGGGGCTTGCGCCGCGCACTTCGCCCCGCCAGACCGTTGCCCCGTTTGACCGCGCTCAGGCTGCCCCCAGCATTCCTCGTCCGGCCAGCCCGCGCCTCGCAAGCTCCGCACGGGCGAGCCGACTGACCTCTGCGCTGTCCACCACCCGAGTATGGGGCGAGCTCGCCCTGCGCAGGCCCCTCAGCCGCACACCCTGCCGCCCCACGCCGACCACCTGTGAGACCTTCCCAACGTGTGCCGCCGCCCTCAGGGCCTCCTCCGAGGTCTCCCTGGCTCTGCGCTTGAGCAAGGAGCTGAGTGCATCAACCGCGTGGGCTGCAACGTCCCGGTCCGCCGTGAGCTGCACCAGGGGCTTCACGGCCCGCGCGTCGTCAAGCGCACCGAGGCTTCTGGCAGCGAGTTTTCGTATGGCGGCGTCCTTCTCGCGCAGCGCTTCAATGAGCGCCGGCACGCCCCCACTGCCGGTCTCAAGGACTTCTTCCTCATTCTTGCGCGCCAAAGCATTCAGCACCCGCTCGCGATCGTTGCCGGGGCGCCAGCCAAGGCCGTGCAGGCTCTGGGCCGCCGCCCGGCGCACCGACGCCTCCTCGTCCTGCAGTAACTTCAACAGCGCGCTGGTGGCCCGCACATCCCCCATCAGGCAGAGGCCGTAACAGGCCGCCGCCCGCATCGCCGCGTTCCCTTCCTTAAGGGCGGCAACAAACGCATCGAAAACCCCGGGGCGATGCAGGCCGACGAGCGCCTCAGCGGCAGCACCTCGCGTCTTGGCGTCGGGATCGCCCAGCGCCCTCACAAGGGGCCTGAGTGCTCCCGACTTCCCCGTCTTTCCGAGCATTCGCGCAGCCTTGATCCTCGCCTGAGGATTCGCGGAATTCAGGCGCCATTTCCAGTAGTTCGCAAGCATCGGTTCTTCCCCTCCAAGCTGTACCCGCCACGCCAACCGCAAGAAGCGGCCTGTGGCGGCTTGATGGATACTATCGCAACCGCTGTGCCACACTTTTCAGCATCAGGATCCACCTCAAGGAAGTGCATCTTGGCAGGATGTCCCGGTGCCCTAACATGCTCCGGGACATGCTGTTATGGACCATCGCGGTCTCCCCCCCAAGCCCGATGTCCCGCGCATGTCACCCAGCCGCCACTCGCATGTGGCGTTATCCTACACACGGACGGCATACCTCGGTGTGGTGCAATCCCGCACTACATCCAGCTCGTGCCCATGAGCATCGGGCCAAGTCGGCCTTCCGCAGCGTTGCCTCCGCCGCCCAGAACGGCCCCGCGCGGTCGCTTGACACCGCCTGGAGCTTGCCCATACTCTAGGCCGCTGTAGGCAACCGGGCAGAGAAGACCGGGAAAGGAGGCAGCCAGTGAATCGCAAGGTCATCGTTTGCGCCGCTCTGGCATCCCTGGCCCTGGCAGTGGCGGCGCAGGCTCAGGTGCTGTACACGCGGGGCACCACGAGGCTCCGCGACTCGCAAGGGCTTGGCGGGAAGATCGTGGGGAGCCTGGCCCAGGGCACACCGGTGCAGGTGCTCCAGGACGGCACCAGGTATTGCAGGGTCTCCACCGACGGCATGACGGGCTATCTGCGCAAGGCGGACCTCACCGAGAGCAAGCCGGAGGACGTGACCGCCGCCCTGCGCGGCGCGCCGGGAACGTCAAACATCCGGCTGGCGGAACTCCAGACCAGCGGCGCCATGCGCGGCTTGAGCAAGAACTCCCTTGCCTACGCCGAGTCAAGGCAGATACCCGTTTGGGCGCGGCAGGCCGTTGACCAGATGCGTGCCGTGAGCACGACGCCCGAAGAGATGGATGCGTTCGAGAAGGCGGGCGGACTGGGCGATTACGCGGGGGACCAGTGACATGGAGCTCCTGAGAATCAGAAGCCTGGTGCTGTGCGCGGCCGTCCTGTCCGCCACGCTTGGCTTGCAGGGCTGCGAGAACATGGAGAGCGTGGGCAAGCTCGGGGTCCAGATCATTGACACCGCCGTCCAGGGCGACGAAGAAGATGCCCGAAAGTGGGAGGCCGTTAAGAGGACTGCGCGCGCCGTGACGGGAGACATCGACCTAGCGGAAGAGATCTCCATGGGCGAGAGCATGTCAATGGCCGTGTTCGTTCAGCTTGGCAAGCCCCACCCTGACGCTGCACTCCAACGCTACGTGTCGCTGGTTGGCCGCACCGTTGCCCGCTACAGCGAACGGCCCGGGCTGCCCTACTGGTTTGCGGTGATTCAGAATGACCAGGAATCAGTGGCCGTCTCACTCCCGGGAGGCTACATCATCGTGACAACCGGGCTGCTGCGCAAACTGAAGGGGGAGAACGAACTCGCGTGCATCCTGGCACACGAGGTGGCACACGTCGCACAGAAGCACGGCCTTGAGACCACGCTCCGCGACACCCGCTTTGCCAGCCTGGTGGAGCTTGGTGCAGCATTCGATCCGGAGGCCGAGGAGTACAGCGAACTGGTTGACATCGCCTTCGACACGCTGGTGCACAAGGGCTACGACCAGGGCTATGAGATCAAGGCGGACCTTGCGGGGACGCGCTATGCTTACATGGCCGGCTACCACCCCGAGGGCCTGCTGCCTTTCCTGCAGCAGTCTGTGGAGTCCGGCGTACAGTTCGAGTTCTTCGAGACCCACCCTGATCCGGCGAAGCGCATCACCGAGATTCGCAAGTTGCTGCGGGAGTTCGGGCAATATGGCAACATGCCTACTCTGAGCGCGCGCTACCAGCGCGAGGTCCTGGAGAAGCTCTGAGAGCGTGCCTGCAAACCCTTCCCCAGTCCGAGCACGGGACTCCAAATGCCC
>Ga0272444_10004848_pt1 | contig 11748 bp, 22 predicted proteins | sample SSMForm13_FD_201033 | JGI IMG/M metagenome (GOLD analysis project Ga0272444, IMG submission 201033) | Marine sediment archaeal communities from Little Sippewissett salt marsh, Falmouth, MA, United States - SSM-Form-13 | ecosystem: Environmental > Aquatic > Marine > Wetlands > Sediment ... | reverse complement strand
CTGGCGATATCATTCGAACCCATTTACGTGATATGATCATTCTTCCTAGTTTCATTGGCCATAAAATCGCGGTTCATAACGGTAATGAATTCCAAGAAATCACTATTGAACCCGAAATGATTGGTCATTACCTTGGAGAATTTGCAATCACCAGAAAAAGAGTAAAACATACCGGACCGGGTGTTGGTGCTACCCGATCTTCAAAATTTATGCCATTAAAGTGATGATACATGAAATATTCAACAGATGTGGATCCAGAAAAAACGGCAAGGGCCTATGGGTATGAGCTTCATTGTTCCCCGAAGGACTCAAAAAATATTGCCTATGCAATCAGTGGGATGAAAATAGAAACTGCAAAAACCTATCTTCAGGAAATCGCGGATATGAAACGAGCATTACCTGCAATCTATCATAAACAAAAGGTTGCTCATCGAAAAGGCATCGGCCCTGGAAGCTACCCACAAAAAGCTGCTCGCTACATCCTTAAAATCCTAAAAAACGCAGAAAACAATGCAGAATACAAAGGATTTGACGTTGAAAACCTACAAATCAAGCATGTATCCGCATACAGAGGACGAATCATCCGTGGGTTCATGCCTCGAGCACAGGGACGTGCAACAGACTGGAATAGAAAAACAACGAATATTGAAATCATACTTGAAGAGGTAGAGTAATGGCCGGAGAACGTAAATTCGTTAGAGAAAGCACAAATCGCATTCTTATCAAAGAATACCTCATAAAAAAAGTTGAAGGTGCCGGTTTCGGTGGCATGACCATCCAACGAACTCCAATGGGAACCCGTATCAACATCATTGTTGAACGCCCCGGTATGGTCATTGGAAAAAGTGGCCGTAAAATCAAAGAAATCACTCGTGAGATCAATGAGATCTTCAATGTTGACAATCCACAAATTGAGATTCAAGAAGCAGGAAATCAAGCGGCATTGAATGCTCAGATCATGGCAGAGAAACTTGCAGAGGCATTAGAACGTGGTTGGCATTTCAGACGTGCAGGACATTCAACGGTGAGACGAATCATGGCAGCCGGTGCAAAAGGATGTCAAGTCGTTATCGCAGGGAAAATCACTGGTGCCCGTCATCGAACCGAGAAATTCACTGAAGGTCACATCAAATTCTGTGGAGAAACCGTTAAAGAAGTCATGGACTTTGGATTTGCTGTTTCAAAACTTAAGGCAGGCGTTCTTGGAGTAAAAGTGGGAATCATGAAGCCATCAGCAGTCCTTCCAGATGAAATCAAATTGGAACGACCCGCGGATAAGAAAAAAGACAAAAAAGAAGAAAAACCCACTGAGAAACATTCTGAGAAGAAGGCAGCAGCGCCTACGGACAAGAAAAAAGAAGAAAAGAAGGCGCCTAAAGAGCAACCAAAGGAAACACCCATCACCGAATTAACAAAGATTCCTGGCATCGGTCCATCCATAATCAAAAAATTTGAGAAAGTCGGGGTAAAAACCCTTGAAGACGTCTTTAATATGGATGCAAAGGAAATCTCTGAGATCGAAGGAATCGGTATGAAAACAGCTGAGACAATCATAAAAGAATTACGAAAAATTCTAAAATAAGAGGATTAAACCTATGGTAGTAAAATCAAAGGAAATTCGCGCATACACTCCAGAACAACGAGCAGAAAAACTCGAAGAATTAAAACGAGAACTCATGCATGAACGTGGCGTTGCCGCAATGGGAGGATCCCCTCCGTCACCAGGAAAAATCCGGCAGCTACGAACATCAATCGCTCGTTTTCTTACAATCATGCATGAGCAAGGAGAACAGTAAATGAGTGAAATATGCCCAAAATGTGGACTTCCAACTGAAATTTGTGTTTGTGAGGATATCGCTCGTGAACAACAAAAGATATTCATCAGTGTAGACAAACGAAGATACGGAAAAATGATGACCATCGTTGATGGAATAAACCCCCATGAATTAGATATCGACAGTCTCATCACCAAACTGAAAAAAAGATGTGCAAGCGGGGGAACCATAAAAGATGGGCGCATCGAACTACAAGGAGATCATCGATCAAAAGTAAAAGAAGCTCTTGAAGAAATGGGCTTTATCGTTGAACTCGCCTAAAATCAAATATCAAAAAAGGGTGAAGAATCTATGGAACCCATACCCCTCATCAAAGATGAACTCATCGGTCGGAACGTGACTATCTCCACATGTACGGATCCCACCATGGAACAGATGCAGGGAGTCATCCTTGATGAAACAAAACACATGTTTCTTATCGAATCGCAAGGGAAACAGCGATGGATCGCAAAAAACATTGCCACATTCATCTTTCCTGTTCACCATAAAAACATACCGATCAATGGATCAAAATTAAGATATCGACCTGAAGAAAGAGTAAAAAAAGCAAGGTGAAAAATCCTATGGCTGAAAAAACAAAACATCAAGCACGAAATATTGGTATTAACGTACAACCCCCAAAACAAACCTGTACCGATCAAAACTGTCCATTCCATGGACAACTTTCTGTGCGCGGGCAAATCATCACGGGTGTTGTCGATTCAACAAAAATGAACAAGGCAATTGTTGTGAAACGTGAATATTCACATTTCATCCCTAAATATGAAAGATATCAGAAACGAACCTCATTTTATTCGGCTCATTGTTCACCCTGCATGGACATCCAACCAGGAGATAAGGTTCGTATCGCTGAATGCCGTCCGATTAGCAAAACAATTTCGTTTGTGGCAATTGAAAAACTCTAAAGGAGAAAGAGAAAATGAAAGGTATAGCAGGCAGACAAATGAGAGGACTTCCCACCGGTGCCCGTCTCGAATGCATTGATAACACTGGTGCAAAGATCGTTGAGATCGTTGCTGTCCCCAAGTTAAAGGGAACCCATCGACGATATCCAAAAGCAGGTATTGGAGATATGGTTATCATCAGTGTAAAAAAAGGTGCTATTGATATGCGAAGACAACTGTTGAAAGCAGTGATTGTCCGGCAACGACGTCCCTTCAGACGATCTGATGGAACCATGGTCCAATTTGAGGACAATGCCGCAGTGATTGTCACAGAAAACGGAGAAACAAAAGGATCCATGATTAAAGGTCCTGTTGCCTTAGAAGCAGCAGAACGATGGCCTCGTATCGCTGCCAATGCAAGTACCATTGTATAAGAATCAAAGTGAGTGCGTATGAAATCTGTGAAAGCTCGAAAACAAAGAAAAGCATTCTACAATGCTCCATTGCATAAAAAACAAAAGAGTATCGCATCTCATCTTGAAGAGAATCTTTTGTTGAAATATGATCAACGGAGTGTCCCCCTAATAACGGGTGATACGGTAAAAGTTATGCGAGGAGTCTTCAAAGGTCATGAAGATAAAGTTGCTAAAATTCATGTAAAAGATTACCGGGTCGAAGTTGAAGGGGTCACCATCACCAAAGCAGATGGGAAAAAGATTGCAAAACCGCTTCATCCCAGTAATCTTTTGATCACGAAATTAAATTTAACCGATAAATGGCGACGGAACAATCTTGAGCGGAAAGTATCAGAAGATACCAAAAAAGAGATTGAAGCTGAAGCCAAGCAGCAACTGATCGAACAGGAAAAAGAGAGGAAACGATTGGAAGAAGAACAACTTGCCGCTGAAAAAGAAGCGGAAGCTGAAGAGGAATCCATTGAACCTGAAGTGGAAGAACCCATCGTTGAAGAACCTGAAACGAAAAAACCAGTTGCCAAGAAAACAGAGAAATCTGAACCGAAGGAAAAGAAAACAGCAGGTACCCCTGCAAAAAAATCAAAACCACCAGCAAAGAAACCTGCTGAGAAAAAAGAAGATAAAAAGGAGGATACTGCATGAGTAGCAGTCATCATTTAAAACGATTAAACGCTCCTCGAACTTTGCGGATTCATCGAAAGGAGAACACATGGACGATTCGGGGATCCCCCGGCCCTCATCCATTAAGCAAATCCATTCCTCTTGGAATCATCATCCGCGATTATCTTGGACTGTGTGACAACCGACGGGAAGCAAAACGTATTTGTGCCAATGGGGAAGTCATTGTTGATGGAGCTATAAGAAAAAGTGTGAATTTTCCTGTTGGTCTCATGGATGTGATCACGTTTCCTGCATTAAAGAAACATTATCGTATGGTCTATGATCAACGGGGAAAACTTACCCTTGTTTCTGTTTCAAAGGAGGATGCTTCCTGGAAGCTTCGCCGTATTGAAAACAAAACCATTGTTCGTGGGAAAAAAACACAATTGAACTTCCATGATGGACATAACATGCTTGTTGAAAAAGACGAGTATAATACCGGTGACGTGTTAAAAATAAAATTCGAAGATGTTTCTATTATGGACACGTTTCCTAGAAAGAAAGGAACGATTTCCTTAATTACCGGCGGCAGTCACGTGGGAGAACTCGCAACTATCGAGGATATCGAAATCATTGCTTCCTCAAGTAATAACCTTGCAAAGATGAAAGGAGTGAATCCATTTACCACAATTGAACCCTATGTGTTTCCTGTAGGGAAAAACAAACCGGTTATCACGATTCCTGAGGTGAAGGTTGCATGAAGGCAAAAAAAGCAACCACACCCAACAAGATGATGCTTCCTCATATCGAAAAGGTCACCGTCAACATTGGTGTTGGTGAAGCAGGAGAACGACTGGAAAAAGCAGAAACTGTTCTTGAAGACATTACAAAACACAAACCCGTACAGACGCTTTCAAAGACCGTGAGCAAGGATCTTGCGCTTCGAAAACGGATGCCAATAGGCTGTAAGGTCACTCTCAGAGGTGGGGATGCAACCGCGTTTCTCAAACAAGCCTTTGAGACTCGTGAAAACAAGATTGGAGAATACGCGTTTGACCATCAAGGTAACATAAGCTTTGGTATCCCTGATCATACCCTCTTTAAAAATCAAAAATATAACCCAGATATCGGGATTTTTGGTATGGATGTCTGTATCACCATGGAAAAACCAGGATATCGGATTAAACGTAGACGCATTCAACGCAGAAAGATCCATCAGAAACATCAGATTGACCGATCTGAGACCAAACAATTCTTTGCTGAAACGTATAAACTGGAGGTTATTGAATGAAGATAAAAGAGAAGACACATGAATATGGAAGAGTGCATGGTTGCGAACGATGTGGACGACGACGTGGACTTATTCGCGCGTATGGATTTCATATCTGCAGACAATGCTTCCGAGAAAAAGCAGAGGAATTAGGATTTAAAAAATTCTCATAAAGGAGGACAACGGTAATGTTAAACGATCCCTTAGCAAACGCCCTTTCCATGATGAAAAACGCTGAGAACCGTGGAAAAGGAAACTGTACGATTCAACCTTCGTCAAAGCTCATCGGTGGCGTATTAAATGTGTTGAAAGAAAAAGGATACATCGGTGAATTCGAATACATTGATGATGGAAAAGCAGGAGTCTTTCAGGTTCATCTCGTAGGAAACATCAATGACTGTGGTGTTATTAAACCTCGATATCCTGTAAAAAGAGAAGACCTGGAGAACTGGGAATCCCGTTATCTACCTGCACAGAACTTTGGATTACTCATTCTTACTACTACAAAAGGAATTATCTCACATGAAGACGCAAAGCAACATGGCATCGGAGGAAAAGTACTTGCCTATGTCTATTAGGAGGATGATGTATGGTTACTATTGCTGAAATCAAAGAAACAATCCCCCTTCCTGATGGCATTACTGCAAGTCAGACCGATGCAATCATCAGTATCACTGGAGAAAAAGGAACACTGACCCGGACGTTTTCCCATCCAAAGATCACAGTCGCCGTGGAAAACAATGGTATTGTCGTGTCCTGTAAAAATGCACGTAGAAAACAAAAAGCACTCGTAGGAACCTTTGTAGCTCATTTGAACAACATGGTCAAAGGAGTATCTGAAGGATTCACGTATACGATGAAAACCGTGTATTCCCATTTTCCTATCAAGACCATGGTCGATGGCAACCATTTTGTCATTGAAAACTTCCTTGGTGAACGATCACCACGAAAAGCACTTATCCTTGAAGGAATCACCGTTGAAGTAAAAGGCGATGATGTTAGTGTGACGGGTATTGACAAAGAAAAAGTTGGACAGACCGTTGCAAACATTGAACGGGCAACCACGGTACGACGACGGGATATCCGTGTCTTTCAAGATGGGGTGTATCGAACCAGTAAAGGAGGCTGCTGAATCCCATGACGAAAAAAGAAATGATAACCACGCTTACCTCCCTGAAAGGGATTGGAACCGCTAAAGCAGAGGCATTGATCGATGCAGGCTATAATACCCCTGAAAAGATCATCGATGCATCTCTAGAAGATCTTACGGGTGTCCCTGGAATCAGTGAATCTGTTGCGACCTCAATTCAGGAACAATTAAAACAAACTGTTCCTGCTAAGAAACCAAAGAAAAAGGAAACACCCGCTACAGCAAAAAAGGAAGAAAAATCTGCTGAAAAGAAACCAGCAACTCCAAAGAAAACCAGTGAGAAACCTGCTCCCGCAAAAAAGAAGACCACCCCACCAGCAAAAAAACCCAAAAAGTCAAAGGGTAAAAAAGAAGGATACACACCAAAGAAGAAACCGGAGCTCCCTGATGATATTAAACAAGTATTACCGGTCCGAAAAGAGATAAAAAAACGCCGACCAAACTTCTATAGAGAGGAATGGTTCCGTTATAAACGACTGGGAAAAAGCTGGCGACGACCTGATGGTATCAGTTCAAAGATGCGACGGAATTATAAATATCGACCCAACAAGGTCCGTGTAGGCTACCGGGGACCAGAAAAAACCCGTGGACTCCATCCATCAGGATTTGAAGAGGTAATGGTCTTTAATGTCGCCGATCTCACCGATATTGACCCAAAAACACAGGCCGCCCGAATTGGTGGGACTGTGGGTAGTCGTAAACGAATGGAAATAGAGAAAAAAGCTGAAGAACTTGACGTTCGAATACTCAATAAACAAAGGTGATTTGTGGTATGACTGATCTAAGAAATCAACGAAGAATGGCTGCAACCCTCCTGAAATGTGGTGTACACCGTGTCTGGATGGATCAAGATAGACTCGAAGAAATCGCCCGTGCGGTCACCAAAGATGACATCCGTATCCTCATCAATGGAAAAGCAATCAAAGCAAAACAAAAACAGGGGATATCCTCTGGAAGAAAACGCTATATTGCTAACCAGAAAGCAAAAGGACGGAGAAAAGGATATGGGTCACGTAAAGGAGCAAAATATGCCCGGTTTCCCCGGAAACGACAATGGATCCGTACCATCAGGCCACTCCGAGGATACCTACGAGAGCTCCGTGATAGTGGACAGCTTACCCCTACCCTCTACCGACGATACTATCGGAAGGCAAAAGGTGGCGAGTTCCGCAGTAAAAAACATTTACATACTCATCTACGTTCAGATGGCATTATCAAAAAGGAGGAGAACGCATGAGCAGGGGACCACGATATCGTATAAAACCTCGAAGGAGACGAGAAGGAAAAACTGATTATCGACGACGTCTTGCCTTATTAAAATCAGGAAAGACCCGCATCGTTGTTCGACGCTCCTTATCGCAGATGCGTGTCCAATTCATAAACTACCATGAAAGTGGTGACACTGTTATTGCATCAGCAATGGGATCTGATCTTAAAAGCGAGTATAAATGGAGTCATGCAACTTCTAATACGTCTGCAGCATACCTCACGGGGCTTCTTGCAGGAAAACGTGCTCTTGCCGCAGGAATCACCGAGGGCGTGTTTGATATCGGAAGGCAAGTCCCCGTGAAAGGATCAAAAGTCTTTGCCGCAATCAAAGGGGTACAAGACGCAGGAGTAAACTGCTATGTATCTGAAGATAAAATTCCTGATGAATCCCGTATCATGGGAGAACACATTGATAAAAAAATCGCAGCGGATGTGCAAAAAATGAAAGATAGCATCACAGGTGGTAACTAATGGCAATGAGACGACAACGTGGCAGAAGACCACAGAGAAAAAGAGAAAAACCTGCGGCACCACAATGGGACCCAAAGACAAAACTAGGGAAACTAGTGGCCAATGGAAAAATCACTACCATGCATGATGCACTCACCTCAGGACTTCCCATCCGGGAACCTGAGATTGCAGATATTCTACTTCCCGATCTCAGTGATGAGGTCCTAGACGTCAACATGGTCCAACGTATGACCGATTCAGGACGAAGAGTAAAATTCGTCATCACCGTTGTTGTTGGAAACAATGATGGATTCGTGGGTCTGGGTCAGGCAAAAGGAAAAGAAGTCGGTGCCAGTATCCGCAAAGCAATTGACAATGCGAAACTACATATGATGGAGATTAACAGAGGCTGTGGATCATGGGAATGTGGCTGTGGAAAACCCCATACCGTCCCCTTTACCATCACCGGAAAAAGTGGCTCTGTTACCATAACCTTAAAACCAGCGCCTCAGGGAATTGGCCTTGCAACGGGAGATGTTGCCAAAAAGATTCTTACTATCGCTGGCGTTAAGGATTGCTGGGCATATACTGAAGGTCAAACACAGACCACGGTCAACTATGCAAAAGCGGTGATAAACTCACTACAGAAAAACATTGAAATGCGTGTGCTTCCTCAGGAACGACAAAAACTGGGAATGGTTCTTGGTGCAACCGATCTTGGAAAAGAAGATGAGGAACAAGCAGCACTACCATCTACTACACCACCTACTGAGGAGGCATCGTAACTATGGTCTATGCAGTCGTCAGGGTTCGTGGAACCGTTAATATTAAACCAGATATCAAAAAAACATTACAATTACTTAATCTTACCCGAGCAAATCATTGTGTCTTACTTGATGAATCAAAAAGTGCGAAAGGTATGCTTCAGATCGCAAAGGATTATGTGACCTGGGGTGAAGTCAAACAAGAGACCGTTGCTACCCTTTTAAAGAAACGAGGAAAACTCACGGGAGATAAACCGTTAACTGATGATCATGTGAAATCTACAACATCTTATAAGACCATTGATGAACTCTCCAAGGCACTCGTGAAACACGCCATCAAAATCAATGAAATCCCTGATATGAAAAAGGTCTTCCGCCTGCATCCCCCCTCAAAAGGATTCGAAGGCATTAAACGATCCTTTATCAACAAAGGAGCATTAGGATATCGCGGAACACAGATAGAAACACTCTTGGAGAAGATGATTTAAACACCGTTCAGCAAAAAAAATCAGTTCATTACGAGGCAGTGTGGAAGACATGGAAGAATCATTATATGATATCGAAATCCATAAAAAAGAAGATGGATACATCGGAAAACTCTTTTCCGATGCAGATGGGATAAAAGAATTTGAGAATAAACATTTAGACCTCCTCCTACGGGATATCACCCTAGATATGCAAATGGCCCTTGAAGAGTTTCAGCAACGACAGGCCGAACTCTCCGAACAAAACCCAATATAAGAGGTTTTCTTAGAGGGCTTAAGAGTAATATTTTTAAATGGTTCCCGTATTGATAGGTCCTACGATTCAAAAGAGTTGGTTGATCTCCTTGAAATATACACGATTTGAAAAAGCTCGCATCATCGGTGCTCGTGCGCTCCAAATATCTATGGGGGCACCAACACTCATTGCATTACCAAAAGATGTCATCTTTCCTATTGACATAGCTATGCTAGAATTTAAAGAAGAAGCAATCCCAATCACGGTACGCCGTGATGAAACATAAAAACAATGGACGTTTAAGTTTGATTTAGGTGAAAACCCCTATGACAGAAGAAACACCGCAAGAAGAAAAAAAGGAAACCGAACAAACACATCATCTTGCAACAGAAGAAACCTATATGACTGCTGGTGCCCACATCGGTACCCGACAGAAAACAGCAGATATGAAAGATTTCATCTATAAAGTTCGAAATGATGGATTATACATTATCGATGTGAATAAAACAGATGAGCGTATCCGCACTGCGGGTAGATTCATCGCCAATTTCGATCTCAGCCAAGTGCTCGCTGTCTCTGTGAGACAATATGGAGAAAAACCTATTCATAAACTCTCTGAACATACGGGCGTTACGATTTTACCCGGAAGATTTCGCCCAGGAATCCTTACAAATCCGAATGCAAAAGGCTATTTGGAACCGGAACTGTTGATTGCAACAGATCCGCTTGCTGATATCCAGGCAATCCGTGAGGCACGAAATGCAGGAATCCCTGTTGTTGCACTTTGTGATACCAACAATGAAACCAAACATATCGACATGGTGATTCCCACCAACAACAAAGGTCGACGAGCCCTTGCCCTTGTCTACTGGTTGCTTTCCAAAGCAATCCTTAAAGAAAAAGGGAAAATCGCCAACTATGATGATTTTCAGATTGAACTTGAGGAATTTGAAGCTGAAATATAAAAAAAGCTTTTTAACCTCCTTTTTTTTCTCTACATATACCAAGTTACATTTAGGGGTAAGGTGCCAGTGCTGTGCATGAACAAATAAACGATAAGATTATTCTCGTGGGAACCGCCCACATTTCCAAAGCAAGTGTGGATGAGGTGGAAGCGGTCATCGACAAATACAATCCTGATATTGTCGCTGTTGAACTCTGTGAACGCCGATACAAAGGAATTACAGAAAAGGATCGTTGGGAGAACACGCCCGTCACCTCCTTATTACGATCTAATAATGCGTATTTTTTACTCGCCCAGACGTTTCTTTCCAGTATTCAACGTCGTCTGGGTAAAGAACATGGTGTCGAACCGGGTTCAGAGATGATCCAGGCCCTAACACAAGCAAACGCCCATGATATCCCCATTGAGCTGGTGGACCGTGATATCTCCATTACCCTAAAACGGGCTTGGAAGAAGATGGGAATTCGGGAGAAATTCCGTTTGTTCTGGGAGTTTCTCAAAGCCATTGTGGGGTTTGATGAAGATGAGGTGGAAGACATCGATTTTGAAGAGCTCATGGACCAGGACATGATCTCGACGATGATGGAGGAATTTGGTAATCTCGCCCCAACGGTGAGAGACGTATTGATTCTAGAGCGGGACTCCTACATTGCTCAAAAGATAAAGGATTGTGCAACCAAGGGAAAAACCGTGGTTGCCGTTGTTGGTGCAGGGCACCTGCAGGGAATAAAAAAACATCTGCTCAACAAGGAATTCTCTGTTGATCTTTCAACACTAGATTATGTGCCAGAGAAACGATTCAACTTGGTAAAAGTCATCGGATATGCCATCCCACTATTGCTTGTTGCTGCCGTTGTCTATGGATTCTACATCGGTGGACTTGATAAAGGCATACAGATTATCCTCTACTGGTTTTTGATCAATGGTATCTGCTCAGCATTAGGAACACTGCTCGCACGAGGGCATATCCTCTCTATTCTCACCGCGTTTGTCGCTGCACCCATCACCTCGCTAAATCCTGCAGTTGCTGCAGGATGGGTTGCAGGATATGTTGAGGCAAAACTTCGAACACCAGTAATCAAAGATTTCAAACAACTCAGCACTCTAGAGAGTTTCAAAGAGTTCTGGAACAACCGCGTTGTTCGTCTGCTCATGGTCGTTGCCTTTGCCAATTTGGGAAGCATGGTGGGAACATGGCTTGCGGCATTCTACATCGCCTCAGGATTTCTCTCCTAAGTAAGCTTCGGTATTTTTCCAAGTAACATTCTTATATGAAAACTATGCACAATGTTTACAGAGAAAATTATGGAGATCATACAAAAAAAACGATCATTTCGCGATATTTCCCCAAGAGAATATATGTATT
>Ga0272444_10004845_pt1 | contig 11751 bp, 9 predicted proteins | sample SSMForm13_FD_201033 | JGI IMG/M metagenome (GOLD analysis project Ga0272444, IMG submission 201033) | Marine sediment archaeal communities from Little Sippewissett salt marsh, Falmouth, MA, United States - SSM-Form-13 | ecosystem: Environmental > Aquatic > Marine > Wetlands > Sediment ... | reverse complement strand
GGATCGGCGAGATCGTGGAAGCCACGCTCCAGGTGATCCAGAAGAAGAGCGAGGAGGCCTACCGCATGAGCAATGTCGGCGGGCTCGGCGGGATCGAGGTGAGCAAGCAGGTCAAGTCCGGCGTCGCCTTGAAGCAGGAATTTAAGATCCTCAACTCGGTTCTGTCGAAAAAGGCCGCGGGCCTGGAGGAGGCGGAAAAGGCGATCGTCCGTCTCTGGCTGGCCTGGTCCGGCCAAGGCAAGGTTTTTGACCGGTTGAGCTTCAAACGGCCCAGGGACTTCTCGGTCGAGGACCTGTCCGCCGACCTCGAGAACGCGTTGGCGGTCAAGGCCGTGACCCTGGGCAGCCCGACCGCACAGAAGGAGATCGCCCTGGCCTCGATCAAGCGGTGTCTGAACCTGACCGACGAGACACTGGAGAAGATCTCCGTGGAGCTCGAAAAGTCTTTGGATAAGACCGGGGCGTCCGAATGGACCTGAAAACGCTTCTCGGGGTGATCCGGAATACCGAGGAGTTCCTCGACTCCGCCCTGGAATCGGCCGAGACCAGGATGGCTAGGGCGATCCGGAACCTAGAGCGCAAGATCGTCACATTGGCCGCCATGCTCAAGGTTGGCCCGGGCGGCAGGATCAAGGGGCCGCACTGGAACCTGTCCCGGGCCCAGAAGGTTCATGCGCAGCTGGTCGGGGCGTTCGAGGAGGTTTACGGCAAGGCCGCGCTTGTCCACATCGACCGGTTCGACGAAGCGCTCAGGCTCATCAAGGCGAATTTTAAAAGACTCCGGGTCGAGGTCGGCTACTCGACCGCCGACAAGAAGCTCATCGAAGCGCTCAAGGCCCAGACCTATCAGCAGTTCGAATCCCTGGGTCAGGCGACCCAGAACCGCATCGCCCAGGAGGTCTATGATTCGGTCGTCAGTGGCGCGCCATTCGGACAGTTGACCCTCGGGATTTCGGCCGCTCTTGTCGGCCACGAGGACGTTCGGGGCCGTCCGCTCGTCCAATACGCCGGGACCTACGCCCACGATTCACTCATGGCGTTCTATTCCACCATCCACCAGAAGAAATCCAAGGATGCCGGGATGACGCACCAGCTCTATTACGGCAGCATCATCGGCTCCACACGCAAGTTTTGCGCCGAGCGCGCCGGCAAGGTCTTCAGCAACGAGGAGGTCGATTCCTGGAACAAGCTCGACTGGGACGGCAAGAAGCCCGGCAACGTCTGGATCAACCGGGGCGGCTACCGTTGCCGGCACCACCTTCAGCCGGTCATGCCGGAATGGATCGAGGGCGGGGAAATTGAGGTGCAGAGGTGGGGGTGAGGTTTGGGGCTTTAGAGAGGCTGGTGCTGTCAAAGTCTGAAAAGCTGATTAACCGACAAGGACCGGAAGTGCGGATACTCCATCAGGACGCAGCCTTACAGGTATGACGCCGGATATGTGTTTGTGTTCGATTAGCTGCAGTTTTCAGATTTTTGCTTGAGTTCGGGGCGGGTCCATACATGGACAGTAATGATGTCACGCTATGGTGATCCGGATCACCGTCAGCCGCCGACAGAAAAGAGCGCCTTCAGACTTCGCGCTCCATGCACTACACGAACAATCTCGATACCTTCAGCAGCTTCACGGTACAGAATCAGGTAATTGCCCTCAATGAAGTATCGCAGGCTTGGTGCGATATCCGGCCTTGCGGGGCCAAGATTGCGGTTTCTCGAAAGTAACTGGAATTTCTCCTCGAGTGAATGAAGAACGCGCGTCGCCGCATCCTGATCGTCCTCTGCTATATACAGCCATATCTCGATCAGGTCGTTTTCCGCCTCGCGCAATAGGGTGAACCGGGACATGGGCTTTAGCGCCTCTTCGATCCGGTTTCAAAACGACTCCGCGCTTCCTGGGTTATTTCGTCTATGTTGCTGAAGCGACCCGGCCCGCTCTTCACGCCTGCATCCCAGAGTCTTCGCAGTTCTTCAATTTCCTGTTTCTGGATCGCGCGTTTGTACTTCCAGTCGCGTAAAGCGTCACGTATGACTTCACTTGCGGAAGCGTAGTCCCCTTGCTCAACGGACTCCTTCACAAGCGCGGAAAGCTCCGACGTTAAGGCGATGGTTAGTTTTTCAACGGTGGGAATGGCTTCTCCTTAGGTATGAACAAGTCATACTACAAGAGGTCTGGCTGTAGCAAGGGGCAAACTCGTTTCTTGAGCCGTAATGCCCTGCCGTATCCGTTTTTACCACCGGCACTGTTCGTACTCGACGATTTTCGATTTATTGGTATCGGGCATGACCCGCCTAGGGAAGTGCGGTCATCGCCGACCCAGAGGGAAAGGACCGGCGTCTCCCGATCGTTGCGAATCAGAGTTCTTGGGTTAAACAATTTGATGCTCCCATTTGTAAGAGACAATAGAAAGTTGGAGTATGCCAAAAATTTTGCGCTTACGAAGAAAGTGGAGTAGAAAAACCTTGTGTTGCCAGCCGCCACCCATGGGACGAACCACTTTCATCAAGGACGCTGATCGTGAAACTAAATCAAAAGCTTGTCGCAACCGTGTCTTCGTTCGCGATCATTGTATCCGGGCTGACTTCCCTTGTGTTTTACAAGGCCGCTGAAAATCAGGTCATGCAAGACATCCGGCAACGCCTCAACGATATCGTTTCCATTGCGGGGGCAACCCTGGACGCCGATCTGCACGCCCGCCTGACAGACCCTGCCCAGGAAGGATCCACCGACTATGTCCGCTTCCGGAATAGACTGCAAACCATACGGGATTCCTCATCAGACATTTTTTTCGTCTACACCATGCGCAAGGGCTCGAACGGTCAGATCACGTTCGTTGTTGACGCCGAGACAAAGCCCGAGGACGTTGCTCATCTAGGCGAGGTCTACGATGACGCGAGCGAAACCCTGGCAACCTCCTTCGCCAACCTAGACGCTCCCCTCGTGGAGCAGGAATTCTACAACGACGAATGGGGAACTTGGCTTTCCGGATACGCGCCCTTCTTCGATGCCGACGGCGTTCGAGTAGGGGTGCTTGGCGTGGACATCTCTGCCGCCACTGTCCACGACTACAAGTGGCGCCTTCTTGTGCTTTCCCTGGGTGCCTTCGGCCTCGTTCTCCCCCTAACAATCCTGCTGGGCCTGTCCATCGGGCGCAGGATTTCCCAGCCCATTATCGCCATGAAGGAAGGTGCCGAGCGCATGGGGCAGGGCGATTTGGACTACAGATTGCACATCGACCGTAAGGATGAGATCGGAGCCCTGGCCTCGGAACTTAACGCCATGGCCGCCAAGCTGAAGCATGGGCGAGATAATCTCAGCGTCATGATGGAGAAGTACCGCAACATCTTCGACAACGCCATAGAGGGAATCTTCCAGTCCACCCTGGACGGCAACCTGCTGAACGCCAATAAGGCCTTGGCTGGCATGCTCGGCTACGAAACCGGCGACGAGCTTGCTGCAAGCATCACCGATCTGAAAACCCAAGTCTACGCCAGCCCCGAGGACCGCGGGCTGCTCCTCCAGTCATTGCGGGACAAGGGAAGAGCAGAGGACATGATCGTTCGAATGAAGCGGCGGGACGGGTCCTTCATTTGGGTCCAGCTGAACGCGCAGATTGTTCAAGACCAGCGGAGCGGTCCCAGGCTTGAGGGCATGGTCCAAGACATCACCGAACGTCTTGATAAGGAAAAGGCGGAGACCGAACGCAAGGCGGCTGAGGCCGCGTCCCAGGCCAAGAGTGATTTTCTGGCCAACATGAGCCATGAAATCCGCACCCCGCTCAACGCGGTCATGGGTCTGACCGACTTGGCCCTCAAAACAGAGCTTACGGAGCGACAGTCCCAGTATCTCAAGAAGATCAAGATGTCGTCCCAGTCCCTCCTGGCCGTCATCAACGACATCCTCGACTTTTCCAAAATTGAGGCCGGACGCCTCGAACTCGAACATACCGACTTCCTGCTGTACGAGATCATGGCCAATCTGTCGGAAATGTTCGCCTTCCAGGCCTATGACCGACAGATAGAGTTCGCGGTCTCCATTGCCCCTGGCGTTCCGACAGCCCTGGTGGGCGATCCTGTTCGGCTGGGGCAGGTCTTGATCAACCTGACTGGCAACGCCATGAAATTCACGGAAAAGGGCGAGGTCGTGGTTTCGGCGGAGTTGGCCGAATCTAGCCCGGACGCCGACGAATCCAGGAGCACCCTGCGTTTCACTGTCCGGGATACCGGCATTGGCATCGAGCCCGGACGGCTTGCCTCTATATTTGACTCCTTCACCCAGGCAGATGACTCTACCACCAGAAAATACGGAGGAACCGGCCTGGGGCTCGCTATATGCAAACAGCTCACGGAGTTGATGGGCGGGGACATCCAGGTGGACAGTGAACCCGGTGCCGGGAGCGTCTTCAGCTTCACCGCCGTTTTCGAACGCCAGCCGCCCGAACGGCAAATCAAGCCCCTAACTCCCATGGACCTTAAGGGGCTCAAGGTTTTGGTGGTGGACGACAACCGCACAACCAGAGAAATCCTGACCGAGATCATCGCCTCTTTCCACATGACCGCCCATGAAGCCGCCTCGGGCGAAGACGCGATACGGCTTTTGTCCGAAGCGCAGGAGCCTTACGACCTTGTCCTTATGGACTGGAAAATGCCCGGACTTAACGGCGTTGAAACTGCCCAGAAAATCAAGCAAGACCTGAAGAGAGACAAGCTCCCCATAATCTGTATGATTTCTGCCTATGGCCGCGAGGATCTTCTCCAGCAAAGCGAGAAGTCCTTCCTGGACGCCTTTTTGCACAAGCCGGTCAACCAGTCCCTTTTGTTTGACACCATCATGGGATTGTTCGGTCGGCATTCCCACATGATGGGACTCGATATGGGCGCTACTGAGTTTCGGACCGTGGAATACGTCGAGCATTTGGCAGGGGCGCGCATTCTGTTGGTCGAGGACAACGCCATCAATCAGGAGGTGGCCCTAGAGTGGCTGACCGGCGCTGGAATGGTGGTCGATACGGCAGCCAACGGACGCCTTGCCCTGGAGGCGGTGGCGAACAAAACCTACGATGCGGTGCTCATGGACATTCAGATGCCTGAAATGGACGGGTATGAAGCCACTGAACAAATTCGGAAGCAAGATCGTTTTCGCGACCTGCCAATCATTGCCATGACAGCTCACGCGCTGAAGGGGGACCGGGAAAAATGTCTTAAAGCGGGCATGAACGACTATGTCACCAAGCCAATCGATCCTGGCCAGCTTTTTACCGCCCTGGCCACGTGGATCAAGACTAAGGATCGCTCTGCGCCGCAGACCAAACTCCGCAAGCGTTGCCCAGACAACCTGGACCAGCCTGCCATCGACTTTCAGATTCCAGGCGTCAACATAGAAACGGGACTGTTCCGTTCCAACAACAACCACAGGCTATACATTAAACTTCTGACCTCCTTTCTCCTCGACTATGGCGAATCGCTGAGTGACATCCGTCAGGCGCTGGACGAGAATCGATACGAGGACGCGGCCCGACACGTCCACTCCATCAAGGGTGTGGGCGGCAACCTCGGCGCTGAAGCGCTTTCACTAAACGCTGCAAAGCTTGAGGATTGTCTTCGCCAACATCGCGCTCCCCCACCAGACGATGTGTGGATTGGGTTCGCCGACTCGATAAACGAAGTGATCACGGGCTTGGCAGACGCCCTTCCTAAATCCGGTGCCCCGAAGCCCGAAAAATGCTCTGAGAGCATCGACCGGGCCGAGTTGGTCAACATGCTCCGATTGATGCGGACCGGACTGGATGACGACCTGGAAGCGGCAACACGTCTCCTCCGCCAGGCCCGGGACGCCCTTGCTGCGGAAGCGGGGGAATCGGTCGCAGAGCAGCTGGCCGGACAAATGGACGATTTCGACATTGATGGAGCGGTAAAGACCCTCGATAAGACGATTCAACACCTTGAAAATAATGGATGATCAAATGACAGGCAAAGACTTGCGACGTAAGATACTGATCGTCGATGACAACAAGCAGAACATTGAAATCCTGATGGATCTATTCAAGGAGGAGTACAAGGTTACAGCCGCCATCACTCCGCAACGGGCGCTCAAAGTGGCCGCCACAGCCCCCCAGCCGGACATCATCCTGCTGGATATTGTCATGCCTCTCATGGACGGATACGATGTCTGCAAGGAGCTAAAACGAGACGAAAAGACTAAGGACATACCTGTCATTTTCGTCACTGCCGTGTCCGAGGTCATGGATGAGGCCATGGGTTTCAAGGTCGGCGCGGTGGACTACATAACCAAGCCCTTCCACCCCCCCATGGTGCAGGCTCGGGTGGCGATGCACATTGAAATGAAACGAAGGCAGGAACTCCTTGAAAAATTTGCCTATTTTGATGCCCTGACCGACATACCTAACCGGCGGTACTTCGACGATCATCTGGATAAGGAGTGGAACAGAGCCTTACGCTCCCAACGCCCCATGTCGCTTTTACTTATGGATATTGACAACTTTAAGGAATACAATGACGCATACGGCCATGGAAGCGGGGATGTGGCCCTGCGCAAGGTCGCCCAGGCGATCAAGGCCTCTCTGCGCCGAGCTGGAGATTTCGTGGCCAGATACGGGGGAGAGGAATTCGCCGCAGTCTTGCCCTACACGGATGAAGCCAAGGCCAGGGAAACCGCTTGGCAAATTTCCCAGGCCGTCGAATCCCAGGAGATCGAACACAAGTCGTCCCCGGTCGCAAAACTGCTGACTATAAGCACCGGCTTGGCAACGGCAGCGCCGAGTTCCGGGATTGCGCCCCAAGATATTCTCAAGGCTGCGGACGCGGCCCTGTACAAGGCCAAGCGGCAGGGCAAAATGCGCTTGGAGGTCGCGGAGGTCGTTTGAGAAAACTGACACGGCCTGAGCGAAATCACGGCCCGGTCGCCCGCAACCTTCCCGCCTCCCGGATTTTAGGAATCTTAAGCGGATGTCCTGACCTGCCCTATCCATTTGCACCGCTGGCAACGTTCGTACCCGCCTACTTCAGATCTAGTGGTGTCAGGTGTGCCCTTTCGAGTGTCGCGTCCATCAAATTCATGTATATGAATTTGATGGACTAAAATAATAATATCAGGGCGTTGTTTGCAAAATAAACATATACCTAAATTGAGCGTTCCGGGCGCTACGAAAGCGGTCCACATACAATATTTGGGCACTACAGCACGAAATGATGCCTATTCGGAGGAGGGTTTGAGGACTGTCGGGCTGTGAGCATCCCGGTCATGACAATCCTGTCCCTTTTCCCGGTCAAAGGGCGCACCTCTCCTGCGAATGCTCACGAGACAGCCCCCGGTTCAGGCCCAGGAGAATGGTGGAGCCTTCAAACAACGCTCCCATAAGTCTCTGAAGCGCATCGACTCCATGGCGACTGCCGTGACCTTGAGCACGGTCCTGCCCGCATGCCTCACAATTTTGGCCGCCACATCGACAAGTCTGCGGCGCAGTGTTGTCGGGAGCGCCGTGACAGGAATGACCGGCTCACTGACGTCTTCCTTGAAAGCCTCAAATATGAAGAAACCGAGGACCATGGTGTAGTAGAAGGCGGAATTGGGTAGGAAACGCTTGAATGGTAATTCTTCAAAGCTGAAATCCTTGAATGCCCTGTGCACCAGTTCGTCCGCGCCGCGCTGGTGGTAGGAATGGATGATGGCACCGGTTTCGGTTATGAATTCACAGCCAGCCTCCCGCAACTGCTGATCGATGACACCCCCCATGCCGAGGTTGGTATAAACGATGGTGCCGGGTCGCGATCCGGAGAGCAAGAACTGCTTCTCCTCCAGCAAAGGCCTCCAAAAGATGGCCCTATAGGATTTTTCCCAGGATTTGCGGCGGTCGCTGAAATCTAAGCACTGCCAAATATCTTCGTCGGTCTTGCCGAAGTGATGTTGAAAGGCGGTCTCTGTGAGTGCCCCGATCCTGTCCTTAATGTCGCCGTAGAATTTGCCCGCGCAAATGAAGCCAATATCCAGGCGCTCCATCTCGGCGAAAAGGTCCTGATCGAAGAATCCGGAGTCCATGCGAATGACGATAGGGATGGTCGAGCTGTAACGGGTACGGATCATGCGCACCACGTGGCGGATCATGTTCGGGGCCGAGTCGCCGTTGAGGGAGTGCTTGTCGCCGCCACGGAATACGGCGTCTATGATGTACCGCCCCCAGGTCATCTGGAGCGGCTGGAAGCCCAGGACTTTCTTGTATGTGGGTTTGACACCGTCTCGTTTTGGGGCTTGGTCGTTGTTCATGACCATGGTGTCGATATTCAGTTCGATCACTTCAGGGTTGGCAATATTGAGTCGCCAGAGAAAAAGGTGCTGCAACAGGCGACGGAAAAGGTAGGTCCTTTGTGCAGAAAAGGCTTGATAGAACCGCTTGACGGTATGCGACGAGGCCATGCCATTGATGTCTGTTTCGATGGCGGCTGCGTAACCGGGGTCTTTGGCCAGGACATCGAAGTGGGTCAGGTGTCGGCTGGTGCCGTCGAAGAGGAAGCAAAGCACCTGCTTGATGATTTCATCGATAGGCGTGCCCTTGGGGTTCTTGCGCATCGAGCCGAAAAGGCGGTTGATGTGGGAGAAAAGGCCAATGCCGCGAAGATAGCGAGCCAAGAGGTTGAGTCCGGCCCGACTTGTTAAACAGTCGTTCGTGGCCTGGACATCGTCGATGGTTTTTGCTTTAGAGATGTGTCGCTTGGCCATCCGGATCTCCATCAAATGGGGTGACAATCTGGGCTTCTGAGTGTAAAAAATATATACAAAAGCAGCATGATATGCAATTATTCATGTGGAATCCAATTGGTGAATAGCTCATGATAGGTAAAAGTTGTTAAAAAAATTTCAATGCCTAGGTAAAAAGGTGGGATACCATGTCGATAGAAGAACTCTTCAAAGCCGCGGAGCAGCTTTCGGCACCAAAAGTAACTTCAGATATTGTCCTCAAAGAACAAGCAGAAATCATGGCCAGTCTACTTACAGCGCGCTTGCTCAAACGGGATGACCTTGAGGAATTGATAGGCCCCGGCAATGAAGGGGTTATGGAAAACAACCACCTTAATCATTTCAAATATATCAGCACACTTGCAGATCTTTATGATCCGAAATCTTTTGTAGAAACTGTTCTCTGGGTGGTCAGGACATATATTGGTCGGGGATTCACCCCCAAGTATTGGAAAGTGATGCTCCCGGAAGCGCAATCCGTCATTCTTGGACATCTTGCCAAAGAAGATTCCGTGCAAATTCAAACGATTTATACTTGGCTTGAAAAGTATATAGATGATTTTGTCCAGATAAGCAGGGATACCACTTCGTTTTACGAACGCATAGGACCTCTCACAAGGACTGGGGATAATGACTGAAGTAAGCCGAGACATGAAGCCTGAAGAAATCAAGCTGGCCAAGACGTATCTCAACCATCTCCTTCAAGCCAGAAGACAGGATGCTCTTCTGTGTATTGTTGAGAGTATCAAAAACGGAACCCCATTAAAAGATATATACCTCCATGTACTTCAGCCAGTTATGTACGAAGTTGGACGGCTTTGGCAGATAAATCAGATAGATATCGCAGTGGAGCACTACATAACAGCAGCTACTCAGCTTACGATGGCACATGTTTTTCCTCACGCAATGACTTCAAAGCGTAACGGCAAAAAGCTTGTTGGGGGATGCCTCGGTAGCGAATTGCACGAATTGGGCCTCCACATGCTTTGTGATATTTATGAGGCGGATGGCTGGGACACGTACTTTATGGGCGCAGTAACACCTGACGCCAGCTTTCTCAGCGCGATTGAAGAGCAACGCCCCGATCTCCTCTGCCTGTCTGTAACTATGATGTTTGGCGTACCTGAAACGCGGGATCTCATAACTTCAATCCGTACGAAAATGAAAAAGAATTGCCCTAAAATCCTTGTCGGTGGTTTGTCGTTCATTATGAGCCCCCATTTGGTAACTGTAGTTGGTGCAGACGGCACAGGGAAGGATGCTCAACAAGCCCTTAACGTCGCAAGCCGCTTGGTAGCCTGAGGCAGATATGCGCCACGTCAAAGATACTTCAAGTATTCGATTCGAAGTGGATTGCGATGGCACGATTAAGTGGGACGCAACAGACAATACTGGGTTTTGGGGGACATTTGAAAAGATTCAGAATCTTGATGCCATCCTATCTTCTTCAGCTAAGAATCGCTTTGAAAGCTTTTTAGCCCAGGTGCGTTCTGAGGGTTTTGGGTTTTGCGAATCAATAGAGATCCAAGGCGTCAAATCGAAAGCACGCTTTTCTCTGTTGGCTGTTTTTCACAACAACAAACACCAAATTTTCGGTGTACAGGTGCCGGAGCATATACTCAAATCCTTTGAAGAATTTATGCTAATGATGAATGAACAAGGACAGCTGTTACGGGATGCCCAAAAAAAAGTGCATGGAGCGCAGCAGATCAAAGAAGAGAAAGAGCTATTGCTTGAAGACTATATGCTGATAAACAACTCGCTAGCTAAAATGCAACGAGATTTAGCTAAAAAGCATGAGTTGCTCAAACAAGCCCAAGATGCACTACAAAAAAGTGAGCGGCGACTCAAGGAAGCACAAATTATCTCCTCAACGGGTAATTTTGAACGCAATCTTGAGACTGGAAAGGGCTATTGGTCTAAAGAACTCTATAGACTCCTAGGATATTCAACAGACATAGAGCCAACATTCGAGCATGTATTTCAACGTGTTCACCCCGAAGATCGTGACCAACTGCTTGATGCGATGGACACTATCATTCGCACGGGCGGCGAGGCCCCTCTCGGCTTTTGTGTGGTGCACCCCGATCAGAAAACGTTATATTTGCATGGAAATGTCATAGCGAAAGTTAACAGCAAAGGAGCTCCAGAGTTTTATCACGGAGCGCTAACAGATATTACAAGGATTAAAGAAGCAGAGCTGGACTTAATACGCCTAGCTAATACAGATTCATTAACTGGAGTTAACAACCGAAGGTCTTTTTTTGATATCGCTCAAAAGGAATTGAGTAGGTCAAAACGACATGGATACACCTTCTCAATGCTAATGCTTGATATAGACCACTTCAAGAAGGTCAATGACACTTTTGGACACGATGCAGGAGACATTGTTCTTAAAGACGTTGTAAATCTTGCCGTACAAGGCTTGCGTGATGACGATACTATTGGTCGTTTAGGTGGTGAAGAATTTGCGGTATTGTTGCCCCAAACTCAATCGAAAGAAGCTTTTCTGGTAGCTGAGCGTATTCGACAAAACATCGAACATGCAATCATTGCGACAGCACAAGGCAAACTGAAGGTCACGGTGAGCGTTGGTGTTTCCTCCATTACTGAAGATTACCCCGAAATTGAAACACTCCTAAAGGAAGCAGACGAAGCCCTTTATAGCGCAAAGAACGATGGACGTAATCAAGTATGTGTATCTAAGGCCTCACCTAATGGGTGAACGACCGGAGCAAAGGCTACCTAATAAGAAGCACAAAAAACACAGGGGCATATGGTGGAACAACACTAAGCCTCTGGGCCTTGGATCGCTCAAATTAGGATATAGTTAGTCGAGCCTGAAAAAGCCGTCTCAGCGTCTACCCAGCCCTTGCCGTCACTCCTGGCTTTGAGTCCCATCCGAGGAGCAGAAACGCCAAGAGCACAAGTAAATCTTCCAGCTTCCGTATCAACTTCCTGAGATTGAACGCCGCGCACGCCATGAACAGATTGATGGCGTCGCC
>Ga0272444_10004844_pt1 | contig 11753 bp, 8 predicted proteins | sample SSMForm13_FD_201033 | JGI IMG/M metagenome (GOLD analysis project Ga0272444, IMG submission 201033) | Marine sediment archaeal communities from Little Sippewissett salt marsh, Falmouth, MA, United States - SSM-Form-13 | ecosystem: Environmental > Aquatic > Marine > Wetlands > Sediment ... | reverse complement strand
AAGAAACACGTCAGGCCCAGGCCGACCACGGCGGCGATGATCACGAGCCAGATGAAAAGTCGCATTATTGCACCACGATTATCACGTCCACTAGCGCATGTCGTCGCCGGCCGACCAGGGCACCGCCCCGCCGACCTGCGGATCGACGAGCCAGATTTCGATCTGGCCGGTGCCGGCGCCGGTGGTCTTGATGTACTTCCTCAGACCGGGCAGCACCCGGTCGAGCGTTTCGAAATAGAGACGCTGCCGCGTTACCGCCGGCCACTGCTCGACCTTCTTCAGCAAGTCGAGGTAGCGCTCCGCCTCGCCGCGGGCATCCGCCAGCGTGGTGGCGGCGTAGCCCTCGGCGGTGGCCTTCAGTTGCTCGCCCTCGCCCCGGGCGTCCGGGATGATGCGGGCTTCAGCGCCGAGCGCGACATTGATCTCCGTCGATTTGTCCTCGAGCGCACTGGCCACGTCGCGGAAGGAATCGTGCACGTCCGGCGGAGCGTGGGCGTCGAGGAAATGGAACGAATCTATGTGGATACCGATGTCGTATTCGTAGAGCCGCCGCTGGATCAGTTGCTCGATGAGCGTCTCGCAATCCCGGCGTTCGGTCGTGAAGCCGCGATTGATCGAGCGGCCGCCCAGGACCTCGCGAATCGCGCCGAGCGACACGCCGCGAACAAGCCGCTCGCGGTCCGCGCTGCCGTACTGGAAACGCAGCGTCTCTTCGGGCACGGCGCTCCAGTGCACGGCGGACTTGATGTCACCGATATTCTCGTCGCCGAGCAGCGTCCAGGCCTCGCCCACGTCGGTAGGATCGCCGGTGACCGGGTCCGGAGCGTCCGCCAGGCCGATCATCATCCGATTGACCTGTCGCACGGGCACGCGGTCCTCGGCCTCGAACGGAAACGGCCAGCGATAATGCAGCCCGGGCTTCAGATCCGGCCGCACGACCGCGCCGAAGCGTCTCACGATTCCGACCTCGCCGGGCTGAATCATGAACAGGCCCGAGCCGAAGTACCAGCCGATCGCGACCACGACCGCCGTCAGCGACACGCTACGATTGTTGACCGGCACCGGCAGCCAACCGTCGAGCCGGGCGAGCGAACGCGACCACCAGCGCCGCCGATACGCCGTGAAACAGCCCAGGACCAGGAACGTCACCGCGCCCAGGTCCTTGAGCCAGCCCGGCACCAGCGGCTCGGAGAACGGTTGCACGGTAAGCGACAGGCCGGCGGTTCCGATCAGGATATTCAACAGCCAGCCCATCAGCAGCGAAATCACCGCGATCGTCGTAAGGTAGACGATCACCGTGCGGCGACCGAGTTCACGATAGAGCACGCCCAGCGAGCCGATGTTCGTCGCCGGACCGGTCAGCAGTAGAACCAGCGCCGCCCCGGGATTCATCCCCTGGGCGATCAGGGCAGCGGCGATCGGCGTTGAACTTTCCGCGCAGATATACAGCGGCACGCCGACCACCAGCATCAGCAGCATCGCCGTGAACGGGTCGCTGAAATACGCCCGCACGATCGCCGCCGGCATGAAGGCCTGAATCGCGGCGGCGGCAAGGATTCCGACGACGATCCAGAAGAAAATGTCGTCGAACAGGTCGGTAAAGGCGTAACGCATGCCGTTGGCAAAGCCGCGGGCGTCTTCCGGGGTGTGGCGGTGGTGTGCATCGTGACAGGCGCACTCGTCCGTCTCTGGCTCGGCGGGTTGTTCAGGCGCCGGTTCGGGTATCTCGTCCGGCTTCTCTTCGAGTCGTTTCTCGCAGAAATTCTCGATGAACCCGGCGGTCAGCGCCGTGACGCACGCCGCGATCGGGCGAAAAACCGCCAGCAGCGGACCGAGCAGCGAATACGTCAGGATGATCGACGTAACGCTGGTCTCGGGCGTGGAAATCAGGAATGAGAGCGTGGCCCCCTTGCTGGCACCGCCCTTCCGCAACGTCACCGCCGATGGCAGCACGCCGCAGGAACACAGCGGCAGCGGCACGCCGACCATCGCGGCGAGAAACACCGATTTCGGGCTGCGTTCGCTGAGCCAGCGAATCGCGCTGCTGCGGGCGATCCACATGCGCAGCAGACCGGCGATAGCAAAGCCCACGATAATGTAGACAGCGGTCTCACGCAGGATGTACCAACTGATCTGCCACATACGTAGTGGATTATCGTCATTTTCACGCTGTTGTCGAATCGGACGGGACGGGGTGGCTGGGTGAGTTGTTGGTTGATGGTTATTGGTTCTTGGTTATTGGGTCCCATCCCGCCGTTGGCATGGAACGGTTGTTGGCTGATGGCTGACGGCTGATGGCTTACGGCTTATGGCCTATGGCTTATGGCTCGCGGTTCGGCAGGAGCCTCGCCCTCCCCCGCCGCCGGCGTCATCGTCCTCGTAATCGCCGGCTCGCTTCTCAGTTCGCCGGTGGCGTCGCGGCCCATTCTCAGCAGTGAGTTCGGGTAGAACGCGAACGCGATCAGCATGAAGCCGCAGAGCATTGCCCCCATCAGCGGGGCCTCGCGCGGCGATGCTTCCGCCGGCTCGTCGGTCTCGTAGAGCAACACCGCCGCGATAACACGCAGGTAATACGCCGCCGCCAGGGCCGAGTTCAGCACGGCGATGATCACCAGGGCGATGATCCAGCCGCCGCGCGCGGCACCCTCCGCCGCGGCCAGCGCGCTGCCGAACATGCTCAACTTGCCCCAGAAGCCGGGCGTCGGCGGCAAGCCCATCAGCGTGAACATCGCGAGCGACATCAGCAGCGCGACGGTCGGGTAGTAGCGCAGCAGACCGGCCACATCGCGCAGCGTCTCGCACGCCCGCCCGCGCATCCGCAGCAGCCCGAGCAGTGCAAACGCGCCCAGGTTGGCGATGCCGTAGATCATCACGTAGTACAGCACGGCGCCGGTGCCGTCGCCCATGATGCTGTCGGCCCGGCCGCCGGTGAGCGGGCCGGCCAGGACGCCGACCAGCATGTAGCCCGAATGCGCGATGCCGGAATATGCGAGCATGCGTTTGATGTTGCGCTGCCGCAGGGCGAGCACGTTGCCGACCGTCATGCTCAGTACCGCGACGACCCACAGGAACCAGAACAAGGCCCCCTCGGTCGTCGCCCAGCCCGTCAGCGTGATGACCCGGAAAATCGCGACCAGACCGGCGAGTTTCGGCACGAAACCGAGCAGACCGGCGACCGGGCTGGCGGCTCCTTCGTAAACGTCGGCGATGTAGAAGTGCAGCGGAACCGCCGCGATCTTGAACAGCAGCCCCACCAGCGACACGAGCAGCCCGATCGTGGCATAGGCGTGTTCCGGAGCGCCAGGATCGGCCAGCGCCGCGCTGAGCCGACCGATCGCGGCCTGATCAAGTGTCGCGCTGCCGATCACGCCGTAGAGATAGCTGAACCCGAACGCCATAATCGCCGCGGACATCGCTCCGAGGTAGAAGTACTTGGTGGCCCCCTCGAGCGCCCGCGGGCCGGGGCGACTGAGCACGACCATGATGTAGGTTGGAATGCTGACCAGTTCCAACGCGAGGAACAACACGACCAGGTTCGTCGCCGAGCCGACCAGCATCAGCCCGGTCAGCGAAAGCAGCAGCATGGCGAAGAACTCGCCGCGCTCGCCCTCGTTCGATTGCATCCAACTGACCAGCACGATCAACACGCCGACGATCAGCGTGCCGATGCGGACGAAATTCGCCAGGCGGTCGATCTCGAGCCCGCTGCCGCCGACCGCATCCGCCCCGCCCCAGCCGGCGCTCGATCGCAACGCGAAAATCGCCAGCACGATCGTGAGCAGCGACAACCACTGCACCGATCGACGCACCGACGCCGCGGCCGCCTGCCCCAGGATCAGCACGACGCAGCCACCCGTCGCCAGAATCACTTCCGGCACGAGCGCGGGAAACGCGATCGGAGCGGCGGCAAGCACGGCTTAGCGACCTCCTGCCGCGGCGGCTGGCGGCGTGGGAAGGTGGGAAGGTTGGAAGGTGGGAATGGCGGCGCTGCTGACGCCTTCCTCCACACTCAACCGCGTCAACCCATGGTCGGTTTCATTCAGTTCACTCAGCCTCTCGTTCTCTTCAGCGGCGACCGGTTCGGCTTCTTCCGCCGGGGCTTCGTTGATTACCGCCGCCACGCGGGTCATGACCTGCGACTGGAGCGCCGTGTCGAGCGTGTTGGTGATCAGGCGCGGGTAGACGCCGAGGACCACGACCAGAATCGCCAGCGGCGTCAGGATCCAGACTTCGCGCGGCGTGAGGTCGCGCGGCAGGCCGGCGGAATGGTCCGGCGTGCCGGTCGGCTCCTTGATCGGACCGAAGAGCACCTTGCCCGCCATGTAGAGCATGTAGATCGCGCCGAGCAGGATGCCGCTGGCGCCGACGACGCCGTAGACCGGGCCGAGCGTTTCGGAGTTGTACGCCGCGAAGAGCACGGTGAATTCGCTGACGAAGCCGTTGAGCCCCGGCAGGCCGATGCTCGACAGTACGAACAGGACCAGGAAGAACGTCATCACCGGCATGCGACGGGCGAGGCCGCCGATCTCGTTCATGTCCCGCGTGTGGTAGCGCTCGTAGATCATGCCGACGACAAGGAACAACGCCCCGGTGCTGATGCCGTGATTGATCATGTACAGCACCGAGCCGCTCAGCCCGATCGGCAGCAGGCTGAACATACCGAGCATGCAGAAGCCGAGGTGCGAGACCGACGAATACGCGACGAGTTTCTTGAAGTCGCTCTGCACCCAGCAGCACAGGGCACCGTAGATGATGCCCGCGATCGCCAGCCAGCCCATCACCTGGGCCCACGCGACCGCTCCGGCGGGAACCATCGGCAGGCTGAACCGCAGGAAGCCGTACGTTCCGAGCTTCAGCAGGATGCCGGCCAGCAGGACCGAGCCGGCCGTCGGAGCCTCTGTATGCGCCAGCGGCAGCCAGGTGTGCAGCGGGAAGAACGGCACCTTGATCGCGAACCCGCAGAAGAACGCCACGAACAGCAGCGATTGTTCCGCCGCCGTCAAGCCGTCGAGCGCCGAGAGCATCAGCAGGTCGAACGAAATCACGTCGCTACCGGCCAGCGCGGCGGCGCGAATCGCGAGGTACATGATGCCGGCGAAGGTGATCACGCTGCCGACGAAGGTGTAGATGAAGAACTTGTTCGCCGCCCAGCGCCGCTCCGCCCCACCCCAGATCCCGATCAGGAAATACAGCGGCACCAGCGTGAATTCGAAGAAAATGTAGAACAGCAGCACGTCGCGCGCGACGAACACTCCAAACATCCCGGCGGTCAGCGCCAGCATCCAAGCGTAGTACTCGCGAATGCGGTGCCTGATCGCGACAAATCCGCAGGCAACCGCCAGCGGCACGAGCAGCCCGGTCAGCGCCACGAGCGGCGCGCTGATCGCGTCGAGCCCGACGTGATAGCGAATCTCGAGCCCGCTAAGCAGCTCGCCGTCCTCGCTCTCGCTGCCGGCTGCGATCCAGGCGTAATCCGCCTCGCCGACGAGCCCCTCGCCTTCGACCCCGAGCCAGAGCAGCGCCGCGATAACGAACACCGCCACGCCGACCCACAGCGAGAGTTTCGGCGCGAGCTCCTCCCGGCGTTGCGGCAACGTCCAGACGACGATCGCCGCGACGAGCGGAAGGAAGATCAGCAGATGAGTTCCGATTGCCGCCATGAGCCTCTACCGGGTCAGTTCGCGCCCGTCTCCCACCAGCGCCAGAGTACGAGCAAAACCGCCAGACCGATCGCCATCCCCAGGGCGTAACCCTGCAACGCGCCGCGCTGCAACAGCTTCAACCCGCCGCCGAGCCCGCGCGGGACGGCGGTTACCAGCCAGATGGCGCCGTCGATACCGTGGTTGTCCATACCGAAGAAGAAGCGGCCCAGCCCGCGCAACGGACGCACGAACGCCGCGTCGTAGATCTCGTCCACGTAATACTTGGCGTGCCACAGCCGCCAGAGCGGACCGAGCACGACACTGTCCGGATCGGTCTCCGGCGCCTTACCGAACCGCACGTACGCCAGGGCGATCCCGGCCAGCGCGACCGCCGCCGAAACGTACATCAGCCCGACGCCGCCCGGCTCGCCGCGCAACCCGGTGACGATCGAGCTGTCGTGCAGGTACGTGTGGAAATAACCGTGCGGCGCGAGGAATCCGAGGAACGAATGCCCCGCCGAGACGTGCAGCCCGACGCCCAGGAAGCCCGCGAAGATCGCCCCGAATGCCAGCACGTACAGCGGCCGCAGCATCACCGGCGGCGCCTCGTGCGGATGGTCCCCCGCCTCGGCCGGCAGACGCTTCCGCCCGTTGAAGCACAGGAAGTACATGCGGAAGGTATAGTACGCGGTGAGCCCGGCCGTCGCGAGCATCAGGATGCCGACGATCGGGTGATACTCGAACGCGTAGTGGACGATCTCGTCCTTGCTCCAGAAACCCGCCATCAGCGGGAAGCCGGCCAGTGCCAGGCAACCGACCAGCATCAGGCGGCGGGTCTTGGGCAACACGTCGCGCAGGCCGCTGAAATATCGCAGGTCGATCACGCCGCCCATCGCGTGCATCACGCTGCCGGCGGTGAGGAACAGCAGGGCCTTGAAGAACGCGTGCGTGAAGACGTGGAACACCGCCACGTCGGGCGCGGCGCAGCCCAGCGCGACGAACATGAACGCGAGCTGGCTGATGGTCGAGTACGCCAGGATGCGTTTCATGTCGAACTGGGCCATCGCCATCGACGCCGCCAGGATCGCGCCGATCACGCCTAGCGTGACGATCACGTTCAGCGCCGCCTGCGACTCCGCGAAGATCGGGCCGCAACGGGCGACCATGTAGATTCCGGCGGTGACCATCGTCGCCGCGTGGATCAAGGCGGAGACCGGCGTCGGACCTTCCATCGCGTCCGGCAGCCAGACGTACAGCGGGAACTGGGCACTCTTGCCGAGCGCGCCGCACATCAGCAGCAGCGCGACCAGTGTCGCCTTCGACATCTCGAAGAAACCCGACGGCTCGCTCGCGATCGCCGGCAGGTAGCGGAACACGACCTCGTAATCGAGCGGGTTCTCGCCCGGCTGAGCCAGCGGCTTGATGAACATGTACAACGCGAAGATGCCCAGCGCGAAGCCGAAGTCGCCGATCCGGTTGACGATGAACGCCTTCTTCGCGGCGGCGGCGGCCGAGGGCTTCTTGTAGTAGAAGCCGATCAGCAGGTAGCTGCACAGGCCGACCAGTTCCCACCCGAGGTAGAGCAACACGAAGTTGCCCACCATCGCCAGCATCAGCATCGAGAAGACGAACAGACCCATGAACGCGAAGAAGCGTTCGTAGCCGCGCTCGGGGTGCATGTGGTGATCGCGCATGTAGCCGATCGCGTAGATGATCACCATCAGCGACACGAGCGTGACGAAGCCGACCATGATCCCGGTCAGGCCGTCGAAGTAGAAGTTGACCGCGATCCACTGGTTCGATTCTTCGTCGAGGCTCTGCCGTTCGCCGAAGCTCATCCAGTTGTAGAGCGTGTGCGTGAAGCCGGGGTAATCGCCGATCGCGTGTTCGGCGGCGTCGCCCTCGGTGAACGCCGTCATCAGTTCCGCGGCCTGCTCCTCGGCACTACCGCTGGAGTTTTCGAAGTTGTGTGCCAGCGTCGCCGAGAGGTTCTCGTGCTTCAGCGCGCCGGGCAGGTCGAAGAACAGCACCAGCGCCAGCACCGCGGAAACCGCCGCGCCGAGCACCACCGGCCAGTGCGCGTGCTCGGCCTTCCGTCGCATGGCGATCATGATCCCGGTCAGGATCGCGCCGAGCAGCGGCCAGAACGGCAGCGTGGCGTAGAGGTCCAGCGGCAATTGAGTCTCGGCCTGTGCGAGCACGTCAATCATCCTTCAACAGCGTCCACACGCCGGCGTCCAGCGTGCCCTTGTAGCGATACAGCAGCACCACGAGCGCCAGCCCCAGCGCGGCCTCCGCCGCCGCGACCGCGAGCAGAAACAGCGAAAACGCCTGCCCGTCGAGCGTCGGCACGTTGCCGTGCAGTGGATAGCGGCCGAACGCCACCAGGTTCACCACGATGCCCTGGAACATCAGCTCGGTGCAGAGGAACATGATGATCAGGTTGCGCCGGGTCACGAACCCGATCAGCCCGAGCACGAACAACGTCGCTCCAATCAGGAGGTAGGGAACCAGCATCAGGCCACCTCTCCTTCCTCGCTCGGCTCCGGCCGGCGACGGGCAATCGCGATCGCCCCGACCATCGCGACCAACAGCAGTAACCCCGTCACTTCCACCCCGACGACGTAGTGCGTCAGGAGTTCCGTGCCGACGTTCATCACCGTGCCGACGCCGCCGTCGGTTTCGGCGGCGGCGTTCATGCCCTCGCCGGCGGCGTTTGCCAACCGTGTCGCCAAGGCGCCGAGCAAGATGAAACCGGCCAGCACGCCGGCCAGTGGCTCGCGCGCTCGCCGGTCGTAGCCCGCCGGACCACCGGCCTGTTGTGCCAGCATGATCACGAATACGTACGTCACCAGGATCGCGCCGGCGTAGATGATGATCAGCGCCGCCGCGAGAAATTCCGCCTGCAACAACAGCAACATCCCGGCGACCGCGATCACGACCAGGACGAAATACAGCGCGCTGTACACCGGCCGGCGATGCGTAATCACGCGCACCGCCCCCCACAGGCCGACAACGGCCAGCAATGCGAACCAGACGCGCTGACCTGCCGCGCCCAGCAGCGGCAGCACCAGCGCCACGAGCAGCGCCGCCGCCCCCGCCAGCACGACCAGCGCCGCCCGGCCGTAATTCAATCGCCCGCCCGGCATGGCCAGGTACAGCCCGACCCCGCCGAGCGTCAGCATCGTTAACAGTAAGGCACCGGACATCGTCGGCGTTTTCCACTCGCTGGCGGCCCGTCGCGCGAGCCGCGATTCTCATTCAGCGGTCACCCGCCGGGCGTTCGCGCCGCCGCGGACCGCGTTCTGTCGATCGCCGAAGACCGCCTTCGGCGACCGCCCTCAGACCTTCGGTTCGGACGTGGGCCTGGCCACGTCCTTGTCCTGGCCGCCCGTGAGCCCGTAGTCGGTGACCGCCGGGTTCTTGCGCGGCTTGATTTCCTTCGTCTCGTCGTACACCTGGAGCAGTTTCTCCTTGTCGAAGATCATCTCCTGCCGCGTGCGGCCAACGAGTTCGTAGTGCGGCGTCAGCTCGATCGCGTCGCAGGGGCAGGCCTCTTCGCACATGCCGCAGTAGATGCAGCGCAGCTCGTCGATGTCGAACTTGACCGGGTACTTCTCGCGATCCGGCCAGGGCGACTCGCCCGCCTCGATGTGGATGCAGTTCGCCGGGCAGGCCGTCGAGCACATGAAACACGCCACGCAGGCCACGCGGCCGTCGGGGTCCTTGTTGAGCCGGTGCACGCCACGGTACGTATCGACGCGCACCTCGCGCTTGACCTCCGGGTACTGGCTGACGATCCGCTCGCGGCGCTTGAGATCGAACATGTGCCGCAACGTCGTGCGCATGCCGTCGACGATCTGCGGCAGGTACAGCCGCTCCGCCGCCGTCAGCTTCGGTTCCTCTACGAAAATGATGTCTTCGTCACGCATATCTCACCGTTATTCGCCGCGCGCCGCTCGATGCGGCTCTGTCCAAAGCGCGCGGCGTCATGTCGGTCGCACCTCGATATCGGGCAGATTCTCCTGCCGGCCGGTGACCGGCTGCCTGCCGCGGGCCGCCATCACAAGGGCAAACGCCAGGACGATCGCGTTGGCTATCAGGCTCGCCACGACGCTGCGCTGCCAGTCGAACACGACCAGCACACCCGCCGCCACGACCAGCCCCATGCCCAGCGGGATCATGCCCTTCCACGCCATCCGCATGAGTTGGTCGAAGCGGAAGCGCGGCAGCGTCCAACGAATCAGCATGTAGAAACCGAGAAACGCGATCACCTTCGCCCAGTAAATCGCGAACTTGATCAGCGCGGCCCACCACGTGGTGTTGCTCTCGCCCGGCAGGCCCCAGAAGTGCCAGCCGCCCAGGAACAGCGCCACGATTAGCGCGCTGTTCGTGATCATGTGGGCGTATTCGCCGAGGAAGAACATCGCGAACTTCATCGAGCTGTATTCGGTATGGAACCCGCCGACCAGTTCCTGCTCACACTCCGCCAAATCGAACGGCGTGCGGTTGGTCTCGGCGAATGCCGCCGTCGCGACCAGGATGAACGCGATCGGGTGCAGGAAGATGTTCCACACGCCCGAGGCCGCCTGCTGGTTGACGATAAGTTCCGGCCGTAGCGTACCCGCGACGAGTAGAATCACGACCAGCGCCAGCCCCAGCGGAACCTCGTAGCTGATCATCTGCGCCGCGGCGCGCATGCCGCCGTAGAATGAATACTTGTTATTGCTTGCCCAGCCGGCGAGGACCACGCCGTACACGCCGAGGCCGCCGACGGCGAGCAGGTACAGAATGCCCATGTCGAGGCTGGCGACCTGCGTGGTGACGACGGCGCCTTCCTCGGCCCAGGGCCACTGGATCTCGCCCGCCCACGGAATGATCGCGAACCCGATGAACGCCACGACAAACGCGATCACCGGCGCCAGCATGAAGATCGGGCGCTCGACGTTGGCCGGCGTGATGTCTTCCTTGAGCAGGAACTTCAGCCCGTCGGCGACCGGCTGGAGAATCCCCCAGAAGCCGACCCGGTTCGGTCCCTTGCGATCCTGGATAAACGCCGAGATTTTTCGCTCCGCCAGGATACACGCGGCGCAGACCGTCAGAATCAGCACGATCAGCACCAGCGACAGCAGCACGGAGAAGCCGAACTGCGACGCCAGCAGGCGCTTGATCGGCTCGTCGAACACAAACCACACCGCCACCGCCAGCACCGCCCCGAGCACGCCAAGTACGACAAAAACGCCCAGCAAAACGCCCGGCGCGCGAATCAGGCGATCGATCCGCGTCGGCGTCGTGTCGGTCGGCGTGAAGTTCAGCGGCCTCGGCATACTCTCGCTCCGGTCTCCTTCGAATCAGTGCGCGTGCTTCGGCGCATCCGGCGGCTCGTACAACTCGTCGAGCATCGGCAACTCGGCAGCCAGGCGCTCGCGCAGCTCCGCCGCGCGAAACAGCCCTGCCCCGCCGATCAACTCGTGGAAGAACTGCCCGTCCGCCTTGACGCCCTCGAGCGGCGGGATGGCACGCTCGAACGGCTGGAGCAGCCCGTCGCAGTTCATGAACGACCCCTCGCGCTCGGCGAAGCCGGCCGACGGAATCTGGACCGTCGCGTGCTCGTCCAGCGCCGAGCCGAACAGGTCGTGTGCGACAAGGAACTCTATCCGCGACAGCCCCCGAGCCAAGCCCTCATCGAGCCACGCCCGCGGATATCCGCCGACCACGTACGCGGCGGCGAACCGGCCGTCGCCGGCGGCGGTGAGGAACTGTTCGAACGACTGCGTCGCGCCGCCGAAATGCGCGATGATTGCCTCGACGCCGCGACGGTTGGGGCACTTCTCGGCCTTGATCACGAAGCCCTTGGGGAACGTCTTGTCTTCGCCCTCGATCGGGACGTGGCCGAGCACGAGCGTGGATTTCGGCGCGATTTCGCGCACAAACTTCGCCAGCAGGTACGCCTCCTCGCAGCTCATCATCGGGCTGAGCACGGCCGCGACGCGGGCGCCGTCGTCGCCCTCCGCCGCCTCGGAGAAACGCATCCGCAGCAGTTCGGGCAGCCCTTCCCAACTCGCCGATCGCAGCTCGCCGTCACGACGGACGCGCGGCTCGCCAAGCCGC
>Ga0272444_10004842_pt1 | contig 11755 bp, 9 predicted proteins | sample SSMForm13_FD_201033 | JGI IMG/M metagenome (GOLD analysis project Ga0272444, IMG submission 201033) | Marine sediment archaeal communities from Little Sippewissett salt marsh, Falmouth, MA, United States - SSM-Form-13 | ecosystem: Environmental > Aquatic > Marine > Wetlands > Sediment ... | reverse complement strand
CCTCATGATCGTGGGGTGCACCGTCGCGCTCAACGCGCTTGCGGTAACGGCGGCGGCCCAGATCGAGGATCAGGTCTCCGTCTACACCGGGGACAACGCGAAGAGCTACCTCGAGCCGCTGTCACAGGCAATAGGCGCGGACCTCACGAGCGCGGTATGGACGTCGGCCTACATACCGCCCGATGACGGCTTCCACCTGTGCTTCGAGACCCGAGTCGTGGGCATGATCTTCGGCGACGACATGCGCACGTTCATGGCAACGACAGAGGCCGGCTTCTCTCCCGAGAGCACTGAAGAGGTCTCCACCGTCATCGGAGACGGCGAGGCGATCGTGATTCCGGGAGAGGAGGGCACCAGCTTCGCCTTCCCCGGCGGCTTCGACGTCAACTCGTTCACCCTGGCGGTGCCGCAGGTCAGGATCGGCGCTTATAAAGGCACGGAAGTGCTGATCAGGTTCTTCGCGCTCAACCAGGGCGACATCGAGGTAGGGGACGTCTCCCTCTATGGCTTCGGCGTGCACCACAGTATCTCCCAGTATCTGGCGCCCGACTTCCCGGTGGACCTGGCGGCGGGGATCTTCTACCAGAAGCTCAAGGTTGGCGACGATCTGATGGACGCTACTGCATACTCGTTCGGCGTCCAGGGCAGCAAGCGTTACCCCGCGGGGTTCGCGATCGTGGAGCCGTACGCCAGCCTAGCCGTCGATATGTTCTCCATGGACGTCTCGTACATGGGAGAATCGCAGACTGTGAACCTGGAGTACGACACCGACACCTCTCTCGACTTCACGGTAGGTCTCAACCTGCACGCGTCGTTCCTGAGCCTGAACGGCGAGTACAGCATCTCGGGGCAGAACACGTTCGCCTTCGGCCTCGGCCTGGGCTTCTAGCCTCAAGAGCGAAAGGAGCGTGACAATGAACAGGAAGCTCGCACTCGCCGTCGCGCTGCTCCTGGTCGGGCTGGCCCTGAGCGGAAGCGACTGCATCTTCGAGGAGAAGGTCGTTCAGCTCGTCGTCCTCGGCGAGTCGTGCACGGACCCCTTCGACGAGGAACACACGACCGCGAACTGGGACAATCCTGAGCAGTATGATGTGTCCGACGAGCTCGACGCGATCCTCTCGGACAACGGCATCGATAAGAGCCAGATCATAAGCGCCGAGCTGGTAAGCGCGACCTACATGGTAACCGATCCACCGGTTCACGACTGGACGCTCTCTGGTACGATCACGATCAGGTATGGAACCGACTACGAGACGATCGTCGACTACACCGACCAGTCGCTGTGGGAGATCGACGGTGTGGCGGAGTACGCCGACCTGAACAACGCCGGCGTCGACGTCTTCAACCAGGCGATCGCGGACTACCTGGCCGGGGGCGCGCCCGTCCTCGAGTTCGCGACGGAGAACGACGCTGTCGGGCCCACGCCCCCGAGCGAACTCGACCCCATAGACTTCGAGTGGGTCGCGTGCCTCAGGATCTACGTGATCGTCGAGGAGGAGTACGACTGGCCGGACGTCTTCCGCGATTGACGGGGAGGCGGTAGGGCCTGGCAGCAGGCGAAAGAGACAGAACGCTCCACAGAGAGAGCGGAGAGAGCCGCCGGGGACCTGTCCCCGGCGGCTACATCTTGGTGAGTCGGGTGAGCGCTGTGAGCGCTGTCAGCACGGCCGGGCGCGAGGCGGCTGAAGCACACGCTGCTATGCCAACCGGTGGACGAGCAGGCCGAACACGGCGCCGCCGAGGGCCGCTCCCGCGACCGCCTGGGCGAGCGTGTGCCTGTCCAGACGCAACCTCGACCACGCCATCGCGGGCACGCCCACTACCAGAGGAAGCACCGCTCCGGACACCGCCCAGATGAAGACGCCGACGCCGGCCGCCGTGGCGCAGTGAACGCTTATCTTCCATCTGAGCGTGATGGCGAAAATGACGCAAGCCTGAAGGAGGAAGAGGCTGCCGATCAGCACCATTCTGTCGGGCGCCGAAGACAGGCGCAGCAGCACCAGGGCCGTCAGCATGCAGACCACTGTGAATATCTGCGGGATGATCCTCTGCTTCCGCTCCGGAATGTCGAGATCGCTCACGTCGCCGAGAAGGAACTCCCAGAGCAGGAAGCCGAGCGGGGCAAGGACCGCGATCAGTATGTAGGCCGACGCCCACTTCCAGGCCGACTGGTCGGGCGCCGCGTCGGCAGTCATGAGGGCAGCGAGAGAGACCAGCACGGGCGGGCTGGCGAGGACCGAGACCACGAGAGCCAGGCGCCTGTCCCATCTGCGCGACGGCGCAGTCTCCTGCGCGCTCCCTGTCATGTCGGATGAAGTCACGCTTCCGCCCATCGTCCGCTTCCTCGCGCCCTCAGTCCCGGCGGCTCTCTCCCATCGTCCGCTTCCCTACACTCCCAGCCCCGGTGCCTCTCGCCCGCCCGGAGCGCCCTCACCCGGTCGAGACCGTCACGCCCTCCAACAGCACATGGGGGATCGTCTCGCTGAAGAGGACCTCTCTCTCGGTCGATACGGCCGTGATCGCCTCGAGCAGCTCGAAGGTGTTGCCCGCGATCATCGTGCCCGAGAGAGGCTCTGCGAGCTTCCCGCTCCGGATCATCCTGCCGCCCTTGACGCTCCCCGAGAAGTCCCCGCTCACGGGGTCGATGTTGCCCGAGAACCTGCTCACGAGGATCCCGCGATCCACTCCTCCTATGATCTCGGAGAGATCCGTCTCGCCGGCCCTCCAGACCACGTTCGTGCTCGCCACGCTCGGCACCGATGCGGCCCCGCCTCCCGCGTGTCCCGTGCTGGAGCGACCGTCTTTCCTCGCGGTGTAGGCGTCGTATAGGTAGTTCATCAGGATCCCACGCTCGACTATCGGTAACACGGACGGCGCCTGCCCTTCTCGGTCGAACGACGTGGTCGAGAATCCGTCCTGAAGCGTGGAGTCGTCGGTTATCGTCAGGAGAGGCGAACTCACCGTGTCGCCCAGCCTACCCTCAAACCTGCTCATGTCCTTCTGCACGGAGTTGGCCCGCGCCGCGTAGATGATGGGATAGGAGATGATCTCGCTGGCCGCCTTGGGGGCCAGGAGCACCGGTCCGGTGAAGCTCTCACCCCTCACTGCGCCGAGCGTGGACACGACGTTCTCCGCGAACCGCCTGGCCGTGGCGGCCGGATCGATCCCTGAGGACAGACGAGAGCTCTGGGCCTGGTAGTCGAACGAGGAGACCGTGTCGCCCTCCCTCGCCATCCCCATGATCGCGCAGTGGAACGAGGAGGACTGTTCGAACGCCGAAACGCCCTTCGACGTGACGATCGCCTTGGCCCCGATGTCGACGCCAAGCTCGCCGCTGTCGACTGTGACCCTTTCGTCATATGACCTTGCCGCGTTCAACATCTCGACCGCGCGCTCTACGGCGTTCTCCACGCCGAAGCTGGGGGCCCCGGGGTCCAGAATGTCGTCCCTCGGCGGTGTCGGCACCGGCTCCGGCAGCCCGTTGTGCTGGTCGGCAGGAGACGCGGCCGCGATCGCGAGAGCCGTCTCGACGGACTCGGCTATCGCCTCGTCGGTCAGGCTGTTCACGTACGCGAAGCCCAGGCTCCTCTCGCGGAAGACGCGTATACCCAGTCCCGCGCCCGCGATGCTCTTGGCCAGATGGAGATCGTTCTTCTGAAGCTGCACGTCGACGCGCTCTCCCGAGCTGCAGAACGCCTCGGCCTCCCCGGCACCGCCGGACAAGGCCATGTCCACGGTCCGCTGGCAGATGTCGAGCAGCGTCTCCCTCGGGCTCTCCGTCACTTGAGCTCCTCACGATCCAGCGGAGGGCGGCCCGCCGCTACCGGCCGCCGACCACTACCGAGCAACGAGCGTGCGCGCCACCCCCGTCCACCTTGGCGGGCTGGCCCTTTCCGCAGTGACCGCTGCCGATAGCCCACTCGAAGTCGCTTCCGATCATGTCTATGCTCGACAACACCTCGAAGGCGTCGCCGGATATCGACGCGCCTCGCATGAGGCGGCCGAGCCTTCCTCGTTTGATCTCGTAGGCTTCCTGTACACCGAACATGAACTCCGCGTTGGAGTCCGCCTGGCCGCTGCTCGCTCCCTGGAGGAGAAGCCCGTCCTCGATGCTCTCTATCATGTCCGACAGCGAGTCGGCTCCCGGCTCGATGTACGTGTTGCGCATTCGAATCATCGGCTCGTCGTCGTAGCTCCACGCCCTGGAGTTTCCGGTCGGCTCCACGCCGAATATCGCCGCCGTCTCCCTGTCGTGGAGATAGGACCTGAGCACTCCGTTCTGGATTATGATCGTCTTGCCCGCCGGCACACCCTCGTCGTCCACGAGGACGACACCGCCGGCCGAAGGGGGACCGATCGAGGCAGGGCCCGTGTCGACCAGCGTGACAAGATCGCTCGCGACGCGCTGCCCGATCCTGCCGCTGGCGGCCGAGCCAGCGAGCACGAAGTCCGCCTCGACGGTGTGCCCGATCGCCTCGTGTGCGAGAAGCGCGACGAGCTCCGGATTCAGGATGACCCTCTTCTTCCCACCCGGGGCGTAAGGAGCCGACAGAAGATCGACCGTCACTCTCGCGACGTGCTCCGACACCCTCTCGGGCGTCCAGACCGAGAAGAGGTCCGACCAGCCTCCTGTGACACCGTTCCCCTTCCAGCCGATAGTCATTTCCCCGTCGCGTTCCGCTACGGCGCTCGCTAGGAACTCGAGCTTGGAGTCCTCAACGTGGGCGTCGGCCCCGTCGCTCGTGACGATCCACTTCTCGTCCATGATCTCCGTGTACCGGCACATCGCCGAGCATATGAGAGGCGAAGAGTGCCTCACTCGCTCCTCGGTGTCCACAACGAGCGCGGTCTTCTCCTCGGTGGAACGTGCGGCCGCGTCCGACGAGTCGCCGGTACGGAAGTCGCCCACGGCCAGCCTGCACTCGGCCAGGCGCTCGACGCGGTTCGTCTTCGCTCGCGAAGAACGCCGCGCCGACGCCGTGGCGGACACGACCGCGTCCTCTATGCCCCGACGGTCCAGACGGGCTGTCGCGGAGAATCCCCATGCGCCGTCGGCCAGGACCCTCACTCCTACCCCCCGCATACGCCGGGACGCCGCGGACTCGATGACCCCCTTCCTGGCCATCACGCCAAGCGAACGCCGATCGTGCAGCCGCAGCTCGGTCCAGTCGGGGGCCTGCCCGATGATCTGCTTGAGGAGGTCACGCATCAGTTATCGGTCTCCGTCGGCGCCTCGACGGTGAGGTAAGGAACGTAGAGAGAGCCCGTGAGCGCGGGAAGAGTGACCGTGAAGCTGAGCTGGCCCGCCTGGTCGGCGACAGGTAGCTTATCGCCACTCAGGAGGTCCGCCATGGATGCGAAACGCTTGGTCGATCCACCGACCTTGCCTCCGTAGATATCCTCGCCCAGCGGGACGATGACTGTCGCCTCCTCCTCCCCCACGTTCATGACGACGACCACCTCGCTCCTGTCGTCACGCCGCCTGTACGAGTAGACGCGGTCCTCGGCCAGGAGTGTCTCGAACCCGCCGTTCACGAGCATCGGGTAGTTCCTGCGATAGCCCGCCAGCGTCGAGATGAGGGTACGGGTCTTGACCGCCTCCCCGTCCATCGTCCACCGCCAGTTGAAGGGCCGCCTGCAGTCGGGATCGCCGCCTCCATCCATCCCGATCTCATCGCCGTAGTAGATGGTCGGCGCCCCCACGTACGTCATCATGAAGAGGGCAGCGAGGCGCGTTCTCCTGATGTCGCCGCCCGCCGCGGTGCGGAATCTCTCGGTATCGTGGCTGCCCAGCAGATTCATCTGGGCCGCGACTCCCTCGTCCGGGTAGATGAGCCGTCCGGGGGCCAGCTCCCTGTCGAAGACGTCAGCGGTCGACTCCCCCCTGCATATGAACCTCATGACCGGGTCGCGGAAGTACTTGTAGTTCATGACCGCGTCGAAGTAGTCCCCGTTGACCCACTCCGGCGATGAGCCCCAGAGCTCGCCGACGATGTAGGCGTCGGGTCTGACCTCGCGAACGCGCTCCCTGAAGAGCTTCCAGAACCAGAAGGGCACCTCGCCGGCCACATCGAGCCTGTAACCGTCGACGCCGGCCTCCACGAGCCAGTACTCCGCCACGTCGAGGAGATGCTCCACCAGGTCGCCGTTGGGCGCAGCATCTGCGATGTCGTGCACCGCGTGCTCGCCGTTGCCGGGGCGCGAGAGGTCGAAGTTGAGGTTGGGCATCTGCCCGAAGCCCCACCAGCAGTCGTAGTAGTCGAGCGGATTGGACGGCGCGACCGAGACGTCCCCCGGCACGGGCCAGTTCTTCCACTCGTACCAGTCCCAGTACTGGGACTCGCGGCCGTTCTCTCGTGCATCTACGAACGCCCAGTGCGTGTGCCCGGTGTGATTGATGGCAAGGTCGATGATCACACGGATGTCGTTCGAGTGGCACTCCTCGACGAACGCGGCGAACTCCTCGTTGGTCCCGAAGTGCGGGTCGATCTCCATATAGCTTGCCGCGTCGTACTTGTGGTTGCTCTTGGACGCGAAGATTGGATTGAGGTAGATGATGCTCACGCCGAGGTCCTTGAGATAGTCGAGGTTCGACCGTATCCCCTCGATGTCACCCCCGTAGAACGAGTTCCAGTCCGGCTTCCCATCGGTCTTGTACGGGCTCCTCGTGAGGCCCGAGACGTCGTACCAGTCGTCCACGAGATGGAAGTACTCACCGTTGGTCTTGCCGGATGCGGGAAGCCCGCGGACGCCATCGTAGTACCATTCCGAGAAGTCCGGGTCGTTCGTCTCGTCGCCGTTGGCGAATCGCTCGGGGAAGATCTGATAGATCACTCCCTCCTTGACCCAGTCCGGTGTGGAGAAGGTCGACAACGATGCCACGTCGAAGTCGAACCACTCGATATCGTCCTCCGTAGCGGCTACGCCACCCGCGCCGAGCAGCACGGACGACCCGCCGTCCATGATGCGAAAGGCGTAGAGTGTTGGCCCGGCAAGCAACTCCGGCTCAAGCGTGATCTCGAAGTAGTCGTACGTACCGTCGGTGTCGAACGAGCGGCCCACACGGGAGACCGGCTCGCCGGCCGCGTCCACCATTATCTCTACCGACTCCGCGTCGCCAGCCCAGGCGCGGAGTCGAAGTGTCAGGCTTCCGTCGTCGTTCAACGACCGCTCCCACGCGTTCTTCCCGTGGGCCAGCCCGTCCACGAGGATGTCGCCGTCTCCCCTGGACATAGGGAGCGACGGGAACGAGCTGTCGACCTCAACGACCGAGTTCTGCCCGCCGTACCCGTCCGGGTGGAAGGCCCCGGCGGTCTCGTCCGTGATCCACTGACCGTCGGCGACGAACTTGTACTGGTATCGCCCGACCGACAGGGGAAGCACGACCTCGAACCGGTCATCGACGCGACGCATCTCGGTGGCATCGGTGCTCCAGTCGTTGAACGTCCCCGCCAGGAACACCTTGTCGTAGTGCCTTTCCGGAGCGAACTCGAACGTCACTCTGCGAAGAGGAGAGGCCGAGTCGTCTGCTATGCAGGCCGCCGAGAAGAGAAGCAACAGCGCACCCAGGACTATGCTCGCTGCCTTCAAAGGAGCACCTCCCATCTGCTCAATCGGCCTTCTCGAAATCGAAGTCCTCGTTCGCGATCGCGTCGCCCCACTTCCCCACGTCAGCGCCCTTCTGGATCAGGTCGTTGAGCTGCGTCACTCCGGCGCGCGAGCCCACTACCATCGCTCCCGCGATGACCCCTCCGCGAACGACCACCTTCCTGTATATGCCGGCCTCGTCGTTCCTGTGAACGTGCTCGGAGCACGACTCGTCGTCGCAAGAGGTCGCGCCGGCGGAGAACACGTCGACGCCGGCGATCTTGAGTGTGTTGTACGAGACTGCCTCGGCGCGCCCGCCGTCAGTGTCTCCGGAGAGCCCCACGGCCGCGGCCTCGGCCTGGGCTATCGCGACCGGTATGTTGCCACCCTGCATGCCCTCGGCCTGGGCGACGTCACCCGCCGCGAAGACGTTCTCGACGCTGGCCTTCATTCCACGGTCGACGACGACCCCTCTGTCGACGGCGAGGCCGCTTCCCTCGAGGTAGCCGACGGCACTGCGCACGCCGGTGGAGATGAGAGCGATGTCGCAGTGCAGAACGGTCCCGTCGGCCAACCGAACGCCGGTTACCTGACCCTCCCCCTCGATCCTCTCCACCGTCACCCCAGTCATGACGTCGATGCCGAGGCGCCCTACGTCCTCGAGCAGCACCGCGGCGCCGTCCCGGTCGAGCTGCCGCGGCATTAGCCAGTCTGCCGTCTCCAGAACTGTCACTGAGAGACCGCGGCGTTGAAGCCCCCGGCCCGTCTCGAGCCCGAGCAGTCCTCCCCCGATCACGACCGCGCTTCGCGCGCCGTCCGCTCGGTCCCGAATGGAGAGCGCATGATCCATCGTTCGCAGCACGAACGCGCCGTCGATATCGGCTCCGGGGATGGGCGGAACGAACGGGTCGGCGCCGCTGGCAAGGAGCAGAGCGTCGTAGGAAGCTCGGCGGCCGCCGTCGAGCACGACGCTGCGGCCATCGGTGTCGACCGACAGGACCGTCTCTTCCAACCGAACGTCGATCTTGCGCGATTCGTACCAGTCCGGCGGGTACGCGATGATCTCTTCCGGCTCGACCTCCCCCGCAACGAGGTCCGGGAGCCGCGGTCTGTAGTAGTAGAGATACGGCTCCCGGGAATAGACCTCGATTCGGGTGTCGGGATCGAGCTTGCGGACAGCGCGCGCGGCCGTGAATCCGGCCACACCCGCTCCGACTATGATGACGCTCGACGGCAGTGGCTACTCCTCCTCGAACTGGTCCTTGGTGGCGCCGCAGACGGGGCATACCCAGTTGGCGGGAACGTCCTCGAAGGCGGTGTTGGGCTCCACGCCGTTGTCCGGGTCACCGGCCGCCGGGTCGTACACATACCCGCAGACAGTGCATCTGTACTTCTTCAATTCGAACCTCCGTTCTGTTCGCCCGCTCGCCGGGCGGCGACGGGACGCGAAGCCTACTTCTTGGCCTTCCTGGCGGCCCTCTTTCTTAGATTCGCGAGTCGCTTGGTGATCTCGACCACGTGCCCCTTCTCCTCCTCCACGAGCTTCCGCAGGGCATCCTTCGTCCGCTTCCTGCGAGCTGCCGCGTAGGCCTCCGTGTAGTAGAGTACCGCGTCCTTCTCCACCTGAAGGGCGAGCAGGAGCGCCTTCTCGGGATCGTACTTGCGCCTTCCTGCCTTCTCCATCTCACCGATGCTTCTGAATATGCCGTCGTCGACTATGGAGCAAACGAACCTCATCGTGTCCTGGTCCTGCTCCTGAGGCTTCGCGCCCATGCCGCCGGCAGTCTCAAGCTCCAGAGACTCGAAGTAGGCGAGATGCTCCTTCTCGTCACGCGCCAGCCTCTTGAAGATCCGCTTAGTCGCGGTGTCAGTGGCCTTCTCTGCCATCTTCGTGTAGAAGTCGAGTCCCGCCTCCTCCATGCACATCCCAACGCGGAACACCTCATCCTCGTTCAGATACTCGATCATCGCGACCTCCAACCGCTCCGGCTCTCAGCCGGACCGCGGCGCTCTAGTTCTCAGAGAGAACGTGCTCGTCGTACTCTTTCTCCAGCGCCAGCTTGTGCTTCGCCTCCTCGGCTGCCAGGAGCTCGAAGAGCTTGCGGAGCCCTCCGTCACTCGTGTTGGATGCCAGCATCGTATAGAGGTTGTGCGCCGCTTCTTCTCTCTTCATCGCGACCGAGAGGACATCCTGGTAGTCCATCTGCTCTGTTATCTCGACGCCATCGCTGTAGTCGGAAATCCGGAGGTCCGGGATGTCGGCGACGTCCGCGTCCTCCACCCGCGCGGGGTCGATCTCCTCTAGCTTCCGCCTGTGCCTCTCCTCCTCCGCGGCGAACTCAAGCAACATCGCGCTTACGTTCGCGCGCTTCACGATCTTGCTCGCCGTGCTGTAGGCGTCTGCGGCCTCCTGTTCCTTCTCGATCGCGAAGGCCACGACCTCGTCGAACTGCCGTATGTCCACTTGACCTCCCACGCATCGCGCGGCGACTCGCGCACTGAATCCCACTGAGAATACCGGGCGGCGGCGGCGCGGTCAACGGCCTAACCGCGTCGCGGCGCGTCCGAGACGCAGAGACGCCGCGATCAGTCAAAGACCGCGGCGTCTCTATGTTTTCGGCCTCCGGAGGAACGGTCAAGGGTAGGAGCAGGGCTGCGGCTGACGCTAGTCTTGGCACTCAATTCTAGCCCGTCTTCTCTCGACGTACCCCCAGAGGCCTCAATCTCCGGTCTGCTTCGGGGACCGCTTGCTACAGCATCGCGGTCTCCTCGCGTTCGCTATGGCCTGCGTCGCTCCGACACCGTCATCGACAATCACGCATCGGCGTCGTCGTGCAGATTCGATCGTCCGGGCTGATGGATTGGAGTGATGTAGCTCGCGTCGTCCGAAACGAAGGACGGATAGAAGGACCGAGCTCCCCGCAGCGAACTCCAATAATCCATAGCCCAGTTGCAGTCCTGGTTCAGAAGCAGGTCGGGCCTTCTTGTCCGGTCGAAAACGCGACTTGTGGTAGGGTCCAATGACAATGTACCAAGAGGTCGGGCTCAGGTCAAGTCAATTCCCGGTTGCCCGGCCTGGGTTCGGTGAGTTCCATGTTTCGGACGAGCCGGTCCTGTCTCCTGGGAGCGTCAACGAGGCGCCACAGGCGCGTCGATCGGGTGCAGGGCCCAACGGTCGGGGCACGGGCACGTCAGCAGGGGGCCACGCAGGCTCTCTGTTCGTGAACACGCTTCAAGAGAGACAGGGACGGCGTCAGGTAGTACAATGCCCGCGATGCTGGCAAGCTGGCGTGGAAGGAGGCAAGCACGTTGACTGGTCCTGCCAGGAAGGCGGCCTGGACCGCGCTCGCGGTCGCGGTGGCCGCCTCGTTTCTCTACGGGCTAGTCGAATTCTGGCCGATGCGGTACCCGGCCCTAACCGAGGCGCGAATCGGGATCCTGGTAGAGCACACTTCTCGCACGCTGGACTCGGACTTCAGCGTGTTGAGCAACCGGCTTGGGGAACGGACGCACCTCGTCTCCGTGCCGCCGCCACCACGCGCGGCGGCGGGCGACCGGTCAACCTGGCTTCCTGACAGCCTGTCCGTGCTGGTCGTGCTCGGGTCGGGCCACGTGCCGGATGCCCGCCTCTACGAGATCGACCAGTTCATCATGAGGGGAGGCCGCGTGGCGTTCTTCCTCGACGGCGCGGAGTTGTCGGACGACAGGACAGAGGCCGCGGTCGTCCGCGGCAATCTCTTCGCGTACGCCGGCTCCTACGGCGCGACGTCCGAGCCCGACCTCGTCGTCGACCCGGCCAATTGCAGCGCCGACTACCCGGAGGCGGGGGGCGGCGAGCCGTACGCCCTTTGGCCGATCGGGATCGCGGACGAGGCAAAGGTAGCACGCTCGATCATGCCCGGCCCCGAGGAGGTCGTGTTCACGTGGGCCTCGTCGGTTCAGAGCAATCCGAAGCTCTCGCCGGGCGCGACCGCGCACGTGCTGGCGCGATCCTCGGACACGTCGTGGACGACGATGGCGTTCGCCGACGTGGGACCGGGCGAGGTGCCGGAACCCACGACCGAAGTCCTGGGGAGTCTGCCAGGCAGCAGGAAAGGCGCGAACCCACTGGCCGTAGCGATAGAGGGAGAGATCCTCAGCGCGTTCGCCGGCATGCCCCTAATAGTGG
>Ga0272444_10004841_pt1 | contig 11755 bp, 11 predicted proteins | sample SSMForm13_FD_201033 | JGI IMG/M metagenome (GOLD analysis project Ga0272444, IMG submission 201033) | Marine sediment archaeal communities from Little Sippewissett salt marsh, Falmouth, MA, United States - SSM-Form-13 | ecosystem: Environmental > Aquatic > Marine > Wetlands > Sediment ... | reverse complement strand
TATCTACCCCATGTACGACTTTACCCACTGCCTTTCCGACGCCATCGAGGGCATTACCCACTCCCTCTGCACCCTGGAGTTCGAAAACAATCGCCCGCTCTATGACTGGGTGCTGGACCGGGTGTCGGCGCCCTGCCATCCGCAGCAGATCGAATTTGCCCGTCTGAACATCAACTACACCGTTTTGAGCAAACGCAAGCTGGTGGAACTGGTGACAGAAGGCCACGTGGATGCATGGGACGATCCCCGTCTGCCGACCATTTCGGGCCTCAGGCGGCGCGGCTTCACGCCGGCCGCCCTTCGCAATTTCTGCGATCGTATCGGGGTGGCAAAGCGCGACAGCATGGTCGATATGGCCCTGCTGGAACACTGCCTGCGGGAAGACCTGAACCAACACGCCCCCCGGGTCATGGCGGTCCTGCGTCCCCTGAAGGTGGTCATTCTCAACTATCCGGCCGATCAGGAGGAAATGATGGAGGCCGTCAACAACCCGGAGGACCCGGCCATGGGAACCCGCCGGGTTCCCTTCGGGCGGGAGCTGTATATCGAACGGGAAGACTTCATGGAGGATCCGCCTAAGAAGTATTTCCGCCTGGCCCCCGGCAGAGAGGTGCGACTGCGCTACGCCTACTTCATCAAATGCGTTGACGTGCTGAAAGACAGCAGCACCGGCGAGGTCAGCGAACTGCACTGCACCTATGATCCCGCCACCCGCGGAGGGGATGCCCCCGACGGCCGCAAGGTCAAGGCCACGTTGCACTGGGTATCGGCCGCCCGAGCCGTCCAGTCCCGGGTGCGCCTCTACGGCCACCTGTTCGTCAGGGAAAATCCAAACGACGTCCCGGAGGGTCAAGATTTCAAGTCATGTCTGAATCCCAATTCGCTGGAAGTGCTCGACGACTGCCGACTCGAACCTGATTTGCAGAATGCCGCGGCGGGGGACCGCTTTCAGTTTGAAAGAGTGGGCTACTTCTGTGTCGATTCCAAAGACAGTCAGGCCGGGCGGCCCGTCTTCAACCGCACCGTCACCCTTCGGGATACATGGGCCAAAATCAAAAAAGCCAGAGCAAAACAGGGAAAGGCGCCGTGAAAAACATCCTGGTCGTAGACAACCATCCGGTCATGCTCAAATTCATGTCCCGCCTGCTGGAAAAGCGGGGGTATCGGGTCCGCACCGCCGAGGACGGGCTGTCCGCTCTGGAGCTCTTGAAAAAGGACGTTCCGCAAGTGATCATCACCGATCTGATCATGCCCAATATCGACGGTGAGAAGCTCTGCCGGATCGTCCGCGGCATGGCCGAACTCGAGCGCACCTACATCATCATCCTGTCATCGATCGCCTCCGACGAAGACCTCAATCTCGGCCGCATGGGCGCCAATGCCGCTATTGCCAAAGGCCCATTCGACGCCATGGGGCGCCACGTGATCGATGTCCTTCAGCGTCTGGACCGGGACATTACCCATGAAACGACCGGCCGCATCTTCGGCCTGCAGGACGCCATCCGGGAGGAAATCACCCGGGAGTTGCTCTCTTCCAAAAGGCATATCGAAGTCATTTTGACCAACATCTCGGAGGGTGTGCTGGAACTGACCATGGAGGGCCGAATCGTTTACGCCAATGCTTCGGCCACACGCCTGATCGGCATTCCGGAGGAAGAACTGCTGGGCAGACAGTTCGCCCAGGTGTTTCCAGCAGATGGACAAACGGCTGTTCAAGCCCTGCTTGATCCGGCCGGTATCCTGCCCCGCACCACACCGCGCGACGCGCCTCTGGCGATGGACAACAAACAGGTCGCCGTCATGGTGCTTCCGGTCCAGCAGAAGGACCGGAGGTCGTTTATCGTCATCATGAACAATGTCAGCGAGCTGATGCAGCTGCGGCATCGCGACAAGCAAGCCCGCCAGGGCTGACGATATCTGAACCCATAAATTGAACCATCCGTTAATCCACATGAATCAAGCGATGTGAAGGCGCCGGCCCAGGGACACCTTTAGGACCGCGCAAGGCTCGCCGCGGTCATAGATGCCAACCCGGCGTTACATTGCACTATATCATGCTTTTAAGACCGCCTGTTTGCAGACCGAGGGATTGAGACCGTGGCCCGGCTTCCGGACCGATATCCCTCGGCCTACTTGCGCGATGGCTTGAGATTTGCGGATCACTGCAATGAAAAAAGGGGGTATGACGATCGCCTTCAACCGGCCCGGTAGAGGAAATAGCGCCCCGGTTTGACCCCCGGAGGCGCCTCAATCGCCGGCCAGCCGTCGACGGACAGGGTAAAGTTGCTGACCACGACCCCGCCGGGGGCGACCAGGGGCTTCAAAAGGGACCCCACTGCGGCCATCAGGCGGGCGTTGGCCTCGTCGTCGCTGGTGCCGATATCCAGGTGGACCAAAACGGCCTTGCGGCCGAGCCGAGCGGCCGCAAGGGGCAGCATGTCGGTGACCTCACCCAAAAACAGGTGATCCGCAGGAGGCGTGCAGGACGCGTATGCCGCCATGCGGCGGTCGAAAACGAATATCTCGCGATTGGGCAGAATCTCTCGCAGGTGGTCGTAGGTGCGGCCGTTGCCCAGTCCGATTTCCAGCGCCGCACCGGGCAGATCCGCGACCAGCCGGGCGGCATGATTCAGGCAGTCCCGCTGGGCCTGCATCCGGCGAATGAAACTGTCCAGTTTGCTCATAAGAGATCGTGGTTCCGGTTTCTAGAACACCATACCGACATAACCGACCAGGCTGTCGCCGGGAACCTTATCGTAGCTGGTCATGTAGGCCAGCATGTCGGCCTTTTTTGCGCCGAGCCGCTTTCCAGCCTCGATGGCCGTGGCCGCCGCCCCGGCGCAGCAGGCGTTCTGGCGGGCCAGGGCCTCGTCGATCACCCGCCCGGGATCCAGCGCCAGCATGGCATCGATCACCCGGCGGTCATTTTCCTCACGCACCCAGTCCACGGCCGCCCGGCCCTTCCCCTTGGGGGCAAAACCGTAGTTGGAACCGTAATGGGTCAGATCGGTGGACCCGATCACTTTGACCCGCAGGCCAATTTCGGCGGCGATCTCGACCACGGCCCGACCGACTTCAAGCGATGCGGACTCTGGCGGCACCCCGATGGGAACGATCTTCACATCGTTAAAAAAATACTTGATAAAGGGCAGCTGCAGTTCGATGGTGTTGTCTTGGAGATACCGTCCTTCCCTTTCGACCGTGAATCGCAACCGTCGGGTCAGCTCGGCAGCCAGGTCTTTTTCGACCGTCAGCGGCCCGAAAGGGGTCTGCCAGGCCCCCTCGGTCATGATATAGCGCGGCGAACGGGGGGCCAGATGCATGCCGAAGATGACGATCACATCCGGTATGGTCTGCCGCCCCAGACAGCGGATGACATGGCAGGCGATGCTGCCGGAAAAAAACCAACCGGCATGGGGAACGATGCCGCCGGCTATAGGCCGATCCTCTACGGACCGAATCGCCGGATCTTCGAGAAAGCCCTCGATCTCCTTTTCGCAGGCGGATGCACCGGCGGGATACCAGCTGCCCGCAAATGCGGCTTCCTTCACAGCCACAACGATCACCTCCTTGTGCGCATCCGGTCGGGTCGCTCCGTGGAGCCGTCCTTTCCGGATGTCTCATTTGACTGAAATCGCCGTTAAAAAAAAAGAGAGGATGCCGTTAACCGCTGCAGAGGCCCTTTATAAAGGGCCTCTGCAGCGCCCGGAGTGCATTTGAAATATATGTGCCACAGGTCATCCGGGATGTCTACTCAATTTATGGAGCCGTTTGAAATCGACGGTCTTTCCTGATACATTCGGATGAATGGGTTGTCACCATTGAATCACGCATCCTTTTGCTCGACGCACCTTCACGAGACTGAAAAAGGCAGATGGACGCCCCGCCACCCCCTTCCCACCATTGGCACAGCGTCCGGCGGCGGTTACTGTTATGGGGAATCGTCGCCGGGTATACCGTTGCGCTGTGCGACGTGGTGTTGGTGTACAATGTTTTGGTCGCCCGCTTTTCCCGAACGGCGGCCACAAGGGTCCCCCAGGCCATGTTCTTCGTCTTCGGCGCCGCCTATATACTGCTCGGATTCAGACTCAAAAGGGGCTTGCGCAGTCTGGCCTTCTTCTTGCCGGCCGCACTTTTGACCGGCCTGATCGTCTTCATCGAACCAAACCCGAACAAACACATTCATGTGCCGGAGTACGTTCTGATGGCCTGGCTCGTTTACGCGGCGCTTGCCGTAGATTACCGGGGCCGGGGCCTCGCCGCATTGGTCTTGGCCTGTGCCGCCATGCTCGGCGTGGTCGACGAACTCTTGCAGGGGCTTCATCCCCAGCGCTTCTATGGTCTATGGGACATGGGAATCAATGCGCTGGCCGGCCTGATCGGCGTCCTGACGGTGTTGGGGCTCACAACGCCGCCGCCGGGCGACTGGTCATGGATCCGAAGCCTACCCCGCTTCAGGATCGAGATCGCAGCGCTGATATTCGGCGCCGTCAGCGCCTTGTGGATCTGTCTTTACCTGACGGAGGTCGCTGCGGGCGGGCCGTTCCGAATCGTCTATCCGCCGTGGATGCTGGCCCTCAATATCCTGTTTTTGGCGACGGCCGCCGCCCAGCTTGGGATATCCCGCGGCAAAGGCCCCATGCTCCACGGGACCCGAGGCGATCCGACCCCGCCCGTCGACGGCCGTACGGCCGTTCTGTGGCTGAGGGTGCTTTTGATCCTCGTTATGGTCATCCATGCAGCCGCGGTTTGGGCTGCATTTGCCGGCCGGGAATTTCGCTGACGGAGCGTCAGCAGGGCGCATCTTTTGCCGGCGTTCTAAAAGGTGAGCGCCGGGCAACCGTGCCAATTGGGGATCGATACAGCAGCAGGCTGTTGGTCACGACCGTAACGCTGCTCAACGACATGGCCAAGGCCGCAAGGATGGGGTGCAGTTGGCGCAGAAAACCGGGCAAGGTCTCGATCGGATGCAGCACGCCGGCGGCCACCGGGATCAGAACGATGTTGTAGACGAAGGCCCAAAACAAATTTTGGCGAATCGTGCGCAGGGTGGCCCGGCTCAATCCCACCGCCCTGGGAATCCCCTCCAGGTGGCCGGAGGACAGAATCACATCGGCGGTCTCGATGGCCACATCGGTGCCGGTGCCGATGGCCATCCCCACATCCGCTTGGGCCAGGGCCGGGGCATCGTTGATGCCGTCGCCGACCATGGCGACAAGCCGCCCCTCTTTTTGGAGATCCCGAACCGTATCGGCCTTTTGATCGGGCTTGACTTCCGCCACAATCTTTTGAATGTTGACGATCTTGCCGATGGCGCTGGCGGTTTGCGGATTATCACCGGTCAGCATCACCACATCGAGCCCCTGGGCCTGAAGTGCGGCCACCGCACCGGCCGATTCCGCCTTGACCGTATCGGCCACGGCCAGCACACCGGCGGGGGTATCATCGCGGCTGACCACCATGACGGTTTTGCCGTCGGCCTGCAAGGCTGCGATCGGCCCCCGCAGCGCGTCCAGATCGATTTCGAACCGGACGAACCATGCGGGCTGGCCCACCCGAATCGCGGTCCCGTCGATGCGGGCGGCGACTCCGAACCCCCCGGTAGCCTCGAATGCCGAAGGTTTATGCAGGTCCAACCCGCGACGCCGCGCCTCGTCCACGATGGCTCTGCCCAGAGGATGTTCGGAACCGCTTTCCGCACTGGCGGCGGCGGATAGCAGCGCATCCGCGGCTGCGTCGCCGCCGTGGACGGCAACGACATCGGTCACCCTGGGCCGCCCCGCCGTCAGTGTGCCGGTTTTGTCCAAAACCACCGTATCCAGCCCCGCAGCCTTTTCCAGCGCCTCGCTGTTCCTGAACAAAACGCCCTGCTCCGCGCCTTTGCCCGTTCCGGCCATGATGGCGGTAGGGGTCGCCAGCCCCAGAGCGCAGGGGCAGGCAATGACGAGAACCGCCACCAAGCGCACCATGGCCGGAACGAAGTCTCCCCCCAAACCCCACCAGATGCAGAACGTCAGCACTGCAATGGCGACCACGGACGGCACGAAAACGGCGGCCACCCGATCCGCCAGGGCCTGGATCGGCGCCTTGCTCCCCTGGGCCTCCTGAACCAGACGGATGATCTGGGCCAGGGCCGTCTCCCGCCCCACCCGGGTGGCCTCGAAGGTCAACAGCCCCTGCCGGTTGAGGGTGCCGCCGAAAACAGCGTCGCCTGTCTGCTTGTCCACCGGCATGGGCTCGCCCGTCAGCATCGATTCGTCAACGGACGATTCGCCTTCGGTCACCACCCCGTCCACCGGGAGGCTCTGACCGGGCCGCACCACCAGCCGATCTCCCTTTCGGACCCGTGCCAGCGGAATTTCCGTTTCCAGTCCGTCTCTGAGCACCACCGCCGTTTTGGGGCTCAGGTCCATCAGCTTTCGAATCGCCGCCCCGGTTCGGCCCTTGGTACGGGCTTCGAGCATCTTGCCCAACTTGATCAGGGTAATGATGACCGCCGATGTTTCGAAGTACACATGGTCGCCCAGCATGGGAAACAGCAGCAGAAAAAAAGAGTACCCATAGGCCACCGAGGACCCCATGGCCACCAGCACATCCATGTTGGCTGTCTTGTTGCGCAGGTTTTTCCAGCTGCCCACATAGTAGTCCCATCCGGTATAAAACTGAACCGGCGTGGCCAGCAGAAGAAACAGCCAATCGACCCAGGCCGCTTGGCTCCATCGACCGACCAGTCCGAAATCACGCGCCATGCTGAAACAAAGCAGCGGCGCGGCGAAGACGACCCCGACGACAAAGCGGCGGGTTTGGGTCCGGATTTCCAGCCGCCGGGCCTTCTTTTCGGCATCTTCTGCGCCGGTGGCATCCCGGCTGACGATGGCATCGAAACCCGCCTTCCGAATCGCTTCGGACATCTCATCCAGGGAGGTGAGCCCAGGCAAATAGTCGACAACGGCCCGTTCGGTGGCGAAGTTGACCGAGGCGGACAAAACCCCCGGCACTTTGTCGTTCAGGAGGCGCTCGACATTCATGGCACAATTGGCGCAGGTCATGCCGGTGACGGCAAATTCGTCCCGCACCCTGGCGACACCGAAGCCCGCCTTTTCGATGCGGGCGATGATATCGGCCGGCGACAGTCTGGAGGCCTCAAATGCCACCGTGGCCTGCTCGGACGCGAAGTTGACGGTCGCCTCGGCCACACCGCCGAGCTTCTTGACCGTCCGCTCGATGTTCATGGCGCAATTGGCGCAGGTCATGCCCGTCACCGGTACGGTAATGGTTTGCCGTGCCATGGATTTTATTCCGCCTCCGGCTATTCGGCCGCAGGATAGTTGATCTTTCGCAGCCTGGCGATGATCTGGAACCGGTCGGCGGGTGCGCCCCAGCCCACGGTGACGGTTTTGGACGCCACATCGCCCTGGACGCTGGAGACACCCTCCAGTTCGGCCAGTTCGTCCTGTATGGCTGCGGTGCAGTGACCGCAGGAGATATTCGGAATGGAAAAGATCTCTTGGTTCATCGGCTGCCTCCTGAAAACGGATTCGATGTATTGCAATACGCTGCAGTCCTTCTTCGGTTCTCCACGACCGAAGCTGGCCATCGTTTTGCAAAGGGTAACATTGCCTGGCGCCGGCCTTCCCCCGGCAAGCCGCGAGGATTGCGTTCGCAGGCCGGTTCAAGGGAGCTGCTGGCGATAAATGATGATAAGCATGATCCGCATCGTGTCCAGTTGTCCGGCGGCATGGGAGGTGCTGTCGCCTGCGGGGATGGGTGCCGGGGTGAAGCGGCGTTCCGCCTGGGAATGAATCGCGGCGGCAGGGAGGTTAAGGCCGGTCTGTTCCCATGTCTGGCAAGGAGGTCCGGCTGGAAGGGATGCCGGGGTCGCCCGGCATCCCTTCCGAAAGGTCGAGAGCCCCCGGAGATGAGGACCCCGGGGTCGATTGCCACCAAAAATCGTTGGCCTCGACGGGATCGTAAAATTTCCAGCTCCCGTCCGCCCATATCCTGGGGGCCGTGCGCATCTCATCCCGGCCGCAGCGCATCAGCCGATCCGCCGTCAGAATCCATCCCATGATCGGGCCGTGTTTGGCCATGGCCTGGCGGCTGTATTCCGAACAGGAGGGATACATGGGGCAGCTGCCCCGCCGGACGGCCGCCAAATGATTCAAGGGCCCCTGATAGAGGCCGATCAGGCCGTCGAAGAAGGACTCCGGGGATGACGCCAGCGGAACATGGTCCGGAGAATGGCCGCAGGCTGTCAGCCCCAGCAGAACCAGGACAACCCCCAGTGTCGCCCTATCGGGGATGTTTGCCTTCATCGCGGATTTTTCTGATGCAGTTCTTGCAGATGCCGTCCACCCGCACTTCCACCCTGTCGATACGGCCGGGAAACGTCTTTTGCAGCGAGGCACTGTCGACCGACAGGCTCTCCGGGCTCAGGCAATCCATCTGTCCGCAGCGTTTGCAGTAAAAATGGGGATGGGGCCGATGATGGACATTGGATGCCAGCCCGTAGTAGAAGGCCCGGCCGCCGGTGCTGAGGCGCTCGACCAGACCGTGCGCCTCCAGCAAATCGAGGATGCGGTATACCGTCACCCGATTGATGGGCATGCTGCGCTCGAGGGTATGAAAGATGTCTCCGGCCGAAAGCGGGTAATTGTTGCCACCGATCACCTCCAAGACCCGCAGCCGATTGGCGGTGATGTCCACATCCGCCGACTTGAGCAGATCTCGGTAATCACATTGATCGCACATGCCCTATCCTCTTGGGTCGGCCGTAATTTTTTGTTTGATGGTGATCCACAAAGCCCACCTCAACTCCCAAAAGGAGGTCAAGGGGTATCGTTCAGCAAGCCGCGGCAACTGTTTGAACCTCTCGGGCCGCGTTGGCGCTGCCGCAACCACAAGCGTTTGAAAAAACGATGTCTGACGGTCATGAACCGTTGATTCGTCATTGCTGGCCCAGGCAAGGCCTTACGCGGCCTTGGGGTGAGTTTTGGCCGCCTGGAGGACCGATGCCCCCTGGCCGGCCCCATCACCGCACTTGGGTTTTATGGATAGCCGGATTCTGTTTTTTCGAAGGCGCCGACCCGCGGTTTTCTCCTGCGAGTCAAGACGATGCGTTCGAAAAGGTGGCAGATCATGAACACGGCTCCCGCCACCATGATGATCGAAGCCCCGGAGGTCAAATCATAGGCATAGGACAGCCAAAGTCCGCAGACGGTAAAGGCGGCGCCCAGCACGGTGGACCCGATCATCATTTGAAGCATTGTCTTGGCCCGCCGTTCCACGATAAAGGGCGGAATGGTCAGCAGGGCGATCACCAGAATCAATCCCACCACCTGAATGACCATCACCACCGTCACGGCCAGCATGCCGATCATCAAGAAATAGAGCGCATGCACCGGAACTCCCCGAACCCGCGCAAATTCCTCGTCATAGGACATGGCCAAAAGATCCTTGTAGAAAACGGCCACCAGGGCACCTATCACCCCCGCCATACCCAGCATGATCCACAGATCCGAAGTCGGGACGGTCAGGATGCTGCCGAACAGATAACTCATCAAATCCACATTGTAGCCCGGGGTCAGATCCAGCAAGATGATGCCGCAGGCCATTCCCAGAGCCCAAATGACACCGATGATGGTGTCGGCCCGATGTTTGGCCCGCAGGGTGACGGCGGCCATGATCATTGCGGCCGCCAATGAAAACCCGAGGGTTCCGGCCAAATAGGGCCAGCCGCAATAGAAGGCCAATCCGATGCCGCCATAGGCGGCGTGGGCGATGCCGCCGGACAGAAACACGATGCGGTTGACCACCACCAGGGTGCCCATGATGCCGCAGATGATGCTGGCCAGCAAACCGGCGGCCAGGGCGTTGCGCATGAATTCGTATTGCAGGGCTTCGATCATTTCATCAATCGCCGTGATCTTTTAGGACCCGGTGGGGCAGTCCGTGGGCCAACAGCTCAACGGGACACACCTCTTCCACGCTGCACGGGTACATGGTCTCCAGCATCTCTCCGGTAATTTCACACTGGTCGTGATAGTGAAGGCTCCTGTTGACGCAGGCGACGGATTTGACATAGGTGGAAATCACCAGCAGGTCATGGCTGACGACCAGAATCGTTACCGTTCGGTTCAGCTCCCTCAGCAGGGCGTAAAAATCGGTCTGCCCCTTGCTGTCGATGCTCGCCGTGGGTTCATCCAACATCAAGAGCCGGGGGCGCGTCACCAGGGCCCTGGCGATGAACACCCGCTGTCGCTGACCGCCGGAAAGTTCGCCGATTTTGCGGTCGGCATAAGCGGCCATGTCCATCTGTTCCAGGGCTTCGAGCGCTTCCCGGCGGTCGCGGCGGGAGCTTGACAGCCATCTTCTTTTGGGGTCCAGCTTGCCCATCAATACAATGTCCAGGGCCGTAATGGGAAAGCTGTGGTTGACGTGCACATCCTGGGGAACATAGCCGATGTTGCGGGACGCCTGCCGCGCCGATTGACCCAGGACCCGAATCGCGCCCTCATAAGGTTTCAGCAGTCCCAGCATCAGCTTCAGCAAAGTGGTCTTCCCGCCGCCGTTGGGTCCGATCATGGCAATAAAGTCCCCCGGCCGCACGCTCAGGGACACGTCCTGAAGCACGATTTGTCCGTTGTAGGCAAAGGAGACCTTGCTGACGTCAACAATGTAAGGGTCCATTGGCAAGACTTCACCTCAGGGCGGCATTGAATTGTTCGGCCGCCCGGCGTAGATTTTCCGGCCAGTTCAGGGCCAGGGGATCGACAAAGGCGACCCGTCCACCGATTTCCCTGGCGATTTGCCGGGCGTTTTTGGCCGAAAACTGGGGCTGCGCGAAGACGACCTTGATCTGGTGCGTCCGGGCATAGGCGATCAATGCCCGAAGCTGGGCCGGCTTCGGATCTTTGCCTTCGATTTCGATCGGCACCTGCTCGAGGCCGTAGGTATGGGCAAAATATCCCCAGGAGGGGTGAAACACCATGAAGCGCGATCCCTGTTTTCCGCTAAAAATCGTTTGCAGTTCGCCGTCCAATTGCAGCAGATCCTGTCGGAAGGCGGCGTAATTGGACGCGTAGTCGGAGCGGTGGTCCGGATCCACCTGCTGCAGTGCGCTCAAAATTGCGTGTGCCTGCTGCATGACCAGGGGCGGCGACAACCAGATATGGGGATCCGCAATGGCTTCGGAACCGCGCCGGGGATCATGCGGCCGACTGCCTCGCCGCTGTTCCGCCGCCGGGTGGTGGTGGTGATCGCTCTCCATGCCGAGTTTCGAGATGCCGGCGTCCGTATGGATGACCTTCATGTCGGGATTGGAAGATGCGATTTTCTTCAGCCAAACCCTTTCGAAAGGCACTCCGATGGCAAAATAGATGCGGGTCCCGGAAATCGCGGCCATTTGCCGTGGCTTGGGCTCATAGGTGGCCGGACTGTCGCCGGGCCGAACCATCACCCGCACATTCACCAGATCTTGCCCGATGCGCTGCACAAAATATTGCTGCGGCACGATGCTGACGAAAATCGGCACTCTGTCCTGAGCCCGCAGTGATGGGGCGAGCAGCAAAACCACCGATGCCGTCAGGATCCATCTCCAAACTGATCTCATCTCAAACGCCTTCTTGCCCGGGAGCGGCGACTTCGTAAAACATTGTTTGCAGCCGATATTGTCTGTTGTCGGCACCGAGCGGCAGTGCCGGCGAGATCTCTATTCACCGCTTTCCCCCCTTGGGTGGACCACGATATGTACCGC
>Ga0272444_10004840_pt1 | contig 11755 bp, 10 predicted proteins | sample SSMForm13_FD_201033 | JGI IMG/M metagenome (GOLD analysis project Ga0272444, IMG submission 201033) | Marine sediment archaeal communities from Little Sippewissett salt marsh, Falmouth, MA, United States - SSM-Form-13 | ecosystem: Environmental > Aquatic > Marine > Wetlands > Sediment ... | reverse complement strand
ATCAAGCATCTGCTGCGTTCGCTGGCGTGCCGTGCACGCGATGCCTTGTGGGATACCATGCAATCCGTACTTGACCAGATCACAACATCCGACGCTATCAATTGCTTCGCCCACTGTGGATACACGCCACGAACGGAATAGGTGCGCTCTAGTGCGCCCCGCTACGCCTGCACTGACCGACCAGTGTCACCGATGGTTGGGTAGTGGAAATGTGCACACTCAGGGGGCACTTCGCCCCAGCCCGACATGTTGATCCCCCGCCGCCGGCATCCTGGCCCGTGTCATGGAATCTCGACGCGCCAAAGACCCAGGTCGGACTGGTAGACCAGCGTGTTCTGCATAACCTCGAAGATCGTCGCGTATGCGCTGCGGTCGTCGTATCCGGCCACTTCGATCGTATGCCACTTCTGGCCGATCTTATCGTCGGCGATGGCCAGCAGGCAGCGGCGGCGCGTATCTTTGCGCTCATGGAATCCCTTCACGTATTCGGGCGAGTCCTTCGGGACCGGAAACAATTCGCCGTACGCCAGCGCGACGCGACCGTCGATCAGCGTCAGCAGGCACGGGTCGCAGCCAGCGGGTTCGAGGCCCTCGGGGACGACTGGCTCGGTCCAGGTCCTGCCCTCGTCGCTACTCCACACGGCAACCATGGGCGTGAAATGCCCGGTACGGACGATCCCCAGAATCCGCCCGTCTTCCAGGCGCGTCATCGTCCACTCGTTGAAGCCTTCCGTATCGTCGATCGTGTCTTGGTCGGGCACAGCCACGCTTGCCAGGTATCGCCACGTGCGCCCCTCGTCCTCCGAGCGGACGGCGAACGCCCGCATCTTATGCACGGTCTCCATTGCGCTCCACGGGTGCGTGGGGGGGGCCTTGTCGTCTTCGAAGTTGCCGTACATCGCGGCCATCAACGAGCCGTCTTTCAGCTCCAGTATCCCACGGTGAAAGATCAGACCGGCCCACTGTCCCGGCTTGCCGAAGTCCACCTTGCCGGCTTCGGGTAGAATGACGGTCGTCTCCTCTTGAGTGATCGTCTTGAGCTTGTCCGTGGAACGCCAGATCGTCCCGGTGTACTTGTGGTCTCCGATGAGCTTCACCCCGCCGTGCAGCGCCAGGAACAGATCCTTGCGCCAAAAGAAGGAGTTCATCTTCGACTCGACGGCTCCCGCCGGGGGGACAGCAGTCGAAGCGCCCTCGAAGAAACCCACCTTGGTCCCGCGGTTGGTCACTCGGAATACGCCAAGGACGTTGATGGTCCTGTCGGGCATAAGGAATGACCGGGCGTACCGGCCCGGCCGCTTCTGGTCTAGGCGCAGATGCGTGACCTTCACGGTGTCCATGGAGTTCTCCTTCTGAGAAGCGTTCCCGGCCGCACATCCGCCCACTGTCGCTGCGGCGGCGAGAACTGCGTAAAGCACATGCTTCATTGGTCCACTCTCCCTTCGGATGGGGATGCTAACCCGCCCGGGCTCGATTGGGAAGCACTTCGTCAAGGCGGCACGCCCACCAGATCACCGTCACGTAGACAGGCAGAGATTCGAGCCCGTGACCCCGTTGTTATGTCAGGGCCACTGGTAGGCTACTTCTTTCTCGAGCCCGACAGAGATGGCAGCAGACGCCATCGTCGTGGCTGCTATCCTTTATCAGACAAGGGCTTAAGAGACTTAGGCCTTGCCGTTTCTGAACCTACTGTCTTCGTCCGGGGCGCCCTCCGAGCACATGTCGGCCAGGAAGGCAAGCAATGACCCAAACATTTACCAAACCTATTCCTTGACGCCCGCCATAAGTGCATTAACATACTCGCACAACACGGATGTTGGTTTGGGGCCACGGACCTGCCCGTGAACAACCGTTAGACTGCTGGCAGGTAGAGACACCTCGCCCACTCCAAGGGCGTGCCAACGGTTGCCTGCGGGAGAACCGCTATGAGAGGCAGCTGTTCCGCAGTGCGAGGAACGGGGACGCAGCCGTGACGCCGCACAGAGCACTGGTCGTCGAGCACGACCCGGAGGTAATCGACGTTATCTCGGAGGCACTGGAATCACTGGAGCACACGTTCGATACCGCGTGCAGCCAGCGGGAAGCCGTGAAGCGGCTACGCGAGACCAGCTATTCATATGTGCTGCTGGACATAGACATACCGGCCCGGTCTCGAACCGGCGCGCCGCGCATCCAGAACACCGAGAATCTGCTGGAAAAGATCACCGAACTCAAGAACGGCGACTCGCCGCCGGTGATCATCCTGAGCGACTACGAGGCTAACGGACTCGACGCCACCGAGAACGTCATGCGTCTGGCAATGTCGCTGTCCGACAAGGGCGCCTCTGACATCATCAAGAAGCCGTTCGCCACGGCTGGCCGGACGTGCCAAATGATCCGGTTACACTTGACGAATTCATGGCCAAGTCCTGCGAGCCTCGAAGCAAGGAGAACCGCAAGTTCCGCAAGCGGGCGCTCCTGGCGGCCGCCCGACATGGGACCGTCGCGCTGCCACCCCTTGCAGCCTCACGCAAGCAAGGTCAGGCGAACAAGTACTTCGTCCATGACTTGCTTGCCGCTTGGCAGGGATTCATAGACGAGGGTGTGGACTTGCCGCCACTGCTCGCACGTTAACGCGGGCTACGGGTTTGTCGACAACCTGGCGGGCTGGTCGGCTTCTGGCCGCGCCGTTCCGTCCTGATAACCCGGAGGTCGCGGCCATGTTGATGAGACATACGGAGGTTAATCAGTCCGGCCGCCAAGTGCAAGGATGCAGCCGCCAGGAACGCCATCGCCTGGATGGAGCCGACGGGCGGCCCACACGGAAGAGACGAGCCATGGCCTCGCCTAGGGAATGTCCGTCCTGGCGACGAGCTCGAACGGCAGTGCCGGCAGGGATCCAAGGGAGACACGGCGGACGCGCGGATTGGGGCGGTCCTTGCTCGGGGGAGGCTTGCGGTCCCAGAAGGCATTTACGATCAGGTTGCCCCTCAAGTCGGAGCTGACCTTGTCCGGGTCCGCGCTCAGAGTCAACTCAACTCCGTCGGGAACGGGAACGGTCTTCTCGAGGGTCACTCCTTCAGGAGGATCGTCCAGCGCCAGGTGTATGTCCCTCGGCGGGCGCCCCCGCGGGGTCTTCACTTGCAGGCAGGTGGCTTCTCCGCTCTTAAGCGCCACCGGCAGCGGCTCGGCCTCCGGCCAGGAAAGCGTGGCCCCGCCTGTCGGCGAGACCGCCGCCAACCACTGTTCGGCCGGAACCAAGTGGTGATAGATGAAGGCTTGCACCACGTCATCGGCGGGGACGGCTCGTCGGCAGATAGCTTCGCCGGCCGCCACGGCTTCACCTTCCAGGTTCAGCGGCACGAGCCTGTCAACTGCCCTGCCGGGAACCGTCAGAGTCAGTCGAGCGCAATTGCTGCCGTCCGGCAGCCAGCCGGACAGTACGAATCCCTTCGGCGCATCCACAAGGCGCAGAGCTATTTCCCCGGATAGCCCGTCCTTCCGCAGCGCAAATACTTGTATGGGAACAGTCATCCCCCTGCGCGCGTTGACAGTGGAGGGTACGACACGCAGCTCGAAGTCAGGCCTTGGGCGGCTGACGCGCAGACGGTAGGCGTATTCCGCGCCTCCGTGGTTCTGAGTGTCTCTTATATGCAAAAGGTACACGCCCGTGTGGGGAGCTTCCACATCGAGCAGCGAGTCGGCGTGGTGGGTGACCAACCCTTGCCCTATGTCTTCGTGATCGTCGTTGATGCCGACCAGCGTTCCCCGGTCGTCCGTCAGCTTCAATAGCGAATCGAGCGGCGAGCCGAGCCTCCGCGCGTTCACTTCCGCTATGATGCGCTGCCCCTTCCGGGCGTTGATGCGGAACACGTCCCAGTCGCCGGGCCGGTCGATCCTGCCGTTGACGATTCCCGGGAGGGTCAGGCTCTCTGCGGGAGCCTCGCCGTTGCCGGGCTCTCTTTCGGTGCTCTCCGGCAGATCATTAACAGCGAAGGCCACTGTTCTGGAGGTCCATCCCCCGCCGTCGAGGCTGATCGTCCGCGGGCCCACACCGTCGGGCGCCAGGTCCAGTTTCCGCTGATCCGGCGTCAGGTTCCATCCCTCTACAGCTACCAAGGTCCGCCGGCCGGCCCGTCCGCCAAGGGGAAAGATACCGGTGACAAGCGGAAGCTCTCCGACGGCGACCCGATAGGTGAAATCCTCTCTGCCGCGGTATATTGCGTCTCGTATCTCAAGGACATATTCGCCATCGGCGGGCGCTTCACAGAGCAAGGCCGGGTCGGGATCGAACCGGAAATCGTCTGCGAAGGCGATCTGTCTGCCATCGGAATCGAAGACGGCAACGGTGGCCTGGAACCATCCGGGAACGGCGTCGGCAAGATAGGGCACGAGCCGTCGGGCGGCGACGTCCACGACGATCTTCTGGCCTTGGCTCGCCCTGAAGCTGAAGCAGTCCACGTCGCCCGGCATGATCTGCCCGTTGAGGACCATCGGCAGCGATTCGACCGCAGTGGCGGCCCCGCGTTGATCGTTCGGCTCCTGCTCACAGAGCTCAGGCAATTGGCCCACCACGAAGCGCACCGGATTCGACAGACCCGTCTTGCCGGCCACTCGCAACTGGCGCATGCCCGCTTCGGCGTCCTCCGCTATTGTGACCCTAACCTTGAGCATGTCCACCAGTTGCGGGTTAAGCTGGCGTTTCTTGTCGGCTCGCTGCTCGCGGAACCTTCTGTATCCGTCCAATTGCCTGTCAGTGATGCCATACTGCCTGGCCAGTTCCTCGAAGCGCTCGCGCACGGCAGCGCCCTCGCCAGGGCGACGGCCCCCGGCCTGTTCGCGGATCTGCTGGCGGGCTTCCTGGAATACCTCCCTGATCTTGGCGACGTCTCTCTGAGGGAGCGGCCCGATGTAGTCCAGCAGCTCCGCCTGGACGCCCTGCCCGGAAACAAGGATCTCTTCGGCAGAAGCGAGACGCTGCCCCCCGACGACCACCTCTGCCTGGCTGCCCTGCCGGCCTCCCGCGGGCCAGGCATAGCCGATCTGCGGAGCCAGGCGATGAGGCTGCGCAAGGGCCGAAGGCAGGCCCGCAAGCAGCGCCGCCGTACAGAACGCAATCCGCCGCGCAGAGTGCTCCATCGCGATCTCCAAAGCCTACATGATCTCTGTGAGGGGGTCTATCCGAGCGCCCTGTTCGGCCTCGATAACCGGCACCTCGAAGCCAAGCGGGTGCTGCAGCTTCGCGCTCGAGTCGATCCCGAGCAGCTCATACATGCTGGCGATCAGGTCCCAGGGGTATACGGGGCGATCCTTGACTGTCTCGCCTTTGTCGTCAGAGGCGCCGACGACGAGGCCGCCCCTGAACCCCCCGCCGGCCACGACAGCCGAGAACACTCGCCCGTAGTGACCACGGCCCCCGTTCCAGGGAGGATCGTTCTGCACCTTAGGCGTGCGCCCGAACTCTCCGGTCCACCAGACGATCGTGCTGTCAAGCAGGCGTCGATCCGACAGGTCCTCCAGAAGCGAAGCGAACCCGGCATCCAGTTGCGGCAGTTGCCGGCGCATCGCCTGGAAATGCTGCTTGTGAGTGTCCCATCCTCTGTAGTTGATCGTCACATAGGGCACCCCGGCTTCGACCAACCGTCGCGCCATCAGACACGATTGCCCGAAGGTGTTCCGTCCGTACCTGGCTCGCAGATCGTTCTCCTCCTGCGAGAGATCGAACACCTTCCCCGCGTCGCCGAGGATTAGATCGTAGGCCTGCCTCTCGGCCTCGGCCAGTTCCGCCAGTTGAGGAGCACCCGCCATGGCCTTGCCAAGGGTGTTGAGCTCGCCAAGCAACCTGCGGCGGCTTTCCTGGCGCTGGTGGGTGATTCCGGCCGCCACGATGCCTTCGACAGCGAAGGGCGTCTTTGCGGGGTCTCCGCCGGTGGCGAAAGGCTTGTACCTTGTGCCAAGGAAGCCCGCCTCGGAGAATCGCCCTTGAGGCTGGGTTAGCACGATATAAGGCGGGATCATCCGCTCGTACCCGGCGCGATAGCCCTTGAAGTACGATACCACAGCTCCCACGGAAGGATAGACGATTCGCCCTCCGGGCCTTCGCCCGGTCTGCACCATATATGATGCCGTTTCATGCCCGTTGATGCCGTGGGTCATGCTGCGGAGGATTGCGTACTTGTCGGCCTGTTTGGCCAGCAGCGGAAGCATCTGACCGATCGTGATGCCGTCAACGTTGGTGGGTATCGGCTTGTCGAACGGTCCGCAGTATTCGGGCCCGGCCTGAGGCTTCGGGTCGAACGTGTCCAGATGTGCCGGCCCTCCCCACATCCAGATCTGGATAACGGACTTGGCTCTTGCGCCGGCGCTGACCGGGTCGGTCGAGTCGGCAAGCGCGGACAGGGCTACTCGAGGCGCCAGCAGCAGCCCCGCGCCGGCAACCAGTCCGCCCTTCACGAAGCTGCGACGGGACAGCGTCCGCCGCCCCTCAGCCGCTCGACGGCGTTCGCTGTGGTTGTCGTTCATTCCATCAATCCAGTCTAATGCCTGCAAAGGAACTCAGGGCTGTTCACCAGGGCCCAGACAACGTCCGTAAAGGCGTCCGCGTTGCGCCTGCCCCCGGAAGAACCGGCGTAGGCCTGGACGGTTTCCTTCTCCTCGCTCGTCGGCCTGCGAGAGAGAATCGTCAGGTAAAGCTGCTGGACTGTACTCGAGAGGTCACGCCAGCCCCTGGTCCGAAGCCGGCGCAGGCCCGCGCCTCGCTCGATCTTGTTGCGTACGTGGCTGGAATTGAGTAGATGCAGTCTCTGGGCGGCTGTCACCGCATTGTTCCGCTCGGAGAGCATTCCCGTGTCACGCGGGGGGCGCCCGAACATGTCAAGAAAGGAACTGGTGATGCTTCCGTCACCCAGGGCAATCGTGCGCTTGTCGGGCGGGACCCAGGTGAACGGCTCGGGGATCTGGCTGGAGTACTCCTCAGTTGTCCCAGTGACCTGACAGATGGCATCTATGAGCACCTCCGCATCCAGGCGAGTTATCGGGCAGCCGGCGAACAGGGTAACGGCGTCGGGATGATCCGAGCGCAGGACGGAGGAAAGCTGATAGGTGCTGGAATTGAGTATCAATCGCATGATGTGCCTGAGATCGTACCTGGCGTCCACGAGTTCGGCGGCCAGCAGCGCCAGCACGTCCGGGTGTGCGGGCGGGTTGTCCGGCCGGAAGTCGTCCGGCTCGTGGACGATCCCCCTGCCCATCAGCCAGTACCAGATACGGTTGACGATGCAGCGCGCGAACCAGGGATTGTCCGGGGAGATCAACCAGTCCGCGAAGACCTGCCTGGGGTCGCGCTGACCGTCAAGTACCGGCACCGTCCCGTCAGGAAGAACGGCCGAGGCAATCGGCTTGCTGGACCGGTCGAAGAAGACTACCTCCTCCTTCCACTCAGCGGTCTTCTTGTAGCCGGCCCGGCTGAAGAAGGCTGCCATGCCCGTCCGGCGGCCGTCCGGCCAAGAGTCCATGCGGTCTCCCATGAAGGTCAGTGCTGCTGCCTTGGCGAGCGCCTCGGGCGTATTGCTTTGGGCAGCGCGGTAGAAGTTGACCGCCGGGACGCGGAAGTTGCTCCCGCTGGCCGTCAGCAGTTCCCGAACGAAGGTGTCGTAGGGCATGTTGTCGGCCATCGCGGCTCGCAGCCAGCGATGATACGCCTGGACAGCGTTCGGCCAGAGGTTGATGGGGAACTCCGACTTGATTCTGAGCACGTCGCCCCACCTCATCGCCCAGTAGTCGGCGAACTCGTCCCGCCTCATCAGCTGGTCGATCAACTGGGACCGCTTGTCGGCGCCGGCGTCGGAAAGGAAGGCCTCGGCCTGATCTGCGCTCGGCAGCGTTCCGGTAAGGTCCAGGTACACCCGCCGCAGAAATACCGCGTCGGAGCACAGACGGGCGGGCTGGACTCCCTTGGCCTTGAGCCTGGCGAATATCAGTTCGTCGATCTTGCCGGACGGCTGGACTTCCCCCGGCTTCTCGTAGATGGTCTCGCCTCGGACTGGAAGGCAGAAGGCCCAGATGGTCGAGAATACCAGGATGCACTTTGCGAACGCCTTCACTGGCCTGTCCCTCTTGCGCCGCAGCCCGGCTTACCCGCCGCTGTCGGCAGGGCCGACCTCTCGGCCCCCGGCCGGCTGTGCGCTCATTATACCTAACCTTCGGTCGCCTGAACAGCCATCAGCGGGACAGCCATCATTGCAGCGACGAAATGCATGCCGACCTCCTGTTCTGGGCAATTACACTCCGGAGGACTCTCCAAAGACATCCGACAGGCGACAACCGTTACACATCTGGCAGGATGGCGTTGTTCTCGGCCAGCAGTGCACGGACGTCGGCAACGGGCACTTCCCGCGAGGCGGTGCCGCGTTGCGCTGCCAGCGCCGCGGCTGCGCCGCACGCCTGGCCCATCGCCATGCACGACGCTTGGACTCTCAGCGCCGAATGCGCCTTGCGGTCGGCGCTGATCGACCGCCCGGCCGCGAGAATCCCGGCCGACCCTTTGGGAATCATAGCGCCCAGCGGCAGCGTCGGCACGACGCCGGGTGCGAGGAACTCCTGCCTGGCGCCGTCCTTCGTATGCACGTCGATGAAGTAGAACGTGTACCCGACCGCGTCGTCGAACACACGCCCGCTCATGTAGTCGTCATATGTGACCGTCCGTTCCCCGACGATATGGTACGTCTCGCGGGCGGCAGTGGACTCGCACATGTGATCTATAGTCGCGTTCTCGCCGCCCGGCAGCGAGCGCACGAAGCGGAGCATCCGAGCTACGGACGCCCGTCCGGCCAGGTCGGCATCCGTCTGGGACTCGTTGGTGGTCGAATCCGCGCCGAAAACGTGCATGGCGTTGCCGCCGCGCGACGCCAGGAAGCAGCTGAACGGCCTATGCGTTTGCCAAAAATCCCCCGTCTTGAGCGTTCCGTCGGCGAGGGCCTGCTCGTACCTGCGCTGGGCTTCGTCGGCGTCGATGTCGTCCGGCTCGTATCCGCCCAGCCGGTAGATCAACGTGCCGGGCTGGCGGACGTCGGAGCGTTCTCGCGGAAGACTCAACATGCCCACGATGTCCGAGTCGCCGGTGCAGTCGACGATCTCGCGGCAGCGGATGATCCGCTCGATTCCCTTGCCGATGCACCGGACCGTCCAGTCGCCGGCCGTTCCGGATGCATCGACCGCCAGCTCATGGTAGTGCAGAGCCACGCCGGCGTCGACGGCTGCCTGCTCCAGCACGATCGAGTGGCAGTGCGGATTGGCCACGACGTTGCGCCCGGGACGGTTGCGGAGATCGCCGAAGTCGGGCAGCTCGCGGCCGTACATCAACAAGCAGCTCAACCGTATCCGCCACATGTTCAAGTGGGCCGTCGGCGATGAACTCGTCCCCGGCCACGTACTTCATGCCCTCCAGGCCGTGCCCGGCCTCCGCAAGGGGCGCGGTGACGCTCGCGAGCCGGAGCCGGTCAAGCCTGTGTCGATGGAGTTGATCGAAGCCGTCGAGCCGTATGTCTCCCGTCAAGTGTGGGCGATGATTCAGCTCCAGCTCCTCACCGGTGCTCGCAGCGGCGAACTCACGATCATGCGTCCTTGCGACGTCGAGCGCAGCGGCAAGGTGTGGGTCTACCGGCCCGAACAGCACAAGACTGCCCATCACGGCCATCACCGGCGAATCTACATCGGCCCGAAGGCGCAGCGGGTGCTGGCGCCCTTCCTGCTCCGCGACCCTGAGGCGTACTGCTTCTGTCCGATCGAAGCCGTGCAGGAATGGCGACGACAGGCATACCAGAACCGCGTCACGCCCCCAGAGCAGGGGAACGGACCGGGCACTAACTGTAAAGACAATCCTAAGTGGACTCCCGGCTGGAGGTACAAGACCGATACCTACCGCGTCGCCATTGTTCGAGGTTGCGACCGTGCGTTCCCGGCGCCGGAACCGCTTGCCAGACGAGAGGACGAGAGCAAAGCCCGGTGGCAGAAGCGACTGACCAAGAAGCAGAAGAAGGAACTTGCCCTATGGCGCAAGGCCCACCGCTGGCATCCACACCAACTACGTCACAACTATGCCACCGATGTCCGCAAGCAGTTTGGCCTGGAAGCCGCGCAGATCCTTCTCGGCCACAGTAAAGCTGATGTCACCCAGATCTACGCCGAACGTGACATGACCCGCGCAGCTACCGTCGCCGCGAAGATTGGCTAGATACAACTCGCAGCGTTCCTCAGTCCCTCCAGCGGATCGGCAGGCGGTCGAATATTGACGGCTCAGCGTTGTCAAAGCTGTCAGCCGTGGCAAACATCCCTGCTGAAGAAGGAAGGGCCCACAGGTCCCACAGTATGAAGCAAACGTCCCTTGCGGCGGCTACCACATGCTCGTATCCATAGTACTTACAGATCGGATCATACAACTCTATCTGACGAGGCGAACTGATTCGATAGTCAGCAGCATCGGCGTTGCGGAAGAAGCCTTCACGTTCCCTTAGGAGGCGGGCCGCTTCAAAGCGGCAGAGGGTCGTATTCGGCAGGTCGACTGCAAACCAGGCCCGCGAGAAGCAGAACTGGACAAAGCGCGGGTTGTTCCGGCCATTGTGCCCCTCGGCTCCGGAATCTTCGGAGTCATGCCATCCACCAGACATGAGTGCGTCAGGTTGCCAACTGGTGAGATCCAAGCATGGGTCAAGCGGTCCCCCGCCACAGATTACTCCCACAGGCAACGTTCTGGCGGGGCGACGCTTCGCCACACGAAGGCCACTTCCGGCGGAGGGTAACTCCCCCTCATCTTCGTGCAAGATCAGGAAACAGTCGTTGTCGGCGATTCTGTGTCTATGATGCGACACGATTTCAAGAAGCGAACTGATCCGCTGGACCCGATGGCCCTCATCGATGGATTCACCGTACATGGCAGATTTCTCCAAGCAACTGGGCTTTGACCGTATGGCTTCCCCAAGGTGCCAACTCATGCCATTCGCGCGATGGCATCGAGCGTTTTCCTGATTGTTTCCATTCTGGCAGCAACTACCTCCTTCGCACTACGTGACGGCGTGGTGTCCACTTCTAGCATCACGCGAGTGTATTCCCGCAGGAGATTGCAGGTCATGTTGAAGGATTGAACTTTCTCCTTGTAGTTGAGGTCACGGTAGTTACTGCTGTTTCGTTTGTGGGGGTGGTCTGGCATGCTTCTTTCCTTTCAAGGACGGATCATAGTCAGGTGCGGAGCAACTCGATGACGCATCCTCCTAGTCAGCCTTCTTGAGGCCCAGCAGACTGCCTCGCTCGCCGTGAAGAGGCCGTTTCTCAACGACTCCCTCAGCGATTAGCTTGGATACCGTGACGTAGATAGCACCTCGGGTACGGCCATGCTTCTCAGCTAGGTCATACAACTGCCGGCTCTTGACAGGTTCGGTCTGGTTGCCCAGAACGGCGAGCACGAACTGCCTATTGGTACCCGTGTCTTCGGAGAGGTCTTCCAGCTCCCCGGATGCCGACACGCCGACCGAGCTCATGGCCTCTCGGCAACCTCTGCGGAACAGCTGATCAATCTGGGACAGTTTGTCCTCCACCTCCCGCAGTTCTGCCTGAAGCCGATCTCGCCTAGCAACCAGGTCCCTCTCCAGTTTCTTCTTGCTTGCCAACGCCTTCTCGGCGCCCTCTGCAAGCACCAGTGCCTTGAAGTCAATTCTGCCAGCCATGTTGGCTCCTTTCGTGAAGGCCTTCTTATAACTTGCGTTATAATATCTATAATCTTATC
>Ga0272444_10004839_pt1 | contig 11756 bp, 12 predicted proteins | sample SSMForm13_FD_201033 | JGI IMG/M metagenome (GOLD analysis project Ga0272444, IMG submission 201033) | Marine sediment archaeal communities from Little Sippewissett salt marsh, Falmouth, MA, United States - SSM-Form-13 | ecosystem: Environmental > Aquatic > Marine > Wetlands > Sediment ... | reverse complement strand
GCTCTCGACAGGAGGCGGGATCTGGGGCGGTGGGATGATGTTCAACGAAATCGTTGTCCAGAAGGAAGCGACGGAGATTCTGGATGACTTCGGAATCCGTTACGCGGCCTTCGAGGACGGATACTACACCGCCGACGCAGTTCACGCGGCCGCGGCGCTGGCCTATCACGCGACGCGCGACGGCCTTCTGATCTTCAACGGCTGCAGAGTGGAGGACGTGCTCTTCCGCGAGAACCGCGTTGCGGGAGTTGTCATCCTGTGGTCACCGGTCATCGCGGCCGGCCTGCACGTCGACCCGCTCTCCATCGCGGCGACGTCGGTCCTCGATGCCACCGGACACGCGGCAGAGATAGTCAACGTCGCCGTTCGGAAGATGGGCATATCGCTCAACACCGAAACCGGGGGGATCCTCGGCGAGCGGAGCATGTGGGCAGAGAACGCAGAAAGCTCCGTCGTCGACAAGACCGGCGAGGTCTTCCCGGGGCTGCACGTAGCAGGCATGGCCGCGGCGGCCGTCCACGGGGGATACAGAATGGGGCCGATATTCGGCGGCATGCTTCTGTCGGGACGGAGGGCCGCGGAGCAGATCCTCGCAAGCCTCGCGCCGGCCACGGAGCCGACGTCGGAACGGACACGATGATGACAGACGCTCCGCGCAACAGGATGTCCGGCGCCGGCGGCCTCTATCTCGTGTTGACCGAGCCGCTGATCCCGCACGAGGCGCTGGTGGAGCACGCCGTCAAGCGCGGCGTGCCGATCGTCCAGCTGCGGGAGAAGAGCCTCGCAGATCGACAGCTCCTCCGGTTGGCCGGATCGCTCCGAGATATCACATCAGGAAGCACAACGCTTCTGATAGTCAACGACCGTGCCGACATCGCGGCCGCCGTCGAGGCCGACGGAGTTCACGTCGGGCCCCAGGACATCGACGTGATGAGCGCCCGCCGGATCGTCGGTGTCGACGCGATTGTGGGAGTCTCCACCAACACTCCGGCCCAGGCCGAGTCGGCCCCCGGCTCGGGGGCGGACTATGTGGCCGTCGGCCCGGTCTTCCCGACTACGACGAAGGCCGACGCCCGTCCTCCGATAGGGCTCATCGGAGTCGGCGATCGCGCACGAGCGGTCGGGTCGTTTCCGACGGTCGCCATCGGCGGCATCGACGCCACGAACGCCCACGACGTCATCGCGGCCGGAGCAGATCTGGTCGCCGTCGTGTCCGCGGTCTGCCGAGCGCCCGATCCCCTGGGCGCGATCGACACTCTCCTAGCCGCGATTTCCGAGGCGGAGAACGGAAGATGAAGCCCATCGACGACATCGACGCACAGGCCAACTACGAGGGCCTGCGTTACTGCCCACGCTGCGCGTCGGAGCTCGCAGAGGAGCAGATCCGCGGGACCGATCGCCTGCGCTGCCCGGCCTGTGGATACGTCTTCTACGTGACGCCGGCGCCGGTGACCTGCGTGATCGCCGAGCGCGACGGCCGCGTACTACTCGTGCGTCGTCGCTACCCTCCCCACGCCGGGTGGTGGTGTCTCCCCGCGGGCTTCATCGAGCCAGGGGAGTCACCCGAGGAGTGCGCCGCCCGGGAAACCAGAGAGGAGACGGGGCTCGACGTGATCATCACTGACATCTTCGACAGCTGGGCGACCGCAGAGGATCCCCGGACTCCAGTAGTGAGCTTCGCGTTCACGGCGCGCGTCGCCGGGGGCACTCTCGAGGCGGGTGACGACGCCGACGAAGCGCGCTTCTTCGATCCACACGACCTCCCATCCGACATCGCCTTCGAATCTCACCGCCGCGCCATCGCGAAGTACATCGTGAATGCCTCCGGCCGGCAAACCCGAAAGACGGAGAGATGAACCCGCAGCTCCTGAAGGCGATTGCCCTCGACAACCTCGCCTTGAGCAGCGCGCATCACATCGTCCTCTTCGCTCTGCTCACGGTCTTCTGGATCCGTCGTAGGTCGATGGAGCGCATCGTCGATGCCTACTTCGCAGCGGCGTTCGCCACGACAGCGCTCGCCCTGGCGGCAGCACCGGCTACGCGTGCGTGGGCCGTCGTCGCCGCAGTTCTTTCGGCCCTGTGGGTCGTCGACACCGTGAACCCCAGGAACCTCGCGGACTTCAGGAGGGCACCGACGCTCCGCATGGTTCTCATGGCGATCGTCGGCGCGTTTGCGTTCGTCTACCCCGGCTACTCGGGTGATCTCCCTGGCCTGTTCTTCTCACCGATCGGAGTCATCCTCCCACCCACTCTGACCATAGCGCTCGCGATCCTGAACTGCGCGTGGCCGGGGACGAATCGCTTGCTCCACTGGATCCATGCGGCCTGCGGCGCGGTCGTCGCGATCATCGGGCTGTTCACGGAGGGATGGATCCACCTGCCGCTCCTGATCGCGTCGGTGTACGCGCTGCCCCTCCTTCTCGGTCGGGGCAGGATCATCGAGGGACGCGACCCGACTGCGAGCCGCAGCGTACGCGGGATCCGAGACAGGATGTACACGCGGAAGACGTTCCTGCCGGGCCCGAGAGACCCGAGAGCGGGATTGAACTCAAGATCGAGCAGGACAGTGCGCAGGAAGAAGAGACGGTAGGCGGGCGGGTCTAGTCACCGCGGACGACGCAGTCGTCGACCAGCGGAGCCATCATCTCCCGAAACTCCTCCAGCCGCTCCCGGTTGTAGGGAGCTTCCCCAAGGAACTCGGGATCGAGCGTGTCGCGGGCGATGTAGCCCTGCAGAACGAACCTCCTCGCACCCTTCACGTGGGACGCCACGAGTTCGAGGTCGCTCGCCCGATGGAGAGCCGGGACGACGGTCATGCGGAACTCGTAGTCGATCCTCCCCTCCATGAGAAGATCGATGCTGTCACGAACGCGCTCCAGCATGTCGCGATCGGCGATCCCAGCGCTCTTCGAGTACGAACTGAAATCGAGCGGCGCCTTGACGTCCATGGCGATATAGTCGATGAGATCGCCGTCGATGAGGTACTCGACGACGTCCGGCACCGAGCCGTTCGTGTCGAGCTTCACGCGCAGGCCGATCTCGCGGATTCGCTGGATCAGCTCCGGCAGATGAGGGTGAATGCAGGGCTCGCCACCGGTGATGACGGCTCCATCGAGGAAGTCATTGTGCTCTTCGATGTACTCGAGGATCGTCTCAAGGGGAATGGTCTCGTACTGGTTCGGCGCGAGAACGAGGCCAGAGTTGTGGCAGTAGGGACAACGGAAGTTGCACCCGGGAAGATAGAGAGTCGTCGCGACCATTCCGTCCCAATCGAGCAGAGACATCTGGTCGAAACCTTTTATCCGGAACTTCACGGCCGCCCCCTTCTCGAGTTAGGCCCTATAATACAGCTTCCCTGCGTGGCGCACAAGCCTTATCACCCCGCTGTCGACAAGAGCGCCCAGCACCTTTGCCGCCTCGGCCTGGCTCATCCCGACCGCGCGCGCGACGTCACGCGCCGTCACGGGACGGCGCGTCGCCATCGAGACGATCAGGTCGGCCGCGTCCGGAATCGGTATCTGGGAATCGACATCCGAGTGCGCTACGACCTCCGCGTCGGGACGGATCCGCTCGGCGATCGCCCGAAGTCGCTCCGGGCTAACGGGTTGTGCGGTCGGCTCGGCCGGCGGGCGCGTGACCGTGTTGATGTGCACTCGGTCGGGCGCGATGCGGCCGATCGCGTCTCTAATGAGGGTGATCTCGGAATCGGTATCGTTGATCCCGCGTACGAAGACGGTCTCGAGCCACAGCTCACCGCCGAAAGCGCCCTTGAAACGTGCGATTCCTGCCGCGATCTCCCCCGCGTCGAGCGTTGGATCGGGGCGGTTGACCGCCCGAAAGGCGGCGTCGGAGACCGCATCGAGAGACGGTGCGACGACATCGGCGCGGGCGAGCGCGGCTCGCACCTCAGGATCGGTCATCAGGCTGCCGTTCGTGAGCACCGCGACCGGCGCATCGGTCAGAGCACGGATTTCGTCGATGACCCGCCCGACTTCGGTGTGAAGTGTCGGTTCACCGGAACCTGACAGCGTCACGTAGTCGACGCGTGGCTTTTCGCTCAGCACTTCGCGAAGCTCGTCCAGCACCTCCTGAACATCGACGTAGGCACGACGGCAGACCGTGCGATCCGTCGTAGGACCGAGCTCGCAGTAGACGCAGTCCATCGTGCAGGTCTTCGGTATGATCAGGTCGACTCCGAGCGAGAAGCCGAGTCTTCTCGAAGGCACAGGACCGAACACGTGCTTCACGACTGATCTCCTTCCCCATCGCGGTCGACGCCGACGAAGTAGTCGAGGAACTCGCTGCCACCGCCCAGAGGAACCGACGATCGGATGGCCTCCCGGAGGTAGCGCCTGGCACGCTCGACCGATGTCGCGAGGGTCCATCCGAGCGCCAGCCCGGCGGCGATCGCCGCCGAGAGCGAGCACCCCGTCCCGCGGCGCGCATCACCGGGTATCCTCTCACCGGCGAGCCGCCGAACCCGGTCGCCGTCATGGAAGACATCGACCGGTGGTCCGTCGAGGTGGCCTCCCTTAACGAGGACACATCTCGCCCCAAGGTCGCGCAGGGTGCGGGCGGCTTCCTCCATTTCCTCGACCGTTCCGACGTCCCGGCCGGTGAGCGCGGCGGCCTCTGCCAGATTGGGCGTGACGAGAGCAGATCTCTGAAGCAGCAGCTCCCTGATCGCCGGGAGCACGTCGTCGGCGACGAGGAGCGTCCCCGACGAGGAACGGAGGACGGGATCGACCACGAGATTGACGATCCCGTGGCGATCGACCGCGTCCGCGATCGCCGCGACGATCCCCGAGCCGGGGAGCATCCCGGTCTTGACCGCGCCGGCGCCCAAATCCTCCATGACCGCGTCGATCTGGTCGGTGACCAGCTCGGCCGGGAGGTCGAAGCGGCGCCGCACACCCAGGGAGTTCTGAACGGTAATCGACGTCACGGCCGAGCAGCCGAAGACGCGGAAGGCGGCCATCGTCACGAGGTCGGCCTGGATGCCGGCGCCGCCGCTCGGGTCGGATCCTGCGATCGACAGGGCTCGAGGTCGGTTCACGCGTTCCTCCGTTGTACCGTTCCCCTGGCGTGAACCCGAACGCCGGATCGGGAATTCGTGTTGCCCGGGTGCTGGGCCGGTGCTATCGTTATGATCTTGTTGCCCGGGACTCTGATCGCCATCTTAGTACGCGACCCCTTCCCCCTCAACGGCAATCCGGACGATGGAAGAAAGAACCGACCACCCGAAAGACAATCTACCCGGCGGGGACGACCTTCGCTCGGCTCCGGACAGACGCATCGGCGATCATCCGATCCTCGAGTTCGAGCGAGGTCGCGAGATCCGTTTCGATCTGGACGGTCGAGCCCTCGAAGGGTACGAGACCGAGACGATCGCCGCCGCGCTCCACGCTTCCGGCGTCCGGATTCTCCGACGGAGCATCGGCCGCGATCGGCCGCGGGGATTCTTCTGCGCCATCGGACGATGTTCTTCGTGTCTGATGACGGTCGACGGCGTTCCGAACATCATGACCTGCGTGACCCCGCTCCGCAGCGGGATGCGCGTTGAGACGCAGAGGGGCAAAGGCGCTCTCGGCAATCCGTCGCCCGGCCTCCATGACGCGGAGGAAGTCGGAGCGGCGAAGGACCTCGGGACCGTACCTCTGGCCATCGTCGGCGCCGGCCCCGCGGGTCTGTCGGCCGCGATCGCGGCCGGGCGGCTCGGCGTGTCCTCGCTCATCATCGATGAGAACAGGACTCCCGGCGGCCAGCTGATCAAGCAGACCCACATGTTCTTCGGCTCCCGGGAGCACTACGCGAGGGTGCGCGGGATCGACATCGGCAGGGAACTCGTCGCCGAACTCGACGGCCTCCCGGCGAAGCTTCTGCTCGACACGACGGCGCTCGGCCTCTACCCGGAGAGAACGCTCTCTCTCCTGAAGGATGGTGCCCACATGCGGATCAGCGCCGAGGCGGTGATTCTCGCCGCCGGCGCTTCGGAGAACATGCTCGCCTTCGAGGGCTGCGACCTTCCCGGCGTCTACGGCGCAGGCGCGGTCCAGACGCTCATGAACGTCCACGGAATCTCACCCGGCCGCAGGGTGCTCATGGTCGGCGCCGGCAACATCGGCCTGATCGTCAGCTACCAGCTGCTCCAAGCAGGTGTCGAGGTCGCGGCGGTCGTCGACGCGCTGCCGGAGATCGGCGGTTACCATGTACATGCCGCGAAGATCAGACGCGCCGGCGTCCCCATCCTGACGTCCCACACGATCGTCCGTGCGATCGGCGCCGACGGCGTCGAGGGCGCGACCGTATGCGAGGTCGACTCCGACTGGGCTCCCGTCCCGGACAGCGAGCGGACGTTCGATGTCGATACGATCTGCCTTGCGGTGGGGCTGACGCCCAATTGCGAGCTCGCGCTCCAGTCCGGCTGCGAGGATGCCTATCTCTCCGACCTCGGCGGTCACGTCGTCGTCCACGGCGAGGATCTCGAGACGACAGCGTCGCGCGTTTACATCGCGGGCGACGCTTCCGGCATCGAGGAGGCCTCGACCGCCATGCTCGAGGGGAGACTCGCGGGGCTCGCGGCCGCCCTGGCGGTGCGCCCGGAGATCGACCGCGGCGAGGTCGACCGCCTGATGCGCGAGACCAGGGCCGGTCTCGAAGAGCTGCGCAACGGACCGTTCGGCGAGAAGCCGCGCCTCGGAAAGGCGAGGATGATTGAACTCGCCCGCGCGGTACAGGAGAGGTCATCGTGAGCCGCAGACGAGACGGCGTGCTTGACTCCCACGAAATGACGGGCGTCCTGCCATCGAAGGAACGGCTCGCCGCGGGGCCGGTTGTCGTCATCGAGTGCGTCGAGAACATCCCCTGCAATCCGTGCGTCGATGCGTGCCCGCGCGGAGCCATCACGATGGAAGGTGATATCAACCAGACGCCGGACGTCGACGTCACGAAGTGCAACGGGTGCGGGCTCTGCATCAGCGCGTGTCCCGGACTGGCGATCTTCGTCATCGACGCCAGCCGCGACGACGGAACGGCGACGATCTCGCTTCCCTACGAGTACGTTCCACTCCCCTCTACCGGCGAGACGGTCGCGGCTCTCGACCGGGAGGGCAACGTTGTCTGCAACGCGACGGTCGCTCGGGTGCTGTCGCCAAGAGCGTTCGACAGAACACCGGTCGTGTCGCTGACGGTTCCGATGGAGCACGCGGGGACCGTGCGGCATCTCAGGCGGAAGGTCGGTTGAAGTGAAGGACGACGTCATCATCTGCCGCTGTGAGGACGTGACGTACGGCGAGATCGTGCGGGCCATCGAGGCCGGCCTCGAGACCACCGAGGAGATCAAGCGCATCCTGAGGTGCGGCATGGGACCCTGCCAGGGCAGAACATGCTCGGGGCTGATCGCCAGGATCATCGCCGAGAAGACCGGGAACAACCTGGCCGAGATCGAGCTCCCGAAAACGCGCCCTCCGGCGCGGCCTGTCGAGATAGGGATTCTGGCGAAGCGGGATCATGAAGAAGACAGCTGATTGCGTTATTATCGGTGGAGGAGTCGTCGGCTGCGCGACCGCGTACTATCTGGCGAAGCGCGGGATGACAGACTGCGTCGTTCTCGAGGCCGACTACCTCTCGAGCGGAGCAACCGGACGCTGCGGGGGTGGGATCCGTCAGCAGTGGAGCACGACCGAGAATACCCAGCTTGCGATCGAGAGCGTCAAGGTCTTCGGCGGCCTCGAGGAGGAATTGGGCGCCGACATCGAGTTCCTGCAGGGAGGATATCTGGTCCTCGCCTACACGGACGAGGACGTCGAGCAGTTCAGGAAGAATGTCGCACTCGAGCAGGCGCTCGGGCTCGACGTCGAGACCCTGACCCCGCACGAGATCAACGAGCGTGTCGTTCCCGAGCTGAACACGGACGGCGTCCTGCTCGGAACCTACTGCCCTTCGGACGCCAGCGCGAATCCGTTCCTGACGACACAGGCATACGCCGACGCGGCGCGTCGGCTGGGCGTCGAGATCGACCTCTTCACGCCGGCGCGGAGGATCGTCACGGAGAACGGCCGCGTCACCGGCGTCGAGACGGACGGCGGCTTCATCAGCACGCCCCGCATCCTCAACGCCGCCGGCAGCCATTCCGCGCCGCTCGCCGCGACGGCGGGCGTCGAGCTGCCGATCACTCCCTACCGCAGAGAGATCCTCGTCACGGAGCCGCTCGAGAGGTTCTTCCATCCGATGATCATCTCGTTCAGCTTCGGAATCTACTTCCGCCAGACCAAGCACGGCGCCGTGCTCGGCGGTTTCGCCGATCCCGACGAGCCGTCCGGCTTCAATGAAACGTCCAGCCTCGAATTCCTGCGGGTGATGTGCGGGAAGCTCACTCACTTGATGCCGGTGCTCCGCTCTGTTAAGGTCGTCCGGCAGTGGGCGGGGCTCTACGACATGACCCCCGACGCCCTCCCCATCCTCGGCCCCGTCGACGGTGTTCAGAACTTCTTCCAAGCGAGCGGCTTCAGCGGCCACGGATTCATGATCGCCCCAAAGGTGGCGATGCTCCTCGCCCAGTTGATCACGGGAAGCAGACCCGACCTCGACATCGAGCGGCTCGGCCTCCGGCGCTTCGCCGAGGGAGTCGTGACGCGCGACAAGTCCGTGGTCTGAGGGGCATCGAAGGACCCGCAACAGACACATCGGAGGCATACCCGAGATGACGATGGCCGGGAACCAGGTGATTTCCGTCGATCGCCTCGTCAAGCGGTACGGAGTGTTGACGGCGGTCGATTCAGTCAGCTTCGGCGTCGCCCGCGGGGAGGTCTTCGGACTCCTGGGACCGAACGGCGCCGGGAAGACGACCATCATCTCGATCCTCTCATGCCTGATCCCTCCGACGTCGGGCTCTGCGACCATCTGCGGATGCGACGTCGTCCGTGATTCACTGGAGGTGCGATCCCGAATCGGCGTCGTGCCCCAGGAGATCGCGCTCTACCAAAGCCTGAGTGCCCGAGACAACCTGGTGTTCTGGGGAAGAATGTACGGCGTCACGGGATCGGCCCTGACCGCACGAATCGACGAGCTGTTGGACGTCGTCGGGCTCAAGGAACGCGCCGGACAACGGATCGACACCTTCTCCGGAGGCATGAAGCGGCGCATCAACATCGCCGTCGGGCTGCTCCACCGCCCCGAGGTCCTGTTTCTCGACGAGCCGACGGTCGGCATCGACCCTCAGACACGCCGCAGCATTCTCGATCTCGTGAAGGACCTGAACTCACAGGGCCTGACGATCGTCTACACGACGCACTACCTTGAAGAGGCGGAGTTCCTCTGTCATCGCGTGGGCGTGGCCCACGAGGGCAGGCTGATCGCCGTAGGCACGAAGCAGGAGTTGATCGACAGCATCGGAGCAGCCGACTACGTGGTGGTCCGCGCCGGTGGGCTCTCCGATGCTGTGGTGGCCACCGTCGGCGCACTTCCGAACGTCGCCGGTGTGGCTCTCGCGGAGAACGAACTCAAGATCGAGGTCGTGTCCGGATCCACCGTCCTGCCTGCGCTCGTCGAGACGCTGACGCGCGAGAGGATCGACGTGCAATCGATCGACGTCGTCACACCGAGCCTGGAGACTGTTTTCCTGCACCTCACGGGCAGATCACTCCGCGAAAGCGGAAAGGGCGTGAGCGAGGAGCCATGAGCTTCCTCAATATCGCGTTCAAGGACCTGAGGATCCGCATCAAGGACCGGAACAACCTTGTTCTGGCCATCCTCCTCCCCGTTGCCCTCACGGCCATTATCGGGTTCGCCTTCGGCAGCGACTCCGGAATCTCGACGGTCGAGTTCACGCTGGTCGAACCCGACGACGAGAGCGCGTTTCTCGTACGCGCCGCCGCCGCGCTCCTGAGCCAAGTTGAGCTTTTCGAAGTCGACGTGGCCCCCGAGGCGGAGGCAAGAGAGAGCGTACTGGCCGGCGATCGCTCCGCCGCCGTCGCCCTTCCCGACAGCGTTCTGTCGTCGGTCTTCCACGGCACTCCGGGCGTGATCCGGGTCCTCAGGAACCCGGTCAGCGGCATCAAGGCGGGCATCGTCCGGTCGGTAGCGGAGCGCTTCGCCACCTACGTTTCCGCGGGAAGCATCGCGGCCCGAGGCATCGTTGATGCCCTCGAGCGCGAGCGCGAGCTGAGCGACGGCGACCGACTGGAGCTCTACGGCTGGATGTTCGGCTGGATGCGCGACCTCTGGGACACGCCGGTCGTTTCGCTCGAGGGAAGCGACCAGAACGTGCGCAAGATGGACGCCGTTTCGTACTTCGCTCCCTCGTTCGCGGTCCTCTTCCTTCTCTTCACGATGCTGGCCAGCGCTCGCACGATCCACGACGAGCGGGAGAGCGGAACGTACGACCGGCTGATGACGACTCCGGTGTCCCCGGCATCGGTCATCGGCGGGAAGCTACTGGGCTGCTACTGGCTCGCGGCCTTTCAGCTCCTGGTGTTGATCGGCCTCGGGGCACTGCTCTTCCGGATCAACTGGGGCAGCCATCCGACGGCCGTCGTCGTCATGGCGCTCGTCACCGCCGCCGGCGCGACTTCGGTCGCCATCTTCATCGCCGCGGCGGCACGTACTAGCGCGCAGACCGATCGCATCGGCACCGTCGTCGTGCTCGTGATGTCATTGGTGGGCGGGAGCATGTGGCCGCTACCTGAGAGCTTCGATCGATTCGGCCGCTTCACGTTCAACTACTGGGCTCAGAGCGGATTCCGCGACCTGGTCTTCCGCGACACGGGGCTTCCCGGGATCGCGCAGGAGATCACCGTCATCGGATTGATGTCACTGGTACTGTTCGCCGTGAGCGTCCGCCTCCTCGCACGCAGATCATAGGAACAGGAGCACTCCATGCGGAGGATCGGCTCGATCGTGCTCCACAACCTCCGGCTCCTCGCGTCCGACCGCGCGGCTCTGATGTGGCTGCTCGTCATGCCGGTCGTCTTCACGGTCGCCATGGGAATGGCGATCCGAGGAGGCGGAGGTGACGCCTCCGGGGGCCCCGTCAGGTACGGCCTGACGGTCGCCAACGAGGACGAGGGCCTGCACGGCGACAAGCTACTGGACGCCATCCGGGCCTCCGACGAGATCGATCTCATCCTCCTCGAGGGCGACGCATCCGGAAAGGAGGCGGTGAAGCTCGTAGAGGACGGCGACCGCTCGGCGGCCCTGGTCATCCCGCCGGGCTACTCGAGGGCGGTCGATGCCGGAGAAGGGGCCGTCGTCGCCTTCCACAGGAATCCCGAGCGAATGAACCCGCTCGTCACGCAGCAGGCGGTCGAGGACGTGATCGCGCGTCTGAACGTCGAAGCGCGTGTCGCAGTCGGGGCCCGAGAGGCATACATCGAGCTGTGGGGAACACCGCCCGCGGAGGTCGCCAGCCGGCTGGAGGAGAATGCGATCGCGTTCGTCTCGTCGTCCTGGGAGAACCCGCCGCTCACTGTCAGCGAGGAGACACTCGGCCGGGACGCCGGGGCCGGCGCCCCCCGGATGGGATTCACTCACTTCTCACCGTCGATGGCTCTGATGTTCGTTCTGCTGAACGCGCTCATGGGATCGGTCGCTCTTGTCGAGGAGAGAAAGAATCGGACTCTCGCGCGCCTCTTCAGCACGCCGACCCGGCGATCGGAGATCATCGCCGCGCAGATGGGGTGGCGCTTCGCCGTCGGAGTGGTGCAGTTCTGGTTCCTTGTCGCTCTGGGGGTTTTGCTCTTCCGAGTCGATTGGGGAGA
>Ga0272444_10004836_pt1 | contig 11760 bp, 7 predicted proteins | sample SSMForm13_FD_201033 | JGI IMG/M metagenome (GOLD analysis project Ga0272444, IMG submission 201033) | Marine sediment archaeal communities from Little Sippewissett salt marsh, Falmouth, MA, United States - SSM-Form-13 | ecosystem: Environmental > Aquatic > Marine > Wetlands > Sediment ... | reverse complement strand
TGAGCGACATGGCCGACGCTTCGCAGCAAACCCCCATGATGAAGCAGTACATGCGATTCAAGGCGGAACATCCCGATGCGATCCTCTTCTTCCACATGGGCGACTTCTACGAGGCATTCAACGAGGACGCGAAGCTTCTGGCGCGTGAGGTCGACATCGTGCTGACATCGCGGAACGGGATCCCGATGGCCGGCGTACCGGTCCGTCGGGGCGATGCGTACGTGAGTCAGCTGCTCAAGAAGGGGCACAAGGTTGCCGTCTGCCAGCAGGTGGAGGACCCGCGAACGGCGAAGGGCCTTGTGAAGCGGGACATCATGCGAATCGTGACCCCGGGCACGGCCATGGATGAGTCGGTGCTGGATGTCGGGGTGAACAACTACCTCGCCGCCGTGTGGGAAGGGGCCGAAGGAGGGGCGTGCGGCGTTGCGTTCCTCGACCTCTCGACGGGCGAGTTCGTGTGTGCAGTCGCGGAGTCGACTGTCATCCTCAGGAGCGAGATCGAACGGAAGAACCCGAGCGAGATCCTTCTATCGGGCCGGGCCCCCGAGTTCGTTCGGTTGCTCTCCGAACGGACGATCACGAACGTTCCGGAGGAGACATTTACCGCACGGGTCCTAGAGATCGAAGGGCTCGGCCATGATGAACGAGCGCTGCGTGCGGCTGGGGCCATCCTCGCATACGTTGAGGCCACTCAGCGATCGGCGCAGCAACACGTTCGAGCCCTCCAGGAGTACCGGATCTCGGATCGGATGGATCTTGATCCGTTTACGATCTCCAGTCTGGAACTCGTACGACCGCTGCACGAAGGGCAGGAGCGCGGGACGCTGCTGCGCGTCCTCGACCGAACGGTGACCGGCATGGGGCGGCGGCTGCTGCGGCGACGGTTGCTCGCACCGTTTGCGGATCGTTCGGCAGTCGAACCACGGCTCGACGCTGTAGCGGATCTTGTGACTTCTGCTCGAGTTCGTGAGGAACTCCGTGGATTGGTGGAGGCGATCCACGACCTGGAACGGCTGACCGGCAAGCTGGGGATCAGTCGGATACGGCCGTACGACCTGCTGCTTCTTCTTCGATCGATGGACGGGATCCCGAAGATCGAGCGTGCTCTGAGGGAACAGGACGAGACACAGGGCGGTCTCCCGGAGGTGCTCCGCGTGATCCTGGATGGGCTCGAGCAGTCCTCCTTGCGCCGTCTGTGCGAGCGGTTCTCCGGCATGCTGGTCGACCAGCCGCCCGCGGACCCGCGTGACGGGGGCATGATCCGTGAGGGATACAACACCGATCTGGATTCGTTGCGGCAGGACGTACGCGACGTTCGAGCGCAACTGACCGACTTGGAGGCGGACGAACGGGAACGGACGGGGATTGGCTCGCTCAAGGTGGGGTTCAATCGAGTCTTTGGGTACTACATCGAGGTCACCCGGCCGAACCTGGACAAGGTTCCGCCGGACTACGTACGACGGCAGACACTGGCGAACGCAGAGCGATTCGTGACCGATGCGCTGAAAGCCTTGGAGGATCGTGTCGCGTCCGGGGAGGAGCGTGCAAGGGCTCTTGAGGTTGCGCTGTTCGAGGACGCAGTGGATGCGATCTCGGGGTCGATTGCCGCGCTTCAGGCCACGGCCGATGCTGTTGCCGAACTCGACGTTCTGCTGGCACTGGCCGATGTGGCGCACCGGAGCCACTATGTCCGCCCGACGTTCACCGACCGCCACGAGATCGTGATCGAGGGCGGGCGGCATCCGGTGGTCGAGCGGATCGAGGAGTTCGTTCCGAACGACCTCAAGCTCGGGGAAGACTGCGACGTGGTGATCCTGACCGGGCCGAACATGGCGGGCAAGTCCGTGTACTTGCGGCAGACCGCGCTGATCTGCCTGATGGCCCAAGCCGGATCGTTCGTCCCTGCGGACTGTGCGACTCTGCCGATCGTCGACCGGGTGTTCGCCCGCGTGGGTGCGTCGGACATGGTCGCATCCGGAATCAGCACGTTCATGATGGAGATGCTCGAAGTCGCCGCGATCCTCGAACGTGCGACGGCTCGGAGTCTGATCATCCTCGATGAAATGGGACGGGGAACGAGCACGTTTGACGGGGTATCGATCGCGTGGGCGGTGGCGGAAGAACTGGCCCGGAGTGTTCGGGCCAAGACGCTGTTCGCAACCCACTACCAGGAACTCACTCGCCTTGCCGAAGAAGTCCCGAATGTTGTCAACATGCACGTGTCGGTGAAGGAAGTGGGAAGCGAGGTGGTCTTCCTGCATCGTGTGACGGCGGGCGTTGCCAAGGGCAGCTACGGAGTGCACGTGGCGCGCCTTGCCGGGTTGCCGCAGCGCGTGACCGAGGCTGCGGATCGGATTCTTGCGGATCTCCTACTGGAAGCGCCGCTCTCGGCCTTGGGTCGTCACGAGACCCCGGCCAATCCGCTCCCCCTGTTCGGTCCGGACGAACACCCGGTCGTGAAGCGCTTGCGGGATCTGGATCCGAACCGGATCACACCAATCGAAGCGCTGCAGATACTGGCCGATCTCAGACAACAGGTGAACGGCCTCGACGAGACGTCGCCCGAGCAGCGATGAATCGAGACCCGTTGACCCACACGCCCGTACTGTGCGACACGGTCATCGAGTTGTTCACCCAGCACCCGGCGGACATTATTGTGGACGGTACCGTCGGTCTCGGAGGACACGCGAGCGCGTTGCTCGCTGCGCTGGCCCGCGCGCGGGTCATCGGGGTCGATCAGGATGCCGCCGCGCTGGCCGAGGCAGGGCGGCGACTCGGCCGGTTCGGAGACCGCGTGACGCTTGTGCACGGCAATGTCCGTACCCTCTCCCAGCATCTGGACGCCTTGGGCATTGACGAGGTCGGCGGACTGCTGCTCGATGTTGGCGTCTCGTCACTTCAGCTGAATGATGCCGCGCGCGGGTTCAGTTTCCGCGCCGACGGTCCGCTTGACATGCGGATGGATCAGAGGCAGGCGACGTCCGCGTCCGCCTGGCTGGCAACGGCCACAGAAGAGGACATTGGGCGCGCACTTCGTGAGTTCGGGGAGGAGCGGCATTGGCGGCGAATCGCCCGAGCGATCGTTGCAGCTCGTGAAACGCGTCCACTCGAGACGACGGGGCAGCTTCGCGCCATCATTCACCGCGCGGTTCCTTCTGCCTACTTCCGGCAGCGAATCGATCCGGCCACTCGGACATTCCAGGCCGTTCGGCTTGCGGTTAATGACGAACTTGCCGCCCTGGAGGACACGCTGGCCGGCGGTTGGACCCGGCTGGCGGTCGGGGGACTGCTCGTTGTCATCAGCTTCCACTCGCTGGAGGACCGGATCGTCAAGCACTTCATGCGTGAGAAGACTGCGACGTGTACGTGTCCGCCCGGCCTGCCGGAATGCGTGTGCGGCAAGCGAGTCGAAGCCGAGGTTCTCACCAAGAAGCCGATTGTGCCTACGCCATCCGAAGTGGACGGCAATCCACGTGCTCGTTCCGCGAAGCTGCGCGCGTGCCTGCGCGTCGTGTAGTTCATACCGCGCAGCGACACGTGTCCACACCCAGTACAGCGGGCTCCCCTACGATCGGGGAGAGATGTCGACCCATCGGGGGTTCCCTGGACTGGACCGATCGCGCAGCCGTCCCGGCCGAGTGACTGGACGGCTTCCCATCAAGAGCGCGGCGACCGTATCCGTTGCCGTCTGCGTGGCGGTGTTGGCGTTCGTCTACGTCGCGCAAACCACGATCCTTCGAGATCTCACCGCGAAGGTGACGAGTGCACGCGAGGCTCTGACGGAGAAAGAAGATGTGAACCAGTCGCTGCAGTTCCGCATCGACCAGGCGTTGTCACTCGAGCGCGTGTCACGGGTCGCGCGGCAGCAGTTGGGCATGGTCGAGCCGGAGGTGATCTACTACGTACGCCTCCACCCGTAGAACGGCGAGTCCCGACCGGATGCGCGGTCGGATGCTCGCGGCGATTCTGGTCGTCCTTGGCGCGGTGATGCTCGGTCGGCTGGTCCAGTTGCAGGTGTTCGAGCACTCGCGGTGGTCGGCTGCCGCCTCGGCGATGCAGGAGCAAACGATCGAGCTTCCAGGGCAGCGGGGAACCATTTGGGACATCAACGGGGTTGCCCTGGCGTACGACGTGCGTGCCAGCGGAATCGCCGTCGATGGAATCAGCGCGGTTCGTCCGTCCGCTCTGGCACAGATCTTGAGCGAGGAACTCCATTTGCCGCTGTCAGCGGCGACCGGCCTTGTGACGCGTGACAGCTACTTCACGTGGGTCGATCGGGACGTCGACCTGGAGACAGCGAGGCGCATCGAGCGTCGGATGCAGGAAGCCGGAGCATACGGTCTGGTCTTCATCGACACGTGGCAACGCTGCTACCCGCAGAACTCGCTGGGGTCGAACGTCATCGGCTTCGTTGGCGTGGATGGATACGGGCTGGAAGGGATCGAGCTTGCGCACGACGCCGTGCTCCGGGGGACAGCGTCGACGATCCACATCGTAGAAAGCGCGAACGGCAGCACCGTGAGTGTGGAGACTGTTCTCGAGGGGAAGCGAGGCAGCGACATCGTCCTCGGGATGGACGCACGGTTGCAGCTGATCTGTGAAGAGTCGATCGATGCCGGCGTCGACCGGTTCAACGCGAACGCGGGGATGATGGTCGTTCTCGACCCGAACGATGGCCGAGTCCTGGCGATGGCGCAGAGCAAGCGATACGACCTCAACGAGTACTCGGAGTCAACGGCGGACCAGCGGATGAACCTGGCGGTTGCCTACGCATTCGAGCCCGGGTCGATCTTCAAGGCGTTTTGCGGAGTCGCTGCACTGGAGGCCGGTGTCGTGGCGCCGAACGACGTGTTCGACGGCAACGACGGCATTCACGTCGACGGGCACGTCATCCACAACGCCGAACACGAGTCGTACGGTGACGTCACCTTCTCGCAGGTGATTCAGGACTCGATCAACGCAGGGATGATCCAAGTCGCGCTCCAACTCGGCAAGGAAGCGTATCATGCGTATCTCGCTGCGGTTGGATTTGGCGCTGCGACCGGGATCGAGCTCCCGGGGGAGGTCAAGGGGACCTTGCGCGACTCGTCTCAGTGGACCGATCTTGACCTGGCATCCTCGTCGATCGGTCAGTCGGTCGCGGTGACGGCGATTCAGCTGACGGCCGGACTGGCGACCATCGCAAACGGGGGGTACCGGGTACAGCCGCATGTGATCGAGTCGATCGACGGCGCGGCCGTGTCTTCGTACGGGCTTGGCAGGCAGGTCGTGTCAGCCGAGTCGTGCGCCGAGATGCGCCGGATGATGGAACTCGTCGTCGAACGAGGAACGGCCGTACTCGCAGCCCTCGACGGGCTCGCCGTGGCGGGGAAGTCGGGCACGGCGCAGAAGGCCGAACCGGGTGTGGGATACGCATCGGGCAAGTACACCTCGCTGTTCGCCGGGTTGTTTCCGGCGGACAACCCGCAGTACGTGTTCCTAGTCATTCTTGACGAAGTCGGGACGACGCCGATCTGGGGTGGGTACACGTGCGGTCAGGTTTTTCACGACGCGGCGTCGCGCTACCTTGTGTGCGAACCGCTCCCGTCGGTCGCCTCTCGCCCGTAGTCAGGCCCTTCGCAGCGCGATCGCCAGCATCGCCAGGTCGGCTTGAGAGACCCCGGGAACGCGGGCTGCCTGTCCGTACGATCGGGGGCGAACACGCTTGAGGAGGTCGCGGCCCTCGATCGACAGGTTCGTCAGTTCGTCGTAGTCCAGCGAGTCGGGGATCGGGATGGCTTCACTGCGCTTGAGACGATCGATGTCGCGCTGCTGCTGAGCAAGGTACCCGGCATACTTGCCGGCGATCTGGACCTCCTCGAGCACGTCCTCGGGAACCTCGTCGACTGGCAACAGGTCGGCAAGCCGTACTTGAGGACGACGCAAGAGCTCGTATAGGCTGGCCCCGTTGTTCGCCAAGGGGGCTCCATGCCGGGCAAGTACGTCGTTGAGCGGATCGATCGGTCCAACGCGCGTTGCCTTCAACGTGTTCAGGAGTCGTTCGATGCGCTGCCGCCGTGCGACGACCTGTCGGTGCTGCTCTTCGGACACGAGTCCGATGCTGTGCCCGATGTCGGAGAGCCGGAGGTCAGCGTTGCCCTCCCGTAGCGAGATTCGATACTCGGCTCGTGACGGCAACATGCGGTACGGTTCCGTGATCCCCTTTGTAACGAGGTCGTCAATCAGCACCCCGATGAACGCCTGACCTCGATCCAGCACGATGGGGTCCAGCTTGTGAAGCCGCCGCACGGCGTTGATTCCCGCCAGCAGACCGAGTGCAGCCGCCTCCTCATACCCGGTGGTTCCGATGACCTGTCCGGCAAGATACAGCCCGCCGATCCCGTCGACCTCTAGCGTGGCGTCGACGTGGAGCGGGTCGATGTAGTCGTACTCGATGTTGTATCCATACCGCTCGATGTGCGCCCGCTCGAGGCCGGCGATCGAATGGACGATCCGCTCCTGAACATCCGGAGAGAACGCCGTGTAGATCCCCTGCAGATACACTTCGGCGCTTCTCCTCCCTTCCGGCTCGAGGAACACTTTGTGGGACGAGCGGTCCGGAAACTTCACGATCTTCGACTCGAGCGACGGGCAATGGCGCGGGCCGACGCCGTCCATCAGGCCGTTGAAGTTGGCGCTCTCCTGGAGGTTGTCGGTGATGATCCGATGCGTTATTTCGTTGGTGTGCGTCACGTAGACAGAGTGTGTGTCCGGCAGGACGCGCGGGGCCGACCGGAACGAGAAAGACAGCGGAACATCAGCGGTGGGCTGACGCTCCAGTCCGTCGAAGTCGATGGTGGATCGATGAACGCGGGGAGGCGTTCCTGTCTTGAGTCGCCGCATGCGAAGCCCGAGCCGAGCCAACGACTTTGCGAGCAGAACCGACGGGGGCTCGCCGGCTCGGCCCGCCGGGTAGGCGGCGCGTCCCATCAACACCCGGCCGTTGAGAAACGTGCCGGTGGCGAGCACGACGGCCTGGGTTCGTAGGGTCAGCCCTTCTCGGAGCCGTACCGCCGTGACCTGACGGTTTTGAACGACGATCTCGTCAACCATGGCCTCGATCAGATCGGGCCCGTCGTCCGCCTCGAGCATCGCCTTCCAGGTCTGTTTGTAGATCTCGCGGTCCGCCTGCGCTCGGCGAACGCGCATCGCCTCCCCCTTGCTTGTGTTCAGGAGCCGGATGTGGATCATCGACGCATCGGACACGCGGGCCATCTCGCCGCCGAGCGCGTCGATTTCCCGAACGAGCTGCGACTTCCCTGGCCCGCCGATCGCCGGATTGCAGGGCATGCGGCCGATTTCGGAGAGATTGATCGTGACGAGTGCTGTGCGGACGCCAAGCCGGCTGGCGGCCAACGCCGCTTCACAGCCGGCGTGTCCGGCCCCGATCACAACAAGGTCGTACGTGCTCATGAAGCTATTCGGGCTTCTTCTTCGACAACCACTCGAACAACTCGATCGGCACCGGGAAGACGATGGTCGATGCGTTCTCGGCGCTGATGTCGTTCAGCGTCTGCAGATAGCGGAGCTGAAGCGCCGCAGGGTTTCGTTCGATGATCGCGGCGGCTTCACCGAGCTTGGTCGCGGCCTGCTGCTCGCCCTCGGCATTGATCACCTTGGCGCGCCGATCGCGTTCCGCCTCGGCCTGCCGCGCGATCGCACGCTGCATGTCGCTCGGAAGCTTGACGTCCTTGATCTCCATGTTCTTGACTTTAATCCCCCACGGATCGGTCTGCTCGTCGACGATCTGCTGCAGCTGCATGTTGATCTTGTCGCGCTCACCGAGGACCTGGTCAAGCTCGAACCCTCCGAGAACGCTGCGCAGCGTCGTCATCGCGATCTGCCGCGTGGCTTCGATATAGTTCTGAACTTCCACTACGGCGGCATTCGGGTCAACAACGCGGAAGAACAGCACCGCGTTGACCTGGGTCGAGACGTTGTCCTTGGTGATCACTTCTTGTGGCGGGACGTCGAGGGTGATCGTCCGCAGGCTGATTCGCACCATCTTGTCGATGATCGGGATGATCAGGAAGATTCCCGGTCCCTTGGCGCCGACGAGGCGCCCGAGGCGGAAGATGACTCCTCGTTCGTACTCGCGCACGACACGAATCGCGTTGGCGAGGAACAGAATGGCGAGGGCGATGACAATGTAGGTTACGTACATGATGACTCCTTTCTCCGGCGGCGAGATCCTTGGGGATAGTAGGGCTCGGCCGGCTGCCTGTCAATCGTGTCCAGAAGCTCGGTATACTTCAACCCGCCAAGAGGAGGAGACATGTCGCGAACGCGCCTGGTTGCCGGCAACTGGAAGATGAACAAGACCCCACAGGAGACCGAAGCGTACATTCGTGCCTTCCTTCCGCGTCTCGACCTCGGCCGAGGCATAGAGATCCTGCTCATTCCACCGTTTCCGAGCCTGGAACGAGCCGCCGCGAGCCTTGGGAGCGCGGAGGTGCTCCTCGGAGCGCAGGATCTGCACTACGAGGCCCGCGGGGCGTACACCGGTGCGGTATCCGCAGAGATGCTCCGCGGGAGCGGGTGCCAATTCGTCTTGGTTGGACACTCCGAGCGGCGGCACGTTTTCGGCGACACGGACGAGGTCGTCTGCCGCAAGCTGACGGCAGCTCTCGAAGGCAACCTGCATGCGATCCTCTGTGTGGGCGAGACACTCGAGCAGCGGACGGCGGGTGACACGTCGTCCGTGCTGAACCGACAGCTTGAGTCCGCACTCGCCGAACGGGCCGTGAGTGACGTCGGGCTGTCGATCGCGTACGAGCCGGTGTGGGCGATCGGCACCGGTGAGACAGCCACGCCGGACCAGGCACAGGAGGCAGTCGCGGAGATCCGAGGGTGGCTGGCCGATGCGTTCGGCCCGTCCGTCGCCGAGGCGACTCGCGTTCTGTATGGGGGCAGTGTGAAACCGGAGAACGTCAAAGAACTCATCGAGCAGCCGGACATTGACGGAGGATTGGTGGGTGGTTCATCGCTCGATCCCGAGACCTTCGCGCGAATCGTCGAAGGAGCCATGCCGTGAAGACGGGGATTTCCGCGCTGAGGATGATCCCGAATCAGATCACGCTGGCGCGAATCGCTTGTGTCCCCCTTCTGATGTACCTGGTCTTGAGTGGATCGAATCTTGGCGGGATCCTTGCGATGATCCTGTTTCTCTTGGCGGCCGTGTCCGATGCGGTCGACGGATACATTGCGCGCAGCTACAACCAGACGAGCACCTTCGGCAAGTTCGCAGATCCGATTGCGGACAAGCTCTTGATCTCCGGTTCGCTGATCGCGTTCGTCCAGCTGCAGGAGCTCTCCGCAGCGGCCGTCATGGTGATCGTCGCACGCGAATTCCTCGTCACCGGACTTCGGATCCTGGCGATCAGCGAGGGGACGACCATCTCTGCTCGCCTCCTGGGCAAGCTCAAGACGATCTCGCAGGTTGCCCTCGTCCTGTTGATCTTGGTCAAGCGCTCGTTCGCCCTGAGCGGGCCGGAGGTATCAACCGCCCTCGCTGTGCTCCTGGGCCTTGCGCTGTTCCTTTCGGTCGTTTCGGCCGCCGAGTACTTCTACCGATCGCGAAGCCTGTTTGCGTAGCGCGATCCGCCCGTCTGTCCCGCGGCCAAGTAACCGATTGTCCGATGCCGTGTCACCGCTTTGCTGTCTACTCTGCAGGCGGCCGACGATACTTGGTGGCGGTATGAACTCCAGTACTCCTCGCATTCTTCTGCTTCTGCTTCTCATTTCGTTGGGCGGACCTTGCCTTGCAGGGGTTGAGGTCGATGTTCTGGTGCAGCCGATCGACGCACCTCGAGGCGAGGGCCTCGCGTATACCGTGATGATCGGGAACACGGGTCAAGACCGTTTGGACGATCTGATTCTCAGCATGCCCCTTCCGTTCGGCGTGAATCAGCTCGACGCCGACGTACGCGTTGACGGCGGCGGGTGGTCCGCCTATCCGGCCAACGGGCTGATGCCGCTGGAGACGATTCCCGGTTCTTCGACCCAGATCGTCGAGATCCGCACGGTGGTCGAGAGCGGTGTACCCGCTACGCTGACGGTAGGGGCAACCGTGTTGGGAACCAACGGCCCGATGGCATCGAACGGGGCGCAGTGCAACGTTCTGCCGTGGGTGGATGCGGGCGCCGACCTGATGGTGGAAGCGGGAGCGTCCATCGTCCTGGCCGGCGCATCGGCCGGTGACGGCGGCGGTAGCGTTTCGTCGACGTGGTCGGACGGAGCCGCTGGTGGCACGTTCAGTGATGCGTCGACGTTGAATCCGAGCTATACGCCTCCCGATGGAAGCGGGGGGATTCTCGAGTTGCGGCTGACCGTGACAGATCAGCAGGGCGGCGCATCGAGTGACGCGCTCCGCCTTCGGGTGAACAGCGTCCCGACCGTGGCGCTGGGCTCTGATTTGACGGTGAGCGACGGGGACACCGTCGCGCCTGAGATCGTGGATGTCGACGATCCGGACGGCTGGATCGTGTCGTACATGTGGGACGATGGAGGCGCGGGCGGGCGCTTTCTGCCGTCAGCGCGTGTTGCCGACGCAACGTACAAACTGCCCGCCGGCGATGGGTGCAGCGAGTACACGATCGAACTGACCTTGACCGTGGTCGACGACGCCGGCTCATCGAATCGGGACTCGATGCTTGTGCGGGTTTCCGCGACGAACAGGTCGCCGACGGTGGATGCCGGCGGCGATCAGACAGTGCTTGCCGGGACCTTCACGACACTTGCCGGGACGGCCCACGATCCGGACGGAGCGATCGATGTCTGGTGGACGGTCGTCGACGGTCCGGCGCTGGATCTGCAGGGTGAAACGACGTCGACAGCCGGATTCGTTGCCCCGGCCGTCGACGAGGAGGCGCACATCGTCTTGCGGTTTCACGCGGTCGATGGGTGTGGCGTCGTGGCGACCGAAGACGTCGTCGTGCGCGTGCTTCCTCGATCGCCGGGTACGGCTCGACTCGCCGTCCGCGTTGAGGTGTTCTACGCGCGAGGTCGCCGGCTGTCCACAGTGGCCGACCTCGGATGGGGCGAGCCGATCTGCGTTCGAGTGACGGCGACGAACATCGGGGACGGCCCCCTGTACGAGCTGTCAGCCGAAGCGTTGGATGGCCGAGATGTACGGCTGGCTTCCGACCGTCTCGAGCCCCTTTCAGAAGTCATCGGGGAGTGGGAGTGCCTGTTCACACCGGGCCCGACCGAGACGGTGTTCGAGGTTGGAGCACGGGTCCGGGCGGTGGACGGGGCGGGAGCCGACGTGGGGGGCGAGGACGCAGTCTTGTTTCCGATCGATCGCGGAGGGGAAGGCAGAGAGGAAGGCAGAGAGGAAGGCAGAGAGGAAGACGGAGAGAACGATGGGGTGGCGGGCGGTGGTGGGAGCACGGAGTACTCCGCCCAGTCGGCGGGCGAGGAGGTCGAGACGGCGGCCGACACGCCCCCCGTGGTCATCAGCGAGGTTGCGTGGGCCGGAACGCTGGATGACCCGAACGCGGAGTGGATCGAACTCGTGAGCTTGGAGCCGGCCCCGATCGATCTTGCTGGATGGCGGCTTGCATGGTACGAGACGGGCGACGATCCGGAGTGCACCGACACGTGGACCGCCATCCCGCTGGAGGGGACGATTGAGCCCGCCTTGTGCGCCGAGCCGACTCGTTCGCAGGTCTGCGTCGTCGAGGCGGAGGCTGGGCTGCGCGTGTTCGACCTGCTCTGGTG
>Ga0272444_10004834_pt1 | contig 11766 bp, 12 predicted proteins | sample SSMForm13_FD_201033 | JGI IMG/M metagenome (GOLD analysis project Ga0272444, IMG submission 201033) | Marine sediment archaeal communities from Little Sippewissett salt marsh, Falmouth, MA, United States - SSM-Form-13 | ecosystem: Environmental > Aquatic > Marine > Wetlands > Sediment ... | reverse complement strand
GTCCGAACCGCTCCTCATGCTCTTGAATACGCCTTGTGCGAAGTAGTGAGCGAAATGTTCTCCTTGTTCCATAGCCATTCTATCATATCGAGGGGTGTCAAACATCCCACCGAGAAGCCTTCCGAGTCCGGGTATGAACATATCGGCAATCGCTGCTATAGATTGTTGAATAAACAGAGCCATAAAATCTTCGTGCATTCCCTTGAATACATCACCTATATCTCCGCGTCCACTTGCGATGGCTCTGGATAAATTCGCAACCCCTCGCTGGCCAATCGCCCCAAATGCCGAAACAAACTGCTGCTGCTGACCTTTGATGATATCAGCATTGACTTGACTCTTGATCGCCGCGTTGAGATCAGACCCGAGAGTTTCCACTTCGGACAATTCAGGCAGAAGACCACCCTCGGCCGGTATCAAAGCACCCTCAGTAAGCGCCACTTCCTGAATTGCGGCACTGAGTCGCTCGTGTAGTTCCTGCGCTTTGACTGCGGCCTCTTCCTCATCCATTAAGGCAGGAGTGGGAAGCTTTATGTCCTTCAAGCCTTCAAACATTGCAGCAACAGCAGCTCGTTTTTCGGCCTTTTCCTGTTCCATCTGCTTCAATGTCTTATCAGACAATAACTGCTCTTGATATCTCAGCTCGGCAAGTTTCTTTTTCAGCTCGTCGATCATTACACTATAATCGCCGCCCGCGGTCAAAAGCCTATCATACCAGGGAGTCTCGTCTATTTCTTTTTGTAACTGATTGTACTTATCGAGTTCTGACTTTGTGCTTTCGATTTGACTCCTTACAGACTCAATGCTCCCAATCTGGTTTGCGCCGAATGCATTGCTCCAATAACTTGCAGCATCCCTAAGAAGTGTCAGAAAATCTTTGAATATTGTTGTCTGGATAGCTGCATCGCCGAATGTGATAATGATATTTTCAACAGCGGCTTTAACAGCGGCAAACGAACCCTTCATTGTTTTCAAGTGTTCGTTCTCGAGTCCTGCAAACTTCGCAGTCTGCCTCATGATTTCCGTGAAGATCGCGTGCTGCTGAGTCGTCTCAGTTATGGCGGTTCCCATGCCATAATAGCCTTCGCGAATCTTCTTATTAACCTGATCGAGCCTGACTGTTACGCCGATGTTGTCCAGAATGTTCGGATTCAACTGCTTGATTGCTTTGATTATCATCGGAAGCTGAGTGCCGAAATCCTCTCCCATCGCAATAGATGCATCCTTGACCGCAGTTGTCAGTTGATTAATCTGGTCTACTGTCAAGGTTGTAGTGAGACCCTTGAGAAAGCCGGATGCAACTTGTGCCTTGTTCGCAAGCCCCCCGAGCTGTGTGTTCATGGCGGCAATGACCTGGTTTATAGGTCTGCCGGTCGAAGCACTAACCGACTGCATCGCCTTCATATTTGCCTGGTAGCTGCCAATATTCTCGATGGAAGAATCAATGCCACGCTTGATCGTAGTTGCCAGAATATCGAAGGCTTTAATGGCGGCTTGTGCGGTGACGGTTCCAATAGCGATACCTTTGGTAAATCGAGTGAAAACCTTCGGACCGCTGCCAGCAGTTGTATTCAGAGTCTTGAGTTGGCGTTCAAGCTTCTTGATCTCACGTTGACTCTTGACCATTGCGGGGCCGCCAAGAGCATTAATCTGCTTGTTCAGCTTCTTGATCTTGGCGGCTGCGGCTTCGCGAGCCTCAAGTACGAGCTGATATTTTTCTTGTGAGCTGGCCATTATCGCCTCTTCTTCAACATGTCTTTGACGACAAGTTCTTTCTGTTGTCTGCTCTGCGCAACTGCAATCTCGGCCTCAATGATATCACAAGCCTCGACATAGATCGCTGGAAGGTTCCAATATTCCTCATAGGTGCAACCTTTCGTTCCGTCCAGTCGCCGATACAGATTCCACAGCATCAAAGAAAACGGAGTGATCACTGACGGAGCGCACAGATTGTAATATAGACAACAGGCCTCCCATGTTGATATGTCACCACCACGAACAGCAGCAGCATCGATAAGTTGAGTCCAGGTGTCTTTTGTGATCGTGACCGGCTGCAATCCTTGACCGCGGGCTTCGACTTGCTCCTTGCCATACAGACACGCTCGATGCTTGCAAGGTTCTCCGCATTGCTTTAACTCCCCGTCGGCGTTGGAGTGGACGTATCCGACGAGGAGCCGGAGTTTTTTGCTTCATCGTCTTTGAGGGAACAATACTCGATGACTCCATTCACGATAGAAAGCACATCACTGAACGACTCAATTGATTCAAGAATAGACTGTGCATTCTTGCCATCGATGGTCAAGATGACGGACGACAACTGCGAGATCAGATCGTCGAAAGATTCGGCAGTCGGTTGCAAAGTTCCGAGCCGTTCAATCGTCGCGATCTTCTCTCGCACGCTCATACTGCGCATCTTGAATTCAGAGTTAAGAATCGTAACGGTGTGATACTTGTTTGGGTCGACAAGTCTCAGCATACAACCTCCACGTTGTTTGTCTACCATCCCCTGTCCGTTTCGTTCATCACTGCAAACACGAACATCGGGTCAACCGTGCCGTTCGTGTCTGACAACATCCTGCAAGTAAACGATTCCGCAAGCAGGCCGTCTTCGCTCTGTTCCGGTTCCTCGACCTTGCCTGTTACGTCGATCGTGATCTCGCCGAGGTCGAGTGTGAACCGGCACAAGACGTTGTTTGTGACCGCTGCCAGCAAATCGGTTGCGGTCGAATCTCTGAGAAGGTCGACTCGGAAAGAACCGCTGCGGTTCATAAACGCAAGCATCTGGAATCCATCAACAGCATCATGACCGACCTTCTCGATTTCGTAATTCGATTCGATTTCGAAGCTACGAATCAACACGTTTGTCGGGCTTGCGAGCCCATCAGTGAAATCAAGCGTAGCCGATTCGATGTCGTTGAAGTACATAAAGTCGGCCTCGTCCGACGGCGTCCAAGTCCCGGATGGATTCGAAGTATCGACACCCGGACCGACACCGCGCAGGGTCGCCTCATACATCAACAGCTCGTCACGAGCCGCCGACAGTTTGAAGTTGCTGCAAATGCAGCCGCCGACCTTGTATGAGGTTGACGCCTCCGGGAGCCTGCGAATGAATGTCAGGAACTTGCCAGCATCCGATGTGAAATCGGGGTGTGTTTCGTAGTGCTCGAAGGTTTTCGTGTATGGAGTTGACGATCCTTCCGTCACCTTTTGGAAATGAGCATACGCAAGCAGATCGATGTCATTCAAATTGACCGGGCCTGCCAGAACGATTTCACCAGAACCGCCCCGATCAGTGACAATGACGTGTTGCTTCGTCGGATTCTTCGAGCCGTGATTCGCGGCAACCTCATATATCTGCTGATCCCTGCTGACTTTCGCCGATTCAAGGGTCAGCTCGATGAAGTCCGCATTGTCAAGCTCGACTGTATCATAAGCGGTCTGTTCGCGAATCCCGAACCGCCGCTCCATTGCCTCGCGAATTTCTTCTAAGGCCATAGCCTATTCCTTTCAATTATAGTTTAACCTCGCGGGAGTCGTCGTCGGCCTCCTCGTTTTCGTCACCCCAGTCAATATCAGATTCGACCTTTTCGCCTTCGTGTTCGTCTTCTCTCTGAATCTCGTCGTCTTCACTGTCGTTCGAATCCCTATCGTCGTTATCGTCCGTGTCTGTGTCGTCATAGTCGGGAGTCGCGAGAGTTTCCGGCGTTTCAGTCATCGAGTCGTCAACGGTGATGTCATCTGTCTGCCTGTGCTGCGCCCGGATTGCATAACCATGATCGACAAGCGCCATTGCCTTGTCGTCCGGCAAATCAACAATCTTGCCTTGCTGCAACTGCGCAATGAACACCGGAGCAACTCCGAATTTGCGACCGAGCCGTATCATTCCGCGCTTGTCAATCTTTTTCGTTCTTCGAATCTTCACTACGGGTATCCCTCCAGCTTGTGAATTATTACCATGATCTCAGCCCCGACACTCTGGCTTTCAGAGAACTCTATGTTGATTCCTTCGCTTGCAAAACCGAGGAGTTTGTATTGCTCGTCAACACTGAAATACTGATTCAATTTGATTGCCGTTATGACTTCGTCCACTAGTTCGAGGGTTCTGTCAAGCTGTTCAATGCCGCCAACATAACTCGTATGCACTCGAACCGAAAGTATAATCTCATGATTCTCTGTCAATTGCCCATTGCCGAACCCGGAATCGCCTGTAACTGGTATATTGCTAATAGGTTCTACCGTTATTGCGTCAAGCACAAGATTCGCAACTGCATGATACGAGTATACAGTCACAAGCGGAGTCGGCAATCCGCTGCCCATCTGGGCGTTGACTCGAGCGACAACCTTTTCCTGAGCTGTTGCTGTAGTTGTCGACATCAGTTCGCCCCTTTGCTTGAGACGTAGAGTATATCTACAACGATGCGGCTGCTTGAATAAGCGTCGTCAGTTATGAGGTTCACAGGTTCCTGGCCTACCAGTCGCATTTGCAGTGCACCGGTCGGCAGATTATCGCCCTCGATGATGTTTTTAACATCTACGATCAAGTCCTCGATTGCTTCTCCCTGCACCATCAGGATCAGGTCGACAGTCAATCCCCATCGAGTATGTGTCGTATCCCTGACAAGAACCTCTTCGGTCGATGCAAGCAACCCGATGTATGGAGCCGCGTCTCGGGCGCCTTGAGGTGTCTTCAGCCTGCGAGTGCAGGTAACACTCGTAATGCCGCCAAGCATTGTCACCAGACTGTCAAGCAATGTCTCTTTGGTATCAGCCACGGAATAGCCTCGTCATGTAATCTCTGAGTATGCGCTTGATTGCGGTCTTCGACTGCACAAACGCTTTGCTTGCATACGATGTCTTTTTCATTCTCGACTTGTGGCCGCGTCCTGTCATGCCGCCAAGATCGTGAATGCGAGAGTACGGAGCGATGCCGAAATCGGATTCAACAGAGAGCCTCCAACCAAGATTGCTCATGCGCTGCAACACATAACTCCATGACTTGATCAGATCCCCCGATCGCCTCTGAAGGTATCTACCGCTTGCATTGCGTCTTACGTTCTTGACCACCTTCACTCCGATCTTGTCCAGTTCGACCGGTAGTTTCCCAAGACGATTCAGTGCATTCGGCAGCTTGCGAGACTTGATGCGCTTCGGTCTGGTTGTGAAAGATATCTCAGCCATTACACAAACCTCTTGTACTTGGCAATGATCTCAGTGTAGCTTTTCGGCACCGTCTGATCCAGTTCGTAAGTGAATGACTGCTCACCATCGGATTGTGACTTGATCCCCTCGCGGCTCTGTCGATCGGAGAAGTATTTCGTTAGCAAGAAACATGCATACTTCAGGTCGGCGGGGATGCCGTCAGTGAATCCGTAGCTGTAAGTAACCCGCCAGTTGTCAACTCCTTTGTGGAACGTGTGCCGTTCGTCAAACCATACCTTGCCCGTAGTCGCGTCAAACGTGAAGTCCATGTTGAGTTCGGATACGTCCTGCCATTCGGTGCCTGTCCAGTATTCGAGAGTGTCAACGGTATCAACCGGCGCATTCCTAGTCCACATGCGAAATGTTCCGTTGCCGTCAAATATCTCGACAGCATCAAGAGGAGACGGGCTGCACGCATATAGATCGCGGTCAATCTCTTTCTCGATAACCTCAGTTGCCATTTCGATTAGCGCCTCGACTTGCGCCTGATTATCCAATGGCAAGGTCTTATTTGCGAACTCGGCGTATTCGGCAATTGTAATCATCCGAACTCCTGACTTACTGCGCGGGCGCTGCCGGTCAGCGACGCCCGCGCTGTGGAGCGGAAGTTAGCTGACTAACTCCCTGTCAACCCAAAAGACCCACAAGTCGGCCCCTGCCGTTACTGTAGGAGACACCTGATCCACACGAATCGTGTCATCTTCCGTGATGGTAACTTCCGCCGAGACCTCGTCAAGCCCCAAAGCCGAGGTCTCGTCTGTTGCGTAACAAGCCAAGACCTGATCTTCGGTCTTGATACCCGTTACAGTGATGTCCGATTCATCGGACAGCCCCATGCTAGCCAATGTGAACCTCAGATACATCGATGCTTCGGCTGTGACATTGTCCTTGGCATGCCACATCAGAAGCATAGTATCGTCGGTTGTCGCCGCCGTACACTGAACATTGCCGTCCGACGTGATGCTTGTCGTGTCGGTTCGATCCGTCCATGCACCGGTAGTGGTTGCGATCTCAACAGCACAAATCAGGCTATCGCCTGTCTTGATTCCGGTCGTCGCCATGTTGGTATTGGCGAGAGCGCCCTCAACCAGATCGGCCTCTATCATCGGTGAGGACATCTGGTCAGCGTCAGCAGTGCACGCCATCCACCATACAGCGATCTTGTCATTCTCGGAATTCGCGACCAACAACTTATCACTGGAATTGATGCTTGAGGTCGCAGTCCTATCGGTCGGAGTGTTGTCACTCGTAACAAGCTCGACTACTGCGATAAGCTGATCGCCATAGGCAAGAGTGGTTCCGTCCTTTGCTTCGACATCCAGCCCGGCGGTAGCCGAATCAGCCGCACCGTCCACGAGGGCAAACTTAATGTTCGCCGCGCGAGTAGGCCCATCCATAATGTCAGTCCTTTCTCACTCGCTTAAGCGGTGTTAAGCGGTGTGCTGGATGTTTATCATTTCGGACACCGGATAGATGGCATCGGCACTGATCTTTCCGAAATCCCACCTGGCCGTCGCAACAAACTGCTGCTGCTGAGTCAGGATGTTCTTGTCATACTCGACCGTGACACCCCTACGCTGTGCAAGCCTGAATGACGGCTTGTGCGCACAACACATTGAGGTATGCTTGACATCGGTGTTCGAATCGTAAATGCCAGCACTCGTCAACTGCTCATTGTACTGGGCAGAAACGTAGATTTCAGAACCGTCGATCGTCGGCAGAGTGCCGGAGATCATGAAGGCCAGCACGCCGAGAGCATCCTCTTTGTACAACGCCTTCTGAGTCTGAGTGCGCCCCTTGAGACCGGTCACGAACACACAGTCATTCGGCTTGATGCCAGCGACACCCATATCACCTTTGCAGTCAGTGAAGTTGATGATCTCAAGAGCACCCTCGCCTGCTGTAGCTGAGGCGGTCTCGATGTCACGGTAGTGATTTGCACTTGCAAGACCGAGCTTGCGCAAACCCTTCCAGCTCGTCTCGACATTGTAGGTCTGATAGAGAGTCACAACCGTGTTGTCGAAGTGAGTGGCCGAGTCATCCCCGTTGATGATTGCAGATTCACGACCCTCGTCGAGAGCCATCGCCAGTTCCTTGCGGATGAAGCTAACCATCTCGATGATCGAATCCTCGGTCAGCTCCTCAGACGAAATCAGCGCACCTATGAAGACATCCGGTGTGAACGTCTTTACACTAGTCGCCACATTCGTCTTGCGGGCCTCGGTCGCATTGTCCACAAGAGCCTCGGAGCCCTTGTAGACTGTCGCCTTGCCGTTCTGGAACGGAAACTTGGCTGATCCACCCTTCGGCATGTTCCACGTTTCGAACTTGGATGCGAGTGTCGGCACGGTGCGCAGATACTCATTGAACTCGGCTGAGAGCTCTGACGGCACCCACTCGTAACCATAGCCGGTGTTACCGCCCGCCATTGCCAGAGCTACGTCCTTGTCAAAGCGTTCCGTCTGCTGGACAAGCTGCTTGAAAAGGTTGGTCTTCTGAATGTTGTAGCCGGAACGGCCACGGTGCTTGTTGCGCTCGACCGCATCCCAGAGGATCACGGCGTCATGCAGGTCGCGCAGATTCTTCAGCTCATGTCCTGCCGCCATCTTGTCATAGTCGACCGGGAGCTGAAACAGGCAATGCGCTCTCTGCTCGACTTCGTGAACCTTGTTGCCGCTCTCATCCTTTAGCCACGAGAACTCCTGCAACATCGAACGATAGTCGAGATACGCGACCCGGTTGTTGTTGATGTCGGCCATCTGCTTGGCTTCCTTGACCTCAGTAGCGATTCCCTCGACATCAGTGAGAATCTTCTCCATCCGCTCTTGCAGCTCTTCCTTGGTTATCACTGCATCGGCGAACTTCTTCTGCTCGTCACGCACAGTAGCGATGATGCTTGACAGCTCCTCGTACTTCGTTCCGAGCGACCCCTGAGTCTCTTCCAGCTTCTCAAGGGCAATTGTCTCCTTGCTCTTTTCTGACAACGTCTGACTCCTTTCAGTTATTGTCAATTTCTCGCTTTCTTCTTCCTCTGAATTTCTGATTACGAATCCGGCGTCAGGATCGGCCGGAAGGTTTACAAGTGAAACCTCTTTGAGCGATCCCTTGATTACAGTCAAAACTTCGGTTTTTTCGTCGTATGACCACTCCTCCATCCTGAAACCGACCGAGAATGATTTAAGCACTCGCTCTCGGACTGCTCTCAACAGCACGGGCGGATTCTCCGAAAAGATGCGGCCATCAACAAACAATCCCTTGTCCTTGATGACTTCGTGCTTGTCAATCTTGCCTATCGGCACCGAGCGATCTTCGTGAAATCCGAGAAGGCGGCCGTTGAACTGCTTGAATGCATCTTTCCATGTCCACGCAGTATAAGGAATCCGGAAGTTGCGATCTTCGATCAACGTATCTGTTATTGCGTAGCCTGAAAACAGAATATCGCCGGTCGCGGTTTCCTCAGACAAATTGATATCGGATTCGGCAATATGCCCATCGAGACTCGTATCAAACAACCGCACAAGCGCAGACTCACCAGCGTAGACAGGCAGCTCGGACAACTCGAGAGACTCACCTTCATCAGCCTGAATCCTGTAGTCGTGATCGGTCACCCATTTCTTTGCGCGTTCAACAGTCCACTTGTCCTTGACGAACAAGAGCGACTGAACCGACGTACCTTCTTCGCCTTTCTTGCGACCGACAACCGCCTTGATGCCTTCGTCTTGCGATATCCAGCTTATCCGAAACGAGTTGTCTTCGAATGAACCGGCTTGCGCAACCCGGATTCGGATGTATTCATCACTTATGTCAATCGGCATGTCATACGCTCCTCCATGATTACTTGTGGCATCCTTGTCTATATTCGAATACCGTCATTCGTGCCGACTTGATTGCCTCACCGAGCAAATCACCGGCCAACGCCTGAGCTTGCGCATAGGTAAACAACTGTCTGACCTCGCGCAAGAGCTTTTCTATCGGCCAGTTGTAACCATCCGCATCGGCCAGCAGTGATTGCAGATTTAGCAACAACTGTCTGTAATGACTTCTGATTGTCATCGGCATAAGCTTCAAAGCGTTCTTGATCTCGGCGCTTGCCAGCGGATTGAAGCCGCCGTTTGTCGCTGATGCCGCCCTCAACTTCTTACTGACACGAGCAACGATAAGCTTCTTGATCAGTGGCAAGCATTGTCGTTCCATCTGTGCAGTCATGTCAGGAATCTTGAAACAAGCGCGAGCAACGGATTCCGGGTCAATCAGAATGCTCATCATCGAACCGTTGAGCGTCTTCTTCTGAAGATTGACCGCAACCTTGGCATATTGCGATCTCAGCACGGAATGAATCGCTCGCTCGGATTCTTCGACCTCATCCTCGGTCGGCAACTCTTCGGGCTCCGGCTCGTCTTCGTCCGGTGGTTCCTCGACCGGCTTTTCGTCTTCAGGCAACGGAGGCAAGTCAAGCTTTTCCCTGACCTCATCCGGTGTCATGATTCCGGCATCCACATAGTTCTTGTATTCGACCGACTTCTTCAGCGAATCGCCCTTGAGTGCAGGCACGTTCGAAAGGTCAAACTTGACTTGGAACTCCTGACCGAAGATCGGCCAAATGAGTTGCTTGTTGAATGCCGCCTCGAATACCATCAGTACCGGCATGATCGTATTGTTCCAGAAGTCGAGGTCTTGCGCGAGAGCATTCGCATAGTTCGCGTATTCCATGACGCCGCCTCGGAACGGAGGTAGCCCGAAAGCTCCGAATATCTTCTCGCGGTTGTGCCTGAGCAACTCACCGAACGCGATGTCCTTGTGCTTGATGTCGGCTGTTACGAGCTTGCCTGCGTATTGGTTGACAAACAGCTTGAAAGCGTTTTCCACACCGCCCATGTCGCTTGTCAACATTGTTAGCAACTGGTCATGCTGATCGTCTGACAGGTTGTGTTCGGGCTGAAACCATGTATGAAGCGTTGCACCATGCTCGAAAAACTTGCTGTTGAACCGATTCGCGAAGTGATCCGTCATAATCTCGTCTCGGACGCTGTTGATGCGGCTGATGCCGTAATATGGCGATCCCGGAGTCAAATCTCGGACGTGAATTATCTGATTGAGCTTGTACGTCTTCGCTCTCGGCGTGCCGTATCCGATGATGTAGCCATCCGGCGCACCGCTTGCCGAAAGCGTCAACTTGACTTGCCTCGGATCTCTCGGCCATACCTCAATGCGATCATTCGGGCCGGTCACGCGCTCGATGGTCATGAATGCGTTGCCATCCCCGAGGTAGCTTTTTGCCTGATGCCGAATCAAGTCAATCCAGCTATGCGTCGGGTTTGGATTCTTGACAATTGCGTTTGCCGGATGGTCCTGATCTTCGTATTCGCGTTCGATACCGCCGATTGTTTCCATACCGATGATCTTGACCGGCAAACTTGCAACCGCATCGGATATCGCACGACTCGCTATGTAAACACTCGAATTGACCTTCTCGGCATCAATGTCGTGATAGGTACGCGGGTCGCGTCCGGCGACTTTCTGGTTGCCATAGTGAATCCACGACTCAATGCCGACAGACCGGTCTTTGAGCGCAACCGGTTTCTTACGTCCAATCGATATTTGAAATCCGAATATGTTCATCGTCTATCCTTTGGTTTCAATAACGATCAAAGAGTGCTGCTCTCCATGCGAAATATGCGACCACGATTCGTAACTGTCCACAACAATCACATCCCGAATCAGCTCGATATATCTCTTAACACTCCTGAAACAGATATGCGGCTTGTCTGGATTCTCCGATGTATTCTCATAAAGACAGAGCATAAGATTGTTATCTCCATAAGTCTTCACCGACTCCAGTATATTCCTAACGGACTCGTCATCATTGTGCTGCAACACAGTTGAAGTAAAGAACACGTTGAACTCGAAATCGATATCAGCAAGTATCGGTTGTGACAACAATTGATATCTATATTGCGGATTGTGGTCTTTCGCATAATTGAGTAAGTTCTCGCATATATCAACGCCGAGATATCTTCCGGGATCGAACAGCCTGCTATACCTGCCGATACCACAACCGAAATCTAGAGCGTATTGAGTGAACGGTACTCGATGCCGCATGAAATCAACTCGCTCCTGATAGATTCTATTCTGTTGAATAAGTGACGAGCCCTGAGGCCCGACTGTACGGGCTTTTTGTTCTGCGGATCGATCATCCCAATATTGTTTTATTCTATCAAACGCAAGGCCGCTCATTGTATTTTCCCATCAACACGATACTTCTTGACGAGTTTCCCATTCATAGTGACACAAGGATGCTTTCTGTCAACACAATTGAGGACATCAATCGGAAGATTGAGTGCGTCGGCTGCCGCCGCCATAACCGACAATGACAAGACCCTGTGAGTTGCCAATTTCATTGCCCAGAAATTCGCATTGATATTATCGAATATCTTGTGCGCATTACCCGCAAATCCTGAATCGATCACCGGAGTCTTGGGATAAGTTTCCATGACATACTTTAACGAATCCCACCAGTATCGTTGATGAATCTCTGTTTTTGTATGCACATAAACAAATCGACCCTGC
>Ga0272444_10004832_pt1 | contig 11767 bp, 8 predicted proteins | sample SSMForm13_FD_201033 | JGI IMG/M metagenome (GOLD analysis project Ga0272444, IMG submission 201033) | Marine sediment archaeal communities from Little Sippewissett salt marsh, Falmouth, MA, United States - SSM-Form-13 | ecosystem: Environmental > Aquatic > Marine > Wetlands > Sediment ... | reverse complement strand
CCACCGATCCTCAAACTCCGACGTTTCTTCCTCCGGCGTTTCGTGGACCACCGGTTCGGGTTCGACGGCCACGGGCTCGTCGCGGGAGGCGGGTTCCGACGCCACCGGAGCGGCCTCAGCCTCCGTCCCCGTTTCGAGATGGTCACTGTCGCCGTTGTCCTCAGCCTCCCCGGCCTGCGGGTCGATCCGTCGCAGTTTGTAGCGGCCGCGGTCATCGACGTTCAGAACCTCGACTGTGATCGGATCGCCCGACCTGACGATATCGGTCACGCGCCGTACGTACTTCTCCGAGAGCTCGGAGATGTGCACGAGGCCGGTGATCGAGGACGTCAACTCAACAAACGCACCGTAGTCGGTTGTATTGGTGACGGTGCCCTCGAGGATGTCGCCGGCGTGGATCTCGATCTCGGGTTCATCAGAAGCGGGAGGCTCTTCAGCTTGCACCTGCTCGACATCGCCGTTTCCGTCACCGGAGTGGTTCCGGTCTCGACCGTGTCCGCGGTCGTTTCTGGCAGAGCCGCGCCGGCTTCGATCCGAGTCGCGATCCTTGCTCCGTCCGCGTGATGTCCTTCCCGAAGGCGAGCCGCCGGGCTCGATCCGCTTGAGGTCAGGCCTTCCCATCTTGTCTTCACCGATGACTTCGATCGTGATTTCGTCTCCGGGTTTGACGATATCCCGGACATTGTCGACGAACCCGTCGGCGAGGTTCGAGACGTGGACCAGACCTTCGCTGCCGTTCTTCAGCTCGACGAACGCTCCGAAGTCCACGACGCGCGTCACTTTGGTCTGAATGACAGTTCCGACCTCAAGCTCGGAGGTCATGTCTTCGATCTGCTGGCGCGCTGCGGCTACGGACTCTGCATCCGGCCCAGCGATCTTCACCGTGCCGTCGTCTTCGATGTCGATCTCGGCACCGGTTTCCTCGATGATCCGCCGGATCGTCTTTCCTCCAGGACCGATGACCAGGCCGATCTTCTCGTTGGGGATCGTGATCGTCTCCAAGCGCGGCGCGTACGGGGACATCTCCGTGCGCGGGGCGTCCAACGTTGCGACCATCGCTTCCAGAATCGCTAGGCGTGCAGCCTTTGCTTGCTGGAGCGCCTGGCGGAGCGTTTCACGGGAAACGCCGCCAACCTTCACATCCAACTGAAAGCCTGTAATCCCATCCGCTGTTCCGACCACCTTGAAGTCCATGTCGCCGTAGTGGTCTTCGTCACCGAGGATGTCAGTCAAGATCACTCGGCGGTCGGAGGCAGCGTCTTCGATCATCCCCATCGCAATGCCTGCCACAGGCTTCCGGATCGGAACACCAGCATCCATCATCGACAGCGATGCGCTGCAAACCGTGGCCATCGAAGACGAGCCGTTCGACTCGAGGATCTCCGACACGATGCGCGTGACGTACGGGAAGTCTTCTTCGCTTGGCAGGACACTCTGCAGAGAGTTCTCCGCAAGATACCCGTGTCCGATCGACCGCCGGCTCGGGGAGCCGATGCGGCGAACCTCGCCAACAGAGAACGGCGGGAAGTTGTAGTGAAGCATGAACCGCTTCCGGCCTTCCTTCATCATCTGGTCGATGATCTGCTCGTCGCTGCGCGTTGCCCCGAGGGTGACGATCCCCAGGCTTTGCGTTTCCCCGCGGGTGAACAAGGCAGATCCGTGAGCGCGTGGGAGCACGCCAACTTCACAAGAGATGGGTCGGATCTCGTCGGGCCGCCGTCCGTCGATTCGTTCGTTTCGATCAAGGATGCGATCGCGCATGAACGCCTTGTAGTGCTCGTCGAAGATCGCCTTGATCGCCTTCTCGAGCGCGGCGCGATCCTCCGTTGCCGTCGTCTCGGGTGTCAGCGCGCCAACGATCCGGGTACACAGATCATCCTTAAGCTGTGCCCGTTCCATCTTGGAGCGCGCATCGCACAGTGCCGGCAATTCCGGGCGGGCAACGGCTCCAACCTGTTCGCGGAGGGACGGATCCAACGTGCTGAGTTCGTAAGGACGCGGGATTGGATTGACTTGCGCAACAAGGCGCTCTTGCAGCGTGATCAGCTCGCGGATCGCAGCGTGTGCTTCATCGATTGCCTGAACGACTTCCTCTTCCGGAAGCTCGTCCATCATCCCCTCGACCATGGTTACAGTTTCTTTCGTTCCAGCCACCGTGATATCCACGCCGTTTCCGTCCAAGACATCGCTTTCCGGATTGATGACGAATCGACCGTCTTCGCCTCGTCCCACCTTGACGCTTGCAATCGGGCCATGGAACGGCAGGCCGGAAATCATCAGTGCCGCTGAAGCGCCCAGTGCGCTGATGACGCTGGGTGCCGAGCCGGATTCCGCGGACAAGACGGTGGCAACGATCTGAACTTCTTCGCTGTACCCGTCCGGGAACAGCGGGCGGATCGGTCGATCGATGAGACGTGCCGTGAGCACGGCGGCATCACTCGGCCGCCCTTCGCGCTTGAAGAAACCGCCCGGAATCTTGCCGCTGGCGTAGAACCGCTCCTCGTAGTCGACACGCAGCGGGAAGTAGTCCAAATCTCTTTCGTTCTTCTGGACACAGACCGTGACCAGAACTCGCGTGTCGCCGCAGCTTGCGACGACGGCGCCGGCCGCCTGTTTGGCCAAACGCCCGGTTTCGAGGGAGATCTCCTTTCCCCCGAGATGCATACTTTCTCGAATGAACATGGTTGTCCTAGACTCCTCGGATGCCCAACCTCTGGATCAGCTCTTTGTAAGCAGCGAGGTTGCGGCGCTTCAGGTACTTCATGTGCCGGCGGCGCTGGCCGACCATCTTCCGGAGCCCACGCTGAGAACTGAAATCCTTGCGGTGCGTGTTGAGGTGCTCCGTGACTTGTTGAATGCGCTCGGTGAGAAGCGCGATTTGGACGATCGCCGATCCGGTGTCTGTACCGGACAGACCATACTCCTTGATCAGTTCTCCCTTGCGTTCCGTCGTCAAACCCATAGCTTCCTCCCTTGTCACCCGATTCCCAGCTCTGGAACCTTCCTTGGCCGGAGAAGGGGTCGATCTAGCCGACGAGTCGGCTGCCAATCCTCTTCACTTCGGCTCGGATCTTCTCCTCGTCAAGCGTGAGAAGCTCGCCGTTGCGAAGAACGGACCGGCCATCAATGAACACATCGGTCACACTGGCGGGATCCGATGCATAGACCACGGCGCTGAGTGGACGATGCACAGGCATCGTCGAGCAACGCTCAAGGTCGATCAACACAAGGTCCGCCAAGGTCCCTGCTTCCAGAGCGCCGGCGTTTGTGCCGCACGCTGCTGCTCCATTCAACGTGGCCAGCGCGAATGCAGTCTCGGCATTCATCGCTGTCGGGTCTTGCCGGGAAGCCTTCTGCAGTAGGATCGCCAATCTCATATCACGCAGAAGATCGAGATTGTTGTTGGAGGCAGCACCATCCGTTCCGAGAGCCACACGAACACCGTGGCGTAGAAAAAGGTCAAGCGGTGCGATTCCGCTTCCCAGCTTTGCGTTGCTGGCCGGGCAATGCGCCACAGTTACGTGACTGTCGGCCAGAGTACCGATATCCTCCGCGTCCACATGGACGCAGTGCGCTGCAACCGTCGGAACCGAAAACACGCCAAGGTTCAGCAACTCCTCGATTGGCGTGCGCCCGTGGCTGTCGCGCCAGTTGTCTACCTCCTTTTTCGTCTCGCAAACATGTGTGTGTATTGGAACATTATACCGGGTCGCCAAGGCGACCGCCTCACGCCAGATCTCCTCCCCGCATGTATAGATTGCGTGCGGAGCCACGGCGATCCGGATCCGGCCATCGGCCTCTTCGTGCCAAGTGCGGATCAGCTGTTTGGATCGATCGATCTCTCCTTGCCCTTTGCGGTCGAGACGATCAGCGATCATTCCGTAGGATAGAAGGGCTCGGAGGCCTCCCTCTGCAACGGCACGGCCGATCGCATCCACATGGAAGTACATGTCCACAAACTGCGTCGTTCCGCTCCGCAGCATCTCGACTTGTGCGAGCAGGGTTCCCCAATAGACATCGTCTTCGGTGAGGCTAGCTTCGGCCGGCCAGATCGCCTGTTCTAGCCACATCTGCAGCGGGACATCGTCGGCGATTCCTCGAAGCAGCGTCATCGGGGCATGCCCGTGGGCGTTGATCAGTCCGGGAATGGCCAGCTTCCCGCCGGCATCGATGATGTCATCGTCTTCACGCTGAGCGATCGGAGACGGCGCGATTGCCGTGATCGTGTTCCCGTCGATGCGGATGTCGACAGGCTGGTTGTGATGCGCAATCGTCCGTACGTCCCTAAGAACAGTTCCCATCGTTATGAGGCTTCGAAGCGTTCCATAGTGTGCTCGAAGTATAGGTGATGCATCGCTTACCCGCAACATCGGCGGTTCGCCACAGCAACAAGGATATAGTAAAATAGTAACACACCCTTCATCATGATGGACGAAAGGACAGATAGAGAGACAACGGGTCGTGAGGGGGAGGATGAAGCGTGTCGAGCGCTCCGGAAGCAAGGTTACCGGATCATCGCCCGCAACTGGTGCTGCCGATTTGGGGAGATCGACATCATCGCGCGGGAAGATGATGTCCTCGTCTTCGTAGAGGTGAAGCTTCGCACCCGCGGCGACTTCGGAGGAGCATCGGCGGCGGTGACTCCGCGGAAACAGGCACGCATCATCGCTTCGGCACGCTGTTTCTTCGCTCTGACGCAGGCTGACCTGCCGGCACGGTTTGATGTGGTTGCGATCGACGATGGCGAGGTTCGGCTGATCCGAGCTGCGTTTGAGGAGGACCCATGTACGCCCGGACGCTGAGCGCGGTGGTCGTGGGAATGGATGCAGAAACGGTGGATGTGCAGTGCGATTCGGCGAATGGGCTTCCCGCGTTTCAAGTGGTGGGGTTGCCCGAGAAGGAGGTTACCGAGAGCCGAGACCGGATTCGAAGTGCGATTCGGAACATGGGATACCGGTTTCCGGCCGGGCGAATCACAGCGAACCTTGCGCCCGCGGATGTCCGAAAGGAGGGCGTCGGGCTCGATCTTGCGATCGCGCTAGCGATCCTGATTGCCTCTCAGCAGCTCAAGCCCGAGCATCCCGATTGGTTGTGGCTTGGAGAGTTGGGGCTGAACGGAGAACTTCGTGCTGTGCGTGGCGTGCTCGCGGTAGCGCTTGCGGCACGAGAGCACGGCCACCGGACGCTTGTGGTGCCGGAGGAAAACGCAGAAGAAGCGGCACTTGTCGACGGGCTCGACGTGTTCGCCGTGAAGGACCTTGCCCGTGCCGCTGCGTTGGCTTCGGGGACGCTGCCAACGGAGCCCGTCAGTGTAGACCGCGACGCGTTGCTTCGGTCTGAATCAACGGCAGGCCGGAACATCGACACGAACGACCTGTCGGCCGTTCGTGGGCAGTTGCAGGCGAAACGAGCGCTCGAGATTGCGGCAGCCGGTGGGCACAACCTGCTTCTGATAGGGCCTCCGGGGGCGGGGAAGAGCATGATCGCCCGCTGCCTTCCCGGAATCCTCCCGGACCTCTCGTTCGCCGAGGCGCTCGAGGTGACCCGGTTGTACAGTGTCGCCGGCATGCTCGAACAAGGAGTGGCACTCCAAACCGCACGTCCATTCCGATCTCCCCATCACACGATTTCCTATGCGGGGATGGTGGGTGGCGGGCACGGGATTCCGGGCCCGGGCGAGATCTCCTTGGCTCATCACGGGGTGCTGTTTCTGGACGAACTCCCGGAATTCGATCGGCGGGTGCTGGAAACGCTCCGTCAACCGCTGGAGGAAGGATCGATCCTCCTGTCGCGCTCGGGCGTCTCCGTCCGGTATCCGTGCTCCGTGATGTTGGCTGCCGCGATGAATCCCTGCCCGTGCGGGTTTCTTGGCGATTCGCACCGTGAGTGTACCTGCACGCAACACCAGGTTAGGCGCTACCGCCAGAAGATCTCCGGGCCGTTCCTTGACCGCGTTGACTTGGTCGTGCCGGTGCCGCGTCTGTCGCGATCAGAGCTGGTGGACGTGCGTGCGGGGGAGGGTTCATCCGCGGTCCGCGCTAGAGTGGATTCGGCGCGACGGGTACAATGGGAACGAATGAAGGGTTCAGGGCGGCACACGAATGCTCGGCTTGCACCCCTCGAGCTGGTGGAACACTGCGTGCTCAAACCGGAAGCGAAGAGGCTTCTGGAACGAGCGATCGAGAGGTACAGGTTGAGCGGTCGAGGATATGTTCGGGTTCTGCGGGTTGCCCGCACGATTGCGGACCTGGAGGGAGCACGCTATCTCGCCGCCGAGCACATCGCCGAAGCGGTCCAGTATCGGTCCACGATCGGTGAGACCGTGTAGAGGAGGGAGCATGAGACGTCTTTTCGTGGCGCTACCCCTTATGGTTCTGTTGGCCGCGGCCTGCTATGCTGCCGGCGAGCAGATCACCGTTGCCGGTGTTGAGGTTGAAGGAGCTGTCAACATCCGGACGACTCGGATCTTGCGTGAGGTTGAGTTTCGCAGGAACGATGTGATCGACGAGGCGGAGGTCGCTACGGCAGCACAGGCGATCTACAACTTGGGATGGTTCTCCGAAGTGCTCCCCGAGGTTCGAGATGACGGAACCGTCGTGTTCCAGGTTGTTGAGTACCCCGTGGTCGAAGCAATCGACATCTCGGGCAACATCAACACCGAGAAGATCACCATCTTCGGCCGGACATTGTACGAAGGCCCGATCCTGGTGACCTCAAGGATCGAACGGATTCTTAGGAATCACGACATTGAGGTGGGCGAGGTTCTCAACAAACCCGAACTGGATCTTGCTGTCGATGACATTCTTGACACCTACCACGGAAAGGGATACCAGCTTGTGTCCATCCCCAATGTGACGTCCGGTTCGACGGTTCGCATTGAGATCCTCGAGGGAAGGATCGAGCGAAACCTGATCCGAGGTCTGGATACCGTCCCGCAGGAGTTGGCCCGTGAGCTGATCGAGGTTCCAGAGGGAGACGTGCTCCGGGATGACGCGTTTCAATCTTCTGCAGCCGCGCTGATGTCCACCATCTACTTCGAGGATGTCAACATCGCGCTGGAGGCAGGGACACAGCCCGACTCCGTTCAGCTGGTCTGGCAGCTTCAGGAGCAGCATCTGCTCGACGAGCCGGTGCAGGCGTCTGCCGTTGCCCTGCACGGCGTCACGACATTCCCAGAGAGGCTGATCGAGGGAGCGCTTGCCCCCCTTCCGGAGAGCGGGAGCGTTGACAACTACGCACTGCTCTTGGCGTTGGCTGACGTCTACGATCTGTACTACCGCACGGGCTATGTCCTCGTCCGCTTCACGGTGGAGGACCTCGTTGATGGAACGCTGAACGTCCGCGTGGAGGAAGGCGTGATCGGATCGATCCGGGTGGAGGGAAACGATCGGACACGATCCGACGTGGTGCTCCGGAACCTGGAACTCTATGAGGGTGAAGTGTTCAACCGCTCAAGGCTCGCCGTCTCCTATCAGACGCTGATGGGATTGGGCTACTTCGACGCGATCGACATGGTTCCTTCTTGGGTGGACGGCGCAGTGGATGTGGCGATTGCCGTGACCGAGACCGAGAAGTTCGGGGGGTTTAACGGGTCGGTTGCATTCTCCCCCGACACCGGCGGTCTCGTGGGGACGCTGGAGTACCATCAGCTGAACCTCCTGGGAACGGGCCAAGATCTGACAGTCTCTTACGACCGCGGTCTTGTGGGCGATGCATCTGCGTTGTGGGATATTGAGTACAGCACCGTGTCTTTCTTCCCCGAGTTCGATCGAGTCGGACTCAGCCTGTATCGGCAGAGCGAGGAGAAGACGATCGAGGACGAAACGACCCCTGTAACCACCGTAGGGGGACGGGTTGCGGTGAGCTATCCGTGGGCAGACTATCTCGATCTGAACCTGGCGTTCAAGCATGAGAACGTGCAAACGGGAGATGACGAGGATTGGGTGCCGATCGACGCAATCACCATCGGCATGTCCTACGATGACTCCAACAACTACAGCTTCCCCACCGGCGGACGTCGAGCAGCTGTCTCCATGGAGCAGGCGGGCCGGTTTGCCCCGGGTGAGCAGTACACCAAGTTCGATGCGTCCTGGGCTCGGTACTTCCCTATTCGGATCGATCTGCCCTACTTCGCCGATCGCGATCAAGCCGTGGCGATGAGGCTCGTTGGCGGATGGGGGGTCGGTCTGCCGGTGGCAGCGCTGTACGACATTGGCGGAGCTACGACGGTCCGCGGCGCAGAGACGACGGTCACCGGGCAGCTTCTCCTGGGGAACCTCGAATACCGACTGAAGATGGTCGAGGGGATGACCGCCGCCTTGTTCCTCGATGGAGCGATCGATCTTGACACAGCGCTCGCCGGCGACCCGGATGGTGGTTCGCTCGCTGATTCGTGCAAAGCGGCTGTTGGGGTTGAACTCTCCATCAATGCTGCGGGGATGCTGGTCAGGCTTGATGTGGCGTGGGTGTTCGAGGATGGGCAAATGGGTGCGTCGCCGAAGTTCGAATTCGGTTTCGGGCCGATGTTCTAGGGTAAGATGCCACGCGGCTCTGCCGCTTGAATCGCAGGTTCTGAGCAAGGAGGAACCGATATGTCGAAGAACGCACTTGTGGTCTCGATTCTGGCGCTCGTTGTTGCGGTTGGCGCAATCATTCTGCCGTTCGTGATTCCCGGAGAAGACGGCTCGGCCGCGGTCGACCTTTCGTCGGTAGAACGGCGCCTCGATGCGCTGGAGTCCACACCGGCGGGACAACTCAAGGTCGGATATGTCAACATTACCGATGTGGCGCGAGACGCGTTCTATCCACTGGCCGATGATGAACGTGCGCTTGCGACAAGCCTTTCCGATCAACGCGGTCAGCTTCAGGGTTCGCTGCAGCGCGGAGAGATCTCGGAGACCGAGTACATCTCGAGAAGCCACGAGATCCGCGCACAGCTTCTTCGAGCTCAGGTCAGTACGTTGTCGGCAACCCTGGCGGAGATGCTCCGAGCGGACGATCTGATGTCGGCGAGCGACCGTGTTACGGCGTTGCAGATGCAGGAAGCCATTTCTCAGTACGGAACGCTGATCGACCAGCTTCTCTCGATGGTGTTGCTCGGGACCACGGCAGCCGAAGTTGTCGAAACGAACATGGATGCGGCGGAAGCCCAGTTCCAATCCGTCGACAATCTCGTTACGCAGCTCGTGGGATCGATCATCGGAACTCAGGCAAGAGCCTTCGCAATCGAGAACGAGTACGACCTCGTTCTTGTAGAGGAATCGAGCTTGATCTACGGGGATCCCGCAGCAACTGAAGATGTCAGTGATAGCCTGGTCGAGCGGATCGGCACGATCTTCGAGTAGGACGGCTCACATGGAGATGATCGAAGAAGTTCGGAGGCGGATTCCGACCCGCTATCCGTACTTGATGGTCGATCGTGTGCTTGAGGAGTCGGACACCACCGTGATCGCCGTCAAGAACGTGACGATCAATGAACCGTTCTTCCAGGGGCACTTCCCGGAACCGTTGTCTCCGATCATGCCGGGGACCCTGCTCGTTGAATCCATGGCGCAGGTCGCGGGTCTGTTCGCCTCTCAAGAAGGACGCGAGGGGTATCTGGTTGGCGTCGATCGCGCCAAGTTCCGCCGCAAAGTGGTCCCCGGCGATCAGCTGATCGTGCGGGCCGTGCTTGCTCGCCGGAAGGGTGCATTGATCCAGGCCGACGTGGAGGTGTTCGTGCGTTCGTCGGCTGTGGCCAAGGCCAATGTCGCCCAAGACGAGCTTGCCGCTTCGGCGCGGATTACCTTGATGGCGCCCTAGAGGAGAGCATGCCAAACCACCTCATCGAGTGCGTTCCCAACATCAGCGAAGGCCGCGACCGCGCGGTGGTCGACGCGATCGCTGCCGCAGCCGTCGGCACAGGATGCAGGCTAATCGACGTCAACTCAGATCCGGATCACAACCGTACCGTCATCACGCTTGTCGGCGATGCGTCGGGGCTTGAGCAAGGCATGATTCGCCTGGTCGACGCTGCGGTCGCCCGGATAGACCTCACCAAGCATCAGGGTGCGCACCCGCGGATGGGCGCGGTGGACGTGATCCCGTTCATCCCCGTGACTGGCGCAACGATGGATGACTGCGTGGCGTTGTCTCAGCGGGTCGGTGCGTTGATCGCGCAGCGGTTCGGCATCCCCGTCTTCCTGTATGAAGAGTCTGCGAGAAGCTCGGAGCGGCGGAACCTTGCGGCGATCCGCAAGGGCGAGTTCGAGGGCTTGGGGGACAAACTCGCGGAAGAGAAGTGGACGCCCGATTTCGGCCCGGCATCACCACATCCCAGTGCAGGGGCCGTTGCTGTCGGTGCCCGGGAGTTCCTGATTGCGTTCAACGTCAATCTGGCATCCAACGACTTGTCGGTGGCCAAGAAGATTGCGGCTGCTGTTCGTCACTCAAGTGGCGGTCTTCGCTATGTCAAGGCGCTCGGGCTGTCCCTTGACGAGCGGGGGATCGTCCAGGTGTCGATGAACCTCACCAACTTTCGCAAGACCCCTGTGCTTCGAGTGTTCGACATGGTTCGCCGGGAGGCGGAGCGAATGGGGGTGCTGGTTCTCGAGAGCGAAATCATCGGGAAGATCCCACGTCAAGCGCTCATCGACGCAGCAATCTCAAACCTGCAAGTACGGTCTTTCGATCCGTCGATGATCCTCGAGGAGGGGATCGAAGAGGCGGACCGTTGACCAAGGAAGGCAGGTTTCCGCCGAGGGTCGCAGTGGTCGGATTTGGCCGGACCGGGCGGGCGGTTATCCGTTTCCTCAGGGCAGTATCTCCGACGACGAACCTCCTGGTCAGCGAGTCTGGGATGCTCTCGGATGCTGATCGCGAGGAGCTGCGCAATCTCGGCGTGCAGTTTGAACAGGAGCAGCACCGCGCCTCGTTTCTTCGCTCGGCGAACCTCGTGATCCTCAGCCCGGGCGTCTGCCCGACGATCCAGCCACTCCGGCGGATCCGGGAGCTTGGCGTGCCCGTGATCTCAGAGCTTGATCTTGCGGCGATGACGGTTGATCCCGACCGGATCGTGGCCGTCACCGGGACGAACGGGAAGACGTCAACGGTCGAACTAATCTCGCGCCTGCTGCAGCGCGCGGGATACAATGCAGTGACCGCTGGGAATATCGGCACCCCGGTCGTGGAGCTTCTGATTCCCCCGGCAAGGCCCGCGATCTTCGTGGTCGAGGCGAGCAGCTTCCAATTGGAGCAAAGCGTGCGGTTCCACCCGCACGTCGCCGTGTGGCTCAATCTGACGCCTGATCATCTGACGCGTCACGGCTCTATGGCCGCATACGCCGAAGCGAAGAAGCGGATCTTCGCGCATCAAAGGACGGGAGATTTCCGCATCGTTCCACCGGAGCTGACCGGTGGCATCAACCAGACCGGCATTCATGTTGAGCTGTTCCAAGCAGCGCGGATCCCTGGTGCAGGCACATGGCCGTGGATCGCGAAGCTTCCTCAACACATGAGACACAACCTCGCTGCGGCCGTGACTGCCTGCCACGCCGTGGATCCGGAATTCCAGGTTGCGAACGCCGACGAATCGATTGTCCGAGCCGTGACCAAGTTGCCATACCGGATGCAGGCGCTTCCCCCGATCGACGGCGTGGATGTAATCAACGACTCGAAATCGACCAACGCCGGATCAACGATCGCCGCAGCGGCAACCGTGATCCGCCCGGTGGTCGTCATGCTCGGAGGACGCGAGAAGCGCGGCGGGTACGATGAGCTGTTCACTCAA